>Ga0209761_1001340_pt1 | contig 15897 bp, 14 predicted proteins | sample GraSoi013_1_40cm_4_FD_185818 | JGI IMG/M metagenome (GOLD analysis project Ga0209761, IMG submission 185818) | Grasslands soil microbial communities from the Angelo Coastal Reserve, California, USA - Sample 09_25_2013_1_40cm (SPAdes) (version 2) | ecosystem: Environmental > Terrestrial > Soil >...
TCCACCCGCGCACCGCGAAGCGGTTGCAAGAATTCGGCCTCGAGAAGCGCGCGGACGAGCAAGCGTCTCTGCGGCGAATCGAGCCGACCGGGTATCTCGACATGCTGATCCTCGAGAAGAACGCGGCTCTCTTGATGACGGATTCCGGCGGGCTCCAGGAAGAGAGCTGTTTCTTCCGCGTGCCCTGTGTGACCTTGCGCGAGAACACGGAACGACCGGAGACGTTGGAGATCGGATCAAACGTCCTCGCGGGGACGGATCCGGAACGGGTGCGCGATGCCGTCCGTCGACAGCTCGACGCGGAACGGAACTGGCTGAATCCGTACGGGGATGGGACGACCGGCGAGCGGATCGCACAACTCGTGGCGGCCTCTCTGGGATGACATGGCTCCGCGGGTCGTCTTCATTCGCTCCAAGAGCCCCGCCGGCCTCGAGCCACGCCTCGCAAAAGAAGCGGCGACCTTGGCCCGGGAGGGCTACGAGGTACACGCGGTCCTCTGGGATCGCGAACGGGCGTTCCGTGCGGAAGAGAGGCGCGACGGCATCCGAATCCACCGCTATCAGCTGCTCGCTCCGGAAGGCCAGCCCGAGCTGGCCGCGCTCCTCCCGCGATGGTGGTGGTACGCCTTTCGCCGCGTCGCCTCCCTTAGGCCGGACGTCGTCCACGCCGTGGATTTCGACACGATCGTGCCGGGATACGCGGCAGCCCGGTTTGCGGGCGCGAAGGTCGTGTACGACATCTTCGACTTTTACGCCGAGATGGTGACCGCCGATATCCCGCCGCGTATTCGCCACGCGCTCACGATGTGGGAGAGGGCGATGATCGGCAAGGCGGACCTCGTGATCCTCCCCGACCTGCGTCGTAGGGAGCAGTTCGGGACCGTCCGCCCAAAGCGCCTCGTCGAAATCATGAACGTCCCGGAGAACCGCGGGGTCGCGGGGAAAACCGAGGACCCGGACCATTTCGTCGTCTTCTATGGGGGCATGATCTCGAAAGATCGCGGCCTCATCGACCTTGTGGTGGCGTGCGAGGCAACGGGCGCTCGACTCCTGGTCGCCGGCCACGGCCCGGACGAGGCGGCGCTCCTGGACACAATCGAGACGTCGCCCGCGAGCACCTATCTCGGCACCATCCCCTATGAGGAGGTGCTGGACCGAACTGCGAAGTGCAACGCCGTGGCCGTCCTCTACGACCTCAAGGTGCCGAACAACCGGTTCGCGGCCCCGAACAAGCTCTTCGAGGCGATGATGTTCTCGAAGCCCGTCATTGTTTCCGAGGGTTCGGCAGCGGCCGAACTGGTCCGCGAGGTCGGTTGCGGGGTCGTGGTTCCATACGGCGACCGCGTGGCCTTGACCCGCGCGCTGGAGTCGCTCATGCTTTCGCCCTCCGAATCCTCCGAAATGGGCGCGCGCGGGCGACGCGCGTTCGAGACGAAGTACAACTGGCGAGCGATGGAGCCCCTCCTTCTCGAATCATATCGAGCGGTGCTCGCAGAACCCTCTGCACGCTGAACACCTGCGCTCGGCCTTGCGGGCGACAACGTCCCCGCAACGTTTATTGGAGAGCCAAGACTACGACGCGCTGTGGCGACCGTCGCGACCGTCGCGATCGTCGGATTGGGCCCGGTCGGGCTGACGACGGCCGTGGCGTTCGCGAGCCAAGGGCACCGAGTCATCGGGTTCGATATCGATGAGAATCGGCGGGCTGAGGTGACACAAGGAAAGCCGCCATTCTACGAGAAAGGGCTCGAGGCGGGGCTCAAGAAGGCCCTGCGACAAAAGCGGCTCTCGGTCGTCGACCGAATGGATGACGCGGTCCGCGGATCGGGAATCATCTTCCTCTGCGTCGGGACGCCGTCGAAGCCGGATGGGAGCATGGACGTGGGCCCTCTGCACGACGCGGCCAAGTCCGTCGCGACCGCCTGGCGGGACGAGAAGACACGGACCGTCGTCGTGAAGAGCACGGTCCTCCCGGGCACGGCGGAGACCGTCGTGCGGCCGCTCCTCCAGGCCGCGGGCGTTCCGTTTCGGATCGCGGTGAACCCGGAGTTCTTGCGCGAAGGCCGCGCCCTCGAAGACGCCTTGCGCCCGGACCGGATCATCCTCGGGGTCGACAGCCCGGGGACGGCCCGCATCCTCCGCGCCCTGTATCGCTCCTCGCGATGCCCCGTCCTCGTCACGGACCTGCGGACGGCCGAATCGGTCAAGTACGCCACGAACGCGCTGCTCGCCGCGAAAGTCTCTCTCGCAAACGAACTCGCCAACCTGTGCGACGGCTTCGGAGTCGACTACGACGAGGTCCTCCGCGGTGTTGCCCTCGACCCGCGCATCAATCCGCAATTCCTCGTGCCCGGGGTCGGGTTCGGAGGCTCGTGCTTCCCGAAGGATGTCCGCGCGCTCGTCGCATCGGGCACCGCGAACGGATACCGACCCGAACTTCTCGAGGCGGTCCTCGCGTTGAACGAGCGCCAGTTCGCTCGTGCCATCGCGTTCTTGGAGAAGGAACTCGGAGACCTCGTCGGTCGCCGGATCGCGCTCCTCGGCTTGGCGTTCAAAGGGAACACCGATGACGTACGCGAGAGCCGCGCCGTGCCGATCGCCCGGGAGCTCATCGCGAAGGGCGCGATTGTCGCCGGTTACGATCCCGCGGCGATGAAAGGCTTCTCCAAGCTGGTGCCCGAGGTCCACCTCGTGAATAGCGTCGAGGAGGCCTTGAAAGGGGCCGACGGCTGCATCCTCCAGGCGGATTGGCCCGCGTTCTCAGGGCTGACCGCGAAGGATTTTAGGGGCCTCATGACGAACCCCGTCGTCGTGGACGGCCGGCGGATTCTGGACCCGAAGAAGATGCGCGGCGTCCGCTTCCACCGCATCGGGTGAAGGACCGCGCCCCTCGAGCGGATCCGCAGGGTGATCAGCCTTCGAGCAACCCTTTCTTGTTGAGTTCGTCGTACGCTTGCGTGAAGCCGTCACTGGCGCTCGTCTTCTGGCCCCACTCCACGAGCTCTCGCATGCCGTCCCCGAACGAGATTGCCGGCTTGTAGCCGAGGAGCCGCCGGGCGAGGGAGATATCGGCGAAGCAATGACGGACGTCCCCGGCGCGGAACCGGTTCTCGATCGAAGGCCGGAGCGGGCTCCGGTAGAGCCGCAGGAGAACCTGGGCCACGTCCAAGATCGACGTGGCCGTGCCCGTGCCGACGTTGACGGCCCGGTAGTCGGCGCTGCCCCCCTCGATCGCGAGGAGACACGAACGGACCACATCATGGACCGACACGAAGTCTCGGCTCTGGTGGCCGTCCTCGAAGACCACCGGGGGTTGGCCGTTCTTGATGCGGCTCTGGAAGATGGCCGCGACCCCGGTGTACGGGTTGTCCAGGCTCTGTCGGGGGCCGTAGACGTTGAAGAAGCGCAACGCGACGGTGGGGATGCCGTACGCCCGTCCCGTGATCAAACACAGCTCCTCCTGGTCCCGCTTCGTGACCGCGTACACGCTGTTCGTCTGGAGCGGCTTCGTCTCCGGCGTCGCGACGGGCGCGAGGCTCGTCCCGCAGTCTGGGCAGTGCGTCCCCCAGTCCTTCCGCGCGAGCTGCGCCGCGTCCCGGAGCGGCGGTGCAACCGGACCGTGGGTCGGGCACGTGTACGCGCCTTCGCCGTAGATCGACATCGAGGAGGCGACGAGGAGCTTCTTCACCTCATGTTTCCCTTCGACGAGGGCCTGGAGAAGCCGGGCCGTCCCGCCGACGTTCGCATCGACGTAGCGGGTGACCTGGTACATGCTCTGTCCGACACCCACCATCGCGGCGAGATGCACGACGACCTCGACGTCGGCGAGGGCGCCGTCAAAGAGGGCCGGATCTCGGACGTCCTTGAAAGCGTAGTGCGCTTTCGCGTTCAGGTAGTCGGGCGTCGCTTTGTGAACCTGCGGTTCCAAATTGTCGATGACGTCCACCCGGTGACCCTGGGCGACGAGCGCGTCGACGAGGTGACTGCCGATGAACCCCGCTCCGCCCGTGACGAGGATCCGTTTCGTCATGTTCCTTTCCTCGCGATCTGCTCTCGGAACGAGTCGATCGTGCGCCGAAGCCCGTCCTCCAGGGAGACCTTGGGTTCCCACCCGAACACCGTTCGCGCCTTTCGGATGTCCGGGCAGCGGACCTTTGGGTCTTCCGGCGGCAGCGGCTTGTGGACGATGCCGACGTGCCGGCCGGCGATCTTCTGCACGACCTCCGCGAGTTCGTTCAGCGACCGCTCATCGGGGTTGCCCAAGTTCACGGGCCCCTCGACCGCGTCCGCCGTGAGGAGACGCCAAACGCCTTCGACGAGATCGTCCACGTAGCAAAAGGACCGCGTCTGGGACCCGTCGCCGTAGACGGTGAGGGGCTCGCCGCGCAGGGCCTGGCCCACGAAGTTCGGGATCGCGCGGCCGTCGCCCAGGCGCATCCGGGGCCCGTAGGTGTTGAAGATCCGTGCGATGCGCACGTCGATGCCGTGCTGGTGGTGATAGGCCATCGCCATGGCCTCGGCGAAGCGCTTCCCTTCATCGTAGACGGATCGCGGTCCGACCGGGTCCACGTGACCCCAGTATGTCTCCGGTTGGGGGTTCACCTCCGGATCTCCGTACACCTCCGACGTGGACGCGAGAAGGTACCGAGCCCGTTTCGCTTTGGCCACGCCGAGCGTCTTGTGCGAGCCGAGGGCGTTGGCTTTCAGCGTCTGGATGCCGAACTTCGCGTAGTCGACGGGGCTCGCCGCGGACGCGAAGTGGAGGACGAAATCGACCTTGCCGGGAATCCTCATCTCTTCCGTAACGTCTTGCCGGACGAACGTGAAGTTCGGATGCTTCTTGAACGCCGCGAGGTTGTCGCGGGAGCCGGTGAGGAAGTTGTCGACGGCGACCACTTTGTGGTTCTCGGCCAGGAGACGCTCGCATAGATGGCTGCCCAGGAAGCCCGCTCCCCCCGTGACGACGGACCTAGGCAACGTCGACCAGCTCCTTCAGGAACGCCTCGGCCGCGCCGTGCATGTCTGGATGGCGCAGGGTGAGCTCCACGTGCGCACGGAACCAGTCCATCTTCGTCCCGATATCGTACCGACGGCCGGCGAATCGATAGGCGTAGATCGGCTCCCGGTGAAGCAGGAGCCGAAGGGCGTCCGTCAGTTGGATCTCACCGTTCTTCCCGGGCCTCGTCTCTCGGATCGCGGCGAACACGAGCGGCGTCAGGATGTACGTGCCGGAGATGCCCAGCCGCGACGGGGCTTCCGCCGGGGACGGCTTTTCCACGAGATCGGCCACCTCGAAGGTGCGGTCGTCCACGGCCTTGCCCGGAGCGACGATGCCGTAGTCGGAGATCTTCTCCTGGCGAACCTCTTCGACCGCGATCACCGGATGGCCACGCTTGCCGTAGACGTCCCAGAGTTGCTTCGCGACGGGCGGGTCGGCCACGTTGATCGTGTCGCCGAGGATCACGAGGAAGGGTTCACCGCCGACATGCTTCTCGGCCTGCAGGATCGCGTCGCCGAGGCCGCGCGGCTCCTTCTGGCGCACGAAGTGAAAGTGGGCCTTCGAGGTGAGCGCCTCCAAGTCTTTGTACGCCTGGTCCGTCGGCGCGTCCTTGCGAACGGCGTCCCACTTCGGCGACGCGTCGAAGTAGTCCTCGATCGCTCGCTTCTCCCGTCCGGTGACAATCAGAATATCCGTGACGCCGGAGGCGACGGCCTCTGCGACCACCCAGTGAATGGCGGGTCGGTCTACGACCGGGAGCATCTCCTTCGGTTGCTCTTTCGTGAGCGGGAGGAATCGGGTCCCGAGGCCCGCGGCCGGGATGACGGCCTTCACGGGCGGCCGAACCCGCGGGCGTGCATAAACTCTTCTCGACCGTGAAGGTCTCCGCTCGGATTGCGGCCCGCCACAGGGCGCTCTGTGCATGGGTCGCTCGACCGCTCAGAACCGGAAGTGAGCGGACCCCTTGATCAGACGATCGATCCATCCCGCGGTGTAGCCAACCATGCGAGAGAGATCCCACGCGATCACGACGAGAATGGCGTAGGGGACGAAGGACCACAACCCCGCCCGGGCGACCTTGCGGACCCGAAATCCAACGTACAGGGACGCCCCGCCGAACAGGAGAATCCAAAGGGGCCACCAGAACATCCCGGCGATCAGCAGGAGGACCGCGATCCCATACGTCGCGAACAATGCGGCGTAGCGTGTTCCTCGGAACAGGAAAATCGCAGCCTGCCCGTCGCCCACCGCATACTTGCGGTGTTGGCGATACACCATCCGCACGGAGTCGGCCGGTCGCCAACGGACCACGGCATCGGGGACAAAGCCCTTCCGGGGACGAAGTCGCTCGACCGCCAGGTCGAAGATCGTGTCCTCGTTTCCCGCGAAAGCCTCCGGATATCCGCCGGCCCGGGCCCAGACGGAGTGCGTGAAGGCGACGGACCGGCTGCTTGCCAGGAAGGTCGCGGGCCGCACCTGGTCTCGCGACCACTGAGTCAGGAGGCCGATCACACGCTCGCGAGGGGAGTGAACGAACAGCTCGAACCAGCCGGCGACGATGTCGGCGTCGCCCCGTTCGATTGGCGCCACGATGCGTTCGAACCACGTCGGCTCGAGCACGCTCACGTCGGTGACCGCGATGACGTCTGCATTCGCCATTCGAACCGCCTCGTTCCGGCCTCGGGACCGGTTTCCGGAGACGACCGCCCATCGAAACGGGAGCGAGGTCTTTGCCGCGAAGTCTCGGAGGAGGTCCGCCGTGCGGTCCGTGGAGCCTCCGTCCGTCACGACGACCACATCCGGCCGAGCGGTCTGCCGCTCCAACGAAGCCAGGAATTCCGGGAGGCGAGCCTCCTCGTTCCGGACCGTGGCGATGATCGCGCGGCGCACGAGCCCTCATCGCGACGTCGCCTTAAACGATTCTCCGGCGGAAGTCTGAAGTGAGCGAGGGCCGTGCGGCCAACGATGCCCTCACCGAGCGTCCTCGTCCTCGTCCTCACCTACAACGCGGGTCCGCCGCTCGAGGCGTGCCTCACGTCCCTCCTGAGGACAACCTATCCGAATGCGCGGATCGTCGTCCTCGACAACGGGTCCACGGACGGTTCGGATCGGATTCCCGATCGCCTCGGGATTCCTGTCCATCGCTTCGGGGAGAACCTGCTGTACTGCGGGGCGTACAACCGCGCGATCCGAGACATGCGGGCCGGCGCCGACTTCGTCCTGCTCTCGAATCCCGACATCGTCGTGCCTCCGGGGACGATTGGGCGCATGGTCGGCTTGGCGGAGTCTGACCCGCGGATCGGGTTCGTCGGGCCGGTCCAGCGGCGGACAGATACGAAGGGCGTCCGTTCGGCGGGCGTTCGATGGCGTTGCGGCCGCCTGCCGGAGCATGCGCTCGTCCCGGGCGAGCCGATCGATGCGGTCGAGGGAGCGTTCGTGCTGATCCGACGGGAGGTGTTCGACAAGGTAGGACTCTTGGACGAGGCGTTCGCAATCAATCTCGAGGACATTGACTTTCAGCTGCGAGCTCGCCAGCATGGATATCGAAGCGCGATCGCCGCCGATGCCGAAATCTTGCACGAGCCACCCGGGACGACGCGGCGACTCAAGGGGGCGTATTACCAGACACGGAATGCGTTGATTCTTACGTCGCGGTACTGCGGGTCGGTCCCGCTGATCCGGCTCAAAGTCCGATTGTATCTGGAGGGGATCTCCGGAAAAATGCTAGGGCGGCCCCGAGCCACCTACGTTCTCGAGGGACTTCGGGACTTTCGGCAGGGTGTCGCTGGGATCAAGAAGTTCTCCTAGGCGTCCCGACGAAGAAGAACTCCGTCGAGAGCAATCCTGGAAGCAACGAAGCAATCCGGTAATTCGCTCCGACGAAACGCGGCTTGAGGCGCAGCAACGGGACGTCGGGGACGACATCCGTCTCATCGATCTCAAGCCCTGCCTGCTCCAGCATGGCGCGGGCCGTGTCGCGCGTGTAAAAGCGGAGATGGGTCCGATCGAGGATTCCGCTGTCCTCGTACGCAAATCGACCCGCCAACAGGTGGAAGCGAACGGACCAATGGGCGACGTTGGGAATCGCCACAACAAACCGACCTCCCTCCCGCAGGAAGGGGAACAGACGACGGAGGGCCCCGACGGGATCCACGAGATGCTCGAGCACGTCAATCAGGAGAATCGCATCGAAGTTCGAAAGTGGCAGGGCCAAGGGCATCGTCGTCAAGTCTCCGACGAGGACGTCTTCGGCGAACCGCCTGGCCTGGTCCGCAGCGTCCGGCCGCACTTCGATGCCGGTAACTCGGCACCCCATGGCGGCAATATGTTCCGTAAGAGCTCCGCTACTGCATCCGACTTCGAGCACGCGGTCGCCTCGACGCAGGTATGCGAGGGTGCGCATGTGGGCGCGGTGCGGGACCGGGTCGAAGATATCGTAGTGGGCCACCGGACGTCACCCGCCTCGAAGGAGACCGACCACTCGCTCCGCCGCCCGGCCGTCGAGAGGTGCATAGAAGCGAGCCAAGAATGCGGCTTGCCCGTCGAGGACCCGATTGTAGTGCCCGGGATCTCCGAGCAACCGATCGAGGATTGAGGAGAGGTCCGCCGCCGTCTCCGCGCGACAGCCACCACCCTGCTCGGGAGGATGGAACGGGCTATCCGGGTCCGGAGGACCGATGAATACGACCGGACGTCGAAGATACATGGCTTCCAGCGCGACCGTTGAGGAGACGGCCAGCACGATCCGGGACCGCTCGATCAGAGCAAACGTATCCGCTTGCTGGACGGTCACAATTCGCGTGGCCGCCCGGCCGTCGAGTGGCAGGGGTTCCGGCCGCTCCGCCGGATGCCACTTAATCACCAACATGAATCGGGCGCGCGGCATGACGGAGCTGAGGACGATCTCTAGGGCCGCATGACGATCCCACGGCGACCGCCATGCACGATCCTGAACGAACGGCTGGGACGCGAACATCACCAAGGGCGTGCTCGGAGGCAAGCGTGCAACGACCGCAGGGAGTCGCGTCCGCGCTCCGGATCGGAGGCCGTCGTAACGCGGCGACCCTGTCGGCTCGACGCGGGCGGAAGACCGAAGGTTCCTCCGAAACCAATCGGCATCGGCGGCACCCCATGCCGCAACTCGATCCGCCTCCGTCTGCTTGTAGCTGAATGCGCCGGCAAGGATGCCATGTTGAACGACCGTGGTGGGGATCCTCTTCAGGTGTGCGAAGCGGACCATCGCCTTCGCGAGAGGACTCGTCGTTTCGACGAGAAGCAGATGGGCCGCTCGACCGAGCGTATCGTCGAAGGCGACGCCTGCGAACGCCAAGTCCCTCAGCTCCGTTCGAATCCGCGTCCGGATATCCGCGTGTAACGGCTCCCACAGCTCGGCGGCCTCCTCGCCGAGCGACGGAGGCGGCATCAGTCGATCCACGGTTGCCATGGCCCGGCCCAGGAACCCCTGCAGGTCGCGGCGCGCTGAAGTGTCTCCGAACGCGTCAAGGGCGACGACAAAGAGGCCTGCCCGGGGGTTCGAGCGAATCGGAAGCCGAGACGGTGTCACAACGACGGTGCTCTCCGAGCTTCGGCGCCACGCCGCCGCCACCGGCTCGTAATACTCGCGGTACGGGCCGACGGCGACGAGGGGTCGCTCTTCGCGCAATACGGAGAGCCCCCGTCGACTGGCCACGGACAGATACGCGAGGCGGAGCGCCGATGCAGAACGGGCCTTCGGAACGCCGCTCGCATGGTATAACGGTTCGAAACGGAGTCCCGTCGCCATCGATCGAGAGGCGGCCAACCGTCCGATCCCATCCAGATGCGGATAGGGGTGGAACATACCGCTGGACGCTGGGACGTCGCAGAGAACGGCCTCCGGGTGCTCCCGTTCGAAAATCCGGTCGACGATAATCGACGTTTTGAGGATATCCCGGACCACGAACGTGAGCGCGAAGGCGAAGCATTCCGCGAGATTCACGCCGTTCCAATTGAACGCGTCGGGATCGGTTCCCCTCCACCAATCGGCCGCCCACCGCTCTGTCGCCTTCTCCACGTGCGCGTCATCCTCAGGCCGGAGGAAATCTTCGGGACGACTCGCGATGCGACGTTTGTTGTCGACCGAAACGGTCGGTTCCAATGGGAGTACGCGGGCCTCCGCGGGTACGTGATCCAAGGTCACTTGATGGGCGACGAAAGCAATGCTCCGCGTTCCTGCCATCCCGAACGAACCGTCGTAATCTTCGGCGAATCTTATATGTTCCTCCGAGACGACCTCTCGTCAGAAGCGAGGCCCAAGGACACCTTTTAAGCCGGGCGGGCATTGCGTCGTCGGACCACATGACTGTGGACGACAAGACGATCCTCATCACCGGCGGCACCGGGTCCTTTGGGCAGAAGTTTGTGGAGCTTCTCCTGAAGACGCAGCGCCCTCAGGCCATCCGAATCTACTCGAGGGACGAGTGGAAGCAGGTCCAGATGCAGACCCGGTTTGACGATTCCCGCCTCCGGTTCCTGATCGGCGATGTGCGAGACCGAAATCGGCTCTATCGAGCCCTGAACGGCGTCGACGTGCTCATCCACGCGGCAGCGCTGAAGCAAGTTCCGGTCGCGGAGTACAACCCCATCGAAGCGGTCCGGACGAACATCGAAGGCGCGGTGAACGTCATCGACGCTGCGATCGACAACGGCGTGCCAAAGGTGATCGCCCTCAGCACGGACAAGGCGGTCCATCCGGTGAACTTGTACGGCGCGACGAAGCTCGTGGCCGAGAAGCTGCTGATCCAGGCGAACTCGTACAGCGGTCCTCGCGAGACGCGGTTCAGCGTCGTCCGCTACGGGAACGTCGTCGGCAGCCGGGGCAGCGTGATCCCGGTATTCCGGGAGCAGTCGAAAGGGGGCGCGCTCACGATCACCGATGAGCGCATGACCCGGTTTTGGATTACGCAAGAAGAGGCCGCGCGTTTCATCCTGCGCTGCACGGATCTCATGCTCGGCGGCGAGATTTTCGTGCCGAAGATTCCGAGCATGCGCGTGACGGATCTGGCCGAGGCGATCGCCCCCGGCGCAAAACGGAAAGTGATCGGCATCCGGCCCGGCGAGAAGCTGCACGAAGTCCTTCTCACGGAGGAAGAGGCCGTTCATGCTCGGGAATTCGAGGACCATTTCGTGATCGAGCCCGAGCACCCCTTCTGGTCACGAGAGAAAAGCCTCGGAGGCAAGCCGCTTCCCGCCGGGTTCCGCTACACGAGTGACGGGAACTCCGTTTGGCTCACGCCCGCGCGACTAAAGGAGATGCTGAAAGGCTTGTGACCGCGGATCCGAACCGGGTCGTAGCCATCGTCCAGGCTCGGATGGGATCCACGCGGCTTCCCGGCAAAGTCCTCAAGCCACTGGCGGGACAGCCCATGATTGCGCGGGTCGTCGAGCGAACGCGTCGGGCGAAGGGCGTCCGTGAGGTGGTCGTCGCCACGACACGGGAGGCCCGAGACGAGCCGCTCGTGGACCTGTGCCAATCTCGAGGGTGGCCGTTCACACGCGGCGACGAGGCGGATCTCCTCGATCGATATCACGCCGCTGCGATCGTGCATCGGGCCGACGCCGTGGTCCGGATCACGTCCGATTGTCCGCTCATCGACCCCGGCCTTATCGACCGTGTCCTTGACGCGTTTCGTCGCGGGGACTGCGATTACGCGAGCAACACGCTGGAACCGCGAACGTTCCCTCGCGGGCTCGACGTCGAGGTGGTCGGTTTCAAGGCGCTCGAGCGTGCTTGGCGGGAGGACACAAACCCTCAATGGCGCGAGCACGCGACCCCGTACATCTACCGCCATCCGGAGCACTTCCGGTTGCGGCCGGTGCGGAACGATCGCGACTTGTCATACCATCGGTGGACCGTTGACACCCCTGAGGATTACGATCTCGTCCGCCGCATCTACGACCATTTCGGACATGACCGATTCGCGTGGACGGACGTGTTGCAGGTCCTCGATGAACACCCGGACTGGGTCGAGATTAACCGCCATGTACACCAGAAGTCGGTCCCGTGAGGACGTCGTCTTTGCGCCAGGGCATCAGGCGCCCGCGAGCCTCTCGTAGGCTTGCCGGAGTTGTTCCGAGTTCCTCGACCAGTCGGCGCGCCGTTCGGCGATGCCTCGGTTGGCCTGAGAAATCCTCGCCCGGGCGGACGATCCGGACCGGATGGACGTAATCAGATGGCCCGCGAATGCGTCGGCGTCGCCGACGGGTGCGAGCCAACCGTTCTTCCCGGACACGACCCACTCCCGGTTCCCCGGAGTGTCGCTGACCACGACCGGAAGTCCGGTCGCCATCGCCTCCAAGAGCGAGACGGAGCTCCCGTCGCTGAGAGAACAGCTGACGTACAGGTCGACCGCGCGGAAATAGGCCGAGATTGCGTCGTGCGGCATCACGCCGGGACGGTGGACGAACCGGTCGAGCTTGTTTGACTTGAGGAACCGCTCGATCTTCGACGCAAGCGAACCGCCCCCCAAGAGGATGAGTCGCATGCGGGGCTCTTTCGCGTACGCCCGCCGGAAGGCCTCGAGTAGGGTCTCGATCCCATACAGCGGTTCCCAGGACCGGGTGGAGAGGATGATGAACGAGTCGTCCCAGCCCATCTCATGTCGGAGGCCTCGGTCGTCCGCTCCCGGTCGGAACTCCTTCAGATCGACGCCCCACGGGAACTGGACGATGCGGGAGTCGTCGTATCCAAGGAGGGTATGCGCCTTGGTCCGGACGGCGGCGGAGTCGCAGAGGAGGAGATCGGAGCCGTGTAGCGCGACCGATGTCGCTCGACGCCACACTTCACTCCGCTCCGCGTCCACGAGGAGATCCGAACCCCACGACATCAGGAGAAACGGATGAAATTCGGACAAGGCGGCTAAGTATCCGCACGATTGGGTCGGGCCCGCATGGAGGACGGCCGGCCGAACGTCGGCGAGGACATCCCGGAAGGCCGGGAGAAGACTTGGGACGTCTTCGGGCCCTTTCACGATCGGAGCCCCTTTGGGCCAGGACGCGCGAGGCGCTGCGCCGGACGTAGCGCCGGACGTACGTTCGTCGCGGCGTGCCCGCCCGGCGTCCGACAACTGAAGGGACCAGACCTCGTAGCCAAAGTCCGCGATTCGTTGAAGGAACCGCCGGTCGTGGACGGTGTCTCCGAGGCTGAAGTACAGGATGCGCAGGGCCCTCAGCCCCTCTCGTCCAGCATGGCCCATCGGAGGTAGTCCCCCTGCGCAACGTCGATCTTCACCCGTCGCCCGAGGACCCGGCCCAGCTCGTACGGAAAGATGCCGTCGGACGGCGCGGGTCGGAGCACGTCGATATCCTCGCGCCGGAGGACTGTTCCCTTTGTCAGCGGTCGGGCGGCGCGAAGGCACCGACGCTGGATGATCACCGTGTCCGCTTCGTTCTCCGCGACGCGCTTTTCGGCGCTCCCGAGGGCGTCCTCCAGCTCCCGCGTCCGATCGACCATCTCCCGCCAACCGCCGGGCATCATGGAGAACGCGTGGTCCGGGCCGGTTCGCGTGTTGTCGTCCGTGAAATGCTTCTCGATGACGCGGGCGCCGAGGGCCACAGCACCGAGGGGCGCCGCAAGGCCCGGGGTGTGATCGGAGAGCCCGAGGACGACCTGCGGGAATGACCGAGCGTATTCGATCAGAACCCTGAGGTGGATATGTTTGAAGTTCTCGATGTTCCCCGTGTAGTTCGTATTACATTGGAGAAGGACGACGGCCGGATTGATCCCGAGAATCGTTTCGACGGCCCGCTTCACGTCCGCGAAGTCGGAGGCGCCCGTCGAGAGGATCACGGGTTTCCCGGTCCGCGCGACCTTCTCGAGGATTTCGAGCCAAGTGATGTCGCCCGACCCGATCTTGAAGCAAGGGACGTGGGGATTCAGCATGTCCACCGCCTCGAGGTCGTACGGCGCGGAGAAGTAGGCGATGCCGGCGTCGTCGCACGCATTCCGTAGAATCGGGGTCCATTCCCATGGAAGGCTTGCGTCCGCGTACACCTCGTACACGGATTTCTTCCACGCCGCTTGGTGGGAGAGGGACCGGCCCAGCGACTCGAACCCCCGCTTGCTGACGATTTTGGGAGCCCGAAAGTTCTGGAATTTGGCGGCGTCCGCGCCCGATTTTGCGGCGAGCCGAATCAGTTTCCGAGCGCGGTCAAGGTCGTGGTCGTGGTTCGCGGAAATGTCGGCGATGAAGTACGTGGGCTCGCCGTCCCCGACCCATCGGTTCGCGATCTGGATCCGGGCCATGCTGTCACCCGCCTCGACACGCCTTCAGCTTGTCCAAATAGCCTTCGTCCCGCAACTGCTTGAAGCGCATGAGCCCCATGCTCACATCAGGCAAGTCCCGGCCCAGCACCTTGCGGACCAAGTCCGTCCGCAGGGGCGTGCTCCGGGGACGCGGCGCTCGGAGCTTTGACCCCCCCAGGGTCGCGGGGAGGACGGCGTCTTCGGGATATCCAAACCGAGCCGCCACCCGCTGCGCGAACCGATACTTCGTGAGGGCCTCGGACCCCGCCACGTGATAGATGCCTTCCAATCCGCGATCCAATAGCTCCAGGAGGATATCGCCGAAGTCGTTCACCAGAATCGGCGTAAAAACAACGTCCTGAAATCCGGGGACCCGCGAGCCCGTCTCGAGCTGACCGAGTACCCACTCCGCCAAGCTCGGCTTGGACTCCTGGACGCTCCAGCCGTAGATGTTCGTTCGCACAATCAGGCACTGCGGGAGTTCCGCTCGGGTCGCTCGTTCGCCCTCCGCTTTTGTCTCGCCGTACACATTCACAGGCCGTGACGGGTCGCCCTCGCCATAGGGGCCGCCCTTGCCATCGAACACGGCGTCGGTGGAGATGTAGACGAAACGCGCCCCGATCGAGCGCGAGGCGACCGCGAGGCGTCTCGTTGCGTCCACGTTTGTCTTCAGGGCATCCTTGGGATGATCCTCGCACCAGTCCACGTCCGTCGCCGCCGCACAATGAATGACCCACTCCGGCTTCCGGGACCGGAGCAAATCGGAGGCCGCACCGGGCCGGGTGAGGTCCGCTCGGACGGTTTCGGCCGCGGGGAAGTGCATCGCGTGTTGCCGATAGACCCCGGTGACCTCGTACCCGTGCCCCTCCGCGGCGAACAGCAGGTTGGCTCCGAGGAGTCCACTCACGCCCGTAATGAGGATCATCGTCGTTCCGTGAGGACGAACGCGCCGGACGAGGCGGCTTCGGCCGACCTTGTCTATGGGGCACTCGGACAAGAAGATTCTGCCTCGCTGAGCGATCGAGGACTCGTTCGAGCCAGACGATCGCCGCTCACAGGCCGATGCCGGCTTGCGCGTACGCCTTCTCGTAGGCGTCCGCGGCGAGTCCCCAGGAATACGCGGTCGCGTGCGTCCGGAGCCGATCCGGGGATCGGCGGTTCTGGAGCGCGTTCTCGATCGTCGAGGCGAGGTGTTCCGCATCCCCGGAGCGGAAGAAGAACGCCAGGTCCCCGCCCCGCTCTCGGTGGGGAGGGATGTCGCTCAGGACAACGTTCGTGCCACAAGCCATCGCTTCGAGAGGGGGCATCGGCCCGTCCTCGTCAATCGAGGGAGCGACGAGCAGATCGCTGTTCGCGAAGTACGCGGGCAGCTCCGTTCGATCGATGTAGCCACACTCGACCAAGTCGACGCCCAGTTCCTTCGCTCGGCGATGGTACGCATCGGAATACGCTGGATCCGGCAACGGCCCCGCACGAATCAACCGGTATCGCGATGTGTCGAGGCGTCCGAGGGCCTCGACGAGGAGATGGATCCCTTTGCGCGGAAAGCCGTTGCCGACATGAAGGAGGTTGATCTTGTCGGGACGCATGACGGATGGGCGCGGTCCCGCGTCCG
>Ga0209761_1001343_pt1 | contig 15885 bp, 18 predicted proteins | sample GraSoi013_1_40cm_4_FD_185818 | JGI IMG/M metagenome (GOLD analysis project Ga0209761, IMG submission 185818) | Grasslands soil microbial communities from the Angelo Coastal Reserve, California, USA - Sample 09_25_2013_1_40cm (SPAdes) (version 2) | ecosystem: Environmental > Terrestrial > Soil >...
ATCGGGAAGACTTTCCTGATTAAATTGCGGGTTTCGCTTTGAACGTGGAATCGTCCTCACATCGACGACCAACTTTGCTCCATGAGCTTTCAGTAGGCGAATGAGACCTTCAAGTGTTCGCGTCGAGTGTCCCACGGTCAGAATGGATGGAGTTGACTCCGATGATCTCACCGCGCTTCTCTGGGACCGCTTCTGCCCCTTCTGTTTCTCCACCGCCTTAACAATATGACCGTGCCTGTCTTTTTCGGTGGGAAAGGAGATAGAATCTGGTTGAGCAGCGTCTTATCTAGACCGAGAACCTAGCGATATTCACTTTCGTTCTGGTCTTCCTCTATCTACGCTACGCTTCCGGTCAATTGAATGGTGTTCTCTTTCAGGCATCGCTTACAGTGAGCCTGCTTGCAGTTGCACTAAATGTATAAGATTCAAACCCAATTCTGGTAACCATTCTTGGGCAGACTGGGCTGGCGTAGCTGGTACGAGAGAATCAAGACAGGTCCAACCCCAGAAGACAACGCGCTTTTACAATTGACAAGAGAACTGTCAGTACAATTCCAGATGTCGTACTGGTACAAGCAGGTTGTCTGGGGAAGACTCGACCGCTATAACAGCACATGCTGGATAAGATCAACACCAACAATCCCCTCAAAAGGAAATCGTCACTGTTCCAGGGTCGCTCCCGGAGGCCGACCTTATGCTGCCGGAATTCCTGAAAGGAAAACTGTCACTGGATGAATGGAAGATTCTCATCGCCTTGCACATGGTGAGATTCAAGGCCTACAATCAAACAAGGATGAGCAGACTGCTTGGAAAGATCGCTCTCGCGCCACGCGGGCTATTCTTCCTTCTGCTATTCTACATCCCAGCTGCCGCCACGGGAGGATTGTCGGGTCCAGTTCTTTATTTCCCGAGTCCCATATTTCTTATCGCCGCACTCTGGATCCGGAGATCCTTGAGAAAGTCTCTGAAGAGACGGGAGTTTGAACTAGATAGAAAGGTGGCCGAACAGCTCGGAATCCCCCAGCCGTTACAGGTACTCGAAAAAATACTGAATCTCGATCGGATACGAATACCAACAAACCTCCGGTTTCCTATTCTAGTCGGCTGGATAGCGTACTGGACTCCGAGTATTAGGGAAAGAACCGGAGAGCTGAGCAGTCCGCGCCCGGTAGACCTCCCAAGATCGTCTAGGATTCCGAGGATAGGCCTCCGAGGACGGGTGATTGCTCTTCTTGTCGGCTTCGGTATTTTCTGGGGTTCGGGACTGGTCGCGGGCAACCTCTACGCGCGAGGTCAGAGCATGGTTGTCTGCATGGACACTACCTGCTCAGCCCTTGTTGTTATCGCCGCGGTCGGATTCTGGCTGGCTATTATCGGCGGCATTAGCATCGTAGTATGGATACTCCGACGATTTCTCTAAACTAGAGAAAAGACTTACTTTCTTCTATCTGTTCTTGCACAGACGCGTCTTATTCCATCTGATCGGGTGAAAGGCAGCATGCTCTGGAAACGCTATGCGCTTGTGTTTGGGATTGGGTTGATCGTCGCGAACGGTTACACGTTTTGGCCAGCACTCGCGTACGCTAACACTTGGACTAGTTGTCCAGCAATATTCGGAATCCTCTCATATGACGTGAAAGGAGCTGCACAGGTTGTCGGGTCTCCTCTCTATTCCGAAATGCAGCTGGTTATGCATCCCGGGTCCACAGCTTTTGAAACGGCAATCTACCAGAGTGACGCTAATAATCTCACCCGACTGTTTCAAGTTTATCCGACTGTCGGAAGCGTTACTCAGGATTTGCATCAAATCGATGGTTTTGACGGGTTGACCAATCCAGTTCCAGCGAACCAAGCAGGCGTGACGATTACCTTCGAGAACAAGACGTTTGAAAGCATTCATGTTGCCAATCTTCTGTATAGCATAAGAGTGGACAATTCATCAACAGATGCAAGTTACGAGATAGGCGGGGGGCCCTGCTGGACCGGGCTCGTATTGACGGTCGGAAGCTTCCCGTATTCTGGACCGCTCCCAATCGGACGGATTCAGGCAATAGCGGTAATAATCAACGACGGCGCTGCAGTTATCGCTTCGACGATCGCCTGCATCGCCCTCAGGCTCCATTTGTGGCGGCCCAAAACAAGTTCAACTAAGAATTCTGCAACCCCCTCGGAAGTGTCATCGCCCTCTCTTTGAGAGATAATAGATAGAATCTAGTTAAGTATGGTCCACTTCATGTCCGCTAAGGCAGTACCGCCCCAGAACATCTATCAACACATCCGGCTCTGGAGGCAGCTGAGAGAGCTTCTGAAGCCAACTCGCTAGATGCTCCGGTTTGCGCTTGGTTACTCGTCCAAGGATATGGTAGGAGGATCGCTAGTTCAGGCACTCCATAGTGCCTCGATCCGCTCCACGAGCTCATGCTTCTGACCTTCCAGCTCCTCAAGTCTCTTCTCAAGGGTAACGGTCGGTTTTCCTTTTGCCTGCCTCTCGTTCATCTCGTGCTGTACTCTTCCGATTTCCACGTCGAGTTCCGCCATCCTCGCTCTATAGGTATCTGCCGACAAGTTCGATCGACCTGAAACGTCCGGGGCGTGCCTCTTAAGAGGCTAACGTATGTGAACGCAACTTCGTACCTCAATCAGCTTCGGAAGAAAAGAGATAGAATCCAGTTGAGCAGCCAATTCATGGCCGCCAAGGGAGTACCATCTCAGAGTCAGTCCGCGTAGCCTCGCTTCACAGTGAAGATCCGGGAGGTTCGAGAGATGGGCAACCCGCTCGGGGACCTCTTCACCTGATACACACCGCGGGGATCGAATGGCGCCATTATGATCACCTGTTTCTCTTCCTCCGCCGTTCATCCCGATAGGGACGTAGACGCTGCCTCAGCGATCGATTTGACTGCTTCCAAATCTCATCCGCTGGAAGGCAATATCGGTGACACTTGCCAGGTTCGGGGGCAAATTTGATAACGCGTATGCAAATCAAGAGGAGGAACATACATGAAAGCGCGTCTTTTGGCTCTCATTGCGTTACTATCGATGGCTCTAGTCATCCATCAAATATTGCGGGTGTTCATGCGGTGGTGACTGGTTACCTATTTCCATACTATCGTTACCGTGTTGATGGAGAACACTGGAATAAATGCTTCTGACAACTTCTGTAGTGGTTCAAATCATTGCTACGTGCTTGGCAATTCAAACGCTCCAAATATGAACAATTTGTACAATAATTTAGCGTCCAACAAGGCGGCGTTTGCAGCTTCCTACACTGCAGTGGGTCATCCTAGCTCGCCAAACTATGAAGCACTTCTGGCTGGACAGGTAACATCACAATACAATAACGATCAATCTTCATCATACCAATCAAATGCTGCTAATCTCATAGACAGTTTGCAAACCGGTGGCATAACGTGGCAGGCCTATGCTGAATCCGCTTCAAACTCTGGCTTGTGTTCCTTCAGCCCGCCACGTGGCGCGGCCCACTTCCCATTCATAATGTTCTCCAGCAACAATGTTGCTGCAAGATGTGCAAACTTTCATTCCGCGACGTCTGGTTCTGACACTGAATTAATAACATCGCTAAATTCTTCGACGCCGGCAAACTTCTACTGGATGACGCCCACGGACAATAATAACTGTCATGATGATCCACTGAGCACTGGCTCCTCATGCGATACCTACATCGGCAATCTGATCTCAAGTATCACATCCTCAACGGCATTCACCGGCACGAGACGGTCTGTGCTGTTTGTGACGTTTGATGAAGCCGGGGCGGGCTGTATTAGTTCGCCTTGTACAGGCTCAACTAATGACTTTGTGTACACCATCGTGATTGGCAGCTCAGCATACGCTGGCCACATAGGTGGCACGCGGTACAACCATTACTCATGCCTAGCTACAGTAGACGCAAACTGGAGATTGCCATGCCTTTCCAATGATTGTTCCGCCACTAAAATGACCGACTTGTTACAACCCACGTTTGATTTGTCGCCAACAAGCTTCAGCGTCATCCTTTGTGATGGCTGTAGTGCAGGCTTGACCTACACGTTGACCTCTGTTAATCTTCAAGGTACCGCATCCTACAACGCAAATGTGCCTTCAGGAACTGCCACATTTTCTCCACCGTCCGGAACTGCTAGTTTGCCATTAAATGGGCAGATGCAAGTCAATATGAGCATGACTGTAACGATTTGCTCTCAAGGCTCTCATGCCACAGTGACCTTCACCGTAAACTCTATCCTTCAACAAGGTACAGTCAGAATCAACTGCGCCGTCAAACCACCGCACTGAAAGCTCCCTAGAGAGCTCAACCGCATGTTTTTTGGTTTCAAAAGCCGATGTCCTTTTACATATGTACACTAGCGTATATAGAGCCAGACGGTAACGCAAGGATAGGAAAAAAGGAATTCCTCGAATTGAATAAGGACAAATATTGCCTAGGCTTCATATTATTCTTAGCGACCTTTGCTCTACCATTAGAACTCCCACAGACTAGTGCGGCGCCAGCGCATTCTGCCCTGGATGGCTTGGGAGTCAACGCGACGTGTCAGGCAGTTTACAATTGCGAGGCTCAATTGTTGACGACGGGCCGAGGCCACGATCTAATAGTAGTCTTGGTCGACGGTTATGGTTCAGCATCTTCGATCATTGACAACAGCGGCCTAAGTTTTGCCGAAAGGGTCTCCTATCCCTCGACAGGAATATTCGGTGTGACGCTGTCTGAATACTATGCGATTGCTACATCACCGCTGAAGTCGGACAATATCACTGTGCTGGGTCAATTTGCACAGTGCTGTCAAGGAATGCAGGTTCTGGCTATTCACGGTGCTAGCATGCCGTCGATATTCGACCCTAATCCTTCAATACCAGCTACTGTCTCTTGTCCTGGCTCTGAATGCGGCAATTGCTCGTCCAATTTCAACCAAGGCATATGCTCTGCGTCAATACAGACCTCCACGATTGACTTTGTAATAACTAGTACTGCAATAAATGACGCTGGGCGATGCGGAACATCAGGTGGTGTCGTAGGAGTATCAGCATTTACGACAGTGTCTTTCTCCGGAGTTTTTGAAGTCGATGATGCGATAACGTCTGTGCCGCAAACATCTGTTGTCTTCGATTGTATCGGTACTGATGCGACGGCCATCGTCATGGATGCCATTGCAATCAGGTAAGCTTCGCAAACTGAAGGCTCAAACTCGAAACATAACCAATTTGCCCTGGTACTTATCAAAGTAAGAACGACGAATGCTTTCGAGAGAATTCCGAACCAGGCTTTTAGTGCAAGAAGCGTGATGGCCCTCTCTTTTTGAGAATAAGAGATAGAATCTAGTTGAGCATAGTTCAAATCATGTCCGTTCAGGCAGTATCGCCGCGAAGCCAGTCCGGCTCCAAGACTCTGCCTCCTCTGCCGAACGCGGACAAGTACACGACGATAGTAACTCGGTTCGCGCCGAACCCGGACTTTGTCCTGCACTTGGGTTCGATCCGGGCGATAATTCTCTCCCACGACTATGCGCGGATGTACAAGGGACGCTTTCTGCTACGGTTCGATGATACTGATCCGCGGCTGAAAAAGTCGGCGCTCGAGTACTATGACTTGATCAGGGAGGATGTTCGCTGGCTGGAATGCCAGTGGGACGCCGAATACATTGCCAGTGACAGAATCATGATCTACTATGAGCATGCCGAGAAGGTTCTGAAATCAGGAGACGCATACATCTGCACCTGTACTCCAGACAACTTCCGTCTCAACATCAACGCTCGTAGAGCGTGTCCTGATCGCTCCAAGAGCCCCGAGCAGAATCTGGCGGATTGGGAGAAGATGTTGAACGGAGGATTCAGTGAGGGTGAGGCGGTACTGCGGATAAAGACTGATCTGTCTCATCCAAACCCGGCGGTCAGGGACTGGCCCGCGCTCCGGATTATTGATCCTGTAAAGTATCCTCATCCGAGGGTGGGCTCAAAGTACCGGGTCTGGCCCCTGTTCAATTTTGCTGCTGCTATTGATGATCATCTGCTCGGAGTGAGCCACGTTATCCGAGGAAAGGAGCACTTGACGAACGCCCCGCGGACGGAGTATCTGTACAAGGCGCTGGGCTGGGAGATTCAGGAGTACGTGCATTATGGCCGGTTGAAGACGACTGATATCAAGCTCAGCAAGTCGTTGATGGTCAAGGAGATCGAGGAGGGCCTCGTCGAGGGGTATTCGGACCCGAGACTCCCAACACTCGCCGCGCTTCGTAGAAGAGGGTATGTTCCGAGCGCATTGAGGAAGATTGTCTACGAGATGGGTCCTAGACCGGTTGACGCTACGCTCAGCTGGGATAATGTGAACGCGACGAACCGGAAGGAGATCGACAAGATCGCCCACCGGTACAGCTTCATCGCAAACCCGATCACAATAACAGTCTCAGGGGTCGAACAGACCTACGATGCGCATCTGCCACTACATCCCGAAAGGAAGGACCTTCCAGACAGAATCTTCAAGGTGGTCCCAAAGAACGGCACAGCCAACCTACTGATCTCGTCTCAGGACATTGATCTTCTCAGAAAGAGCAAGGTCGTCCGGCTGATGGAACTGTTCAACGTCGAAATCCAAAGCTTCGAGAACAACTCGATCGAGGCCGCGTTCCACAGTCAAGACTACATGAAAGCACGAGAAGTCAAGGCGCCCCTGGTCAACTGGCTACTAAGAGAGAACAATTTGGTCGGGGAGGTGGTGATGCCGGACGCGTCGAGAATGAAGGGTCCGGTGGAGACGAACATCCGTCAGGAGAAGGTGGGAAGCATTATCCAGATGGTACGGTTCGGGTTCGGCAGAATCGACTCTCTCAACGCTAAGCGGGTAACTGTCTACTACGCCCACAGGTAAACCAACTGTGGTCTCGTTTTACAGATCGTCTGGGACGTAGACTAGTTCAAGCTTTATCCGGTCGGGGTCCTCAAAGTAGACAGCATAATAGCCCGGATCATAACCTTCCCACTCCTTAGGTCCTCCGTAGAGTGTCGGGATCTTCTTGGGAACCAGATAGTTGTGATATAGTTCGTCGACGGCTGAGCGGCTTGGTGCTCGGAAGGCTATGTGGTTGAGACCGATACGTTTGCGATGATAGCCATCTGTAAGGAATCTTTTGGGAGACTGGGCTACGATTATTCTGGTTCCCTCCTTCTGCCATTCTACCATTCCCTCCATTTCCAGAACCTCGGTGAAGTCGAGTCGGCCTAGCAGTTCGCCATAGAACTTTGCAGATTTCTGAATATTCGAGACCTGGATTTGGAAGTGATGAACCGGATGCTTGAACCTATTCACTAGGGCATGGCCGAGCCATTTCTTGCTTAAAAAAAGATGTAGGAATGGTATTTTGGATAGTTACCTTTACGCAAGAGGAGGATTGCCGTTGAAGTTTAGCATTGAACTGCCGGTCCAGTTCCGGGACATTGACGTAATGGGCCATGTCAACAACGCGACGTACTTCCAGTACATGGAGACTGCGCGCGTCGAACTTGCAAGAAGCCTCGGACAAGTAAGCGAAGGATTCCGTGGCGGCTTTATCGTCGCCTCTGCGCGCTGCGAGTTCAAAAAACCAATCAGAAACGAACGCCGAATAACTGTCTCAGTATGGGTGAGCCGTATAGGAGATCGATCATGGGACCTCGACTACTCCATCCGCGGACCCAGAGGGGTCCAGTATGCAATCGGCAGAAGTATACAGGTAGCCTACGACTACAAAACCAGATCCGCGGTTAAGATCTCCGGAAAGCTCAAGAGAGACCTGGCGAAGCATGTTGGACGGCCAGTCAAGTTCAGAGCTGATTGAGGATCGGGTCGGAAGTTCGCTAGTTCACGCACTCCATAGTGCCTCAATCCGTTCTACGAGATCATGCTTCTCACGTTCCAACTCCTCAAGACTCTTCTCAAGGGCATCGGTCGGTTTTCCCTTTGCCTGTCTCTCATTGATCTCGTGCTGTAGTTTTTCGATTTCCACGTTGAGCTCCGCCATCCTCGCTCTATTTTGTTCTGCGTACAAGCTCGTTCGATCTGGATATCCGGGAGATCCTATTAAGAGGCTAACGCACAGGTGGCGTTTCGAGCCGTTTTCTTTGTCCGCTCGACAGCTAGCGTCCGAAGAAGCGCTCCCAGGGCTCCCACGACCGGATTCCCAACGAAAACGTCTACTTGGGGCAAGACCCAAATTTTCAGTCCCCACAAGTCTTCAATGAGCCTTCCGGTGCTAGCTAGGCGAGTGGTCTCAAAACCGAGGCCACCTCGACCCGACGGAATCACGTTCCTTGGTGGCCTTTCCCTTCGAGCAGGAATCCTGCTTCTGTTCGCAGGAATATCGTTAGCCATACCCTGAGGGGTAAGGTGGGTCGATGGCCCGGGCCTGATTGGGGCCGGGATTATCCTATGTTTCGGCTATGTCGGGCTTCGGGCAGTTTTTACCCACGCTTTTCAGCTTCGGCCGGTTCTTACCCTCTCTGTCCCTCGCCATGATCGTGATGCTCGCGATTCTCTATCTTGCTGCAGGGATCGGTTTCTTCTCGGGACGCCGATGGGCGTGGACCCTCGGCATAATGCTGGCTTTATTTGGAGTAGCACCGAGCATTCTCCAAGCCATCACACGGGCTCAATACGATTTCTTTGGTATACCTGGGCTAACTGTAACTCTATTGATATTGGTCTATCTCCACCCCTCTCGCTAGAAACTTCTTTTTCAAACGCCGTTGAGCGGTCTGCAAACCTAAGCCTAGCGGTGCTGCAACACACTTCTAGGCCTTGATTAGCCGCACGAGCCTTCTAAGCAGCACTAGTTGAGTGTCTATTGGAACTTGGGCCGGATGATTCATGTCGTAGAACACGTGATCTATGCCCAGCTCCTTGAGTCTTGGCAGATCTTCTGCGGCTTGTCGAGGCGTACCTCCCAATAACGCTCGAGGCTCTGTGGCTTTCCCTTCGCCGAGCGGGTTGTGGACTCTCAGAATCCACTTCATCTCTTCAGGGTTACGACCTGCTCTTCGCACCATATCGCGAAAGTTATTGATTGTCTGACTCAACTTCTCAAATGTGGTGCTTCTCCCCGCAGACGGCATGATCCCGTCGGCGATTCTTGCCGCCCGCTCGAGTGATGCGGGAGCGAAGGCGCCCAGTAGCATTGGTATGCCGCCTGGCTGTACGGGTTTCGGTCCGATTCTTGATTCTGGGATATTATAGAAGTCTCCAGTGAAGCTGACTGGATCTGGGCCCCAGACGGCGCGCATTGCTCTAGCAAATTCCTCAAATCCTCTTCCACGCCTTTTTATCGGGATGTTGGCAGCTTCAAACTCGTCTCTAAAGTCGCCCTGGCCGATGCCGGCAATTGCTCTTCCGCCACTCAGATTGTCTAGTGTTGCGAAACGCCGGGCGAGCGTCACGGGATTCTGAAAGAGAGCGCTCATCACGCTCGTGCCGAGCTTAACCTTCCTCGTCCTCGCCGCGACGAACGTTAGCATCTCAATTGGATCATAGACCGTCGCAAAAATCTCAGGCCAGGGATCGCCGTCAAACGTCTCCTTCGGCCTAGTTGGGAGAAGCAACCGGTCGCTAACCCACAAAGAAGCTAGTCCCATCTTCTCGGCTTCCACCGCGACGCGGAGGATTGTCTTAGGGGAAGCAACTGTTCCATATTGCGGGAGAGCAATCCCTACAGCGACGCTCGACTCATCTGATCGACTGATGGCGCTTGGCACTAGGCTCAACGGTTCCCAGCTTCAATTTAAAGGCCGGCGTTTCCCTCAGTTTGGACGGATTAATAGCCCATAAAATTCTGAGCGGGCAAGACTATCCACCATTAACCCAATCACGTCACCATTGTGTAGATTAGTTCTAACATCTAAGCGCACGGCGTTCGAAGTGTGAGGTCACTGAAAAAAAAGGTAGATGGTTTGGAGGAAGAATTTGTCTACGTGTTGGGGTTGATTGTACCGAGGATCAATGCCCCGGTGTCGACTAGCACGATGAGCCCGGAGTTTGCGGGTGACTCTATGGGGTCGGCCGATGTCAGCATCTGCCCGTTCACTGTTTTGGCAAAGGGTAGGATTCCCTGCGGTGATGAGGTGAACGTAGGCACGCAGCCTCCGCTGGAGATGCCCTCAGCGCTGCAAAAGACTAGGAAGCCGTGGAGGACAACGCTGAAATCGCCATGGTTCTGTTGCGGCGCGTCGCCTACGACGTGGTCATGGAAGAAAGGCGCAGGGCCCCCCTGGGGGACGTCGGTCTGTGGCGCGATTACATAGAAGGGGTCAATTGTGGCTTTGGGTGTCGCGAGAAATGGGGCGTGGACAAACGTCATCTTGATCTGGACCCCGTTCACCCAAACCATCTCGAAGCAGGGCGAAATTCCGCCATTATCATTGCAATTCGGAACGCCTGCGGCCTGGGCATGGGGAACGGCTGTAAAGACGAGTGTCAGGGCGGCGATGGTCATTATGGCGATGCGGATACGGGTAGTATTTTCGGAATGGGTCATTTTCCTGCGAGTCCTTTTCTTGATTGAGCATAAGAGATTATGCCCTTTTTGCCGCGAGCAAGAACATTTGCACTTCTAGCCGAAGCGAGGAAAGACACCCCGCACATTTGGTGGAATAGAGTTAGCGCAACTACATAGCTCTCTTTTGAGAAAATCTTGCTACCAGGGTGGTTTTCCTGGCTGTTGCTGTGTCATTGGTGGTGGTATTTCGTGACGAACGATTCTTTCTCGTGCCAGGTAGAATGCTGTCCCATAGAGTGCGGCTGGTATGGCGGCGAGGAAGCCTGTGAATAGGAGTACTCCGATGCCGAAGTAGAATGGCCAGAATCCACCGCTGCCAAACGGGAGGAGGAACACGTTGACGACCCCGAGGAATATCGATATTCCGTAGGCTGTCCAGAGCAGCGTGTGACCATGGCTGCTCTGGAGGGAGTACGTGATGAGGACTTCTGAAAGCCCGAAGATTGCCCCGCCGATTACGAATACGATGCCGAACAGTGAGACGGTAGAGACACCAAGACCCGACGCGACACTGTAGGCCACGGCGTAGAAGGATCCGAATATTGTGACTGCGATCCCGACTACGAAGAATATCAGGGCTAGTGTCGTATTGCGGACGTGGTCTGACCCGAACGGTTCGCGTCCGACCAAGACGAGGATTCCGCCGATAAAGCCTACTATTCCGCCGACGAACCCTGCGAAGGGAATCCAGGCGATCAAGACGCCGATGACGAGAAGGAGTAGCCCTGTTTGAGTGTTGTTTATCTTGTTTGCTCGCACGACCTCCCAGTAGTTTGCGGGATACTGGTAGGGATAGTATTGCTGGGCGGGAGGCGGAGAATAACCCACCGGGGGGAGCGTGGGGGCTGAGACAGTTAATAGTGGGTTGCCGCAGGTACTGCAGAAACGCGCAGGCGGGGTATTGCTCGCACCACATCTAGGACATGTTAAGACTGACATTGTATGCCAGACCAGCTTTTCCTATACAATTGTTGGAATTAACTTTTGAGTTGGTTTGGGGCTGGTCTCGAATATGTTCAAGCGTCCCTCAAGTTCAGAGAGATTGGCTGAGCTCTTCCGAATTCTTCCTTGGCGAGCCCGTTAAGCTAAACAGGGCTACTCCACCGGAGCGAGCGCGTCTTTCGATAGGTCAACGATTTTAGTATAGTCCCAAGAAACCCCGGGGGACTTGGGATCGTTCACGATTCTTCGGTACGTTCCTTGGGTAAAGGGTGGCTTTTATCCCAAGCATCTCTGAACGCGATCAGCTTCCTCGCATGTAGTCCAATAAGGAGAAAGGAAGCACCGAACAAGTACCCCGGAATGATGTACTGGAGAACCTGATTCAGAGTGCGAAGGTACAACGCATCCACGATGACGAGCGCGATACCGGAGCCTAATACCGACCACATTAACGTGTGAAGCTGACGACCCCACTTGCCGTACTCTGGATGAGTTGTCTGGTAGTGGACTTTTACCTGGGTATACTCGACCTCGACCCCACAAATCCTGCATTTGTGCCGGGGCAACCACAGCTTAACATCGTCCGAGGCGGTGGATCGAGACGGGAACATTCGAGGCAGAGTAGCCAAATCCGACTAATCAAGAAAGCGGTGTGTGAATGAGTTTCGGTCATGGGCGGAACATCTTCTCAAAGAGTCCGGGGCAATCCTTCTTCTTCGGAAAGAGAGAGTTTCAAACGGAAATGGGCACATCTTGTTTCAACTCGATCCTCGTGCTAACGGATCCGCGGGGCTGAGTCTCTTTTGAGGAGAAGAATAATTGGTTCCCATTATTCCGGCGGACCTGTGTCTAATCCCTTGCTATGAGTTCATGCGGACGAGTTCTAGAGGTCAGGTAGCGTTGTTTCCCATGGTCACATTCAAGTTTTCGAAATAGTGGTGAATTAGTGTGGTTACTGTGGTAACGAGTACTTGTTTGAATGCTGACAGGGACCCTGAGGGACCAGTCGATGGATCAGCTATCAGAGTAACCTGGTAGTTTCCGTTCGCCTGGTAGGTGTGTGAGACAACCGACCCCGCGCCAGTCGAAGAGTCTCCAAAGTCCCAAGAGTAGTTTGTGAAGCCGTCTGCCGCATAGAACGTAAACGTGTTGTTGCTCACAGTATACGTGAAGCTCAACGCGCTGACATTGTTCGGGGTTTGGGGAGAAGGATTCGAGAATAAGACTGCTCCGACGATCAGAGCAAGAACCACGACTATCAAGCCGAGCGCTAGACCGAGTCGCTTCAAAGCTTCAACACGGAGCGAAGGAGCAGGACAAACTTCTACTGTAACTTCGACCCTGTGCCAGAGGTAAAAGACGTTCTACGCGGGCACAGCTCAGACGTTCGTTTCGAGTCGTTTTGTTAGTACAAGGTACCAATCATTATCGCGATACTGTGTGAAACCATTCTCAAGATAATCGACAATGGTCCCGGGAAAATTGTAAGCGTCCGATTTTGGATTCTTGACCGGATAAGCTTCAGCATACGCATATCCTTTCTCGGAGAACCTGTTGCAGGCGCTGTTGAGCCGCTGGGACGCGACTCCATTGCCGTGGTGTTCCCATTTGTACCTGTTCTTCTCGGCGGTGTCGTGGCCGCAATCGTCTTTATCGCATTGATCATCGCACTTGCAGGACGAAGATGTCGACGGCTCTCGTAGGTCCGTCAGCCACAATGCTCGTAGGCTTGGTAATGGGGACCAGCTGAATGGTCAGAATACGAAAGCTGGCTGCAAGGGATTACAAGGCTGTCAAGAAAATGGAGAGAATCATCGTGGACGAATACCTTGGATATCTGAAGGAAACGGGGGATGAGGATACGATTGAGCCATGGATTACTCCAGAATACTTCAATCACTACGTCAAAGGCCAAGCCAGCTACGTTGCAGAGCTAGCTCGCAAGCCTGTAGGCTTCATCCTTGTTCAGCCGACCTCTTTTGTCCATAGTGCGCAAAGAGAAATCTGGCTAGAATACATAGCTGTTCAGCCCGCGAGTAGAAGGAAAGGGATTGGAACCATGCTGTTGTCAACTGTAATCGAGAACGCGAAAACTCATGACGCTTCTCTCCTGTACACTACACTGAATCCCAACAACAAAGAGTCCATTCAATTCCTCACGATGCATGGGTTCGAGGTCAAAGATTGGAAGGAAGCAACCAAGAAACTGAGTCATTGACTTACGAGATCAGTTACCAGTTGAGAAATGTCAATTGCAGCTGAGTCACGTATCGCAAACGTCGTCGTGTTTTGGGTAACTTCTCTGGAAGCAGAGTTGTAGGTTTCATTCTATGTCCCTTGATTGCAGATAGTACGGTGAGCGACCTGATCGTCCCTAGGAAACGCCTTGAAAATAGCCTGAGGGTCCACGACGATGTTAATGTCAGCGGGAGATCTGCGATCCGCGATACGGACAGGTTGATCAGTCTGGAGCTAAAATCTGGTGCACTGACAACGCTCCAGAAAAAAAGGTATGAAGGCGAGTCTCGCGACGCAGAACTGGAAGATCGTGTTTCCGGTTCTAGGCTGATGCGACTGGCTTGTCTATGCTTTCGGCTTAGACTCTGCCTTCGCTGGCTTGGCTTCCTTCGCAGCGGGCGGTTTGTCTTCCTTGCCAGATGCAGGTTTCGCTTCCTTGCCTGCTGGAGCCTTCGCTTCTTTCGCTGGTACAGCCTTGGCTTCCTCCTTCTTCTCTGCCGGCTTCGCTTCCGCTTTCTTTTCGGCGGACGGTTTCGGTGCCTTGGCAGCCGGGGCAGCAGGCTTCTCCTCTTCAGTCTTCTTCTTCGCGACCCGCTGGTCCTTCGGAAGCATCCGGTTCTTCAAATAAGCAGGAACGATATCTGCAGATTTAGCGTCCTGATAAATCTCGACCATACACGTAGCGGATGATCCTCCAGTCCGTGTCGCAATACTCTTCACAAAGACTCTGTCGATTGGTGCCTTGAAGTGTTCAGAGGCGAGCTTCCGAACCGTCAGCCGGTCCGGTGTTCCTGCTCCCTCGTGGTGAACAACTAGCTTTGCTTCGCGTCGTCCCATCAGATTGTTCGTATGCTCTTCGACTACTTCAAAACTCAACTCTTCACAACCTCCCCAACTGGTTCAGCGCCGCTGACAATTACGCTATTAATCTGTAATGTCTCTTCCGAGATGACTCTTCCCCTGAGAAGTTTTCTCTGCCGCTCACCATCATCAGCCGGCCGGAATCCCACTCCGGCTGAGACGAGAGCCCTCTTCCGAGCCGCGCCCTGAATATCGAACCGCATCGGCACACCATCCTTATCCGTCCCACCAGTAATCCGCAACTTCACATTCCCCAGCCCTAGAAGTTTCCCGTCGATCTCTTCTCCGATACTCTTCCCAACAAGAGCTTGCGCCTTGGTTCCCTCCAGCGACGCAGCTTTCGAGGTCTTGCTTTTCGGGTCTGAGACTATGAGCTGAAACTTTGCCAACTAGTTATCCTCAATCGGGAGAGCGGCGAGCTTTCCGCTTAATAAACGTCCTTTGAATACGCTCAAAGCCATAGACAGATGGGCCTTCCAAACGCTCCGGGCCAGTTCATAGTATTACACAGTTCCAATAGAACTGGTAGTTGCTAACACTCACTTGCTGGCCATTTCCACCTATACTTTGGCCATAGACGTAGACGCCGCCGAAACCGAAGATTCTACAACTGGGAGATTCATAGAAATTAACGTCCACACCTGATGGTACTGTCTTGTGAAATCCGTAGACAACGGGTGCGAAAGTGAATAAGACGATCCCCACGACAGCGACTGCTGCAATGACCAATATTCCAGCTCGCACTCTACGCCAACCTCAATCTTATTGCTCGCCGACTGGGCTCGTCGCGCTGCCGGTTGTCACAGTTGCCATCTCGCTGAGCAGCGCGAGTTCCCCAGGGCTCAGATAGTCCTTGAACTTTGAAGAGAGCACCCTCGCATGTTGCACCGGAACATCGACATAGAGAACATCGCCTTCGTTGATCTGACGTCCCACCATCGGCTTGTCGATAGAGACTGCAACCTGTTTTCCGGCACCGGCTTCTCCCACATCTTTTCCTTGGTCTTGGATCCGGACGACCTGTCCGATCCGCTGTCCTCTGCTGTTGATGAGCGGATACTTCGGCTTGATGATCCCATCGAGCACTTCGACGCCGACAATGGCGGGATCGCTACGCCGGAACACGAATCCCTTCAACAGCTTGATCTTGCCTGGTCTAATCAAAAGGTCCATCTCGGCCTTCGCGCCCGCGAGTCTCTGAGCCTCCACCCATCGAGAATACTCCTCCAGTACATGGTAGAGGACATCTCCCTTGAAGACGGGGATCTTCGATAACGCGATCTCCTCTTCCGCATCCGGCAGCAGCTTCACGCCA
>Ga0209761_1001344_pt1 | contig 15882 bp, 18 predicted proteins | sample GraSoi013_1_40cm_4_FD_185818 | JGI IMG/M metagenome (GOLD analysis project Ga0209761, IMG submission 185818) | Grasslands soil microbial communities from the Angelo Coastal Reserve, California, USA - Sample 09_25_2013_1_40cm (SPAdes) (version 2) | ecosystem: Environmental > Terrestrial > Soil >...
TCATTCCTGGCTTGTGGCTCGGCTCAGTATTCCTCTCTCCCGATACGTGTGTTCGCCTTGGATAATTCGCAGAAATGTCTGGCTGTCCTTCGGAGCACGGCCCGATGGTATTGTGCCATACAAAGCATTGGACGCTGCTGCTTGGCTGAAACGATACAAGCCGAATCCAGCAGTCCTGAAACAGCTGTCGCTGAAAAGGGACAAACCGATTATCGTGTTGCGAACTGAAGAATCGTTCGCCTCCTACTTGGAGGGAAAAGCGAGTGACAGTTCGCCAGTGATCGGACCGGTCACCGAAGAAATCTTGAGACGGAAACTGGATGCACAGATCGTCATTTCGACAAGATATGGACGTCAAGCACCAGTTCTTAGGCAGAAGTTTGGGGATAGGGTACGCGTTGTCGACCATATCATCGACGCGACAAGTCTCCTCCACTACTCGACCATTTTCATCGGATCTGGAGGTACGATGACGGTCGAGGCAGCCTTGTTGGGCCGCCCAGCCATCTCGAATTTCCCTGGAGAGAAACCGCTCTACATCAAGTACCTAGAGAGGAAAGGCCTGGTCAAGACGATTCGATCTCCAAGAGAGATCGCGCTAAGGGTCGCTAGTATCCTAGCATCGGAAGAGGAACGGGAGGAGCAAAAGAAGCGAGGCGCGAAACTGCTCCATGAGATGGAAGACCCGGTGAAGGTCATTTCTGGAGTCGTTAGGAAGACTTGGAGGATGACCGAGAACTAGCGATTCGTCCGTAGAGAAATCTGTGTTTCTTTTCTCATCCGCATCAAGCACCATTCTTCTGCCAACTTATCAGTTACCGTTCACGGTTACCAAACCCGTTACCAACCCAGAGATGCCAAAGGTACTTGATCCTCGCGACACAATACTACTCTTCGAGAGTGACAAGGAAAGAATGTAGCGTCCTTTCGCCGCGAAGACTGATTTTTTTGGTTTAGGTTCCGATCGTTTCTTCGAAGAGCGGATTGAACTCGTCGAGTAGCTGCTTCAGATCTTTCTCGGTCTTTCCCTCGACATAGATTCGTATTAGTGGCTCTGTTCCGCTGGGTCTGACAAGGAACCAGCCTCGGCCTTTGACGTCGACGCGGACCCCGTCTATTGTGCTCGTCACTCGTTCACCGAGCCGCTGACGAATCCTCTTCATCGCATCGTTCTTCTTCGCGTCCGGACACTTGCGTTTGTCTTTGGCCATGAAGAATCTCGGTAGCCGAGCCATCAGTTTGGAGAGAGGCATCCGATTCTCTAGAATAGAATTGAGAATCAATACCGTAGCCATTGTCCCGTCTCTCACAGGCTGATGCGGCGCATAGAATATCCCTCCGTTCTCCTCACCGCCAAGAATGGCCTTTTCACGAACCATCGTCCTTGCGACGTGTATGCTTCCCACCTTCGTCAGAATCATTCTTCCCTTCCTCTTTCGAGCAACTTCGGTTACAGACATCGATGAATTGACGGGAGTAACCACCTTGCCCCGTGGATTCCTCTTGAGGACTTCGTCGGCGATGAGTGTGAAACTATTATCTCCCGAATGAACAACTCCAGTTTCGTCAACGAAAACGGCCCTATCGCCATCGCCGTCGTGAGCAACCCCGAAAGCTGCTTTCTCGAATCGGACGAGTTCCGAGAGGGGACCCAGATTTTCTGGCCTAGGTTCAGAAGTGCGACCTGGGAATCTCCCGTCGATGTTATCGTTGATCGTGACCACTCGACATCCGAGGCTTCGAAGCAAGACAGGAGTCGTCAACGACGATACACCGTTCCCCGTGTCAACTAGAACTTTCAGCGGGTTAGCAAGTTTCTCTTTCACGTGGGTTCGGACGCTAGCTAGGTATGGTTCGAGCGCTGGAGTCCGCTGCTCTCGTTGTCCCGGGGTCTTGCTGACTTTCCACTGGTCCTTGACGACTAACCGTTCGATCCGCTCCTCCTTTTGGCGTGGGATCTCGATCCCATCAGAATCTACGACTTTGAAGCCGTTGTATTCGGGCGGATTGTGGCTTGCCGTGATGATAAGCCCCGGGCTCATGGTAATTTTCGCTAGGAATTGCAGTCCAGGGGTGGTGATTGTTCCGCAGTCTTCCACGCTGCTTCCTTGTGCGAGAATTCCGGCGACTGCACCCTCAGCTAGCATCTGGCTAGAGGTTCGTCCGTCTCGGCCGAGGAGTATTCTCTTGTTCTTGTAGAGTGAAGCGAAGCTGGACCCGATTCTGAAGGCAAATTCAGAGGTGATGCTCTCGCCAACAACCCCTCTTATGCCGTTGGTTCCGAAGAGCCGGGGCGCGGTCAATCTTTCAATCGTCGCCTGACACTCCTTTGTCTAGTTCAGGATGATAGAACCTGGTCTGATGACTGCTCCATCAGGAATGAATACTTGGCCGGCAATGATTGATCCCTTCTCTATCTTTGCATCTCTCCCAACTGTAACTCCTTCTCCGACAATCGCGGCTTCAACAATACAATTTTCGCTCAGGGTTGTTTGCTCGAACACGATCGTCTCCCGGACAGTTGCGCCTTTTCCCACACTCACTCTTTCGGATAAGATCGCGTTTGGTCCGATCTTCGCGCCACTTCCGATGATACAGTCTTTCCCGACGAAACATGGTTGGGTTACTTCGACGCTCTGCATCCTCCAGTCAGGGTTCTCTGCCTTCCGGTATTCGGCCCGTTTCAGCAATTCTCGATTTGCCGTTACATAATCGGGAATCTTTCCGATATCATACCAGAGTCCATCATGTTTCCAGCCACTCATTTTGCCTTGACTTGCAAGAATTGGAAAAATTTCTCGTTCTATACTTACCGGGCGCCCATTGGGGATCATTGCAACAACTCCGGGGTTTAACACGTAGACTCCCGCATTGATCCACCCACGCCCGTGAATGTTCCCAGATTTTTCCACAAATCGAGTAATGCGATCATTTGAATCGAGAGTAGCTAACCCGAAGGGCCGAGGATCTTGGACAGATACAAGAGCGACTGTTGCTTCTGCTCCGGACCTAGTGTGCTCTGCTATCAACCCTCGAAGGTCAATGTCACTGATCACGTCTCCGTTTGCGACGATCAAAGGTTCGTCTTGGCTCAGCATCGCTCTTGCAAGGCTTATCGGCCCCCCAGTTCCAAGAGGAGTCTCTTCGACTGACAGCACAATCTTGGCTGCGAGTTTCTTCCGTGCGACCTCAATCCTCAGTTTGTCTGAGAGATGGTTGACAGCAAGTATCACCTCGGTAACCCCTCCCCGAGCGAACCATTCGACCATGCGATCTATCAGAGGCACGCCGACTAGAGGAAAGAGTAGCTTGGGCTTTGAACAGCTAAGGGGTCGGAGCCTTGTCGCGAACCCGCCAGCAAGAATCAATCCTTTCAATATTCCGTCTCCGTATACTCAGCGGAGGGTCCGCAGTCGAAATTAGTGTTATAGCCTTTATTGGCGGTCGCTCGCCGCGAACTCTATGAGACGTTCATGCAGGCGCGGGTGGATGGTTCATTGATCCGCGCTCGTCGTGCGAAGCACGAACGGAAAGGTCTAGAAGCAATTTTCACTTCCCAGAACCACGTACGAAATAGCGAGGTTCTCACTGGTGCGGTAGGCGTCGTTGCCGGGCTGTTTCTTTCCACCTTTGCAGCCTTTCGGGCAGAAGCGCCTCAGGCTCTTGGAGCCTGGGGACGAGCCATCTACTCTCCGCTAGCGTTCGGATCAATCGGAGTGTTGCTTTTGATATGCGGAGTCGGGACCGTCATGTTCGCCCTTGCGAATCGCGAAACCAGACTAGAGAACTCAATAGCAACATCGACCGATGAAGATTCTGAAGTTGACTCTCTACAAGACGCTGAGGGTCCCAGACGAAGACGAAGGATGTTTGGTCCGGGTTCCAAGTTGGGTAGCGTGGCGTTCATCCAGAGTCTCTTGCTAGTCGCCCTCTACGCTGGGTTTGTGGAAGAGTACGAATCCAACTTGACTCTGCAGATTTGGGCTCGTTCGAATTTTCCCTTTGCAGAGACTGTTCTGAACTGGGAGAGCGTCTTGATTCTGTCGGTCTCTCTCGGTCTCTTGTTGCTCCAGTTTCTACCTGGACGGTTTCTCTCCGAGTAGATAATAGGTAAAGGAACTTACGAGATCTTGTTACCGCAGTTCTTACAGAACTTTGCTTCGATAGGATTCATCGTTCGACATGTCGGACAGTCCGTTGAGTCCAGTAGAGAACCACATTTGATGCAGTGTTTTGCTCCCTGGAGGAGCTGAGCGCCACATTTTCCGCACCAGCGGGCCCCTTGGATTGGATCGCTCGGCCTTGGGGGGGCAAGAGCGCTCGGAGAAAACACGTCGGCGAGAATCACTACGTCTCCAACAGTCGCGATCTTGTCGTGCGAGATCTCGAACTCTCTCGATAGGTCTCTGTCATCGAGCAGCGTTTTGAATTGTTCCTTGTCCACTGACAGCAACAGGGATTTGATGTCGCCAGAATCGGTTGGGACGGCCTTCCGTACTCTACCTACCAAGATTCCGTGTGAATCGACTACCTGAAGGCCGGTGAGAGTCTCCAGTCGCGCGTGAGAGTCCTTTATGGATGGGGTCTGCGGGATATGGTCAACGTATTTTTCGCAACCATAACAGTACCATCTTTTCTCATGAGACTTTGTTCGGACAAATGTCAACGACTGTTGACAATCTGGGCATCGTGCCTTCGGCTCATCCTCAAACATGCTTTCCACGCTAAATTTCAACAGGAAGGGATTTTCGAATTGTATCTAGCTCAGTCTTCTCAGTTAATGTCTTCGCATCCTCTCGCGAGCATAGATTCCCGTGCCAGAGAATGAAGTGGGATCGATTTCTCTTCTGTGAATCAAAGGGATTGATGTCTTCTAGTCAATATCGATGCTAATCGGGTTCCATAGGTTCAAGATACGCGTTAATGAGCAATCCTACTTTATTTACGCAAAACCGTATATGGGACTCTCCTCATTCTTAGAAGCTGCACAGAGAATAGTTTGGAATAGTGCAATTCCCACCCGATCCTACCCGGGTATGGTTCGCAGCTACGACAAGCCAAGCTTCAGCATTCTCACCATGCAACATCACTGGCTTCTTCAGCATTCGCGACTCTTTCCAGGACCGGCTCAGAGTAGGCTCAACTGGAGCTGCGGTCGCGCTTGCCACTGGAGTAACAACAAGAGTCAGCTTGCGAAGGACTCGGCATCCCAGCATCGTTACTAGATTCAATCGTCAGCGGCTAGAAGACAAGGCGGTGTCGAACGAGGTTGCGAGAATCTATTCCGAGCTGGATGAGAGGTCATGGCAGATTAGGATCTCCCACGAGTGTAGGTTCCCTCCAGGGCGAGGCTATGGTACGAGTGGGGCAGGAGCTCTGGGTCTGTCTCTCGCATTGAACGATGTTATGGGACTGTCATTTTCGATGACCGAGGCTGCGCAGATAGCTCACCTCTGCGAAATACAGTGCAAGACGGGCTTGGGGACCGTCGCATCGGTCTTCTCGGGAGGGCTCACGGTTAGAACCGTGCCGGGAGCTCCAGAAATCGGAGAGGTAAGAAAGCTGACTCTTCCCTCCTCTTTGAGGATAGTATCGGGTAGCTTCGGACCGATTTCAACCCGACGCGTGCTTGCAAACTATTACCTCAAGAAGACAGTCAATGCTTGTGGACGAGCCCTCGTTAGGAAATTTCTTCGAAACGCTTCATACTTCAATTTCATGCGTATATCTCGAAAATTCTCGGATTGTGTTGGACTAATATCGTCTCGATTAAGACGAGCTATGAATGCGCTGGATTCGTCGGGTTTCAATTGTAGCATGATGATGCTCGGCGAGTCGTTATTCTGCCTTCTTCCCCGTGAAGACGTAGGGCGCGTCGAGGCAATTTTCCGTAGCTATGAATTAACCCCTACAACTTCGTTAGTAGCGCGGTCAGGAGCGCGTCTGATCTGAGTTTTACCACGAGGCATCCTCGTTTTCTGTCTCTCAAGATGCGCGACGCCCTTGTCAAGGCCGAAGCCAGCGGCCTGGTAGTTCCGCAGGGATTAATCGCCCATGGGAGAGGAGAAGCCTTCGACTACATCATGGGTGAGAGGACGATGCCAGCGGCCCGCGTTGCAACTATGGCCGCATCAGCGCTTCTTCTAAAAGCAAAATGGCCGGTCATATCTGTCAACGGAAATGCTGTTGCACTTGCTGGCGAGGACATAGTGAGGTTGGCATCCGCCGTCTCTGCTTCTATTGAAGTGAACCTGTTCCATCGCACGCTCGAGAGAGAAAGACTCATCGCTAGCCATTTGAAAAACTTTGGAGCCAGGGAGATTCTCGGCGTTGGTCCTGCAGCGACCAAAATCATTGGAGGCATTTCCAGCCCTAGGGCGAGAGTGGATCCCGAAGGAATCGGAAAAGCAGATGTTGTATTGATCCCCCTGGAGGATGGAGACAGAGCGCATGCTCTAGGGGGCGAAGGTAAGAAAATTGTCTCGATCGATCTCAATCCGTTGTCCAGAACTTCTCAGGTCGCCTCAGTATCAATTGTTGATAATATTGTTAGAGCCATTCCCGCGCTGACCGAAGCCTCTAGAAAAATAAAGGAACTGCCCCAAAGCCAGGTGGAGAAGTATGCTTCGAGCTTCAATAACGAGACGAATCTAGCTGATGCGATTGGACAAATCGTTCAATATCTTCAGGGATGGATGAAGAATTGAAACCTGCCAACGACCCAGATAGGAAAGAAGTGTCTGTCGCCTCGTTCGTGAGGATGAAGTCCGAGAATCGCAGAATTGTCATGGTAACATCGTACGACTACCCAACCGCATCGATTGCAGATGCAGTGGGCGTAGATTCAATTCTTGTCGGTGATTCCTACGGAATGGTGGTACTAGGCTATGAAAATACGATTCCGGTCACTGTCGAGGAGCTCCTACCAGTCTGCCGAGCGGTTAGGAGAGGCGCGGCACACTCTCTGGTAATTGGCGATCTGCCGTTCATGAGTTTTCAAGTCTCGCCAGAAGAAGCGATTCGTACGGCGGGCAGATTCGTGAAAGAAGGTGGCATGGAAGCCGTCAAGATTGAGGGCGGCACTGAAGTGTCAGAGATAGTGGAATCGATCTCCCGCATCGGTATTCCCGTGCTGGGCCACATCGGAGTCACTCCGCAGACCGCAACGTTACACGGAGGTTATAGGATTCAGGGCAGAAACGTCGATTCGAGCGACAAGCTCATTGCAGACGCCAAATCGCTCGAGGAAGCCGGAGTATTTGGGATCGTTCTCGAGATGGTAACCGAGGAGGTTGCTAAGGTCATAACTGAGACTGTGTCTGTCCCGACGATCGGGATAGGATCCGGGCGGTTTTGTAATGGGCAGGTACTCGTCCTCCATGACCTGATCGGATTGTACCCAAGTTTCACCCCAAAGTTCGCCAAACGTTACGTAGATGTTTCTGGAACGATAAAGCAGGCCCTTCAGAACTTTACAGCTGAAGTTCGAAACGGAATATTCCCTGAGGAACAGCACGTCTTCAGGATGGACGAAGACCAGCGGGCAAAGCTCGATTCTAAGCGGAAGATCTGACTCTTGCGGATCGCCGTTGTCGGCGCGGGAGCAATCGGGTGTCTCTTCGGCGGTCGGTTGCACATGGCGGGCCTCGATTGAGGAGAAGGGTGTTAGGATTCGGGAGCTCTCGGGAAAGGTTGTCCGCGCGCACATACAAACAAGAACAAGGTTGTCAAGATTAGACAAGCCAGACCTCGTACTAGTCACGGTGAAAGCCTACGACTCAGAAGCAGTCGCTTCACTTCTAAAGAAATCAGTCATGCGAAATGTGCCTGTGCTGAGCCTTCAGAATGGACTAGGGAACGTTGAGGAGTTGACACGTCGCTTGGGTGCAGGTTCGACAATTGCCGGTACAACGACTGAAGGGGCTACGACAACTGGTCCAGGTGCAGTAATTCATACTGGATGTGGGATGACCTGGGTAGGAGAAATGAATGGTAAGCTTTCCGATCGATGTCTCACTGTTCAGGGGGCTTTTCGCAAAGCAGGCTTCACCACAATCATCAGCAATAACATCAAGGGAGCGCTTTGGGCTAAGGCGATTGTAAATTCATCAATCAACCCCATCACAGCGATTACCCGCGTCAGGAATGGAGATGTTGACAAGATACCTGAGCTACGCGAGGCTGCTTCCGAAGTAGTTGATGAAGGTATCGCGGTGGCCCAGGCCAACGGGATTCTTCTCAAGCCCTCCCCAAAATTCCTGCTTACGAGAATCTTGGCTCTGACTCCGAGAAACAAATCGTCGATGCTACAGGACATTGAATTTGGGCGAAAGACCGAGATCGGGCAATTGAACGGTGCGATCTCGCGCCAAGGAAGCCTCGTCGGAGTGAGTACTCCATTCAACGATCTGTTGACACGGCTAGTGCTTGCTCTAGAAAGGTCTCACCGTAACTCGTAACTCGGGCGTCGTCCAAACCAATCTTGGTCTAGCGGGTGTGCTCCCGGCCAGTCAAGACTTCGGCCATGGCTGAAATCTTCAAGAGTTAGGTTCGGAATAATTTGGAAAAAGGAATACGGTCCGTCCCTGGATCTACGCGGCGGGAAGAGGCAGGCCTCTGCAGTCCACTTTTCCTTTGACTCTGCGGATGAAGTTCGGGCATGCGAAGCACTGGACGAAGGATACCGTCTTGTTCAGGACCGGGCACGCGACCGCTTCCTTCTTCATTCTAGCGATCTGTTTCCCTCCGGCCACGCCTTTCAAGTCTTGGACATACTGTTTTGGTGTTGGCGGCGGTTTCTCTGGCGCAACAATCTCGACGATGTATTTTGTAGCTGGAGGGTCTTCGCTCATCGACTTCTCCCCCAGCAATAGTAGGCCATCTAATTATTTCTTTGTAACTAAGATGGTCCATAATCTGTTATTCAGCCCGTGGTTATTGGCACGCCGCTGATCCAAGGCCCAACTTGCGATTTAGAATCTTATCCTGATGTCATTCAATAGGCTTGGAGGGAATTCTGGATCCACACGAGATTCAACACTTACACTCGCCTCCATCCAAAAAATCGAAACAATCATTTCCAAAACCGGAAAAATAACAGGTGAAAACAATAACCAAGAATTCTTTTTCCAAAAAATTCTCAAACTGCGATCTCGCGCGCGCTCTGGTCTGTTGATGCTATTCAGGATGGAACGCTTATACCCGCTGCACGAGGCACCGCAGTCCGATAACAGAATTGCCAAGGCCTACGAATTGGCCCAGGACAGCCATCGTTCTATCTGGTGGCGAGGGTATTCGCCTGAGACCTATAACCGCGGACTTGCCAAAAGGTCTGGTCAAGGTGGGTGGAAAGCCGCTTCTACAATGGGTCGTCGAGTGGCTCAAAGGAAACGAGGTCACGAACATTGTAATCGGCGTCGCATATCTGAAGGAGCAGATAACCGACTTCTTTGGAGACGGAGCACGCTTTGGGGTGAGAATCCAGTACAGCGTCCACACAGTACCGGGCGGAACGGGCGAAGGCTTCAGGCTAGCAATAAGCCGCTACATTGCGGATCAGACATTCTTCGCCCTTAACGGAGACCAGATCACAGACCTCAGACTCAAGACTATGCTCGCGAAGCATCGAAAGAGCGGAACGCTCTCCACCATTGCGGTCGTCCATCCCCGGCTTCCCTTCGGACTCGTCAAAGTCGACAAACGCGATTATTGTCGAGGCTTTCTGGAGAAACCCGTATTGAAAGACATGAGTATCTCTACGGGCATCTACGTCTTTGAGCACGACATAGTCGAATATCTTCCTCGAGTCGGTGATGTCGAGAGAACAACCTTCCCCAAGCTTTCTAGGATCGGGAAGGTGGACGCGTTTAGGCATAAGGGGTCGTTCATTACGATTAATTCCTTAAGAGAGCATGAAGACGCGGAGAGGCAGTTGAGGAGTCAGACGGATTGAATGTTCTCGTAACAGGAATAACCGGATTCATCGGCTCAAGACTCGCCGCAAGATTGGTGGATCAGGGAGACGATGTCTATGGCCTGGTTCGGCATTCGTCGGAAAGGGAGCTTAAGAGAATTGAAAAAATCGTTCCGAAAATTCATCTCATTGAAGGTGACCTGGTCAGATTCCACTCTGTTCTCTCCGCGGTAGAAACCTCCGATCCGAACATTGTCTATCACCTGGGGGCGCTGACTCCCGTCCGATTGTCATTCGACGATCCCTATCCATACATCGGGATCAATTTTGATGGAACAGTGAACCTCGTCCATTCGATAATCAGAAAGTCACCGAACACCCGGCTGATTGCCGCTTCCACTGCGGAGGTCTATGGCTGGCAGCCCGGCGACCGACCGATTCCAGAGAGTGCTCTCCTCAACCCCGCGTCGCCCTACGCGGTCTCGAAGGCAGCTGCAGATCAGTACATCCAGATGGCAAACAGGATCTATCATCTCCGAGGAACTGTGATGAGACCGATCAACAGCTATGGTAGGGTCTGGGAGAACGGGTTCTACACGGAGTATTTGATCTCAAAGATGTTGACTGGTGAGACGTGCTTTATCGGTGCCCCGGACTCGATTCGAGATTATATGTTCGCCGAGGATCATGTCGATGCCTACCTCGACGTCGGGAAATCCGAGAAAGCCGTCGGCGGAGTCTACAACGTGTCCCCTGGCAACCCGGTCACAAATGCGGAACTCGCCAAGAAACTGGCAGGTCTGACAGGGTTCAAGGGAAGGCTTGTCTTCGGATCATATCCTCCTGGCTATCCGCAGAGACCTCAAAGCCAGGATCCGGCCTATCTCGTGCTAGACAACGCGAGAATCAAGAAAGAGGTCGGTTGGCATCCACGTTACAGTCTCGACGAGGGATTGAAGCAAGCCGTCGAACTCTGGAATCGCAAGACGATCTAGTTCGTTTAGGAGGCAGCCCTGACCCTATTCATTCGGCCGTTCTTCCTCCATCGCGAGGAATCCTGAATAGCCACACTTGTCGCACACATATCGGATTGGAAGAATCCATCCCTCCAGGGATGCCTGGGAGCGTTTCACAGTTGCTCCGCATTGAGGGCATGAGAGTGGACCTTGTTCGCTCCGACGGATGGATCGAAGAACGTCCAGTAGAGCTGACAAGTTCGAGTTTCTCTAGTGTAGCTCAATGCTAGCTTCAGGGAATCCATAGCCTACCAGGACCTTCTTTACCTTGTCCCGATGATCTCCCTGCAGGATGATAGAATTATTCTTGGAGGTGCCGCCACAGGCACAGTACGTCTTTAGTTTCGTCGCAAGATCTGAAAGGCTCACGCTCTTTCCGTCAATGCCTTCGACGATGGTAGCTGGTTTGCCCCACTTCCTCATTTCCATACGTACCTTTACCGTCTGCTGCTCCATGCTGATGGTGCCGCAAACGCACAGGTCCTTAGGAAGGCCGCAGGTCGAACAAACATCGGCCATGCTAGAGGCCTAGAACTCCTTTGTGGTCGTCCACGAGTATACAATGTTCCTCGTCCATATTTAAGAGTGCCTTCAACTGGCGGAGATTAGATTCCCATCGAAAGGAAGAGCGCGAACCAGAATAGCCAGGCCGAGAATAGGACGATAACAATTGTCTGCTTTTCCTGCATTCTCTATTTCTCATGAATAGTTCGAGGGGACAGGGCTAAAATCGCGGTTGTAACTCTCGCCCGGTTGCCCGAAGTACCCGCTCGACCATCCTTGAGACGTTCGCACCGGCGGGCACGGAATATACAGAGTTCCAGAGATTGCCGCAGGCTTCCGCAGTTTGCTGAAAGGGGGAGCAGTGTCGGCTTCAAGGTATAGTGATAAATATTCAAGACTAGCATATTCGTGAGTACTTTCAAGTGGGAGAATGAGCGAACGCATCTCCGTCTCAATTGAGCTTGAGTTCTTCAACAAGTATCTGTTCAACGCATTGAAGAGAAGCCTTTCAAATGCGACTCCAAAGAGGAAGTTGGACATCATCTACTACTATTCGCGTGATCCTCGCGTCAAGTTCTCTATAGCTCTCAACGGTTTCAGCAGCGGAGGAGCGAGTACGCATCCTCAGTGGAGTACCGTCTTCAACAACGTACAGAACATGCGGCAGTATCTTCGTTAGGCGTGTTTCCCCTAGGCGGCAAGCCCAAGGGAGTCTTTCAGGCCCTTGTACCTATTTCGTACTGTGACCTCGGTCACGTTTGCGATCTCGGCGATTTCCTTCTGAGTCTTCTTTTCATTCTCCAAGACACAAGCGACATAGAGGGCAGCTGCAGCTAGACCCATCGGGTCCTTCCCTGCGACCACGCCCTTCTTCCGGGCATCCTTCAAGACTCTGATCGCTGATTGCTGGGTCTGCATCGAAATTTCAGCTCTGCTGGCGATCTTCGAAATGCATCTTATCGGATCTTCTACCGGCATCGAAATTTCGAGCTCCCGCAAGAGCAGCCTGTAGCATCGAGCGACGTCCTTCTTCTTGATCCTACTGGCGGCCGCCACCTCTTTCAGCGTTCGAGGTGTCTCCGAAGATCGACAAGCGGCATAGAGAGACGCTGCAGCAATAGCGGCGATCGATCTGCCACGAACCAGTCCGTTGTCCAAAGCTTTCCTGTAGACGATAGCTGAACTCTCTTTCACACTGGCGGGGACGTGAAGCTTGTCGGTGAGACGATCCAGTTCCGCCATGGCCTGGGCGAGATTTCTGTCGGACGATGAATGTACTCGAGTACGGATCTGCCACTTCCGGAGCCGAAGCATCTCCATCCGGGTCTCCATCGGAAGTTGGCGGCCAAACGCGTCCCTATTGACACGGTCTATGACCGTGGAGAGACCCTTATCGTGAATAGAAAATGAGGTGGGTATGCCTACACGTCCTCTCTCATCCTTCTCCTCCTTAGTAAACGCACGCCACTCAGGCCCACGGCTCATAAGATTCTGAGAAAGCACGAGCCCACAGTCCTGACAAATCGTCTCCCCCTGGTCGAAATCTTCAATGAGATTTACCCCTCCACATTCAGGACAAACATGAACCCTCGAAGGATTTCCCCCAGGAATTGATGGCGTGGTCGTAAGATTCGCTCTCTAGCTTTCCCGAGCCCCTCTCTGAACAGCGAACCGGGCGTAATCTGTCGCACCAAAGGCTCTTACTAGGAAAGTGAAAGCGTTGGGGCGCGTACACAATATAAGACTTTCGACAAGTATATAGGGAACCTCTGGTTCTCACGCGGAAACCCCTTATGAACACCCGGACTAGCGCGGAAACCTTCGTAGCCCGGTGGTGTAGTGGTCTAGCATAGCATGGGCGTTCGGGCCAGACACGCAAGCGTCCCTAGTGGGCTCTGGATCCCTCCCAATATGGGGGTAGGAGTCACCTGCTGACGGGAGTTCGAATCTCCCCCGGGCTACCTCACATTGATCGTCTGGCAGATCTCTGTCGATGTTTGTGCCGGGAATATACGATCAAGAAACTCAAACAATTGAGATTACGCGCGTGCGTATCTTCCTTGAAGATCGGCGAGCCAGGAGTGCAATAGTAAAGGCGCAAATGGCCATCAGTCCGATCTTCTGCCAATCTGTGAATCCAGCTCTCGATATCGTCTGCTGTGACATAGCTAGGCTTTCCAGGCTAATGCTCTGAGATAGTCTAGAGTAGATCCAGAGAAGCGTGAGCCCTCCGACGAGCATTATGGCGAAAGCTAACTTACCGAAGTTCCAGCTCTTCAAGCCCTCGACTATTGGATCAGGCTCAGGACGCGAGGATTGGAACAGCTCTTCGCCTGGATCAACTTCGAGAATAGTCTGTAATCCGAGGGTTCGTTCCTCTCCGTCTTTCTCCATCAACTTAGCCTGTCGTGTGAGGCTGTCAAGTATCTCGTCGGTCGTTGTCGCTTGAGTGTTTCGGCCGGGTCGCTTCCCTTTGAACCCGAAGCGGTATCGTGAGCGAGGAGTTCTACTTGATGAGCCCATTCGCTCTCCCTAATCTAGTAAGCTGGGGTTGGATATGGGCGTTGGAGTACCAACTGACGTATCTGAGAGGACAATGTTTCGAACGTGAGTATGGCAGTCAACGTGAGCTGTTTCGCGGGCACGGCCGACATGGAATCAGAAAATTGGAGAGATTAGTCATAGTCGACTATGTTTTATTCCAAGATTCGATCGATGGGCTAACACTTGGATGGGTTTCGGTCTGTCGCAAACGGAATTCCGGCATCGAGCGGTTGCGGTCGGAGGCACTTTCGATGTTCTACACATTGGTCACGAGAAATTGCTGGCTAGGGCCTTCGAGCTTGGCGAGCTGGTTTTCGTCGGTGTAACTGGTGATCGCCTCGTCTTCAGGTTGAACAAGGACCATCCTGTGAGAAAGTTTGCTGTCCGGCAACGTGATCTGCGACGGTTGTTGAGGGCACGGGGCTGGCTTCAACGAGCGAGAATCACAGAGTTGAGAGATCCGTTCGGACCAGCAACTCGCAGGAAGCGCCTCGATGCTCTCGTCGTCAGTGAAGAGACGCGGGCCAATGGGCTGCGGGTAAACGTTTTGCGGCGAAACCGGGGCTTGAACCCTCTTCGGCTCTACGTGGTTCGTATGGTTAGGACCAAAGACGGTCTGCTGTTATCTGACACGAGAATTCGACGGGGCGAAGTAAATCCGCAAGGCGAGCTTATGGAGTGGGCCCCGGCGAGGATTCGGTAGATCCGTTTCCTCGGGTCTACTGGCAGTTCATGCTAACTGGTATCGTAGCCCGCTTTCCGTAGAGTAAACTGTTAGCATTTGTTCGAGCTCGCGAAGGAAGCCCCCGCTTAGATGCCATCTTGAATCCTTCTTTTCAATGAAACCAGCTCCCACGAGGCCGTGGATCATGTTGTAGAACTGGCCTACGCTCATTCCACGCTTGCTAATCCAGTCTTTCCATGCCTGGATTGGCAGACCGGCCGGTTCAGCCCTCTTGACTTCCCGCCAGAAGTTGTGGGCCTCGCCAGCGAGAAAGTCGCTCTTCCAGAACACTCGACGAAAGAGCTCGTCTGGGTTGCTTGGGAGATTGCCTGCTTTGAATAGTATGGTTGTCTTCTGTTTCGGTGGTCCGCGAGCGGCTCTGCGAGGCATCGAGGTTTCACTTGGGTTCGCGAGAACTTGGTTCTGCCTTTAATCCTTATGGTGACTCCTCGTAGTGTTGAACCATCTAGTTTTCAGGGATGAGTTCGTCGGCGATTTTACGTAAGTAAAAGTGTGGTTGAACGGTGATGCGATTCCCATAATAACTTCGGAGGCATTCACTTGCCTTCCTTGGTCGAGAAATATCCTTTCAGATGTTGCCTACTGAGGCGATGCAGTCCTTTGAGTGTGTCTCTAGGATCCGTCCAAGAGTTGCTTCTTCTCTTCGAGAGAGAGTTCTTCAACGTAGACGGCCGTCGCCCTCAAGTCTTTGTGTCCCATGAGGCTCTGAACCTTCCAATAATCTCGGCCGGTTTTTCTAGCCCAGTATGTTCCGAAGTAGGCCCGTTGACGATGATTATGTAAGCGGTCCCAGTTAGGAACTCCGGCGAGCTTTGCATACTTTCGTAGAATGTTTGTACTGTGCTGTTCGGTAAGCGGAATGATCCTGTCGCCTTCGCCGACTTTGGAGGCTAGTTTCTGCGCAAGTCTAAGCCACTTCTCTCCCGGATAGTCAGGCTCCGTTTTCCCACCCTTGAAATGAATCATTATCGTTTCCGGGCCTACGTCCTCCTTTCTTATTCCCGGCAAGTTTACGATGCAAACGGCCTTTTCCGCTGTTCTCTTCCTAGTGTACACAACTTTGTTGTGGCAGCCCACGATGCTTCCTATTCGCCATCCTCGTTCCAGCTGGAGCCCCAGGAGCAGATGATCCCGCGGTTCAATCTCGGTCAACTCTAATA
>Ga0209761_1001346_pt1 | contig 15873 bp, 9 predicted proteins | sample GraSoi013_1_40cm_4_FD_185818 | JGI IMG/M metagenome (GOLD analysis project Ga0209761, IMG submission 185818) | Grasslands soil microbial communities from the Angelo Coastal Reserve, California, USA - Sample 09_25_2013_1_40cm (SPAdes) (version 2) | ecosystem: Environmental > Terrestrial > Soil >...
ATACGACGAGCTGCGCGCCGGTGCGCCGGCCGAGATCTGCGGCGCTGACATTATCGGCGCGCCCGCGCCAGCGGCGGATCACGACCGTGGGCGCCACGGTGCGCAGCGGACCGGCCCCGTCCAGGTTGCGGGACAGCACGTCCACCAGTCCTTCCCGCCAGAGATCGACGTTGGGCGCAAGTACGTCGAACGGCGCGACGGCGAGGAGGTCGGGGTCGAGCACGGCGCTGGGCTTGAAGTGAGAGTAGAGCACGCCCCCGACGGTAGCCGCGAGGGCGGTGGCGACAGCGGGCCACCGCGCGACTTGAAACGCGCGGCGTGAACGCGGCGCCGCCGCGACGGCGGCGCCTGGCAGCTCGGCCGGCCGAGCGTCGGGGACAACGCCGTCCACCGCTGGCGACGCCACGCCGACGCTCGACGGCTCCGCCGGCGGAGCGGCCGGGAGGACGCGATCCGCCGCTACCTCGCGCGCCGCAGCGGTTGGCGCCCGCTGTGGGGGTGCTTCCCGCAACCGGCGCACGAGTTCGGTGAGGGCTGGATCGGGCGCGGCGTCGAGCTCCTGGCGCAGCAACGCTGCGTGCACCCGCGCATGCTGCAGCGCTCCGGCCCGGTCTCCCGTCGCCGCAAGTGCCTCCATCAGGGCGCGCGCGATCCGCGCATTGAGCGGATCGAGGGCCGCGAGGCGACGCCACCAGGCGACTGAGGCTGTGTGCTCACCGCGAGCAGCCGCCGCGGTAGCGAGCGCCTCGAGGGCCTGGCACGCGCACTGCTTTAGGCGGGCGCGCTCAGCGTCCACCCAGCGCTCCAACTCCGGCGCAGCGCTGATGAAGAACCCGTCGAGGAACGGTCCCGCATAGGCTCGGACCGCCGCTTCGGTGTCGCCGCGTTGCAGCGCGTCCTCGAAGGCCTGTACGTCGCTCGCGAGCACATCCTGGTTCAGCCGCAGCTCACTGGCGCCGAGCAGCACCTCGCGGTCGTGGAGGTCGCGCCGCAGGGCGTAGCAGGCCTGATTGAGGAGGTTGCGACCGTGCTCGGCGTCGCTCTCGGGCCAGAGGTAGGCGATCAGCTTGTCGCGACTGAGCCCGTTCTTGCCCGCGGCGGCGAGGAGGGCGAGGAGCGCCAGGGTTTTGCGCTGGGTGGCGGCGCCGGTGATCGGAGCGCCGTGATCCTTGATGGACAGCCCGCCGAACGTCCTGAGTTCCAGCATCTGCCCGCCGCACGTCCTGAGGTCCCGGCAACGGGCCCGTTTGAGCCGTTTCTGATCGGGCCCTCACCGCGCCGGTCTAAGTTACCTCGCGTTCATCGAGGTTGCGAATCGCGACGGATGGAGGGGTCCTGTGTACGCTCAACCCCTTGGAGGCCAGCGAGATAGGAATGCGCGAGAACACGCAATTCGGGACCATTGGAGTCCCAACTCAAACAAGGGAGGTAACCATGTACCGGCTTCGAATGGAATCGAGTCTCCTGCTCGGCGCGGCGTTCCTGGCAGGCTGTAGCGACCGCAACACCCCGACCGCCCCGTCGGTACGCCCGCTCGCGGCGACCACGGCGCTGGTGGACCGGCCGTACACCTGGAGTTTCACGTGTCACAGCAACAAGACCTGGACGATCGGTGTCTATGCAGGCTGGTCCTGGCTTGACCAGAACGGCGTCCCGATCGATGGCACCAGCCAGTCGGTGGTTTGCTATCCAGACACGAAGCAGACGCTGAGCGGTAGTGGCGTGCGGCCCGCCAACGCCTACGGCTTCACCTCTTGCATCGGAATTCGCTGCCTAAGTTGGACGTTCGACGCGTCGCAGTCGTTCGACGCGCAGCACAAGGAGAGCTTCAACGAGGTCGACTTCTCCTATGACCCAATCCGAGTCTACAACGTCAACATCAGCGCGACCTTCACAGTCAGCAGTTAGGGTCAGAGCGGATGCGACGCAGCTTCGCCACGTCACGCGTCGTTGCGCCACTCTCGGATGGCACGGTGCCGCTAGCGCGAAGCAAGCAGGGAAACTCGTGCGGGTGAAACCATGAGCTCCACTCGGATCGACGACTTCGGAATTGGAGGAACGATGAAAACGATTCGGACAATATTGAGCGTGGCTTTCGCAGCCGCGCTCGGCGGAGGCTGCAGCGAGCGGAACGGCTCAACGGGGCCGACCGCCACGCCAACCGGAACACTTTCGGCGGACGTTGCTGCTGGGAAGACCAGTGCGGTCTCCGACCTGGCCGGGGATGCGGGGAAGGACGCGCAAGACTACCAGGATATCGTCGGGGCTACAGTCACGAAGAAAGGGGGGACTTTCGTCTTCGTGATGACGCTGGCGGCCTCTGTGCCCGACAACCCCACCCTGGCGACCAATTGGGCCGATGTGGCGCACTGGGGAGTCGCCCTCGACATGGCCAATACGTCTCCAGCCGGCTACCCGTTCCAGAAAAACGTTGCGCGCGTCTTCGACTTCTTGATCGAGCACCGGGTGTATCGCTCGGGGTTCAGCGACCCGCTCGACGCCACAGGCAGCGCCGGCATCTTGATAGACCGGAGGCCACTCCTCACCGGCGGACATGCGATCATCACGCCTGTCCACTTCAGCATCGCTGGTTCGACGATCACGTGGGTTGTAGACGCCGGAGCGCTCGGCGACCCCTCCACGTTCCAGTGGTCTGATTATACCGCCCTTTCGCATGCTGGGGATGATCTGAAGAACGGGGGCGGGTATAACATCGAAATCCTCGACGAGGCCCCCGACGTTTCGCAGGGTGCGCCGCGCGCCACCTGGCCGCAGTGACGATGCGGGACGCCGAAATCAGCGGGGCGGTCGAGAGACCGCCCCGTTTTTAATTCCCGGAATCGTCCCTGGCGGCGAACGTGAATGGGACCTCCCAGGCGTGGACATTCGACCCAGCGGCTGCGTTTAGCGCAGAGTTGAAGGGAAGCTTTGATGGGACGGAATGTGATCCCCCTATGTGGTCACGCAAGGGTCACTGCTATAAGCTCCACTGCACGGTCACGCTCTCGGTCGCGAGCTGAGCGACTTCGAAGCTGGAGGCACCATGAAGACGATTCGGACAATAGTGAGCGTGGCTTTCGCAGCCGCGCTCGGCGGGGGCTGCACCGAGCGGAACGGCTCAACGGGCCGACCGGCACACCAATCCGGAGGGTTCTCGGCCGCCGTTGCCCCTGGGAAGCCCAGTCCTGTGAAGGACGCCACTGGGGATTGGGTGGACATGACCGGGCAGGACTACCAAGACATAGTCAGGGCTGAAATCACCAAGAAGGGTGCCACTTTCGTCTTCGTGCTGACGCTGGCGGGCAGAGTCGGAGACAACCCCCCGTTCCCGTCCTGGGCCGATATGCTGCTATGGGCCTTCGCCATCGACAGGGATCCGACGTCCCCAGCGGGCTACGATTTCACGAAGAACACTGCGGCTCCCTGGGAGTTCGTTATCGAGCACCGGGTGTACCGCTCCGGGTTCACCGACCCGCTCGACCCCACCAGCAGCCCGGGCATCCTGGTAGATCGGAGGCCGCTCCTCAACGGCGGACAGGCGATCATCATACCCATCCAGTTCACTATCGAGGGTGCGCAAATGACGTGGGTGGTAGACGCCGCATTGCTCGGCGATCCGTCGACGTTCCAGTGGGCCGCGGGTACCTCTGCTTGGCAAACATCTGGCCATGACGTGAGGAACGGGTACAACCAAGGCCGCCACTTCGACCAGGTGCCAAACCTGGACCTGGGCGCGTCACTCGCCGCTTGGCCGCAGTAGCGGCGGGGCGGTCGAGAGACCGACCACGTTTCGGATTCCCGAAATCGCGCCTTGCGGCGAGCGATCAGGCAGAACGCAGCGGACCTTGGCTCCGTACGCGATGCGCGCCGAGTCGAAGCGTCAGTGCCTGAGCTCGATGAGCGCGATGGAGGTACCCAGGCTCGCGACCCAGAATAGAAACAGCCACCGCACCAGCCGACCCTCGAGCGTGCCGAACCGGCCTTCGACGACGCCGAGGCGCGCCAGCAGGCGGCCTTCGAGCGTGGCGAGCTCCGCGCGCAGCTCCGCGATCCGCTGCTCAAGCTTCGCCTCGAAGCGGGCGAAGTTCAGCTCGTTCAGTTCCCGGAGCTCACTCCGGTAGGTCGCGTCCACCTGATTGAACCACTCCACTAACTCGTTGGCGATCTCGTCGCCGAACGTTTCGTAGAACTTGCGCGACAGCTTCGCCGTGACGGGCATGGAGGGTCTCCAGGTCGGTCCCGGCGCTACTCTAAGTTACGCTCGGCCCACCGGCGCAATCAAATCCGTAACGGCGGAGACCAGGGCGCGGCGGGACCGCTTCATCGCCCCACCAATGCTTGTGGCCGCGGCTCTCCCCTGAGCCGTGCGAGCGCCGCGCGGGCTTCGGCGACCAGGGGTTGCAGAGAGGAATCCGCGTTCGCCCACACGCGGGCAACGAAAGCGTAGTTCTGAACCGCTTTGTCGCGGTTGCCCAGCCGCTCATTCACCCGCGCTCGCTCGAGGGTCCACGCTACCTCGCTGGGCGACAGATCATCAGGCCCAGGCACTCTTTGATCAAGGAGTCGAGCGGCGTCGCGGTCCTGCCCCTTCGCCGAAAGCAAGTGAGCGTGGGCCAGGTGCCCCAGAAAGCAATGCGGGCAGAGCGAGTCGGGCGCGGCCGCCAAGCGGCGCAGCGCGTCGCTGGTGTCGTGTCGGGCTAGCGCGAGGAAGGCCTGCGCTGCCGCCGCGCCATAGCGGAGGAAGGACTTTCCTCCTGGGTTCGTGGCCAAGCGGATTCCGGAATCGATCCGCCGTGCCAGCTCCTGGATCGATGCTGTATCTCCGGTCTCCGCCCACAATCCCAGCGCGCCTTCCATGACCTCACCGGACCACCGCACCGCGTGGGCGGCCGCAAAGTCGCTGCTCCGCAGCCAGCGTCCGAACACCGCGATCGCGGAGTCACGCGGGACGCCGCCGAGCCGCGCCAGCTCGGCGAAGGTGACGTCGGAGATCAGGCCGCCGTCCAGCCGAAGATTGGCGTAAGCCTCCCGCAGGTGCCCGCGATAGGCGAGGGGGAGTGCAAAGACCCAGTTCGTGACGCTGGAGTCGGTGTACCGAAAGCCGTGTCGTGCGACGGCGAGCGCCCGCGCGACGCGCAACTGCATCTCGGCAGAATCGTCCCAGCGCATGACAGTGAGTCCCGCGTGCCAGAGCGCATCGCCCGACAGGGTATCAAGCAGCCGCGTCACTTCGGACGACATCGCTCGGTTCGGATCCAACAGTCCGTCGAGGAGGTCCAGGGCCGGGGCGACGGGCGGGCCCGGGTGGAGAGCGAGGTAGGCGAGGATGTAGCGGCGGGCCTCCGCTGAACCTCGGAGCTCGAGAGCCAGAGCGATGGCATGGTAGTACGCTGCAAAGCCCGAGTCGAGCGAGATGGACCGATCAAGCGCCTCGAGGGCCTGTTGCGGCGTTATCGTGGGTTGTCCGTAGGATCCCCAATGGAACCCGAGCTCGCCCCTGTAGACCCACACCTCGGGATCGTCGGGGTAGCGCCGGACGGCCTGATCGAGCGTCGTGGAGAGCCGGTGCAGCAGCGGCCATGGCTCGGCCTCGCCCGTCTCGAGCGCACCCCACAGCGAGTCGATGGTCACGAGCAGGCTTTCGCGCGGGGCCAGCCCGTGGTTGCGCGCTCCCGCTCGGAGCATCAACGCATGTACCAGGCTGTTGTCGGGACCGCCCGTCCACAGCATCCAGGGTATGCGTCTGAGTGCTAGGGTGAAAGTACTGTCGACCGCGAGCGCGCGCTCGTAGTACGCGAGGGCCGAGTCCGCGGCGTCGCGGCGGTAGAACTGCTCCCCGCGCAGGAACGCTTTGATGGCGGGGAGCGAGGTCGAGCCGAGCGACGCCAGCCGGACCGCACCGATCGGCCGGGTGCGGCCGAGCTCGTGCAGCACGGCCACGGTCAGCGAGTCGCTCAGCCGGTCCATGTGGTCTGCGGCGTCGCGATACTCGATCTCCGCCAGCGCGCGACTGGACCGGGTGTCGAACAGCGTCGCGCTCAGCCGGATGGAGTCGCGTCCTGCTCCGATAATCCCGCCGAATAGGACCAGCCCTGCACCCGTGGTGCGGCCGAGATCCTCAGCAGCGACGGGATCGGCGCGCCCGCGCCAGTGCCGGATCACGACCGTAGGGGCAACGGTGCGCATCGGGCCGGCCCCGTCCAGGTTGCGCGAGAGGACGTCTACGAGTCCTTCCCGCCAGAGCTCAGCACTGGGCGCGAGCACCTCGAACGGGGCTACCGCCACGACGTTCGGGTCCAGCTCGACATGGGTCCCCGGTCGCAAGAGGAGTCCGGCACCGAGTACCATCGCGACCGCCGCGCTGAGCGCCAGCTTCATGGCCCGGGGGACGCTCTGAAGACGTGAGACTGGCGCCAGCCCTGTCTCGATCGCAGCGGCGTCGGGACAGCTTTCGCCGTCACGGGTGACTGCCCGAGACGCTGGCGCTCGTGGCAGCGGGGGCGCGGGGGCCACGGACTCCTCGCGCAGGTGCGCGGTCAGCTCCACGACGACGGCGTCGGGCACGGCGTCGAGCTCATCCTGCAACAGGGTCTCGTGTATCCGCGCGTACTGTAACGCCCCGGCGCGGTCGCCGGCGACGGCGAGCGCGGTCATCAATCCCACCGCCACCCGGGAGTTGAGCGGGTCGAGCGCAGCGCGTCGGCGCCAGACGTCGACCGCGGTCTTGTGGTCACCCTGGGCGGCGGCTTCGGTCGCGAGGGTCTCGAGCGCCTCGCCCGCGCGCTGCGTGAGTCGCGCGCGCTCGGCCTCCACCCAGCGCTCGAACTCCACCGAGTCACCCAGATGGAAGCCGTCCAGGAACGGCCCCGCGTGCACCGCCACCGCCTGTGCCGCGTCGCCGCGCTCGAGCGCGGCTTCGAAGCCCTGAACGTCGCTCGTAATGACGTCGGGATTCAGCCGCAGCTCGGTGGCGCCGAGCAGCAGCTCATGCTCGTGGAGATCGCGCCGCAGCGCGTAGCAGGCTTGCTTGAGGAGACTGCGGCCGTGCTCGGCGTCGCTCTCGGGCCACAGGTAGGCGACCAGCTTGTCCCTGCTCAGGCCGTTCTTGCCCGCGGCGGCGAGGAGTGACAGGAGGGCGAGCGTCTTGCGCTGCACGGCCGCTCCAGTGAGAGGAGCGCCGTTCGCTTCAATCGACAATCCGCCGAAGGTCCTGAGTTGCAGCACCGCACGCACTCGTTTGACCGGTTTCTAACCGGGGTCTCACTGCGCGCCGCTAACATAGCCCCCGCGCCCCGCTGTTGCGACTGCGAACGCAGTCGCAGCCACTCTGCAGCGGCTAAGAGCGGGTTAACTCGCGCCGCGCAAAAGAGATGGACGTTCAGGGGGAGGTCGTCATGTACCGGCTTCGCATGGAATCGTGTCTCCTGCTCGGCGCGGCCGTACTGGCCGGCTGCGGCGATCGTAACGCCCCCACTGCGCCGACGGTCGGCCCGCTCGCTTCGAAGTCAGGTACCGGGCATCTCAGGCCGCCTGGCCAGCTCGCCTTCGTCTCCAACCGCTATGCGAATTACAGCTACCAGATCTACGTCATGAACGCCGACGGCTCGAGTCCTGTCCGCCTTACCACCAGCTATCCCTGCGCCAGCATCCAGCCCGCCTGGTCGCCGGACGGTGCCAAGATCGTCTTCATCACCGGGTGCTCGGGCGTCGACATCTGGGTAATGAACGGCGACGGCTCGGGCCTCGCGAACCTCACCAACAGCCCGGCTGGGTACGGCAACCCGACGTGGTCGCCCGACGGCACCAGGATCGCCTCGGATGGGATCACGATCATGAATGCGGACGGCACCGGGGTCCGGGTCCTCCCCTACGGTATCGAACCCGACTGGTCGCCCGACGGAACGCGGATTGTTTTCGAGCGTTTCGTGTACCCCGATAACGGTTCCGCGAACCACGACATCTACGTGATGAACGCCGACGGCACCGGCGTCACGCAGCTCACCTTCACTTCAGTTGACGACTACAGCCCCGCATGGTCCCCCGATGGGAAGAAGATCGCCTTCTCATGCGGCTGGGAGATGTGTGTCATGAACGCCGACGGATCGGCCCAGGTGCTGCTCACGCATCTTGGCGGCTACAACGATTACCCGACCTGGTCGCCCGACGGGACGATGCTCGCCTTCTCGAGTGGCTACCCATTCAATGGCGTGGGCGACATCTACGTGATGCGAGCCGACGGGACCGACATCACGCGGCTCACCAATGGTCATGACCGGTTCGAGAGCAATCGGCCGCGCTGGCGGCCGGTCTCAGGGAGGTAGCCATGTCCCCGCTTCGGATGCAATCGTGTCTCCTGCTCGGCGCGGCCTTGCTGGCCGGCTGCAGCGAGCGCAACACCGCTACCGCGCCGGCCGCTCGTCCGCTCGCCGCCAGGTCGGGTGGAGGGAAACCCGGAGCCATTCAGGTCACGGCCACCACGACTGGCGAGAGCCTGGACCCGGACGGCTACACCGTTGCTGTGGACGGTGGTGCGGCGCAGGCACTCGCAACCAACGGATCGGTGACCATCTCAAAGGTGAAGGCCGGCACCCACACCGTCGCGCTCGGCGGGGTCGGGCTGAGCTGCCAGGTATCGGGACAGAACCCATTATCCGTCGCCGTCACTTCTGGAGAGACGGTGAACGCCGCCTTTCAGATCGCCTGCGTGCGCGTCCCGGGCGGGATCGCCTTCGGGGGCGGGCGCGACGGCAACCGCGAGATCTATGTGATGAACCCTGACGGCTCGAACGTCACGCGGCTCACAAACAACCTGGAGTTCGACGGGTACCCGGCCTGGTCCCCCGACGGCACGAAGATCGCCTTCGAGAGCGTTCGCAACCGGGACACGCAGATCTACGTGATGAACGCCGACGGGTCGGGCGTCACCAAGCTCACCACCAACCTCATCTTCAACGGGTTGGCGGCCTTCTGGCCTGCCTGGTCCCCCGATGGCACAAAGATCGCGTTTAACAGCGATCCCGGCGACGGGTACGCCGATGAGGAAATCTATGTGATGAATGCTGATGGTTCGGGGATCACCCGAATCACTTACAACCCGAGCTTCGACCTCTCACCCGCCTGGTCGCCTGACGGAAGGATCTTCTTTTCAAGCGACCGCGATCGCGCCACTAACGTCTACGTGATGAACGCCGATGGCTCGGGAGTCACCCGACTCACCGACAACCCGGCCTTCGACGGCTACCCCGCCGTGTCGCCTGATGGGACGAAGATCGCGTTCGTGACGCAGCGTGACGGGACGTGGGAGGTCTACTCGATGAACGCTGACGGCTCGCAGCAGACTCGCCTCACCAACAACGTGGGCGTCACCGACGGTCGCCCCGCCTGGTCCCCCGACGGGACGAAGATTGCCTTCGTGAGCAACCGGTCCGGCTCCGACGAGATCTATGTGATCAGCGCCGACGGCTCGAGCATTACCGGCCTCACCAACGATGGGAAGGCAAACCTCCAGCCTGCATGGAGCCCTCGTTAAGAAACTGGCGCGCAATTGCTGGAGGGCGATGGCCGAGGGAGATCGAGGCGGGGGCCTCCAGCGAGTTGGGAATTTGGACGAGCAATGGAAACGATTCTTGCAGCGGGCAGTGTGGATTCACCCGGAAGGAGACTGTTGTCAATCACGGTCTTTGCTGGAGGGAACAATGAAAGCGATTCGGAACGCCGGCGGCCTGCTGCTCGGAGCCGCCTTGATGGCGGGTTGCACGGAGCGGAACGCCCCGACGGCGCCTCGCGTGCCTGGCGCCGACGCTGCCGTGGCAGCTCCCAACGCCGGCTCGCTTGTTGAGCTGTCGCGGCCCAATGCCGTCGGGACGTGCAACACCGGATTCAATGCCTTCGGCACTTGGCCCACCGACGAAGCGGAAGAGCCTTCCGTCGCGGTGAACCCAGTCCGTCCGAGCAACATCGTCGCCGCGTGGATCCAGGGGCCATTCCAGGACATCATCGCTGCTGCCTCGTTCGACGGAGGGGAGACCTGGCAACAGGTTCCACTGCCGGTGACAGTCTGCGCCGGCGGTCCGTTCCTCGCCGCAGGCGATGTGTGGCTGTCTTTCGCGCCCAACGGCGTCCTTCATGGGATCGTTGTCGCGGGGAACTCTGGTGCTTCCCTGGTACAGGAAATCATGAAGTCCACGGACGGCGGCTTGCACTGGGCCGCGTCCGTGCTGGCGGGATCAGGCGACCCACCTCCCGACCATCCCTCGCTGACCGCAGACCCCACGAACCCGGCCTTCGTCTATGCCATCTGGGACGGACACAAGTCGGCACACAGCGATGCGGCCGTCTTCGCACGTACGACCGACGGAGGATCAACTTGGGAACCGCCGCGGGCCGTCGTCCAGACCGCCCCGCAAAGCTTCATCCAGTTCAGCCAAATCCTCGTGCTCCCCAACGGCACGCTCGTAGACCTGTACGAATTCTATGCGCAGCAGCCCAACGGCCCCATCACGCAGACGAGCCTGCAACTACTGCGCTCGGCCGACCACGGCCAGAGTTGGTCTACTCCGGTCAACGCCGTCACCATGACGCCACTATACACACCCGAGGGGAATACTGTCGTGGTCGATCCCGAGACGGGGCAGTCGGTGAGGGATCCAACCAACCCTTCGTTCGCCGTAGACATGCGCAATGGCAACCTGTATGCGGTCTGGGAGGACGGCCGTTTCTCTAACCTTCAGTACAACGATATTGCCTTCTCGATGTCCGCCGATGGGGGCTCCTCCTGGTCGGCGCCTATTCGGGTAAACCAGACGCCGTTGAATATTCCGCCGGCCAACCGGCAGTCATTCCTGCCTTCGATCGCCGTGGCAGCGAACGGAACGATCGGTGTCTCCTACTACGACTTCCGGTTCAACACGCCGAACCCTGGCCTGCCGACCGACCGCTGGTTGGTGCAGTGTCATCCTTCGGCCACCGCCCCGGCTACAAATCCAGCCTGCTGGAGCAGCGAGGTTCGCCTCACGACCAGCTCGTTCAATATGGAGGCCGTCGTCCCCGTGCTCTTCGGTGGGTTCTTTCCGGGGGAGTATTTTGGGCTGGCCACCGCCGGGAATGATTTCGTGGCCACGTTTACTCAGCCTGATCGGAACAATGTCACCAGCGTCTTCTTCGCCCGGAACGTCAACAAGTGATAGGAAGTCGGACCTTCGTCATCCTCGAACGTCCGCGGGCGGCGTAGATGCGTTCGTCGTCAGGATCCTCAAGGGAACCAACGACTGAGCGATCGACGGGCAGCGGGGCGCCAGTTCCTGAACAGGTGGCTTGGCCATATCACCACCGCAAGATCCGCCGGGCTGTCCGTCCTATTCAAACGGCCGCAGGAGTGCATGAAGCAACTAATCCGCTAGCGTCCGCCACGCCAACCGACTGTGAGGGTGGTGCCATGGTAACCGCACCTTTTCTCCGCTCCTGGATAGTCGCGTGCATTGCTGCCGCACTGGTCGCCTGTCAAGACCAACCGCTCCCAATGACGGCGCCCCTTGCGCCCGTGGCCGAAATATTCGACGCGGTGCACCCGGTTGGGAACCCGCACTTCTTCTTCCTCCCGCCTCTGGTGCCGATGCCCACGTTCGGCGGCACGTCGGACGAGACCCAGAAGCCGGTGGTGAAGGTCTGCCAGTGGTTGGATGCCACCTGCGTCGCCCGAATCGCTGAGTTCCCGATGGAGAGCGGGACAGCGGCGCAAGTGATCCGTTACGATGCCAAGAACCAGCTGTACATCGTGAACTGGCCGACGGGTCAGTGCGTCTCGGGTCCCTGCACGTTGGACCCCACGAAGACCTATCGCCTCCGGGTCCTCATCGGGGTCGCCGAGCTCGGCCACGCCGACATCAAGGTTGTCAAGACCAGCTCGGGGCTTAAGACCATCAATACCACTCAGTACATCGGCGTCCTCCAGGGCAGCACGCTAGCGGTGAAGTTCCGCATCGAACAGGGGGCCGTGGTCACCGGTGCGCCGGGCGCTCCGGCCCCAGTCGGCTGCGGTGGGGGGACGGTCACGAGTGCCGACGGCGAAGTAGGGTTGATCATTCCCCCGACGGCGCTGTCGCAGAGTACCTCGATCACCGTGGCGCCCAGTACGGGGACGGTCGATCCCGGCATCCTGGCCGGGAGTGTCTACGACCTCGAGCCCAGCGGGACGACCTTCGCCGCGCCGGTGACGCTGACGATCCACTACGATCCCACGACGATCCCCGCGGGCGACGACGAAGGCAGCCTGAAACTCTATGAGAACTCGGGCACCGGCTGGGAGAGCGTGGCCGGGAGCGGCCCCAGTCTCACGGACCACACAGTGAGCGGCGCGATCACGCATTTCAGTGACGCCGCTCCCGGGGTGCCCGTCGCTCAAGTGCACGTGTTCCTGAAGACAGGCAGGCCGTTCGTCGGATACGATGTGCAACTGGAAGCTGTGACCGTTGGCTCGAACGCCGATACGCTGAGCGGCCGAGCGGCGACGTGGGCGAGTTCCGACCCCGGAGTCGCCACGGTGGATCAGACGGGCCTCGTCAGTTGTGTGAGCCTGGGGCAGACCACGATCACGGCAACCTCGGACGGAGTCACGGGGAGCTTGGCGCTCGACGTCGCGCCGCTGCCGGTGCCCGTGGCGTCGGTGACAGTGAGCCCAGCCTCGGCGAGCGTGCAGGTGGGGCAGTTCGTGCGGTTCACCGCGACCACGAGGGACGCGAACGGGAATCCGCTTCCGCTCGACCGGTCGGTAAATTATTGGGCGAGCAGCGACAACGGCGTCGCGATGGTGACAGCGGTTCAGGCGAACAATCCCAGCAACTTCTTGGTCACCGGTGTTGGCGTGGGGCTCGCGACGATCACGGCCGCGAGCGGGCCTGACCTGCCCGTGTACGGCTTCGTAAGCGGCAGTTCTGCCATCACAGTGACGTCGCTGTCCCTGAAGGTGACGCCGGCGTTCGGATTCCCTTGTCTTGGGCAAGCGTTGCAGCTCAGCGCAACCCCGATGGATGCGAGCGGGAACCCACTGTCGGACCAGACCGTGACTTGGGCAAGCAGCGACGAGTCAGTCGCGACCGTGAGCTCCTCCGGGCTGGTCGTAGGCGTTACAGCCGGGTGGGTCGACATTACAGCGACAAGTAGTGACGGAAAGAGCACGACCGCCCCGATATTATTCGCGAGCTGTTGACAGGTGGACCCGTGGGGTTGGACAGAAATAGGGCCTCAACCAGTGGCACCTACGGTTGCGGATGTGGTCCCGTGAAGTCCGAGCAGCAAGGCTTCTGCGACGGGATGAAATTCATGAGCTCGACCCGCACCTCGTCTGGATCGAAGACAATGCGCCCCCGCTCGGTCTCACCGGCTTCATCACGATCGACGGCATCGTCAGCTACGACGCGTCGGATCGGCGGGACCACTAGCCTTAGCGGCGCGGTTCTCCAGTCAGGCGCTGCAGCGCCGCGCGCGCCTCGGCCACGTAGGGTTGCAACTCCGGGTCGGCGTGGAGCCACGCCTGAAGAGCAAACTGGTAGTAATGGACGGCTGTGGGGCGATCGCCGAGCCGCTCCGCGAGTCGTGCCCGTTCGAGCATCAGCGGCACTCGGCGATCGTGCGAGCCATCAAAGACGGCTGCCGCTTCATGGTCTCGCCCGGTAGCCGCAAGCAGGCGGAGTCTCACGTCGCGTAACTGACGAGCGTCGGGGCACAACGAGTCGGGGAATACTAGGAAACGACTCAGCGCCAAGGAGGTATCTCCCCTTGCCAGGGCGAGAGCGGCGCGGGCAAAGCCAGGAACGGGGTTTGCATCGATGCCCACTGCGACGTTCCTAAGCAGCCGGGATTCTGATTCTTCCCGACGCACCAGGCGCTGCAAGCTGGCCGTGTCCCCCCGTGCAGCCCACCACAGCGCCGCGTCCATCGTTCGATAACAGGGTCCCGCCGCGACCCAAGGGGAGTAGAGGATATCTTGGACGACTGGGTGGTGGAACCATTGGGTGAGGGCCGCCTCGACCGTGTGACGAGGGACCGCACCCATTTGAGCGAGCTCCATGTAGAACGGTGACTCGAAGCGGTTCCGGACAAGATCACGGGCCTCTTGTAGATGCCCTCGCTGGATGAGTGCGTTCACCACCAGTGCTGGATACAGGCGAAACTCGATCCCGGTATCGGGAATGACTCCGGTATAGCGTGCGATGAGAGCTGCGAGAAGCTGCCGCGCCGCCTGGACCTGGGTCTCGCCGGCATCCGGCCACGATTGTACGGCCAACGCCAGATGGTACAGCGCGGGGAAAGAGGCCGTCTCGACCTCGCGGTCGAAATCGTGAGCTGTGGGCCGCTGGGGCTCGAGGAGCAGGCTGATCAGGCGCATCCCGGCACCTTCCGGAATCACGGACGAGATACCGAAGAAGCCTCGCACGTAGCGAAGGGCTGCACCCGCATCATTCTCGTTTAAGGCGATCTCCACCGGGTGGATGTACGCGGGGGCGAAGGTCGAGTCCAGTGCGATCGCCCGGTCGAACGCTGCCTGGGCATCATTCCAAGTGGCGCCGACAACGAATCCGACATGGAAACGCAACTCGCCGAGCACTGACCAGACCTCGGGATCTTCGGGATAGCGTCGCGCCGCCTCTTCGAGGATTGCGAATTTCCGCCGGACTCCAGGGCGGAAATTTAGACCCAACATGTTTCCCGAATCGCTGGCGATCAGGAGACTGTCGCGCGGACCCAATCCGTGGTTGACTTGCGCGGCCCGGCCAATGTACGGGTCGCCCCGCTGGAGGTTCCAGCCCCGCGCGTAACCCGCGCGGCGGAGCGCCAGGGCAAAGGTCGTGTCCAGCGCAATCGCGCGGTCGTAACTGGCGATCGCCGAGTCGAGTGCGAAGCGGCGGAAGAAGCGTTCCCCTTGTAAGAAGGCCTTGAGCGCGGGTAGCGACTTCGTTCCCACGGAGTACAGCCGCGCGTGGACCCCCGAGGTCGTCGGTGTGAGCGCGCGAATCACATCCACGCTGAGGGAATCGGCCAGGCGATCGATGCGGCCTGCCTCTTCCGAACGATCGATGTCCGCGAGGGTTCGGTCCTTGCGCGCATCCAAAACAGCGGCTCTCACCCGAAGCGAATCCCGTCCCCCCCCGAGCAATTGGCCGAATACCACGAAGCGAGCCCCGGCACGACCCGCGAGATGCTTGGCCGATGCGGCATCGGCGCGCCCTTGCCAGCGGCGGATGACCACGGTCGGCGCCACCGTGCGGAGCGAGCCAGCGCCATCCAGATTCCGGGAGAGGACATCCACCAGTCCTTCTCGCCAGAGGTCGACGTTGGGCGCGAGCACGTCGAACGGCGCCACGGCCAGGAGGTCGGGGTCGAGCGCGGCAACCTTCTTGAAGTGGGAGTACAGCACACCCCCGACAACCGCCATCAGCCCGGCCACCGCGGCAGGCCAGCTGGCAACCCGAACCCCCCGGCGTAAAGCCCGCGTCGCCGCGCCGCCCGTGGTGGGCGCCTCCGGCAGCCGAGCGTCGGGGACGACGCGTTCCCTCGCTACCTCCCTTGCCGCGACGGTTCGCGCCCGCTTCTCGGAAGCGTCACGCAGCCGCCGGGCGAAGTCGGTGACCGCCGGATCGGGCGCTGAGTCGAGCTCCTGGCGGAGCAAGGCTGCGTGAATCCGCGCATGCCGCAGGGCCCCGGCTTGGTCACCCGTCGCCGCTAGCGCACTCATCAATGCTCGCGCGATCCGCGCGTTGAGCGGATCGAGGGCGGAGAGGTGGCGCCACCACGTGACCGCCGCGTCGTGCTCGCCCCGTGCGGCCGCTGCCGTCGCCAGCGTCTCGATCGCCCAGCAGGCGCGCTGCTTCAGGCGCG
>Ga0209761_1001347_pt1 | contig 15873 bp, 17 predicted proteins | sample GraSoi013_1_40cm_4_FD_185818 | JGI IMG/M metagenome (GOLD analysis project Ga0209761, IMG submission 185818) | Grasslands soil microbial communities from the Angelo Coastal Reserve, California, USA - Sample 09_25_2013_1_40cm (SPAdes) (version 2) | ecosystem: Environmental > Terrestrial > Soil >...
GGCGACTGGCTTGACGAACACGGGGTAGGTCAGCGCCATGCGCTCGATCTGTTGCGGCGCCTCGATGCAGGTGAACGGAGCCGTGGGGACACCGCGGTACGCGAGCGTCTCCTTGGTCCGACCCTTGTGCAGCGACAGCGCCAGCGTGAGCGGGTCCGATCCCGTGTATGGGATGTTCAGGTATTCGCAGATCGCGGGGACGAGCGCTTCGCGGCTCTGGCCGTGGAGGCCTTCGGCCATGTTGAAGACGAGATCGGGGCGAGCGAGGACGACGTTCTGCGGAAAGAACTGGTCGGCTTCGAGTCGGATGACGCTGCCGAAGAGACCGAGAGCCTGCTCCACCGCAGCGATGGTCGAGGGATCGTCCCATTCCGCGAACGCGTCACTGGCACTGTCTGACTCTGCGTCGGGCGCGGGATCGGGTTTTTCGTTGTATGCGAGACCGATGCGCATGTGGTCTCGGGTAACCTCCTACAAAAAAAGGCCGCTCGTGCGGTCTGTGAATCAAAACGCGTCGTCGAGTAGACAATAAGGAACACCGGAGCGATGCGCAATAGGCAAAACAGAATTTTTTTGGGAGTCGACGCGCGTCACACTTTGTGGTACGCGACGCGCGCGGCGTCGTGTTTGTCGTCGGCGAGATAAATCTCGAAATCGGCGAACAGCGCCGGCGCTTCGCGCTGCAGCACGCGCAGACACGCGACCGCCATGCGCCGGATCTCGAGCTCCGCGCCCTCGCCGGTGCGCAGCTCGAGCATCGTGCGCCACGCGCGGGCGTTCCCCGACACGACGATCTTCACCTCGGTGGCGTTGGGAAGGACGCTGCGCGCCGCTTCGCGCGCCACCTTGCGCCGGTGCACCTTGTCCGCGATCCATGCATAGCGTTGCATCAACGCCTCGACCGCGCGCACGTAGGCCGCCTGAGCGTCCGTCACGTCCTTCTCCCAGTTCGCCTCGAGCGCCGGGTCGCCCAGCATCGCCGGCGGCAGGACGAAGGCGGCGTGTGACTCGTCCACGTAACGCTGCGACAGCTGGGAGTAGCCGAACCCGGCGCGGTGTCGCACCAGCTCGTGCGAGCAGGAGCGCGAGATTCCCTCGATCAAGAGCACGTACACCGCGTGCTCCAGCACCGAGCCGTGGCCCTGCTTCTTGATGTTCTCGAGGTAGTCGGCCGTCGAGCGATTGGCCGGGTTGTGCTGGCTCATGTAGCAGATCCGGCCGGCGAATTCGGCGAGACGCTCTCCGGCTGAGGCGTTGCCCTGCCATTGCACGCGGAGGTGCTCGGGCTCGAGGAACTCGGGCCGGGCGATCAGCGTGACGTGAGGGGCACGGAAGACTTCCATTTGGGGGCGAGGGGCTAGGGTTTGGGGGCTCGGGTTGCCAGATCGAGCTTCGGTGTCGCCCACCCGGCGTTGCGTTCCACGTCCCGCAGCCGGGCGGCAATGTCAGCGGGAATGGGCGCCGCCTCCGGGCCGACCTTGAGATCGGCGAGCGGGGCCCAATCGGCCGAGGGGATTATAACACCGGGGTTGAGCGCGCAGCGCGGGTCGTACCGGTGCTTCAGCTCACGGAACAACGCGGTGACCTCCGGACCGTAGAACCGCTCCAACAGCCCGGCGCGCAGCCGGCCTACGCCGTGCTCGCCGCTCGGCGTCCCGCCCAATCGGAGCAGTAGCTCCGCCGCGTCGCCGTAGAGCGCCGCCAGGGCATCCCGCCAGCCGGCGAACGTCAGGTCGGGGAGCGCGTTCACGTGCACGTGGCCGTCCCCCGCGTGCCCGAAGATCGCCACAGGAATGCCGCGTCGCTCCGCCGCCGCGCGGATTCCCGCGACATAGTCGGCCAGCCGCTCGAGCGGCACGCACCCGTCCTCGACCACTTGGAGCGAGCGTCGGGCTTCCGGGAGACGGGCCAGGGCGGGGCTCGCCAAGCGGCGCACGGCCCACAGCGCGTCGAGGCTCGCCCGGTCGACCGCCGTGGCGACGTGCGCCGTGCTGGCGCGCAGGCCACGCACGGCGTCGCCGACCACGCCTCGGGCCGCCGCCTGCGTCTCACGCTCGAACTCGATCAGCAGGAGCCCCTCGAGCGCCTCGGGCAAGTCGGGGGACGTGCCCGCCTCTCGCACGAAGTCGAGCAGCGTCCGGTCCAAAAGTTCGACTGCCGAAGGGTTCAGGGCCACGAGGTATGGGACCGCCTCCGCGAGCCGCCGTAGATCCCCGAACCCGAGGGCAGCGCCGGCCACGTCCGCCGGGATCGGCTCGAGGCGCCACTCGACTGCCGTGATGAAGGCGAGCGTCCCCTCCGACCCGACCAAGAGGTCGATCTCGTCCCCCGACTCGGCGTAGCGGTCGAGGGCATAGCCGGCGGCATTCTTGCGCGTTTTGGGAAAGCGAGCCGCAATCAACCGGCGCTGGTCGGCGGAAAGGGGGAACCGCTCCCCGCTCCCCACTCCCCGAGTGACCTGCCGCGGCTCGCCGTCCGCGCCGATGATTTCGACCGCTTCCACCCAGCTCCGCACGCTGCCGCACCGCACCGAGCGCGGCCCCGCTGCGTTGGTGGCGACCATGCCGCCCGATGTCGCGAACGACCCGGAGGAAGGGTCGGGGGGGAGCCGCAGGCCGAAGGGACGCGCGGCCGCGGTCACCTCAGCCCAGGTGACGGAGGCGCCGGCCCACAGCCTCCGGCGCGGCCAATCGGGCGCGGTCCAGCGGAACCCCTGGCTCAGGTCCACCACGACGCCGCGCCCCACGCTCCCGCCGGCCATCCCGCTCCCCGCGCCACGCGGCACGAGCGCGGTGCCTGTCGCCCCGGCCCATCTAACGAGCTGCTGGAGCTCCTCCACGCCCCGCGGTACGGCGACCGCTGCCGGCACGATGCGATAGACCCCGGCGCCTTCGGCGTACGCCGCGCGGACTCGCGGGTCGGTCAGAAGAACAGGGTCGGACACTCGGGACAACATACACAGGGCCTCTCTGCTTGACACCGCGGGCGGTGCGGGTGATGCTTGACGCCCATATGCCCGCTGACTCGCCCCGCGCCCAGCTCATCCACATCGAGACCGATCGCCGCCTCGGTCACGAGTGGGACGAGTGGGACGGACGGCCCCTCCCCGGCTACGGGGACTTCTCGGCGCCGCCGGGGGTGTTTTTCCGCTTCGCCGCACTGACCATCGCCCTAGGCATGGCCGTGGCGGCCGCGCTCATCTACCTCCTTGCCCCACGACTCGGCGCGCTGTGGCCAATGCTGCCCAGCGTCCTCTGGCTCACCCTGGGAGCAGCGGCGGCGGCGACGTGGCTGTGGTTCGGGACCCTGCTGCTTTCCTTTTATGGGGGGATGCTCGCCCTGCCCGAGCGCGGGCTCGAGCGGGGGCCCTATCTCCGCCTGATGAGCCTCACTTCCTACATCTCCCGGGCATTCGGGAAACGGGATTGGGTGGAGCACGCGGCCATCGACGTATACAACACGCTCGCGGAGCGCCGCCGCCGAACGGTGCACAGGGGCGAGCTGCTGGTTCTGATCCCTCGCTGTCTGTCCAAGCAAGCGCTCGACGGCGTGCTGGCGATCGCCGGACGCTACGAGGTGCCGGTGTTTGTGGCGACCCGGGGGCAGCTCGCGCGGCGGGTCATCCGCGAGCGCCGGCCCCGCGCCGTCGTCGCGGTGGCGTGTGAACGGGACATGATGACCGGGCTGCGCGACGTGGCCGGCCGGCTGCCCGTGCTCGGCCTCACCATGCGCCTCCCCAACGGACCGTGCCGCGACGCGATGCTCGATCTCGACGTGATGGAGCAGTGGGTGAAGGGTCTGGTGGGAGCGTAGCGCTCCGGCACTAGCGGGCGGCCTTCGGTACTCCGAATCTCTCCTTGAGCTTGTCCACGAACCGTTCTGCGATCTTGTAGCCCTCATGCTCCTTCGGCGCGATCACCTCGAGATCGCGCTCGGGGCGTGACGGATCGTAGCGCGGCCGGTACACCGGCTCGACGGTGAGCCGCGTTTGGCCCGGCACCCACGGGTCGGCCCAAAAACGGATCTTCACGGTGGCGGCCAGATTCGTGATCTCGCGCTCGTGATGCCGCGTGCGATGGGCCTGCGTGTCGTACCACGCCGTCTCGACATAACCGTCCCGTACGTTGGCGTGCGCGACCTCCAGGCTCTCAGCCGGCACCAGGCTGTCGAGCACAGTGGTGACCCGCTCCGGTCGCGCATCGAGGATAATGGCCAGCGCGCGCGGGTCGGGCCGGAAGTCGGGGCGGGTGGTGATGGGGGTGCAGGCGGCGACAAGAAACAGAATGCGGAATACGGAATGCGGAATGCGGAGTAGCAGTGAGAGGTCGCGCGCCAACTCGCTCACCCTGCCATTCCGCACTCCGCATTCCGCACTCCGCATTGCTTAGTGCTTATGCGGTGGTGTGACGGGGGAATGCGTGTGCCCGGCGGCCTTAGCGGTGTCGGCGGGCGCTGCGTGCTCGTGTTCCTCGGCCTCGCCGGCCTCGTGATGATGCCCCGCCTCCCGGTTCTCCATCTCAACCTGCATCATGACGTTGGGAATACCAGCCGCGTGCTCGAACATCAGCTTCCCGCCCAGCACACCGGTCCAGACGACGGTCACGAGCCCGACGAGGCTCAACACGCGCAGCCCCACCTCTTCGGCGCTCGTCAGTTTGGCGCGACGGTACAGCTTCCACGTGAGCACCACCGTGAAGATGCCCATGGTCGTGAGGGCCAGGGTCTCGTGCGTCTCCATCAGCTCATGAATCGCCTCGCCGTGCTCGATCGCCTGCTCGGCCTGCAGGCCGGCGAGCACGGCCACCCACCCGCCGATCACTCCGGCCCATAGGGTCCAGACCGCCGCCGCCTTGAGTGACTCGCGCTTCGTGACCCAGGCGCCGATGTCGAACAGCACCGTGACGAGGAGCAGCGCCGCGGGGAAGTCGTTCACCGCCGCGTGGAAACGGGGCCAGTCGTAGCCGAACATGCGGATCCTTGGGAGTGAGGGTTGGAGTGGCGCGCGTCAGACGCCGAGCGCGAGCACCTTGGGTGGATCGACGGAGTAGTCATAAAAGCCCTTGCCGCTCTTCCGGCCATTCATGCCGGCCAGCACCATGCGCTTGAGGAGCGGGGGCGGGGCGTAGCGTTGCTCGCGGTACTCGGTGAACATGATCTCGGCGATCTTATAGGTCGTATCCAGGCCCACGAAGTCGAGCAGGGTGAGCGGCCCCATCGGATAGCCGCAGCCGAGCTGCATTGCCTTGTCGATATCCGGGACGCTTCCCACGCCGCGCTCGACCGCTCGAATCGCGTCCAGGAGGTACGGCACCAGCAGCAGATTCACAATGAACCCGGAGTTGTCCTTCGCGACCACGGGCTCTTTGCCGAGCGATTTGGCGAACGCGAAAGCGCGCCGCAGCGTCTCTTCCGACGTGGTCACGGTCCGCACCACCTCGACGAGGGGCATGAGCGGCACAGGGTTGAAGAAATGCAACCCCACGAAACGGTCGGCGCGCTTCGTGGCTGCCGCCATCGCCGCGATCGTGAGACTCGACGTGTTCGACGCGAAAATGGTGGTAGGGCCGCACAACCCGTCGAGCTCTTTCCAGAGGGCGTTCTTGAGCTCCAGGTCCTCCGTCACGGCTTCGACCACGATGTCGCACGGCTTCAGTTCGGCCGTGGTGGTCGTGAAGTGCAGGCGCTTGAGGGTCGTGTCGCGGTCTGCGGCCGAGACCTTCCCCTTCTCCACGAACTTGGCGAGCGATTTCTCGATCCCGGCGCGTGCCTTGTCCCACACCTGCTGGGACACGTCGCGCACGGTCGTGTCGTATCCCGCCGCCGCAGCCACCTGGGCGATGCCGCTTCCCATCAGCCCGCAACCCAGCACCCCAACCCGCTTGATGTCGGTCATGTCTCGCTCAGTTGATTTCGAACGTCTTTCGGATCTCGTCCGCGATGCGGACGAACGTGCTCACCTTCTGGCCCGGCAGGGCATGCTCGGCCTTGATTTCCCCGCGCTCGAGCCGGTCCAGCACCTGCTCCAGCCCGATCTGGACCTGCTCGTGCTGCGCACGGTGGCTGCGAAGAACCGCGGCGGCCGCCGGAGTGAGGATCACCAGGGGCAAGAACGGGAACGGTGCGAGCAGCCCCATCGCCCAGAGGGCGCCGGTCGCCGCGGTCCCCAAGCCCAGCAGCGTGGTCGCGCCGGCGAGCCGCTGCCTGCGGCCATTACGCAGGTCCGCGATCAGCTGGACGTGGCAGAAGCCGCTTTCGAGGGGAGTCACCCGGCCGGCGACCTCGGCCGCCCGCGTCAGGGCGAAGCGGCGGCCCCCCGATCCCAGCGCCCGTTGAATCGATGCGAACGCGCCGACCTTCGGCTCCCAGGTGGTGTGGTCGGGGTAGCGGCGCTTCACCTGGAGCAGCTCTTCCTGTTGCATCCAGGCGCCGAGCGCGCGATCGACGGCGGCGGGCTCCCCAGCGACCACGCGCTGGGCGGAAAGCCGTCCGGGGCCGACCAGCCAGGCCAGCAGCCCGCCCCGCGTCTCGTCCGGAGCACGGGTCTGCTCTTCGAGCAATGCCTGGCGCAGGTTGCGCGCCGGGATCCCGACGTCTTTGCCGAGCGCGAGCAGCTCGGGCTCAGTCAGTCCTTCACCGATGTCCTGCTCGCCCGCCTGCAGCTCCGCCGCGCGCTGGATGATGCGCTCGAGCGCCTCGCGGCGGATGAGCTCGCCCGCCATCGTTAGGCCTTGGCCTTCGTCTTCGCCGGCTCGGCCGGGACGGTGTCACCTGAGGTCCGCTCGGGGAGCGCGGGCATCGCCGGCTTCCGGGCCACCGCTTCGAGGAATCCCTTGAACAGATCGATCGGGATCGGGAAAAAGGTCGTGGAGTTGTTCTCGGAGGAGATCTCCGTCACCGTTTGCAGGTAGCGCAGCTGGATGGCGGCGGGCTCCGAGCCGATGATGTGCGCGGCCTGGGCGAGCTTCTCCGACGCCTGTAGCTCGCCCTCCGCATTGATGACCTTGGCCCGGCGCTCCCGCTCCGCCTCGGCCTGTCGCGCAATCGCGCGCTTCATCTCGGGCGGCAGGTCCACGTCCTTCACTTCTACCGCTGAGACTTCGATCCCCCAGTCCTCGGCGCGCTTGTCGATGATGTTCTTCAGGATGTTGTTGATCTTCTCGCGGCTCATCAGCAGCTCGTCGAGCTCGGTCTCGCCCAGCACGGAGCGCAGCGTGGTCTGCGCCAGCTGGCTGGTCGCGTAGAGATAGTTCTCGACTCCGATCACCGCCTTCACCGGCTCTCTCACGCGCATGTACAGGACGGCGTTCACCTTGATCGAGATGTTGTCGCGCGTGATGACGTCCTGGGGCGGAATGTCCAGCGCCACGACCCGGAGGGACACGGTCTGCGTCTTGGCGAAAAGGGGCGGCACGTAGATCAGCCCGGGCCCCTTCGCGCCCCACGATCGGCCCAGGAAGAAGTACACTGCTCGCTCGTATTCCCGAAGCACCTTGAGACCGCCGAACAGATACAGCGCCAGGGTGCCGAGCACGACCGTCACTACGATATCCATCGCGACTCCTCTTCAGGCCGGGAAGGCTTCCACGATGACCGCCGCGCCCTGGCCGCCACCGATGCAGGCGGAGCCCAGTCCGAAGCGCTGCTTGGCGCGACGGAGGGCGTGGAGCAGATGGATCGTGACGCGGGTCCCGGTCGCGGCGAGGGGATGGCCAATGGCGATCGCACCGCCGTGTACGTTGGTCTTGGCCCGGTCGAGGCCGAGCTCTCGCTCGACTGCGAGATACTGCGGCGCGAATGCCTCGTTCACCTCCACCAGGTCCATCTGCTCGAGCTTCATCCCGGCCTTGTGTAGTGCCTTGCGCGCCGCCGGCGCCGGGCCGATGCCCATGTACTTGGGCTCGACTCCCACCACCGCCCAGGACACGAGCCGGCCGAGCGACTTGAGACCGTGCGCCTTGGCGTAGTCCGCGCTCGCAATCACGGTCGCGGCGGCGCCGTCCACGATCCCGGAGGCGTTGCCCGCGGTGACGAGGCCGTCCTTCTTGAAATAGGGCTTGAGGGAGAGCAGCACCTCGAGCGTCGTGTTGGGTCGCATATGCTCGTCGGCACGATACTCGATCGGCTCACCCTTCTTTCCCTTCACTGTCACCGGCACCACCTCGTCCTGGAATACGCACGCGTCCCAGGCCTGCTTGGCGCGCTGCTGCGACGCCAGCGCCACCTCGTCGACTTCGTTGCGGGTCAGCTTGTACTTGTCGGCCAGCCCCTCGGCCGTTTCGGCCATCGAGAGGCCGCATTGCGGGTCCTTGAGGGCTTCCCAGAGGAGGTCCTCGAGCGGAGCGGGCCCGAGTCGCAGGCCCCAGCGCGCCCCACGCACCACGTGCGGCGCCTGGCTCATGGACTCGGTGCCGCCGGCGAGCACCGCCTGCGCTTCACCCAGCAGAATGAGCTGAGCGCCTTGGGTGATGGCTTCGAACCCGGAGCCGCACAACCGGTTCACCGTGACGGCCGGGACCTCGATCGGCAGTCCCGCCTTGAGCCCGATGTGGCGGGCGCAGTAGATCGCGTCGGCGGAGGTCTGGAGCGCGTTGCCGAAGATGCTATGACCCACTTCAGCGGGCGGGACCCCCGAGCGCTCGAGCGCGTGCTTCGCGGCGACGGCACCCAGCTCGATCGCCGAGAGGTCTTTCAGTGTGCCCCCGAAGGCGCCGAAGCCGGTCCGGACACCGGACAGGAACACTACATCTGTATTTGAACCCTGAGTCTTCATTGGCGGGAAGCTCCACGTGAGACGAGGGGAATATCGGGGGGATGGGGGGAGGGCGGTAGGGCGCGACGACCTAACGCGTTCTAGGGCCTCGGCCTGCGTTTCCACACCAAGTACGCCGGCACCCCTGTGGCCACGATCCCGAGGCCGATCAAGGCCTGGACCGGCCGCGCGACGATCGTATTCCCGACGATCGCTGCCGCGGCGGCGATGAACAGCACGGGGGTTACGGGATAGCCAGGCACGCGAAACGGCCGTGGTGCGTCCGGGCGGCGTCGGCGCAGCACGAAGACACTGGCCGCGGCGAGCGCCGCGAATATCCAGCTGGCGAACACCACATACGTGAACAGCTGCTCGAACGTGCCGCTCAAGGCGAGTAGCATCGCCCATGCGGCACTGACGGCGATTGCGAGGGCCGGGGTCCCGAACCGGGGATGCACGCCGGCAAGCGATCGGAAGAACACCCCGTCGCGCGCCATCGCGAAGTACATGCGCGGGCCCGTGAGCGCCATCCCGTTGGCGGCGCTGAAGATCGATACGAGAATGACCAGCGTGACGAACCTCGCGGCGCCGGAGCCGAACAGGGTGCGCACAGCATCGGCTGCCACGCGGTCCGTCGCCGCCACCCCGGCAGCCCCGAGCGCCGCCACGTAGCCGGCGTTCGCCGTCAGATAGATCACCACCAGCGCCACCGTCCCGAACACGATCCCGCGGGCGAACGTGTGCTGCGGGTCTCGTGCCTCCCCCGCGGAGTTGGTCACGTTTTGCCACCCCTCGTACGCCCACAGCACCCCGAGCAGCGCGACGCCGGCGGCTGAGAGGGACGAGAGCGAGAGCGGTGTCGTGAAGGCGCGGGCGTCGGAGCGATGAAAGCCGTCGCCCAGCGCGACGCCGGCCACCGCGAGGGCGAGGAGCGCGCCGACCTTGAGCCCGGTGCTCCAGTTTTGCAGGCTGGCCGCCTGGCGGACGCCCCGAATGTTCACGGCAGCCACGGCGGCGATCATGGCGACCCCGGCCAGCTTGTGCGCCACCGGGGCGAGCGGAACGAGCTCACCTAGATAGTTTGCGAATGCCACCGCGAGCGTCGCGGTCCCGCCGGTGTTGATCGCCAGGAACAGCGTCCAGCCCAGGAGGAAAGCCGGGAGAGGGCCGAACGCCTCCCGCACGTACACGTAGCTGCCACCGGCGTCCGGCAGCATGGCGCCGAGCTCGCCGAGCGTGAGCGCGCCAAGTAGCACGAGCACGCTGCCCAGGAGCCAAACCATCAACGCCACACCCAGGTCTACGCCCGATTGGCGCAACACCGCGCCCGGCACCGTGAAGATCCCCGAGCCGATCGTTACGCCGACCACGATGAGGACCAGATCGCGCAGCGTGAGGACGCGGGCGAGCTCTCGCGGGGCCGCCGGCGCGGACATCGTCAGAGCTGCGCGGCGATGGCCGCCGCGACGTCGCGAGTTCCGGCGGTCCCACCGATGTCGGGCGTCCGCACGCCCGCCGCGAGCGTCGCCTGTACCGCCCGCTCCAGGTCGCGGGCCGCCTCGGGATGCCCCAGCTGCTCGAACATCAACGCGCCCGTGAGCACTGCGGCCATCGGGTTCGCGATCCCCTTTCCCGCGAGCGGGGGCGCGGAGCCGTGCACGGGCTCGAACAGGCCGGCCCGACCCGGGTGGAGGTTGGCGCTCGCCGCGAGGCCGAGCCCGCCGACGAGCCCGGCGCCCAGGTCCGACAGGATGTCCCCGTAGAGATTGTTGGTGACGATCACCTGGAACCGCTCCGGCTCACGCACCAGCTCCATCGCCAATGCGTCCACGTAGCGGTGCTCCGGCTCGATCCCAGCGAACTCGGCGGCGACCCACCGGAACGTCTCCTGCCAGATCCGGTGCGCCGGTACGGCATTGGCCTTGTCGCTCATGGTGACGCGGGTTTTCCCGTGCGCCCTGGCCCACTCGAACGCCGCCCGGATGATGCGCTCGACCCCCGCCGCCGTATTGACCTCCTCGGCGACGTAGTCGTTCCCCGCGATGCGGCCGCGTCCGAGGTATACGCCTTCCGTGTTCTCGCGAAAGATGACGAAGTCGATGCGACGGTCGTTGCCGCGCAGCGGCGTGAGATCGGAGTGGAGCAGCCGCACTGGGCGGAAATTGATGTACAGGTCGAGCTTGAAGCGCAGGCCGAGCAGAATGTCGCGGGCGTGCTCGTTCCCGGGGACTCTGGGGTCGCCGATCGCCCCGAGGAAGATCGCGTCCACGTCGTCGCGCAGGTGGTGGAACGCCGCTTCCGGGAGCGTCTCGCGCGTCGCGAGATAATGATCGGCGCCGTAGGGGAGGCGCTCGAGATCCAGCCTGAATCCGTGCTTGGCGGCGGCCTGCTCGATCGGCCCGAGCGCCGCCTCGACCACCTCGGGCCCGATCCCGTCTCCCGGGATCACCGCGATGCGATGATCGTGTTTCACTCAAAGCCCGTGGCGCGGCCGCAACTCACGCAGTAGCGCCAGCCCACATCCATCTCGACTCCGCAGGCCGGGCAGCGCAGCTCTCCCGAAGGCGGCTGCCCGCACTGTGGACAGAAGTTCACTTTGCGGCTTCCGGGGAGCGTCTCACCGCAGTAGGGGCACTGCCGTAGCGTCTCGCTCTGCTCGGCGAGCTCGAACGCCGCACCGGCGAGCGGCGGCTTTTCGCTCTCGTCTTCCACTCCATCGGCGGCCTCCGCCGACTCGGGCGGTGGCGCCAGCGGGGGCGGGGGCGGCGGCGCGTAGGCCCGGTCGCCTCGCAAGAACCGTTCGGCGGCGAGCCGGTTGAGGCTCAGGATCGCGTCGGGGAACTGGCGGAACAGCGCCGTGTCGGGATTCGACTCGCCCGCCTCCCGCTGCAGCGCGTCCCGCACCTCTGCCGGCTCAAGCGAGGTGTAGCCCCGCTCGCCCGAGAGCAGCCGCAGCACCGCCATCTCATAGTCCTGATGCGTCGCCACCTTGAGCATCGACCGGTTCGAGCGATAGGGCACCAGCCGCTCGTACACTTCGGCCGCGGGGAACGGCACGGCCAGCCGCCCCGGCGCGTCCTCGGCGAGGACGCTGACCAATCGCTCGAACAGGCGGTCGAGATCGTCGCTCATTTCACGACGACCACGCCTTTCATGAAGGGATGCGGCGTGCAGTGGTACGTATAGGTGCCCGGCTTGTCGAAGCGATGAACGTACGAGCCATTCGGCGGGATCGGCGGCGATCCCGGCTCGGCGCCGTCGAACGTGACGGTGTGCTCCAGCGGGTCGCGGTTGGTCCACCGCACCGCCTGCCCGGTGGAGATGGTGACGGTCTCGCCCGCGAACTTCACGGCGGCCATGGCTACTTCTGCGGCGATCGCGGCGCCGGATGCGCCGAGCGCGACGGGTTTAGGGGAGCCGTGGAACCAGGGAGCGAAGCGTTTCAGGTGCAGCGGGATCGTGAACTCGAAGCCGTAGAGGACGTTCTTCGGAGACGCGATGCCCTGAGACGCGCCCTGGATCGAGGCGCTGGTCGCGTTGCTGACATGAAACGAAAACGTGTGCGGGGACCCCGGAATCAAGACGTTGATCGCGGCGCTCCAAGCCGCGCGCACGGTGGGGCTCACGAACGAGCCCACGTCCGCGCTGAGCCCGACGTACGGATTCAGGCGTGCGTTGAACCCGCCGGCGAACGCCGCCGCCCCGTCTCCCGACTCCCCAAGGCGGCGCGATACGGCACGAGCGGCTCCGTGCAACGTAAGCGGGCCTTGCGTCCAATCGACTCCGACCTCCCCGTCCACACTCTTTGCCAGGAGGTTGTAAGCTGGTGTCACCGCGACAGCGAGGCCGGGCCGGCCTTCGGCGCCGCGTACGCGCCAGCGGCCGAACACCTCGGTCTCATTGGTCGACAGCGCGCCGTTGCCCAGCCCAACGATCGACTTGGTCGCGAAGTGCGCGCCGAAGGTCGCTTGATGTCCCAAGCCGGCCGCGAGGGTGAAGGTAGGAAAGTTGACCACCGCGTGCGAGGGCCCCGGGGTCACGTAGAAACGATGCACGAAGTTGAACTGCACCACGCCGCCGTCGGGCACCCAGGTGCCGCCGAGGTTCGGGGGCCGGTACAAGAGCGATTGCGCCCGCAGCGGCGCTGCAGCCGCGAGCGCAAGCAGCACGAACGAAATACGCGTCATGACGAACCTCCCTGTATGGGAACGACCTTTCCCTTCAATTCGGCACTCCGCATTCCACATTCCGCACTCGATTCACCGCCAGTCGCGAACCCACTTGTCGTACAGAACCGGAACGACGCCTCCCTGCTGCAGCACCTCGATGCCCGACGGGTCGCGGTAAGCCTTCCGGTAGAAGGCGTGCGTCACGCCCGAGTTGATGATCAACTTGGCGCACATCACGCAGGGGGAGGCGCTCACGAACACGACCTTGTCGCGCACGCTGCCCGGGGCTTTGACGAGCGCGTTCATCTCCGAGTGAATGCACCCGCAGCTCCCCGGTACCGCCGAATCGCACTTGTTGGGCAAGCCGCGCGCGTTCCCGTTGTAGCCGATCGCGAGCACGTTCTCGAGCACCTGGTCCGTCACGACGGTCCCCACCTGGAGCCGCGCGCACGTGGAGCGCTTGGCCAGCTCCTCGGCCATGCGCATGTACACCTCGTACAGCGGAATGCGGTCCCCTGCGGGGGCGGCGGCACCATCGGGCAGCACGTTGAGGAAGTGCGTGTTCCCCGCCACCCCATCCTTATAGACGCTCATGATAGACGCTCGTGCAGCTCCTGATCGGGATCGTAGTCGGTGTAGCGCCCCTGGGCGCGCTCCTGCGCGAGCCAGGTGTCGAACCCCGACGGCACCAGCCCGTTGGAGCGTTCCTGACGCTGCGCCGCACCGGTGGCGAGGACGTCGGCGTATTCGTTCTTGGCGTGCCCCGCATGCCCCTCGATCCACCGCCACTCAACGTGGTGCGCTGCCGCTGCCTGGACGAGCTTTTGCCAGAGCTCCTGATTCTCGAGCACTCCGCCTTTGCGCTTCCAGCCGCGTGCCTCCCAGCCCACCACCCATTCGCGCATCCCCTTCACGAGGTACTGCGAGTCGGAAACGTACACGACGCGGGCGTGCTTCCACTGGCGGCGGATCCATTCCAAACTAGCGATCGCCCCGGCCAGGGCCATCTTGTTGTTGGTCGTCTGTGGGGAGGATTCGTAGAAGTCCCACCGCGCCACGCTGTCACCGGCGGGCGCCTCGATCAGCGCCGCGTTCCCGCCGGGGCTCGGCTTGGAGCTGTCGTTGCCTAGACAGCTCTCGTCGGCGTGAACCAGGACCCGGGGCCCCCCCTTGGGCGCGCCGGCCATGTCAGGGCTGGATGACAACCGGAATGTCGGTGTGCCGCAGGATTTCCTCCGCGTGCGATACGACCACGGCGCTGGGCCGGCCCTCAACGTGACTCATGTGCGCGCCGGCGAACAGCGCGTCGCAGCGGATCCGCTTGATGACCCGGGCCACGACTTCCCCCGGCGTTCCCGCTTCTACGTGCGTGACGAACGCCACGCGCTGCATCGAGAGCGTCGCCTCCGCCACACCCACCACCTTGAGCCCCGCGTCGTGATCGTCGCTCGCATGAATGAGGTGGACCGTGCTCCCGGCCACGGTGGCGAACTGCACCGCGCGCTCGAGGGCTCGGCGGCTCGTCTCGCGTCCGTCGAAGGCGACCGCGATGGACTGCATCGGTGAGGGCAGCCCGCCGCACACGATCACGCACCGCTCGGCGATGCGGATGAGCGAGATCACGGTCGGGCCGAGTGCGCCGCCCTTGGTGGTCATCCCCCGGCGCCCCACGAGCACCGCGTCCGCGGTCTTGGCGACCTCGGCGAGCTCGACGTCGGCATCGCCCCTCAGCTCGGTCGTCTCGACCTGCAGGCCCGCCGCCAGCACCCGCTCGCGCGCCCGGTCGAGCATGGCGGGGCCGTCCGCCTCGTGCCCATGCGGCTCGCGCACGTGGGCCACGATGATCGTGCTCCCGAAGCGCTTTCCGAGCAGCACCCCCTGCTCGAACGCTGCGTCGGCGCGCGGGCTGCCGTCGAGTCCCACCAGCAGACGTGTGAACACGACTACGGTAACACCGCGAACGACTCGAGCTCGCGCAGCGGGAACGCCAGTACCTCCCCCGTCATCGGCAACCTCCCCTCCAGCGCCTCGTCGCGCTCCAGCGTCAGCCCCTCGGCGACGACCACATACTCGGTCCCGCGGCGCCGCAACGCCACCCGCCGTCGCTCGCGAACGGCCCGCTCGAGCGCGTCGAGCGCGTCGGGAGTGATGCTTCGGAACTCGCGAATCGTGCTCTTCACGGCTCGCTCACACGACGGCGATCGCGCCGGGTGTCCCGCTCACCACGCGACCGATCACCGCCGCCGCGGGGGTCCGTTCGCGGCCCAGAGCCGCCACGAGCGCGTCCGCCCGCTCTGCCGCCACGGCGATCACAAGCCCGCCCGATGTCTGGGCATCGGCGAGCAGCAGACGCGTCGTTTGGTCCACGCCCGCCGCGAAGTGGACGGCCTCAGCCACGCTAGCCATGTTCCGCTCGGTGCCACCGGGGACCGCTCCGCGCTCGGCGGCCTCACGGGCGCGGGGCAAGAGCGGAACGGCCGCCGCGCGCAGCTCCGCCGCCGCTCCGCTCGCCTGGAGCAGCGTCCGCAGATGGCCCAGCAAGCCGAATCCGGTCACATCGGTCGCGGCGTGCACGCCCACGCCGAGCATGGCGCGCGCCGCACCGGCGTTGAGCGTGGTCATCGCCGTGACGGCGGGCGCCACATCGGCCTCGCTCAGCAGGTCGCGCTTGAGCGCCGTGGTCAACACGCCCGTCCCGACCGGCTTGGTCAGCACCAGCGCGTCGCCCGGCCGGGCGCCGGCGTTCGTCACGATCCGGTCGGGATGCGCTTCGCCGATCGCCGCCATGCCGTATTTCGGCTCGGGGTCGTCCACCGAGTGTCCGCCCAGCACGAACGCGCCCGCTGCGCTTGCCACGTCGGCGCCACCGCGCAGCACCTCGCCCAGCAGGTCGAAGGGCAGCTTGTCGCGCGGCCAGCCCACGAGATTGAGCGCAAAGAGCGGGGTCGCGCCCAT
>Ga0209761_1001348_pt1 | contig 15863 bp, 16 predicted proteins | sample GraSoi013_1_40cm_4_FD_185818 | JGI IMG/M metagenome (GOLD analysis project Ga0209761, IMG submission 185818) | Grasslands soil microbial communities from the Angelo Coastal Reserve, California, USA - Sample 09_25_2013_1_40cm (SPAdes) (version 2) | ecosystem: Environmental > Terrestrial > Soil >...
ACCAGACTTATGGGAGGAAGAGGAAGAGAGCTTCGATAGGATTCTACCAGGCCGACTTGATACAATCACCGCTCTCATACACAGTCGCCAATCCAGACATAATCACCTTCGCCCCATTAGGGTCCGAGGAGAAACAGAGCCTCCGAGAGATAGTTTCGACGCATCCGAAGGGCTCAGAATATGGAGAAATAATCTCCCAGTTTGAATCATGGCCCGTGCTGGTTGATGCAACTGACAACGTCCTTTCTCTACCTCCCGTGATTAATTCCAATGGACTGGGCAGGATTACCACCGGGACGAGAAACATTCTCGTCGAAGTCACGGGGACGAATGCTGAGACCGTTCACAATACTCTGAAGATTGTGGTTTCGAGTCTTGCAGAGAGGGGAGGAAGAATCTACAGCTGCCTAGAAACCTACCCTTACGGTAGTCCTCGCAGACTCGTAAGTCCCGACCTGAGCCCTACAGCCGCAAGCCTCCGTTTGTCGCACATTAACAAGCTTCTAGGAACTTCAATTGGCTTGAGGGAAGCGTCGAGATTCGCTGAAAGAGCCGGATACAGAGTTCGAAGAGCAGCGGGCGATTCTATTCAACTGGAGATTCCCTGCTATCGAACTGACATTATGCACTCTGTGGACATGATGGAAGACATTGCGATTGCCATGGACATTAACAAGTTGAAGCCTGAGTGGCCCATGATCTGGACCGTGGGCAACCTTGCGAAAGAGACAGACGAGACAGAGGGTGTGGCTGAGATCATGATCGGATTAGGTTTCCAGGAAGTTCTGACCTACGCGTTGACATCGCCCATAGTCGCTTCAGATAACACGCAGTCGAGTGAGCGGGGGCTTGTCGAGCTCTTGAATCCAAGAATAACTACCCATACCGTGCTGAGAAATTGGCTCCTGCCGAGCCTTTTTGAGACTCTCTCTCATAACACGCATGTTGATTATCCTCAGAGAATCTTCGAAATCGGACCCTGTATCGGTCGCGGAGAAAACCGGATCCATCCAATCCGAGAAACCCGGAAACTAGCCGCAGTGACAATCCACGCCAACGCCGGATTCACCGAAATTCGCTCTTCCTTTGATGCGCTCGCAGAAAACAAAGGTCGATCATTCCAGATCAAAGAGACGGAGCATCCCAGCTTCCTATCAGGAAGGTGCGGAGCGATAATATCAGACGGAACAGAAGTTGGAGTCATCGGGGAGGTAAATCCACGAGTCATCAAAGCCTGGGGGCTGAATCTTCCTGCCGCAGCGTTCGAAGTCGAAATGTCCGCCCTATCTTTGGCATAGCCCAGTCTCAGAGGCGTGTGAGTAATGGTTGACAAGAAATTCGTCGTAACTCCATGGGAGGTCACTGGGGAAGTCGACTATGAACGGCTGATCCGCGACTTTGGAACCCAGCCGATAGCGGGGCCCCTCGCAAAGCGACTCGAAGAAATCCTAGGCGACTCTGCATACATTGTGCGCCGTCAGGTATTCTTCTCGCATAGAGATCTGAATCTTGTTTTTGAGGACTACAACAAGGGGAAGGGATTCTTCCTCTACACCGGTCGAGGACCCAGCGGTCCGATGCACATCGGCCATATTCTCAGCTTCTACTTCACCAAGTGGCTCCAGGACAAGTTCCACGCCAATGTTTACATTCAGATGACTGATGATGAGAAATTCCTCGAGGAGAAGCGGAGCCTCACCTACGAAGAGACACAGAAATGGGCCCAGGATAATATCCTCGAAGTTGCAGCCGTCGGCTTCGACCCTGACAAGACCTTCATCTTTCAAGACACCGAGCTCGTCGGCCACGCCTACCCTTTGATCCTAAAGATTGCTCGGAGAGTCAACTACAGCACAGCCAAGTCAGTCTTCGGCTTCACCGGCGAGACCAACATCGGCATGAGCTTCTACCCCGCAATCCAAATCATTCCCAGCCTCTTCGAGAAGAAACGCTGCCTCATACCATCAGGCATCGACCAAGACCCCTACTGGAGAATACAACGAGACATCGCAGAACCCCTAGGCTACCACAAAGCAGCCGCCATCCACAGCAAATTCCTACCACCATTGACAGGAATCCAGGACAAGATGAGCTCGTCCAAACCCGAAACCGCCATCTATCTGAACGATGACGACAAGACTGTACGGAACAAGATCTACCGACACGCCTTCTCAGGGGGACAAGCATCAGTAGAAGAGCACCGCAAACTGGGCGGGAATCCCGACATTGACGTTCCTTTCCAGTGGCTCTACATGTTCTTCGAACCCAACGACAAACGGATAGAAGAGATCCGTTCGGAATACAAGAGCGGACAAATGCTAACAGGGGACCTGAAGGACCTCTTGGTCGAGAAAGTGACCAAGTTCCTCGGGGAACATCGAGAGCGACGAGAGAAGGCAAAGGCTCAGGTGCATCTTTTCAAGAAAGATGGTGCCCTAGCACGAGAGATGTGGAAACGGGACTTTAGCAAATCGTAGTTTGCCTTCGAAGTCTGGGATTTCCTGTTTTGAAAGGCTTAGAAGTGCTGTGGCGATACGTTTGCGGGAAGAAATCTGCACCTAGCAGCCTAAGGGTCCTAGGAACGATTCAACTAGACAAAGGCATTGAGGGACCTATTCTGCTATGATATGCTTCGAACCATTTTAAGTTAGCAACGCTTCATGTGAGGTGTTCGTATGACAGAAATTGAAACCCAAGCAGTGACTCTCAAATTGGCCGACGTTCATGTTCTCGCGAACAAGGCATTCTCCGAGAATGAAAAGAGAAGGCTTGCTGATTCTTTGGCGAGGATGCTCGAAATCGAGGTTGATACAGCTACAATAGCTGAAGAAGCTCTTGATCTTCACCCGATAATTTCCTTCGTCTGGGAAAAAATGACTGACACCGCTTTTACCTTACTCCTGGCAAAAATCGGGTCAGAGCTTTGGAAGCGCTTCAAGAGGGACGCTAGTGAAATAATCTCCAAGCACGCATTGAAAGAGGATTCGAGAATAGAGTTCAAATTCGTCTATGATGGGACTGAGATTTGGCTTCTCACTAAGGCGAGCGATCCGAAAATCATCGAGGAATCCATCGATGGGTTGGGGCTAGTACTATTCGAGATTCGCTACCTCGCGGAGAGCAGAAACTTGCCTGGGACGAGACCCATTGTCCAATACAAATTCGTCGATGGAAATCGATGGGTGATCGCTGGGGCCACGGAAATGGACCCTGATTTCGCTCAGTATGACTTTGAGAGGCCGACGTGGATAGAACTCGGACGGGTCAGCGCAGAAACGATCAGAAAACTCAAAGAGAGCTAAGTAAGCTTGTTCGATTCCCAAGCTCTCGACTCGTTCAAGAAATCCGGTGACATCGTAGCTAGGCTACGAAAGGAAGTTCCAGGTATTGTCAAGTACGGCAAGCCTGCCCTCCAAATCTGTGAAGGACTAGAACAGAGAATCAGGGACTTTGGCGGAAAGCCCGCGTTTCCAGTCAATGTAGGGATAAACGATGTTGCCGCTCACTACACCTCGCCTCCCGGTGACACCCTGACAATACCAGCCGCTTCGCTGGTGAAAGTCGACTTTGGGGTCCATGTCGACGGTTATGTCACGGATACTTCAGTCACTATCTGCTTGGACCCACGTTTCGAGCCGTTAGCCCAGGCTGCAGACGAGGCCCTCCAGAATGCGATACGTGCGTTCAAACCCGGCGTCAAACTCTCCGAAATAGGACGAGTAGTCCAGACCACTATAACCCGGTTCGGCCTACGCCCCATAAGCAATCTGACCGGCCACAAGATCGAACGATACAACATACACGCAGGCAAGTCTGTCCCCAGTGTCTCAGCTGTGGGAATGAACGGGACAAAGATCGAAGAGGGCGAAGTTTTCGCCATCGAACCCTTCGTGACCCTGGCCAAGGCCCAGGGAGCGGTCACTAACGGGTCGAGCGCCTACATCTACCGCTTCGTCAGACCCAAAGGCGCAACCTCAGAAGACTCCAAGAAAGTGCTCGCCTTCATCCAGACCAATTTCTCAACCCTGCCCTTCGCGTCGAGATGGCTGGAGAAAGGATTCCCAAGAGAAGTCGGCAAGAGGGCGCTTCAAGACCTGATCCGGAACAAGTGCATAAGCGCCTACCCAGTTCTGATAGAGGCAAGCAACAACCCAGTAGCACAATCAGAGCACACCGTCCTAGTAAACCATGACAGCTGCACCATACTCACCGGACAGTGATCAACAGCCAACAAGAGGCCGGGGTCGTCCCCTGCAAACCGCCTAGGAATCGCCTTAGAACCGGAAACCCATCCATCCTCACGCTAGTCTCACAAAATAGTCGACAACTAGCCCACCGACCACCCTAACATTTTCGAGTCAAAATATCATCAGGCTCAGAAATCTAGAATATTTTTGAAAACGACCGAATCTTGCGACTGAGATCCGATGACTCTTGAAGCGTCCAAGAGAGTCTCCATCTTTCTTATCTTTTCCTTTTCTACTAACTATTTCTCGACCCCCGGGGGTATGTCAAAACAAAAAAAGTCCTTCACACTTTCAGAACAGGACTACCACTAAAGGGGGGAATAACCCCGCTATGAACCCGAGACCTTATCCTGCGCTAGGAAGGCTAGCGCCGTGTGGGTCCGTCGTAGTAGATGCCGGTTATTGAGAGGCTCGCGACCCCACACTGGGTACACATGCCCAGCTTCTTGAAGACAAAATCGCCAACCGAGAAGTTCTTGATCTGCTTGAAGCTACACTGTGGACATTTCACTATCGACATGACCTTGAGCGGGGCAGGGTTGGCCAAGGCGTAGCCCTTTCTGACCCTGAAGACTGAGAGGACGACAAACCCGAACGACAAGACAGCGACCGTAAAGTACAACGTTGCGAGAGTGAAATCAGTGCTGAACGTAGAGAGGGCGAGGTTGAGCGTGTAGAAGGCGATTATGATTAGAACTATGGAGATTAGCATTACTCCTATTGAGGGACCGCTCCGCGGTCTCGGCTGAGACACTTTATCAGTCTACTGTCCTATGCCTATCGTGTTGCCTATTCCGGCGATTATAACCGTGTCGCCGGGTTTGCTCCGTTCCACGATGAGGTTCTTAATCCTCTCGATAACCTTGTCCCCCGCCTCAAGTATCTCCTTCTTCATAGGAGTAATCGCTTCGAGAATACTCTCCTTGACGATGACCGCGTAGACCGGTATGTGCTGCTTTGTAGCTTCCTGTTCAATCTTGAACCGCTCCGTCCCAATTCCACCAATCGCGGCACCAATGCCCTCGCTGATCTCACCTGTGGTCTCGCCCTCGAACTTCAGAGCAGCATCCACCATCACGATCATTGAGACCTTCCCATTGTTCTCTTGGAGGAGTGATTGTATGGCGTCCCCCGGTTTTCCAACATTCCCCCCCGGACCCTCGGCTTTGAGTGCGATAATCCTACGATCCTCCAGAGTGGTCTCAGCGACAATCACATCCTTCTCGACCTTGCGCTGGGCTTTGTCCTTCATCAGTTTCGACGCAACAAGCGCCCCAAGTCCGTCACCAATCGGCTGTCCCTCAGCAAACGCGCGCCCGGCACCCAGGTAGGCTTCAGCCTCCTGCATTATCATGGGAAGCAGAGCTTGAAGTTGTATTATGATGAATATGCTGTTTGTCTTCTTCCCCAAGAGATAGAAGTGGCGTATGATGCGGAAGATAGTATTCAGGGCCCAGGAAGCCTCGACTAGGTTCTCGAGATTATTGACCTGCGCTGAGTCGGCACTGGGAGCCATCTTCTGAACATCCTCCTTGAACTTGACGTCACGAACATCCAAGAGGTGGTCGAACTTGCTCACGATTCCCGAAGGGTCCATGTCTACTGGAGTAATCAGGAACGATTCCATCAGCACATTCAACTGGGGCAACGGATCGACTGTCGGCTTGCCGATCTCCTTGATTGTCTTCAACGCCAGGTCCTTCGCCTGAGTCCGGATGACATCCAGACGTCGTAGTCCTCGATCAATGTCCCACATGTACTGACGCATCTGGAGCTTCTGGCCGAATCCGAAGAAGAGAAGGACGAACAGGAGTGTGAAGATTAGCTGAGTGACAGTGCCTAGATTGTTGAAAATACCGCCCAGTGGGCCGAAAATATCAAGCATTGCAACAGATAACAGCCGATGTCCCCCGAGCGCTGAAGGTTAATTGTCCCCTGCGCGTTATAAAGATTGATTACGCATGATTTCCCAATCATAACTTTGAAGATAGAAAAATTCGATGAAGCAAATTTCTAGAACTTCCTAGAATTTTCAAATGAGGTTGGCAGCGGTCTAAGCTTCGCGTGGGATCTCTCACCACACTACCACAGAGATCGCCTGGGAGATTCACTTCCGTGCTTCCGGTACGAGTCGAGCACCGCCTTGAGCGTAGTTGCCTTTCCGAGATCGCTGAATCCGATCTTATCCCGGAAACGGAGCAGATTGTCCCGGCCGAGTATGGTTAATTTCCAGCTTGTGACCGTGCTCTTTCGGACTCCAGCTTTTGCATCCAAGTACATTCTGGACTCAATGCCCAAGTTGTTTAGCATAGCTCTGATGCTCTCCAAGAGCATCCTGTTTGTGTTAGAGACGAATACGGCTCGACTACTGATATAGCCAGGTCTGTGGTGTCCATGTCTGCTCCTAGTCCTAGAGTAGGCAGGCCATCCCTCGCCGTCAACGAACCCTCGGATATAGCGCTCTTGCTCAGGAAGGGTCCATTGCAGCATTTCGTTCCTGCCTGTATTCATGGTGCTTTCCTCGTTCTTTCGGAATGGGTACGGGTCCTTGCTCCCAGCTATGGCCGCCAACCCCATTAGAATCCCGGGTCAGAAATCGCTTAGATAAGTCTTCCCGGAAAGAGACAGCCCTTTCAACGCATAGGTAAAGGAGGGTTGTGGGGGTTGGGACCCGCTGTGGGAACGAGACTTGTCGCGACGCGTAACCGCGACCGCGATGAGGATGAAGAAAATGAGAACTGCGACTGCAGCGAACAAGAATAGCGGTAGACCCGCCACCTTCACAGTGGTAAGATCAGGAATCCCAGTCACTGTCACAACCGCTTGACCCTGTCCCTGAGTGAACTGCGTCTTGTTGGCTGCGACTGTTACGACGTATGTGGAGCTCTGGAGGGGAGCAGTGTAGATTAGAGTATAGTTTCCGTTCCCATTATCGGTCAATCCTGAAAAGCTCCCGCCCGTTGTCGAGGTTGGCGTGAGATTAGCACCACTGATCAAGTCAGTTCCATTAGTCACTCTGATCATGAGGAGGACCTCGCTCCCCGGGGTAGTTGTCCCGGGCTTCGCGGACACCGCGACAGTCAGCGGAGGATATGGATTAACCATAATATTCTTGCTTGCTGCCGCGTTGAGGTAGCCAGACGCGATCGCAACAACCTGGATCATATCACTAATGCTCGACGTTACTATTGGCGCGGTATAGTTTGCAACATAGGTTCCAGGAATAGTCATCACCGGTTGGCTGAATGTTCCGCCAGCTGAAGAGGTGAAGGTGAGATTAGCTCCAGAAATCGGGCCGGTGCTATTTCTGACGGTGACTGTGAGATTCGACACCATTGCTGATCTCAGAATGACCGGATTGGCGTTTAGCGTTGCGCTCAGCGGTGGAATGACGATGCCTAGTGCGTAAACCTTCGTGTCCTTAGCGCCGAAGAAGACGCGACTATTTGCCACCGCAGGTGAAGAGGAAACCTGTCCGCCGGTCAGGTACCTCCACAACAAAGTGCCTGTCATCATGTTGAGCGCGTACAAGTAGCGATCATTAGAACCGAAAAACAACGTCTTCGATCCAAGAGCCAATGCGGGAGAAGACGTCACCGCGCCACCCGTAGGCGTTGTATAGGACCAGATCTGAACACCCGTGGTCGCATTGCGAGCGTAGACAATGCCTCTACCAGTTCCAAAATACACTATGCCACCATAGACAGCAGGTGTAGTCGCGTTGGAACCGTTTGGGGTGTTGAACGACCATACTAGGCTGCCCGTGGCCTGGTTCAGCGCGAGAAACCTATTACTGTCAAGGCCCACGTAGACGTTGCCGTAAGCAGTAGCGGGGGAGGTGGTTATCGTAGTCGGTAACGCCGTATTGTAGGTCCAAGTCGACGTGCCTGTCGTCTCGTTTAAGGCGACAACGGCAGCGTTACTGAGAGCGCCTATACCAAAGAATACACGCCCATTGCTTACCGCGGCCGAACCCTCGATGTAGTCGGAAATAGTCGTTCTCCAGAAGACCGTTCCATCTTGAGGATTGAGTGCTAGAAACTCAGCCCTGCCAGCTGATGGAGAATACAAAGTTCCGTAGAACAGCTTGCCATCTGCCAGGACCGGGGATGATACGACTGGCGCGACGTTGGATATTCGCCAGATCATTGAACCCGTATTCTCGTCAAGAGCGTAGACAGTAAAGTCCTTGGAGGACAGATAGACCATCCCGTTTCCCACCGCGGGAGTTGCAACTATGTTTGATCCCGTGGTAAAGGACCAGATGAGGGATCCCGTGTACTCGTCAAGCGCGTACAGCTTACCATCGTAAGATGGAATGAATACAAATCCGTCAGACACAATTGGCGAGGCGTAAACGATGCCCCCTGTAGTATAGCTCCACATCAGACTCGCAGAAGTAGGACCAGAAGCAGGAGTGGCCCCGTTACGCCCGGCATCATAATGAAACATCGTCCAAGGATAGTCTGTGGTCCCGACGGGGCCTGCGTTGAGAAAACCGAGAGGATTGCTGTGATTCGTTGAAGCGTCACTTGGCAAGAATACGAGAAGGCTTAGGGATAGGAATACGATGACAGCCGCTTTCCGCAATAGTATCCCCTAGACTCCTGAGCCCATCATCACTGAGGGCTAGTGGCGAATCCCGTCACAAAAGAGGCATGTAACCCAACTTCACCTCTTTCCGGGTCTAGCTCCCGCAGGGGAAAACAAGATTAAGCCAAGAGTTCGATAAGCGCGAATCAAGGTGTGGTGCTGTGATATTCGCATTCCTGATCTTCTACCGGGTAAGACCCCTAACTGAGGCTGACAAGAAGAAAGCGACCGCCGGTTGGGAACAGTTCAAGAAGAACCTCTCCAAGGATGTCGAGATCGTTGCTGAATACGCCCACATATGGGGCACCACGTACAACGGAATGATCACTGTGGAATCTCGTGATTTATCCGCCTTCCACGATTTCTGGCACAGGTTCCGCGAAACAACCCGATGGTATGTCCCTGAAACCAGGACATACATCGCTCAAAAAGAGCAGCCATAGATCCTTCCACCGCCATCCAATTCCGTAGTTTCGTCGCCCTTCCACTAAACAGACTGAACCGCATTCTCTGACATTCGCTTTGACCTAGGTCTGCCTTAAACCGACCAATAATTTCACCGCTAGAGAGCGATGCTAACAGAAGAAGAATCCGAGATTCTCGGCATAGTGTTCGGCGATGGATCTCTGTCGAGGACAGAGCGTTCTGTTCAGATAGCCATAACTGGAAACAAATTCGACGATGAGATTTACCTCCTCAGGCACGTTCGACCGCTTTTTCATGGCGTCTTCGGCCTTGAGTTGACAAGTCGATATAGGCGTGGCGAGAACACGATGGATCTCTACCGATACTCCAAGGAAGTCGCACTCACTCTCCAATCCTGGGGAATGCCCATTGGCTTGAAGAAGCTGGAGAACCTTATCCCAAAACTTGCGGTGGAGGGGAGGTCGTTCATCAGAGGCGTGTTCGATACTGATGGCTCTGTCTACCGGAAATATGGACCTTATGCTCAGATCCAGTTCAAGACGGTTTCCAAGAATCTGATGTCATTCATAAGAGACAAATTGACAAAGTTGGGCCTTCATCCCACCCGTATTCGGCCGGATGAAACAAAACATAGGTTTCTACTTTGCAGGCAGAAAGAAGTGGAAACTTTCTTCAGACTTGTAAAGCCAAGTAACCCCAAACACCTCGAACGACTAAAGCGAATCAGACTATCAATTCCGTGAAATCATAAGGTGGGGTCCGTGATGCTGCTAAGTTTTATAGTGAGAATTTGCCCCGGCTTCTCGGTGGGGCCTAGAGCCTTCGAAATGTTTCGAGGGGCCGTAGTCTAGCCAGGGATGACGCTGGGGACGCGTCTAGCTCCTCAGCATTAGGACGGGCTCCAGAATATACTACGACGGGTAGGCAGACCTCCAGTTGGCGGGATGACGAAATTCAGGAGCGCGTGAAGATACCCGTAGACGAAAGACTCGGCGGATGTCGTGGGTTCAAATCCCACCGGCCCCACCATTCTATTTCTCGCATGAACGCCACCCGAGATTGTAGACAGAATGTGCTTGTCTTGAGTCGAATAATCTGAACGCATCCCTACCCCGACGAGGACCCTAAGGCTAGCATCCCCTAATCTTAATACCTCAAGTACCGTTGACAATGAATCTAGAACCTGCATTGGCGAGCGAGAAATCCAACGTCAGTACGGCAGGCTCATCGATGCATTATCCGAAGAGGCTTCTCAACATTGCCCTGTTACTGGCAGCAGTGACAGCCATCCTCCACCTGTACATCGGAATACTCGTCTACGGAATACCACTAGGCGTCCCATTGATTCTGATAGCTTTAGTCTACATAGGCGGCATCGTACTCATAGCCGCAAACAACCGACGAGATCGCTGGCTCAAAATAGGCATCTATTGGGTCATAATAATCATCGCCCTATGGGCCGCATCTGCAGCCGTTAACGCGCCCAATACCAACATAGTGTTAGCCTACGTCGACAAGGCAGTAGAGTTCATCCTCCTAGGAATCCTTCTCCGGATAAGAACCAAATAATCACGAAGATTCGAAAGCAGAAACCAACAACCGCAAGTAGCGAAATCTACAATCGAGGCTGGGCCACAAGCCCTTTTGTGACAAGCCTAAATTCCGACTACCGGGAGACGAGCTAGAATATGAGACCCTCAAAACCCGTCAGCGACTCCAAATCTATCCTGTCATCCCAGATGCTGCCGAGCGACGCTAACCCAATGGGGTTCGTCCACGGAGGAACAATACTCAAACTCGTCGACGAAGCTGCAGGCGTCACAGCTCTACGCCATACTAGAAAGACCGTCGTCACAGCTAGCCTCGACCGGATGGATTTCTACAACCCAGTCTACGTAGGAAACCTACTCACACTCAAAGCGTCTCTGAACTACGCAGGCCACACGTCAATGGAAGTGGGCGTAAGAATTGAAGCAGAAAACCTCAAGACCGGAAAGGTCACTCACACCGGGTCCTCGTATCTCACTTATGTGGCAATGGATGAAAACGGAAAGCCCACCGAAATCCCCGATGTCGTTCCAGAAACACCTGAGGAGAAGCGTCGATGGAAAGATGCGAAGAGAAGACGAGACGACCGCTTGAGAATGGTAGCCTTAGTAAAGAAGGAAAGGGGCGCAGAGAAATCGCCCAAATGAGAGTGGCAGTAATCGGCTTTGGAATGATGGGACGCCAGATAGCGCAGGTCTTCGCACAACATGGCCATGAAGTCTCCGTGACCGACGAGAATCCTATCGCGCTCAAGTCAGGGCTTGAAGAGATCGTGCACGGACCCTACGGCGTCGAATCGGCGGTTGCAAAGGCCAAGATAACCCGGGAGGAAGGGACCAAGACTCTTGAACAAATCCGCTCTGCCGCTGATCTAAACGACGCGTGCAAAGCTGCAGACCTTGTCATTGAAGCCATTTACGAGCATCTACCCCTAAAGCAGGAAGTATTCGCAAAGCTCGAATCAGCAGCTCCAGAGAACGCCTTGCTCGCCTCGAACACTTCAACGCTCACAGTGAGCAAGATAGGAACAAGGCTCTCTAAGAAAGAGCGACTATTGGGAATGCACTTCTTTAATCCTGCACAAATCACCAAACTCGTCGAGATCGTCAAGACCCGCCAGACATCAGAAAGAGCAATTCAGAAAGCGGCTAAGATCGTCGAAACGATTGGAAAAACGCCGATCATTGCGCACGATGAACCCGGTTTCATCGCCAACCGCTTAGGACTCACACTCTACATGGAAGCATCCGCGCTTCTCGAAGAAGGAACCGCCAAGATTCGCGACATCGACTTAGCAATGAAGCTAGGTTACAATCACCCGATGGGTCCCTTCGAACTCGCAGACTTCGTAGGGCTTGATACAAGACTCCGAAACCTCGAAGCACTCTTCCAAGCCACAGGAGATGAAAAGTGGATACCGCCAAAGGCCCTCAGAGAGATGGTGAACCAGGGCTACCTAGGCGATCCGTCCCGAAGAAAAGACAGCAAGGGCGGCTACCAAGAATTCTTCAAGACAACCCCCTGAAAATTCCTAACGCTTTATACACGAGCTCCGACCCGCATGACTGATCTCGCTTGCCGTTCAGCCAGATAGTGGTCGAGACAGAACCCCCCGTCGGAATCATTCGTCTAAACAGACCCAAGGTTCTCAACGCACTGAACTTCGAACTCCTCCGAGAGCTCGTCGAAGCTCTCGAAGCATTCGACAAGGATGATCGCATCAGAGCCACCGTTCTCACAGGAAATGATGATGCGTTCTCGGCCGGAGCGGACATCAAAGAACTGTCCGAAGCAACCCCCGTCGACCTCATCCAGCGCAACCAGTTCGCACTCTGGGACAGGCTGAAGAAAACAGCCAAACCAATCATAGGAGCCATCAGCGGCCACGCCCTTGGCGGAGGATGTGAGCTAGCAATGAACTGCGACATCATAATTGCCTCAGAAACAGCGAAGTTCGGGCAACCCGAGATCAACATTGGAATAATGCCCGGAGCCGGTGGAACCCAACGCTTGACACGAACCATCGGAAAGTTCCGCGCGATGGAAATGATCCTCACCGGCCAACCCATTACGGCTAGGGAAGCGGAGAAGCATGGACTTGTCAACAAAATCGTTCCAGTAGAGGCCTACTTTGAGGAAGCAAAGAAACTCGCCATGCAGATTGCGCAGAAAGCCCCGGTTGCGACCAGACTGGCCAAGGAGGCAGTGCTGAAAGCCTTCGATACCCCCTTGGAGGAAGGACTGCAATTCGAAAGGAGAAACTTCTACCTACTCTTCTCAACACAGGACATGAAGGAAGGAATGAAGGCCTTCAGTGAAAAGCGACCGCCCCAGTTCAAAGGTCGATGAGATGAATTACGAAACCATACTGGTCGAGAAGAAGGATCAGATAACAAGAATTACCCTGAACCGTCCTGCAGCCCTCAACTCCTTCAACGACAAGATGGGAGAAGAATTCTATGCAGCCCTGAAAGAGGCAGAAAAGGACGAGGGCACTCGCTGTCTCATAGTTACCGGCGCAGGTAGAGCATTCTCAGCCGGCGAAGATGTCTCTGGTCTGAAACAGAGGTATGGTGGTGACACTCATCTCTCTCTAGGAGATCACTTACGAAAAAAATACCATCCGATCATTTTGAGGATTCGAAACATGGAGAAACCGGTTATCGCACGAATCAACGGCATAGCAGCAGGAAGCGGCGCGAGCATTGCCTTAGCTTGTGATATTCGAATAGCCTCGGAAGAGGCAGGGCTCAAACAGGCCTTCATCGGAGTCGGCCTAGTACCCGATTCTGGAAGTAGCTACTTCCTCACCCGAATCCTAGGCCCTGGAAGGGCCCTTGAACTAATCATGACCGGGAGAACTGTCGGGGCCAAGGAAGCTGAGAATCTGGGGCTTGTGAACCAAGCGGTCCCCGCCGCGGAGCTAGACAAGGTCATAAACAGTGTCGCGGAGAAGCTTGCGAGGGGACCCACGAAGGCCCTCGGACTCTCAAAACGAGTAGTGAACCAAGTCAGCAGGCTCGAGCTGCCCGACGCCCTTGAGTATGAAGCCCAGAACCAGGACATAGCCGGAAAAACCAAAGACCATCTAGAAGCAGTCAGAGCATTCCTCGAGAAACGACAGCCCAAGTTCTCAGGAACATGAGTCAACAAGAGATCCTCAAGATTTCACGTTTAAGTAACCTGTTGAGAAGATCGCCGAGGCGAGCATAACTTGCCTAAGGCCCATAAGGACAAGCCTAAAGCGGACCTGAACATTTTCCCCGGAAACTGGACCATCAAGAACGAAATGATGTTCCGGGCCTTCGACCTGTCCTTCGCTCAAAACTGGAACCCTTCGACCCTTCCCTGGGATGAACTCGAGGCGAAGAACTTTGACCCTAAAGAGCGAATAGCTCAGGCCTACTGGATGTCAAAGCTAGCTCTCTTTGAGAAGTCTGGCATCGGAGCCTTTGGTTTCGGTATAGTAAGAGCGGCGGAATTGAACTTGGAGGATCCAACGAAGAAGATGCTCGCATCGATTACCTATGACGAATGCCGTCATGATGAAGTGTGCCGCAGAGCCTGCGACAAACTGTGCCCCAACTGGCCCTATGGATACAAGCCTCAATCAGATTTCGAACAGAAGGCCTTGAGGAACATACAGACGCTTTACGACGAGGGACGAAGGTATTGGAAGGGATTCGTGGGTGCCTGGGAGTACCTTTCTCCCGAGCTATTGTTTGCCGGCTTTTTCTTTGCAGAGATAGGAGCCGAGACAATATTCAACTCAATGCGTCAGACGAGCAAACTCGAGGTCTATCGACAATCGTTCCAGAACATAACCAGAGACGAGACTCGGCACTTGGTGGCGACGATGGCCCTCTTGCGCGCCATGTCCCAAGAGTTTACCGAGGAACAGAAACTTACCGTTACTCGCCAGATGAAACAGGGCTTCATCTTCCTGTCTCCCCTCCTCTACGAACACAAGTCCGAATTCTGGCGGCTGCCATCCGATTTTGACAGAGTTGATCGTGAACTGGAACAGATTGCGCGAGATTCAGGATTAGGATGTTTGACCCTGGAAGAGAAAGTAAAGTATTGGAGGCAGGCGATTGAGAAGAAGAGAGGCGAGATAGAAGAAATGGGCATCAAGGTCCCCGCTATCCCCGAGATAGAAGTTGAAGGCGTCGATGTACAGATCAGGAAAAACGAGGCCATAGCAACCAGCTTCTAGAGGCTATAGAACCCTTGGCGAAAATCATCGTACTGTTCGGCAAACCCAAAGACCCGGAACTATTCGACAAACAGTACTGGGAGGACCACGTCCCCATAGCCAAGCAAATGCCGGGACTCAAAAAGTATACAGTTCACAAGGTTGTTGGCGCACCGCGAGGCGATCCTCAGTACTACCAAGTCGTAGAGCTCGAGTTCGACAACATGGATAGCATGAAAAAAGCCCTCGATTCTCAAGCGGGAAGAGACTCAGGCCGACACGGCGTGAAGATCGCTACGGGCGGAATCACGTTCCTCTATGCCGAGTCCAGAGAAGCAGTCTAAGCTAACGACAAGTAACCTTCTTTTACAGCACGAGCCAGAGTTAATCTCGGAATCCAGTTTATGGGCCGAGTAGCAATTGTCGGGGTAGGGCATTCAAAGTTTGGAAAAAGAAGCGATGCGTCCCTCCGAGAGCTCGCGTTCGAGGCGTACAGCAGTGCGCTAGACGATGCCGAACTAGAGTCTCCGGCGATCGACGGGTCGGTCGTCTGCTCAGCTACGCATTATGATAAGCAGAGATCCCCCGCCGGTGTTGTATCTGAGTACCTTGGTCTCAGTCCTAAACCCACTTTCAACGTCGAAGCCGCGTGTGCCTCCAGTGCCGTAGGACTGAGAATAGCCTGGTCGCTAATATCGTCCCGCCTCCACGACGTAATCGCAGTGGTTGGAGTTCAGAAGATGACCGAGCTCTCCTCGGGAGAGATTCAGGAATTAATGGGGAGGGCTGGCGATGTGATGTGGGAATCACCCTTCGGCACGAGCATGCCAGCCTACTACGCAATGTACGCAAAT
>Ga0209761_1001350_pt1 | contig 15860 bp, 14 predicted proteins | sample GraSoi013_1_40cm_4_FD_185818 | JGI IMG/M metagenome (GOLD analysis project Ga0209761, IMG submission 185818) | Grasslands soil microbial communities from the Angelo Coastal Reserve, California, USA - Sample 09_25_2013_1_40cm (SPAdes) (version 2) | ecosystem: Environmental > Terrestrial > Soil >...
CGCTACGAAGAAACCACGTGGAAGGCCCATCCCGACTGGGGCCCCGACGGCCGGCGCATCGTCTACAGCTCCTACTTGGGCGGCCAGTGGCATCAGTTGTGGCTAATGACGAGCGAAGGCGGGGACCTCCCGTGGCGCACAGCGGCTGGTACCTGCTCCGGGCTTACAGCGATCGTGCGGAGCTGCCGGTCCTCGACCGCTATCCGTTCGCTTCCACCAGCCCGATCTACGTGCAGGTCGGGGACCAGCTGGTGCGATCCGCGGCGGATGCGGAGTTCTTCGCGCGTTGGATCGGGCGGCTCGAGGCGGCGGCGCGGGCCGCCACGGCGTGGAATACCGGGGCGGAGCGAGCGGAGGTGCTGCGCCGGTTCGGCGAGGCGCGGGCGATCTTCGAAGCACGGGCCCGCTAGCCTGGGCCATTGCCACCCCCCCGGTCGGCGCGCATCTTCCCCCGATCTGCCGTCGCTCCCGCCGCCCAAGCCTGTCGCAAGGAAGGAGCGCCCCATGCGCACTACTCACGCCCGGGTCACCGCCATGTTCTTCCCGGTCCTCCTGATCGCCGTCGCCGCGGCGCTGCCGGCGCCGGCGCAGCAGCCCGCGCTCATTCCGCGCAGCGTGTTCTTCGGGAACGCCGAGAAGCTCAACCCGCAACTGTCACCCGATGGCCAGCTGCTCGCATATCTCGCGCCGGACAGCGGCGTGCTGAACGTTTGGGTGCGCAGCGTCGGCAAGCGGGATGACCACCCGGTGACGCACGACCGGACTCGGCCCATTTACACCTACTTCTGGCAGGGAGACTCGAAGCACATTCTGCACCTCCAGGAGCACGCGGGCGACGAGAACTGGCGCCTCTATCAGACGGACCTTGCCGCCAAGACCACGCGCGACCTGACGCCGTTCGACAGCGTGCAGACCCAGATCCTCTCCGTCAGCCCGGACTTTCCCGACCAGATCCTCGTGGCGTGGAACCATCGCGACGCGCGCTTCCACGACGCCTACCGGCTGGATCTCAAGAGCGGTCGGGCCACGCTCGTAGCGGAGAACCCCGGCGACGTCACCGGTTGGGCGGCGGACCACGCCTTCCAGGTCCGGGTGGCCCAGGCGTCCCTGCCGGACGGGAGCACGGACATCCGCGTGCGCGACCGCGCGGGCGCGCCGTGGCGCCTGCTGCGCCACGAAAGCGCCGACGAGACGTTCGGCGGGGTCGCGGGATTCACCCCGGACAACCGGGGGGTATGGCTCATCTCGAGCGTGGGTGCGAACGCGGCCCGGCTGACGCAGATCGATCTCGCGACCACCCAGGAGACGCCGGTCGCCGGCGATCGGCAGTTCGACGCAAGCTTCCTGCTCACGCACCCCCATCGGCACACGCTGCAGGCGGTGGCGTTCTTGCGGCAGCGGCTCGAGTGGGAGGTCGTCGACTCATCCGTGGTGGGCGATCTCGCCGCGCTGAAGGCCGTGCGCGACGGCGACTTCACGGTCGACTCCCGCGACGTCAAGGACGCGAAATGGATCGTCTCGTACAACGTGCCAGACGGGCCCATCTACTATTACGTGTACGACCGGGGCACGAAGCGCGCCGAGCTGCTCTTCACCCACCGCCCGAAGCTCGAGCAGTACACGCTCGCGAAGATGCAGCCGATCTCCTTCACGGCGCGCGACGGCATGACGATCTACGGTTATCTCACCCTGCCCGCCGGAGTCGAGCCCAAGAACCTGCCGCTCGTGCTGGACGTGCACGGTGGGCCGTGGGGCCGGGATACGTGGGGGTGGAATCGCGAGGTACAGTGGCTCGCCAACCGGGGATACGCGGTGCTGCAGGTCAACTTTCGCGGGTCCACCGGATATGGGAAGGCCTATCTGAACGCCGGCGACCGCGAGTGGGGCGGCAAGATGCACACCGACCTGCTGGACGGCAAGAGCTGGGCCGCGGCGCAGGGCTACGCTGATCCGCAGCGCGTGTGCATCTACGGGGGGAGCTACGGCGGGTACGCGACTCTGGTGGGCGTCGCCTTCACGCCCGACGCGTTCGTGTGCGGCGCGGAAGCGTTCGGTCCGTCGAACATCGTCACGCTGATTCACAGCATCCCGCCCTACTGGGCCACGTTCAAGGCGGTGTTCGACAAGCGGGTCGGCAAGGTCGAAACCGAAGCAGAGTTCCTGAAGTCTCGCTCGCCGCTCTTCAAGGCGGACCAGATCAAGGTCCCGCTGCTCATCGTGCAGGGCGCGAACGACGTGCGCGTGAAGCAAGGGGAGAGCGATCAGATCGTGGCGGCGATGCGGAAAAACGGCAAGGACGTCGAGTACATCGTGTTTCCGGACGAAGGGCACGGATTCGCCCGACCGGAGAACAACCTGCGATACTACGCCGCCGTGGAGGCGTTCCTGGCCAAGTACCTGGGCGGCCGCAGTGAGCCGGCGGCTGCCGGGGAGGACGTGGCACAATTCACGAAGTGAGGCGGGCAGTTGCGATGGACATCCCGCATGACTTCAACGCCGCCACGTGGTTCGTGGACCGCCACGTGGCGGAGGGCCGCGCCAAGCGGGTCGCGATCCGGTACGACGGCCAGGACATCACGTATGGCGACGTCCTCGCCGGCGCGAACCGCTGCGGCAACGCACTCCGGCGGATCGGCGTCCGCATGGAGCAACGCGTGCTGTTGCTGCTCCCCGATTGCCCCGAATTCGTGTACGCGTTCTGGGGCGCCCTGAAGATCGGGGCGGTGCCGATCCCCACGAACACTCTCCTCAAGCCGCGCGACTACGAGTACATCCTGAACGACAGCCGCGCCGAGGTCGCCGTCGTGGGGGAAGAGCTGGCGCCGGCGATCGAGGAGGTTCGGCCCCGCCTCAGGTTCCTGCACCAGCTCGTGGTGGCCGGCCGCGCGGGGCCGGGGCAGGTCGGGCTGTCCGAGCTGGTGGCCGAGGAGCCCGCCGACCTCGACGCCGCCGCCACGACGAAGGACGACATCGCCTTCTGGCTGTACACATCGGGCACCACCGGCATGCCGAAGGCGGCCGTGCATCTGCAGCACGACATGCTCGTCTGTTGCGAGGGATACGGACGGCACGTGCTCGGGATCGGCCCGGACGACCGCTGCTTCTCGGTGGCCCGCCTGTTCTTCGCCTACGGGCTGGGCAACGCGCTCTACTTTCCGTTCCACGTCGGCGCCTCGACGGTGCTCTTCCCCCGGCGCCCCGAGCCGGCGAAGGCGTTCGAGATCCTCACCCGCGAGCGGCCGACGCTGTTTTTCGCCGTGCCGACCGCCTTCGCCGCGATGCTGCAGGTCCCGAATGCCGAGCGCACCTACGACCTGCGCTCCGTCCGGCTCTGCCTGTCGGCGGGCGAGCCGCTCCCCAAGCCTATCTACGAGCGCTGGCTCGAGCGCTTCCGGCTCGAGATTCTGGACGGGATCGGGTCGACCGAACTGTGTCATACGTTCATCGCGAACCGGCGCGGGCACGTGCGCCCCGGCTCGAGCGGCACGCTCGTGCCGGGCTACGACGCGAGGATCGTGGACGACGACGGGCGCGACGTGCCGCCGGGCGAGGTCGGCAACCTGCTCGTCCAGGGCGACAGCGCCTGCGCCGGCTACTGGAACCAGCACGAGCGCTCGAAGCAGACATTCGTGGGCGAGTGGGTCCGGACGGGTGACAAGTACCGGCGCGATCCCGATGGCTGCTTCTGGTACGCCGGCCGCGCCGACGACATGATCAAGGCGGGCGGCATGTGGGTGTCGCCGGCCGAGGTCGAGAGTGCCCTCGCCGAGCATCCCGCGGTCGTAGAGGCCGGCGTCGTGGGAGCGGCCGGTCGTGACGAGCTCGTGAAGCCACTCGCGTTCGTCGTGCTCGCCCCGGGCCACGCGCCGTCGCCCGCATTGGAGGACGAGCTGAAAGGTTTTGTGAAGCAGCGGCTCGCCGTCTACAAGTACCCGCGCTGGATCGTGTTCGTCCCTGAGCTGCCAAAGACGGCGACAGGCAAGATCCAACGCTTCAGGTTGCGGGAAATAGCGGCACAGACGCACAGCACAAGCAAAGGCTAGTCCGTCTGTTCCGTCTGTTCTCTGTTCACGATAGCAGTAGCAGCGACACGTCATAGAGCGCATGCGTCCACGCCGTGATGCCGAACCCCCGCAGCAGATACAGCGCCGAGAAAAACAGCCCAGCGATCATGCGGAACACGAAGGAATAGATCTGGAAACGGTCGCCGAAGGGACCGAGGTAGTGGAATGCCGAGAAGATGCCGGCACCGACGACAGTCGCGGCGATGCCCGCGGCGCGCGGTGTCCAGCCGGCGAGCGCCCGCGCCGCGGTGGCGAGCCCCGTCACGAGCAGCACGCGAAACAACAACTCCTCGTAGATGCCGGCGCCGAGCGACACCATCAAGCGCGTCCACCAGTCGAGCCCGGGGGCGGGCGGCAGCGTCAGCGTCTGCAACAGCCCCATCACGCGCGACGTGACGCCGCCGACCACGATCCCGAACACGAGCGCCAGCGCCACCGATTCACCCAACATCGCCCAGAACACACGGCTCTTCAGCCGCGAGCCGTGGGCGCGCATGTCACGCGCCACGAGCCACAGCCCGCCTGCGATGAGGCAGATCATGAATAGGGGCGGACCCCACGTCCCCGCCACGGCCACGAACAGGCCCTGGAGGATCACGTCGGCGCCGTTGCGGACCGCGCGCGGGCCGGTGGAGAGCAGCACCGCGAGGACCTGATAGAACGTGAGCAGCGGCAGCGCGAACAGCAGGCTGTAGCGCGGCGCGCGGCTCGCCTGCCAGTAGGAGGCGGGGGAGGTAAAGGAAGCGAGGCGGAGGTCGGTCATAGGATCAGACAATCTATCGCCTGCGATTTCCCGGGCGTGCTTGCGAGTGGTTTTCTCGGCCGGTATGCTTGCGGACCCCCCCATCCCCCACCCCCCACGCTACGGGAGGGCGTGTATGAAGGTGCCCGTCATCGCACTGGCGGCGACGCTGTGGGTTGCGGTCGCGACGCCGGGCTCTGGGCACGCCCAGAAGCGGGAGCGCGCCCGCGATCTGGGGATCCCGCTCGAGGGCGTCCCTGGGCCGCTCGACGCCATCACCGACGTGGCCGGCGTCGAGGTCGGCCATCGCACGCTGATCGCCGGGAGCGGGAAGCTGATCGCCGGGAAGGGCCCCGTCCGCACGGGCGTGACGGCCGTTTTCCCTCGGGGGAAGACCTCGGACGACCCCGTGTTCGCCGGCTGGTTTACCATGAACGGCAACGGCGAGATGACCGGGACGACATGGGTCGAGGAGTCCGGGTTCCTATGGGGTCCCGTGATGATCACGAACACCCATTCCGTGGGTGTCGTGCGTGACGCCGTGATCGAATGGGCGCTGCGCCAGGGGCGCCTGCCGCACGACGAGTGGTCGCTACCGGTCGTCGCGGAGACGTGGGATGGCGGACTCAACGACATCAACGGGTTTCACGTGACCAAATCGGACGCTTGGGCCGCCTTGGACAGCGCGCGCGGTGGGTTCGTGTCCGAGGGAAGCGTGGGCGGCGGCACTGGCATGATCTGCAACCGATTCAAGGGCGGCATCGGCACCGCCTCGCGGCGACTCGGCGCCGATGGGGGCTACACGGTGGGGGTGCTGGTGCAGTGTAACTATGGCGCCCGGGCGCCGCTGCGGATCGCCGGCGTACCGGTGGGCCGTGAGATGCCGGACCTGCTGCCGTGCCGCGAGCCCTGCAGCGGCCCGCGCTCGGCGCGGGAGACCCGGCTTGCAGAGGACGTGGGCTCGATCATCATCGTGGTCGCCACCGACGCACCGCTGCTCCCGCACCAGCTCAAGCGGATCGCGAAACGCGCCGCCCTCGGGGTGGGCCGCATGGGCGGGCTCGCGGGGAACTCGTCGGGCGACATCTTCATCGCGTTCTCGACCGCGAACGCCCGGGCGTCCCGGGACTCCGGGCTCGCCCGGCTGGCGATGCTCTCGAACGAGCGGATCACCCCGCTCTTCGAAGCGACCGTGCAGGCCACGGAAGAAGCGATCATCAACGCCATGCTCGCCGCGGACACGATGACCGGCGCCGACGACCTGAAGGTCTACGCCCTCCCCCACGACCGGCTGCGCGAGATCCTGCGCAAGTACAACCGGCTCGCTCCGTAGATGCCCAAGCTCGAGAGGCCGCGGCGCGCCCGCCGCGCGCTCACCGGCCTGAAGGCGGCGGACCTGCGCGTCCGGCCGCTGGCGCGCGCCGAAACGATCCCGTCTGCGTGGTACACCGACCCGTGCTTCCACGACCTCGACCGCGACGCAGTGTTCGCCGCGACGTGGCAGCACGTCGCGGATGTGCAGCAGCTGGCCCACCCCGGCGACCACGTCCTGGCCGACGTCGCCGGGGAGCCGATCATCGTGGTGCGGGGGAGCGACGGCGAGCTGCGGGCGTTTTACAACGTGTGCCGCCACCGGGGCGGGCCGCTGGCACTGAAAGACGGTAATGCGGACATGCTGATCTGCAAGTACCACGGCTGGACCTACCGGCTCGACGGCATGCTGCGCGGCGTGCCGCACTTCAACCTGGTGGAGCTGTTCGACAAGCGGGACTACGGGCTCACGCGGGTGGAGCTCGGTCTGTGGGAGGGGCTGGTGTTCGTGAGCCTCTGCGAACGGCCTAAGCCGCTCGAGATCCATGTGTCGGGCATCCGGGAGCGGATCGCGCCGACTCATGTAGGAGGTCTCACGTTCGCGCGCCGCGTCGAGTACGACGTGCACGCCAACTGGAAGGTGTACGTCGACAATTACCTCGAGGGGTACCACATCCCCTACGTGCACCCGGAGCTCCTCCACCTGTACTCGGACTACGAGAGCTATCGCACCGAAGTGAGCGACTGGTACAGCGTGCAGGTGGGGCCGCTGCAAGTCGAGCGCAACGTCTACACCGCGGGCGGCGGCGAAGCCCTGTATTATCACGTGTTCCCGAACCTGATGCTCAACGTCGTGCCCGGGCGGCTGCAGTCGAACGTCGTCGTGCCGGTCGCCCCGGATCGCTGCAAGGTGATCTTCCGCTACTACTACGACGACGTCACGTCGGCCGCGGCGCGCGAGCGGATCGAGGCCGACGTCACGTTCTCGGACACGGTGCAGCGGGAGGACGCCGAGATCTGCGAGCGGGTGCAGCGCGGGCTCGGCTCGCGGGCGTACGACAAGGGTCGCTTCTCGGTGCGGTTCGAGGAGGGCGTCTACCACTTCCAGAAGCTCTTGAAGAACGCCTACCGGACCTGGCTCAAGCGCTGATGGCGGATCTCAAGCGTCAGCTCGGGCTGCTCGACTCGACGATGATCAACGTCGGGACGATCATCGCGTCCGGCATTTTCATCGTCCCGAGCGCGATCGCGGCCGCTCTCGGCGCCACGGCACCCGCGATCCTCGTGTGGGTGGTTGGCGGATCGGTCTGCCTCTTGGGCGCGCTGTCGGTCGCGGAGCTCGGCGCCGCGATGCCCCACGCGGGTGGCCAGTACGTGTACCTGACCAAGGCTTACGGGCCGATGTGGGGGTACCTGTACGGCTGGACGGCTGGAGTCGTGATCAACCCAGCGTCGATCGCCGCGATTGCGGTGGGATTCGCGACGTACCTTGGGTTCTTCGTGCCGCTGGCGAACGCTGGGATCAAGGCCGTAGCGATCGTGTCGATCGTCGCCCTCACCGTGCTGAACTCGCTGGGCGTCAGACTCGGTGCCGTCATCCAAAACGTCCTCACCCTCATCAAGATCGGCTTGTTGGTTGCCCTGATTGCGGTCGGGTTTGTGGGACCGGGTGGAAGTGTCGAGAACCTCTCGCCGGTGTGGCCGCATGCTTCGCTCGGGAGCCTCATCGCGCCGTTCGGGATGGCCATGGTGGCGGCGCTCTGGGCCTACGACGGCTGGATCGAGATCACCTACGTGGGCAGCGAGGTGAACAACCCGGAGCGCAACCTGCCACGCTCGATCGTCTTGTCCACCCTGATGGCGATCGCGCTCTATTGCCTCGTGACCGCCTCGTTCGCCTACGTGCTCTCGCCCGCCCGGATGGCGGCGTCGTCGCTCGTCGCCTCCGACGCGGCCCAGGTGACCATGGGCCGGGCCGGCGCCGCCCTCGTCGCGGTGGCGATCCTGACCGCCACGCTCGGCTCGAACAACGGACAGGTGCTTGCCGCAGCGCGCATACCCTACGCGATGGCGCGGGACAACCTCCTACCGCGCTGGCTGAGCGTGGTGCACCCACGGTTTCTTACGCCAGCTCCGTCGCTCGTCGTGCAAGGCGCCATCGCGATCGCGCTGACCTGGATCTCGACCGAGCCTTCCTGGAAGGACACGTATAACCGGCTCTTCACCTACGTGGTGCTGTCGGGGTTCGTCTTCTACGCGATGTCCTGCGGGGCCGTGATCCGGCTGCGCTCCACGGCGGCGGACATGCCTCGCCCCTACAAGGCGTGGGGGTATCCGGTCACGCCGATCGTGTTCATCCTGTTTTCTCTCTGGCTCGTGATCAACACGGCGCGCGAGCAGCCGCGCGACTCCGCCGTCGGGGCGGCCCTGATCCTGGCCGGCCTGCCGATCTACTTTCTGCGCCGCGGCGCGGCCGCGCGCTGAGGCGGCGGGCCGGCCGTCCCGTGGTTGCGGGGCGTGCGCAGAACGTGCAGTTTAGGGATGTGCTCCGATGGTCCGTCCGTTATCCGTCAGCCGCTGTTCGGAGAGCCGTCCCACTGCGGACGAGCGTCTGGCGGGTAACGGGCGCGGAATTTCCTCAGCGCTTCCCGTCCCGGAGAATCTCGCGCGCCGCGTTGTACCCACACGCGCCCATCACCCCGCCGCCGGGGTGCGTCGCGGCGCCGCAGAGATACAGTCCCTTGATCGGCGTACGGTAGTCGGCGTAGCCCGGGAGCGGCCGCAGGAAAAAGAGCTGCGACAACGTCATCGCCCCCTGGAAGATGTTCCCGCCGGTGAGTCCGAAGCGACGCTCGAGGTCCAGCGGTGAGAGCACCTGCCGATCGATGACCGAGCGTTTGAAGTTGGGCGCGTACTCGTTGAGAATGTCGAAGCAGCGATCGGCGAACCGGTCCTTCACCTGGTCCCAACCGCCATTCCGGAGCTGGTAGGGCGCGTACTGCACGAAGAATGACATCACGTGCCTGCCGGGCGGAGCGACCGTCGCGTCGACCACCGACGGGATCGTGCACTCGAGGATCGGGTTCGCGGAAGGGCGACCGTACTTGGCGTCGTCGTACGCCTGCTCCATGTAGTCGAGCGTCGGCGCGATGTGGATCGTGCCGCGGAGGTGCGCGTCGGGCGGCAGGCCGCCGTGCGCTACCGCGCTGAAGGCCGGCAGCTCCGAGAGCGCCACGTTGATCTTGAGCGACGCGCTCGCATAGTCGATCGCCCGCACTTGGTCGACGAACTCCCCCGGGAGCGCCTCCGCGTCCACGAGCTCGAGGAACGTGACGTGCGCGTCCACATTGGACGCGACCCGGCGCGCCGCGAACTGCGTGCCGTCGGCGAGCGCCACGCCCGTCACGCGGCCGCCCCGCGTCAGGATCTTCGCCACCGGGCTGCGCAGCCGGATCTCCGCCCCAGCGGCGCGTGCCGCGGCGGCGAGCGCGTCGCTCAGGCCGCCCATTCCGCCACGCACGTAGCCCCACATTCCCCGCACGCCGTTGCACTCGCCCATGACGTGGTGGAACAGCACGTAGGCCGTGCCGGGCATCGAGGGCGACGCCATCGCGCCGATGATCGCGTCGGTCGCGAGCGCGATCTTCAGCTGCTCGGACTCGAACCAGCGGTCGAGGATGGGCCGCGCGGCGCCGGTGAGGATCTCGAGCGCCCGCGGGCCGTCCCGGCCGAGCTTGAGGAACCGCCACCCCAGGCCGGCGAGCTGCAGCAGGTCGCGCGGCCGGAGCGACCAGGGATTGGGCGGGGTCCGGAGCAGCGTCGGCTCGATGAAGTCGGCCACCCGCTCGAGCATCGCCTCGTAGCGGGGCAACGCCTCAGCGTCCCGCGGTGAGAACTGGGCCACCTGACGATGCGTCAAGTCCTCGTCGGGGCCCATCAGCAGGAACCGGCCGTCGGGGAAGGGCGTGAACGATGAAGGGCTACGCGGCAGGAGCTCGAAGCCATGCCGTCCGAGCTGCAGGTCGCGGATGATTTCGGGGCGGAACAAGCTGTTCACGTACGACGCGGTGGACACCTTGAAGCCCGGCCACAGCGCTTCGGTGACGCAGGCGCCGCCGACCAGCTCGCGCCGCTCCAGCACGAGCACACGCATGCCCGCGCGCGCGAGATAGGCCGCCGCGACGAGGCCGTTGTGGCCGGCCCCAATGATGATGATGTCGTACGAACCGGGCATGCAATCCCTGTCGTCGGCTCGAGTGAGGGCTATGTTAGGGACGAGGGTCGATGACGCACCCCCCGGCGCGGTTCCTGCACCTCGTGCTGATCGGCTGTTGCGCGGCATCCGCCCTCGCCAGCGCCGCCTGCCGGTCGGGCCAGGCCCATGCGAGCCCCGCCGCGCCGCTCCGACTGCCCGCCACATTGCACGTGATCAACGCCAACTGGTCGGACGTCCGCATCTACCTGGTGCGCGGCGGTCTGCTGCTGCGCCTCGGCTCCGTGACGAGTCAGAACAGTGCGGACTTCGACATCCCGGCCGACGTGCTCAACGAGGCGGCCAGTGTGACCCTCGTCGCCAGCCCGCTGGGCGGCCGGGAGTCGTTTTCCACTGCGCTCACCGGGATTCGGCCTGGCGACGAGCTCGAGCTCACCGTCGAGAATCTGTTGCCGCACTCGCACCTGGTGGTGCGGTAGCCTCGAGCTGCCGTCACGGGCGGCGGGGCCGTTCGGCCGCCCGCTCCATCAGCGCCGCGAGCTCGGGCGAGACATTCGGGCCGAACACGTCGCGGGTCGGGAGCGTGACGATCTGGGGCCGCGGGCCGGGCGCACCCTCCGAGCCGTTGGGCCCCGCGGTTCCCCTCTGGCCGGTGGCGCCGTCGGCGGCATCGGCACAACGGCGGTTGTCCTTGTCCGCTACGCCCTGGCCGCCCTTACCGCCCTTGCCACCATTCCCGCCCGTTCCGCCCGGCCCGCCCGGGCCTCCCGGACTGCGCGCTTCTATCAACCCGGCGAGGAAAGGATTCTCGGCCGGGACGATGATGTTGACGCGGCCGCCGCGCCCGCCGCTTCCCCCAGGGCCGCCGTTGCCGCCGCTGCCACCCGGCCCTCCCGGTTGGGGCGGGCACCCCGCCTGGCCGGCGGCGCCGTCGCCGCCATTCTGCCCCGGCGTGCCGGCGCCGCCCCGACCGCCGCGGGACTCGACCCCGAGCCAATTGGCGGGGGGGATGGTAGTGCCGTCGGCGAACACATAGTACGGCCGAGAGTAGCCGACTTCCACTGCTGCCACGATCAGCTTGTCGTAGAATGGCGACCGCAGTATGGCCAGCCGCACGGTCACGTCCGGCCCGTTGCCACCTGCCTGCGCGGCGCCGCCGGGCTCCCCGCTGAACTGGAAGCCGTGCCCCATGCAGCTGTATTCGGGGGGGATCACGACGGTCTGCTGCACCGCCGGCTTGGCGCTCAGCGTGGCGGTAAGACGGAATCCCGCCGCCGCCGTCCACAGCGGGTTCGCGTTGGTCACCCAATCGCCGCTTTCACGGCTCACGGCGTCCGGGCTCGACCGGTCGAGGAAGACCACATGCAGGCGGGGGGGATGCTTCTTGTCGTAACTGCGCGCGAACGGCACGCGCGATCCGTCGGCGAGGACCGCTTCGTAACTCGCCTGGATCCAGCCGCCGGGACAGACCCGGTCCTGGGTGGTCACGATGCGGAGGTCGCGGATCTGCGCGACCAGGCCGGGGTCGGGGGCGAAATCCGCTGGCGGTGCATGCGAGCAGGCAACAAACAACAACGTCAAGCACGATTGCGTCACGCGGAGGCGTATCACTGAACCGTCGCGCAGAACCGTACTCGACGCTGCTGCGCGACGCCTCATCGCGTGACGTCGTCGTGGAACGATGTCGCTCGACGCCGTTTTGTCGTTCATGGATTTTCCTCACGCACAAACTTGCCGCTCTCCACGTCGAAGATGCGGACACGGACGACCACTCCGACGCGGGCCCGGTCCACCTCGCGGACGTGCACGAGCCTCCGATCGGCCGTCGGGCGGTAGAGGATCCAACTCCCCGGGGGCGCCACCGCTTCGATACCGCCGCAGGCGCGCGATTTCGGTCGCGGCTGCCGGCCCGGCGGCACGCCCGGGATCCAGACCCGGCACTCTCCGGGCTTGGGGAGGTGTCCGGGCGGCACGCCCAGCGTGGCCGCAGTGCTCGGTCCCGCCGCCTCAGCCTCCCGGGTCGGGACGAGCACGATTGTTCTGGTGGTCCGGGTGCAGGCGGCGACTAAAACGAGAGTCGTCAAGCCGAGGGTCGTCACGCAGAGGCGTTGCACAAGAACGTCACGCGAGACCGTAGGTGGCCGCATCACGATCGCTCCTCTCACGACCTGTCGGTCGGGGGTTTCGGGCGGTAGCAAAATGTGAAAACGGAGTGCATTAGGCAACGTGCCGGCTGAGATCGGCTTGCTATATGTTTGCGGGGTGGAGACGGCGGGCTACGGGCTCATCGAGACGATGCGGGTACGGGACGGGCGGATCCCGTTCCTCGAGCGCCACCTCGCGCGGCTCGACCGCTCGCTCGGCGAGCTCGGCCTGGCGCGGCCCGCCCGGGACGTGGCGGCGCTGGTGACGCCGTTTGCGGGGACGGGCAACGCGGTCCTGCGGGTCGAGGTGTGCGACGGCCGGGCCACCGTGACAGTGCGCGAGCTACCGCCGCTCGCTCCGCCCGCCGTGCTCACAGCGTCGGAGCCGCACGAGCCGTATCCGCGCAAGACGACGCAACGCGATTGCTTCGTCGACGCCGCCCTGGAGGCCGACGTGGGCGAAGCGGATGACGCGCTGCTGCTCACACCCGAAGGGTGGGTGGCCGAGGGAACGGTGTGGAACGTGTTCTGGTGGAATGGCGACTGGTTGCGGACGCCGGCGCTGGACGTGGGGATTCTGCCGGGAATCGGGCGGGCGCGGGTGCTCGAGCTCGTGACGGGGGTGGAACACGGCCGTTACCCGGAGCAGGCGCTAGTGGGAAAGAGCCTGTTTCTCACGAACGCGGTGCGGGGCATTGTACCGATCGCATCGCTGGACGGTGTGCCGGTCCCAGCCGATCCCCGCACCGCCGAGCTGGCACCTCGCTTCTGGCCGGAGGCCTAACCCGTTAGATTCTGCTCGGCGCGACAGCCGTGTCCGTCTGTCGCGTCTACGCGTCTGTGAGTCTAGTAGTATGGTGGCTGTAGCTCAATCGGTTAGAGCGCTGGACTGTGGCTCCAGAGGTTGCGGGTTCGATTCCCGTCAGCCACCCTACGGTGCGACGCCTACTTCAAGGCTGCCTGCCTTCCACGATGAGCTGACGGGTCGCCCGCACTTCGACCGTGCCGAGAGGCGCGCTCGGGATTCGCGCGGCAACCTGGACCGCCTCGCTCAGGTCGCGCGCGTCGATCAGGTAGAACCCCGCCACCAGCTCCTTCGACTCGGCGAAGGGGCCATCGGTGATGGATGCCTTCCCACGCCGGACACGCACGCAGGCCATCGTGCGCGCAGGCTCGAGGGCCTCCGCCTCGATGACGTGGCCGCTCGTGCGCAAGCCGTCATTGAAGTCGAGGTGCTGCGCGTTGAGGGCGTTCATCTCGCCCGCGGGTATTGCGTCCATCTTTTTCTCGTCCAGGTAGATCAGACACAGGTATTTCATGGCGCTCTCCGCGATCGAGGTTGGAGGATATTGTTGGCGATAGATGCGACGACGCGCAGCGGAGACAGTCAATTTGAAACGGCACCGTGCGGGCGGCAGACGCGCTCGATGTTCGATTCGCGCTAGTCTCGCGGAGTTGCCGATGAGCTGCTTTCTGTCGGCCGAACGTACGTGTTCTGGAAGGCCTCGTTCCACCAGTCCCCATCCATCTTGTGGAATACGGAAGTCGAGATCGATTTGAGAGTTGCCTTGTCATCGGCGTATTCATTCCTAGTAATCACAATTGCAACATCTGGGGTTATGAATCGGATGTTCGCAATCGACCTAGCCATGGTTGAGTGATGAGTTGCGAAAAAATCCGTCAGGGCTTTCTCAAACCGATCTCTCCCGGAACTCCATCCGCCCGCGATGTTTATGTGATCAGCGTCCTGGGCCATGTGAGCTACCATCGCCTTGGCATCGCGCCGATTCCAAGCATCCACGCTAGCCGCCACGATTCTCCGGATTGTGGTTACGTCCTGCGAAAAATCGGTCTCTGAGTTCCGTGGCGTTATTACCGCTGGCTCTGTTTGAGCCATAGGACTGCTGGCTCTTGCCGCCTGAGCAGCCGCCTGTTCCCGCGACTGAACCGGCGTGTTCTGGAAGGCCTCGATCCACCAGTCCCCATTGATTCTGTGCCACACCCCAGTCGAAATCGCTTCCCAAGTGCTAGTGTCTTTACGGTACTTATACCGGACCACGCAGATCGCGACCTCAGGGATCATGAATCGGATCTTCTCAATCGACTGGGCAATGGTTGGGCGAGGAGTTGCGAAGAAATCGGTCATGGCCTTCTCAAACCAATCTCTCCCGGTACCCCACTTACCCGCGACATTGATGTGATCAGTATTCTCAGTGCCGTGAGCTACCATTGCTTTCGCGTCGCGCCGGTTCCAGGCAGCTTCGCCATCGGCGAGTATCTTCCTGATTGCGGCTTCATCCTGAACATGGTTCGAGACTTTGGAAACCGCAGGTTGGTCTTGCGCGATCGCAGACAAGCGCTGCACGGGTGCGATAGCGACGAGAAGCACTAGCCATCTCAAACCCGCAGGATTGGGCATAGATTTCCTCCTGAAGGTCTCGATTTTCATAACCTTCCCCAGCAGGTTTTCAAAACATTTCCCAGGGGTCCGACGCGGGAGCGGAGGAATCTGGGTTACGAGCCCTCCGCTTGTCGAGGGCGGAGCCTCGGTTTGAGCCGACTGCGATACGACTCACCGTCGAGGATGAGACAGTTGTGGCACAGTCAGAGGGTGTCGCGGCGTAATCGAAGTCGCTAACTTCCGGCAGCATCAATTCCTAGGTCCGTAGCTCAATTGGTAGAGCACCGGTCTCCAAAACCGGGGGTTGCAGGTTCGATTCCTGCCGGGCCTGTTGATCAAATGCGACGCCTCGTAGCGACTTATCCGGCTGCGAGGCTTTACGTTTTTCGAGATGGCTACCGTCAGGTTTGGGTCCAATTTGGGTCCAATCGCAGCAACTGCCATTCCATCAAGCTGCGAACTGTCGCAGGTGATAATCCAAGTGCATCTGCAAGAGCTTGCCCCGCTCGCTCGTCGCGGGCAACGAGGAGATCTTTCCTGACAAGATGAGTCAGGGCACGGGGCCGGCCTTCTTCGCAGATCCGAAAGGACTCCAGCGGCAGGTCGCAGGGGTCCCGGCCGTTGCCTAAGACTCGCAGGCTGACCGTCGGTGAAGGCGCGCCTTCATCGATGGCCTTGGAAAAGTAGTCGAGAGACAACATCAATGAAGGCATTCATCCTCGATCGTTACGGAAGCGCCGACTGTGTGCGGGCTGGCGAAATGCCAGCCCCGGAGCTGCGGGAGGATGACGTTTTGGTCCAGATTCACGCCGCTGGTGTAAACCTTCTGGATTCCAAAATCAGAAACGGCGAGTTCAAACTCATTCTGCCGTATCGCCTGCCGCTCATTTTGGGCCATGACGTGGCCGGGGTCGTGGTCAGGGTCGGATCTCGAGTGCGTCGATTCAAGCTCGGCGACGAAGTCTATGCGCGGCCGGCTGACGGG
>Ga0209761_1001352_pt1 | contig 15845 bp, 14 predicted proteins | sample GraSoi013_1_40cm_4_FD_185818 | JGI IMG/M metagenome (GOLD analysis project Ga0209761, IMG submission 185818) | Grasslands soil microbial communities from the Angelo Coastal Reserve, California, USA - Sample 09_25_2013_1_40cm (SPAdes) (version 2) | ecosystem: Environmental > Terrestrial > Soil >...
TCGCACGCGGACGAACGCCGCCTCAAGCGCCTGCTGATGGCGTAGGGAGCCGGGCCATGCCTCGCGTCAAAAGCAACGTCGCGCGCCTGAAGCGCAAGAACAAGGTGATGAAGCTCGCCAAGGGCTACTTCGGCGGGCGCAGCAAGCTGTGGAAGGCCGCGAAGGAGTCGGTCGAGCGGGCGGCGAAGTACGCCTATCGCGACCGGCGCCGCAAGAAGGGGGAATTCCGGCGGCTGTGGATCACCCGCATCAACGCCGCGGCCCGGCTGCACGCACTGTCGTACAGCCGCATGATGAACGGCCTGCGGCGCGCCGGCGTCGAGATCAACCGGAAGCTGTTGGCGGACCTCGCGGTGCGCGATCCCGCGGCGTTCCAGCAGCTCGCGGAGGTCGCCAGGCAGGCGCTCTGAGCATGCGCGACCTCCTCGCAGCCATCGACGCGCTGCGGGAGCGTATCCAGGAAGTTCCGCAGGCGGACGACCGCCGGCTCCAGGACCTCAAGACGGAGATCCTGGGGCGGAAGGGCGGCGCGCTCACCAAGATCCTCGCGGCCGTCCCGAAGCTCGCCCCGGCGGAGCGCAAGGCCGCCGGCGCGGCCGCCAACGCGCTGAAGCGCGAGTTCGAGGAGGTGTTCGCGGCCCGCGAGCGCTCGCTCAAGGCGGCCGCGGGCGTCGCCCGCGACCTCGACCTCACCATGCCGGGGCGGGCCCAGTGGCGGGGCGGTCTCCACCTCGTCACCCAGGTGGTGGACGAGATCTGCGAGATCTTCCACGAGCTCGGCTTCACCCGCGCCGTCGGGCCGGAGGCCGAGACCGAGCGCTACAACTTCACCGCGCTCAACTTCCCCAAGGACCATCCGGCCACGGATGCCCAGGACTCCTTCTATCTGGGTGGGGACGTGCTGCTCCGCACCCACACGTCGCCCGTGCAGATCCGCACCCTGGAGCGCTACCCGCCGCCCGTCCGCGTCGTGATCCCGGGGCAGGTGTATCGCCGCGACCCGTTCGACGCCTCGCACAGCCCGGTGTTCGAGCAGGTCGAGGGGCTTGCGGTCGACCAGGGGATCACCTTCGTGGACTTCAAGGCCACGCTCACCGCGTTCGCCCGGCGGTTCTTCACGACCGACACGCGGGTGCGGTTCCGCCCCTCGTTCTTTCCGTTCACCGAGCCCTCGGCCGAGATGGACGTGCAGTGCCAGATCTGCAAGGGGGCGGGCTGCGCCACCTGCAAGCAGACGGGGTGGATGGAGATCCTCGGGTCGGGGATGGTCCATCCCGCCGTGCTCGAGAACTGCGGCCTGAACAGCGAGCGGTACACGGGCTTCGCCTGGGGCATGGGCCCGCACCGCATCGCCATGACCCGGCACGGCATTCCCGACATCCGACTGCTGTTCGAGAGCGACGTGCGCTTCCTCGCGCAGTTCGCGGGAGGCGCGCGGTGATCGTGTCCCGCCGCTGGCTCGAAGCGCTGCTCGGGCGCTCGCTCGACGCGGCCGCCGTCGCCGAGCGCCTGACGATGCACGTCGCGGCGGTGGATACGGTCACGCCGATCCACCAGGACCTGAGCGACGTGCTCGTCGGCCGCGTGCTCGAGGTGAAGCGGCATCCCAACGCCGACCGGCTCACCCTCTGCCTCGTGGACGCGGGGCCAGCGAGCGGGGGGCCGGTGGAGGTGGTGTGCGGCGCGCCCAACGTGCAGGCCGGGAAGACCTACCCCTACGCGCCGGTGGGCGCGGTGCTCCCGGGGGGCGTCACGCTCGAGCGCAAGACGATCCGCGGCGTCGAGTCGAACGGGATGCTGTGCTCGGCCAGGGAGCTCGGCCTGGGCGAGGACCACGCCGGCATCCTGGAGCTCGACACGGATGCCGCGCCGGGGACTCGCCTGCTCGATGCGGTCCCCCTCGGCGACCACCAGATCGCGATCGACGTCCCCGCCAACAGGCCCGACTTGTTGTGCCACAAGGGGGTCGCGCGCGAGCTCGCCGCGGTGCTCGGCGGGACGGTCAAGCTCCCGCCCATCCCGGGCGCTGGGAGCGCGGCTCCGGCCGGCGGGGACGCCGCCCTCGGCGGCCGTCGCCGCGCCCCCAGCGCCCGAGGTGGTGGGGCCGCGAGGGCCGCCGAGCCCGGCGCGGCCGCCGGCCCGAGCGGTCCCGCCACGTCGGGCGTGGTAGACGGTGTCGAGGTGCGGCTCGAGGATCCCGAGGGCGCCCCGCGCTACATGATCGCCGTGATCCGCGGCGTCACGGTCGCACCCAGCCCCCGGTGGCTCACGGACCGACTGTCCTCGGTCGGTCAACGCGCGATCAACAACGTCGTCGACGCCACGAACTACATCCTGTTCGAGCTCAACCAGCCGCTGCACGCGTTCGACCTGGCCAAGCTGCGGGGCCCGGCCGTCATCGTGCGACGCGGCAGGGCTCGGGAAAAGATCGTCACGCTCGACGGGGTCGAGCGCACGCTCACGGCCGAGATGACGGCGATCTGCGACGCCGAGCGGCCCACCATCATCGCGGGCGTGATGGGGAGCGGCGAGTCCGAGGTGTCCGAGGCCACGCGCGATCTCGTGCTCGAGTGCGCCTACTTCCAGCCGACGCGCATCCGCCGCACGCGCCGCGCCCTCGAGCTGTCGAGCGAGTCGAGCTACCGCTTCGAGCGGGGGATCGACCTGCTCGGCATGCCGGACGCGTTGCGCCGCGCCGTCGAGCTGATCACCGCCGTGGCGGGCGGGGAGCTGCGCGAGCCGCCCCTCGACCTGTGGCCGCAACCGGTGCAGGAGAAGACGATCTTCCTTCGCCCCGAGGCCGTGTCGCGGCTGCTCGGGATCGCGGTCGAGCGCGCCGAGATCGAGAGACTGCTGTCGTCGGTGGGGTTCTTCGTGGCGCCGAAGGATGATCGCCTGGCAGTGCAGGTGCCCGGCTGGCGGCCCGACGTGACCCGCGACGTGGACCTGGTCGAGGAGGTCGCCCGGCTACGGGGCTACGACGCCTTCCCGGACGAGCTGCGGCCGTACCGCCCGGGCACGGTGCCCGACGCCCCGGTCGAGCGCGCCAAGTCGCGCGTGCGCGAGCAGCTCGCGCGGGCCGGGTTCTTCGAGGCGCGCACCGTTCCGCTCGGGCCAGCGGACGGCCCCGACGCGGTCGCGCTCGTGAACCCGATCTCGAGCGAGGAAACGCACCTGCGCACCCGCCTCCTCCCCGGCCTCGTCCGCCGGGTCGAGCACAACTGGGCCAACCGGAACCGGGACGTCCGGCTGTTCGAGATCGGCACGGCCTTCCGGTGGAAGGCCGGGGGAACGGCCGGGGAAGCGGGAACCCTAAAGGACTCCCTCACGGTCGAGGGGAAGGGACTGCCTGACGAACGAACCTGCGTCGCCGCGGTCCTCACCGGCGCCCGCCATCCGCCGCACTGGCGGGAGGGTGCGAAGGTACCTGATATGGACTTATGGGACCTCAAGCACCACTTTGAGTTAGCAGTCGGGCTGGCGTGTCCTGCCGCCCGCGTACAAGTTGCCGCGGGCACGACGGGGTGGGAGGCCGTGACAACGACCGGCGAGGCGGTCGGCTGGGCTGGAGCGCTGCAGGCGGACGCGCCGGTCTGGGCCGCTCCCCTCTTCGGGTTGGAGGTGGACCTCGCGGTGGGGGCCGGCAATGAGGCGCCGCTCGCCTACCGAGCGTTGCCCGTGCATCCGCCGGTCGAGCGGGATGTCGCCCTGCTGCTGCCGGCCGGAGTGACGGCCGCGGCGGTGGCCGACGTGCTGCGCCGCGGGGCCGGAGCCCTGCTCGAGCGCGTCGAAGTCTTCGACGAGTATCGGGGGCCCGGGATCCCGACCGGGCACCGCAGCGTGGCGTGGCACTGCACGTTCCGCGACCCCGCTCGCACGCTGCGAGAGCAGGAGGTGGAACAGGCGCTCGAGCGGGCGCTGCGGTCGCTGGAGGACGAGCTTGGGGTACGACGGAGAGCGGGCTGATACGCCGGTCGTGGACCAGTTGGAGGCGATCCTTCGCGGCGTCGCGGAGGAGCTGGCCGGCTGGCGCGCGCGCGCCCTCAAGGCTGAAACGGACCTCAAGGAGCTGCGGGGCGGGGCGGGCGGCGGGCCGACGCGCCTCGATCCCGAGGTGCGCAACCGGCTGGCGGAGCTCGAGCAGGAGAACAAGACCCTGCGGCAGCGGGTGGAGGGCGCGAAGCTGCGCGTGCACGATCTGCTCGGCCGGCTGACCTTCCTGGAGGAGCAGGCGCGCGAGGGCGGGAACGGCGGGGGGGCCGGGGGGCGTGCGGCCGGCGGTTCGGGCGGCGCCGCGACGCGAGGCGGGGCACAGTGAGCACCAAAAAGCACGCGGTCAAGGTGATGATCGGAGGCGAGGAGTATACGGTGCGCTCCGACCTGCCCCCCGAGTACACGCGGGAGGTGGCGGCCTACGTGGACCGCGCGCTGAAGCAGGTGCTGTCGCAGGGGCCGATCGTGGAGACGCACAAGGCGGCGATCCTGGCGGCGCTCGACATCACGAACGAGCTGTTTCAGGCGCGCAAGGGGGAGCGGGAAGTCGCCGCCCGCCTCGCCGCGCTGGCGGACGATCTGGCGAGGCTGCTGCCGCCGGGGAAGCGCAAGGCGGTCCTGAGTTCGAGCTGAACACCCTCGCCCCGCTCCACCGAGCGGGGCGTGTTGGAGATACATGCCATGGGCGCATGGCCCGCCGTGCTCTTCGCCCTCCTGAGCGGCGCCGCCGCTGCGGGAGTGGCCAGCTACATCGTCGGACGCCGGGTCGAGCGCCGGGTGGCGGAAGCCGCCGCGCGGGCCACGGCGGCCGAGGGCGAGCGGCTGCTCGAGGCGGCGAGGCAGCGGGTCGTGCTCACGGCCAAGGAGGAGCTGCTCCAGGCGCGTGAGGCGTCGGAGCAAGAGGCCACGCGCCGGCGCCGCGAGCTGGAGCGGCGTGAGCAGCAACTCGACGAGCGGGCGGGTGCGCTGGAGGAGCGGGACCGCCAGCTGCAAGGGCGGGACCGGGGTTTCACGCAGCGCGAGCAGGCCCTGGCGAGCCGCGAGCAGGAGGCGCGCGCCAGGCTCGAGCAGATCGCGGGCCTGAGCGCCCAGGAAGCGAAGCAGGAGCTGCAGCGGCGGCTCGAGGACGAGGCCCGGAGCGAGGGCGCCGCCCTGGCGCGCGATATCAAGGAGCAGGCCAAACGCGGCGCCGAGCGGGAAGCCAAGACGATCGTGGCGCTCGCGATCCAGCGCATCGCCGCCGATCACACCGCCGAAACGACCGTGTCCGCCGTCGCCCTCCCCACCGACGAAATGAAAGGTCGCATCATCGGTCGCGAGGGCCGCAACATCCGCGCCTTCGAGGCCGCGACCGGCGTCGACGTGATCATCGACGACACCCCGGACACGGTGGTCGTGTCGTGCTTCGACCCGGTGCGTCGCGAGGTGGCGCGGCTTGCGCTGGAGCGCCTCATCGCCGACGGGCGCATCCACCCGGGCCGCATCGAGGAGATCGCCCGCAAAGCGCAGGCGGAGGTGGAGGCGGGCATCGTGGAAGCGGGCGAGCAGGCGGCCTACGAAACCGGCATCCACGGGCTCCACCCCGAGCTGCTGAAGCTCGTCGGGCGGATGAAATACCGCACCTCCTACGGCCAGAACATGCTCGAGCACTCGAAGGAAGTGACCTGGCTGGCGGGGATCATGGCGGCGGAGCTGAAGCTCGACGTGCAGCTCGCCAAGCGCGGCGCCCTGCTGCACGACGTCGGCAAGGTGCTCACGCACGAGCACGACGGCACGCACGTGGAGCTCGGTGTGGAGGTGGCGACGAAGTACGGGGAGCATCCCATCGTGATCAACGCCATCGCGGCCCACCACGACGACGTGGCCCACGAGTCGCCGATCAGCGTGATCGTGCAGGCGGCAGACGCGGTCTCGGGCTCGCGGCCGGGGGCCCGGCGCGAGGCGTTCGAGACCTACGTCAAGCGCCTCACCCAGCTGGAGCAGCTCGCGGGCGAGTTCCCGGGCGTCGAGAAGGTGTTCGCCATTCAGGCGGGGCGCGAGGTGCGCGTCGTCGTGACGCCCAACGCCATCGACGACGGCCGGGCGGCCGAGCTGTCCGACCAGATCGCCCGCAAGATCGAGCGCGAGCTGCAGTATCCCGGCCAGATCAAGGTCGTCGTCATCCGCGAGACGCGCGCGGTGGATTTTGCCCGCTAGGCTCATCGACGGCACCGCCATCGGCAACGCGATGCGCGGCGAGCTCCAGGGAGAGATCCGCGATCTGAAGCGGCGCGGCGTCACCCCCGGGCTCGCTGCCGTGCTGGTGGGCGAAAACCCGGCCTCGCACACCTATGTCCGCATGAAGGGCAAGGCCTGCGACGAGGCCGGCTTGTACCACGAGACCCTGCGACTCGCCGCGGAGACGACCGAGGCCGAGCTGCTTGCCCTCATCGAGCGCCTCAACGCGGACCACAAGATCCACGGGATCCTGGTGCAGCTGCCGCTCCCCAAGCACATCACGACCCAGCGGGTGCTGCACCGCGTCGATCCCGGGAAGGACGTGGACGGATTCCATCCCGAGAACGTCGGCAAGGTCTCGACCGGCGACCCCACGGGGTTCCGCCCCGCCACGCCCTACGGCGTGCAGCAGCTGCTCGTGCGGAGCGAGCTGGACCCGACCGGCAAGCACGCCGTGATCGTAGGTCGCTCGACGATCGTGGGGCGGCCCATGGCGGCGCTGCTGTTGCAGGACGGCCCCGGCGGCAACGCCACCGTCACGGTGTGCCACTCGCGCACCCGCGACATCAAGGCCGTCACCCGGCAGGCCGACATCCTCATCGTCGCGATCGGCAAGCCCGAGTTCGTCACGGGCGACATGGTGAAGCCGGGTGCCGTGGTCATCGACGTCGGCGTGAACCGCATCGACGATCCGTCGCTGAAGAAGGGCTACCGGCTGGTGGGCGACGTGAAGTTCGACGAGGTGAAGAAGGTCGCCGGGGCGATTACACCGGTCCCCGGGGGCGTCGGACCGATGACGATCACGATGTTGCTCTACAACACCGTGCAGGCGGCGCGGCAGTGGGTCGGGGTAGGGGAGAGGGAGGGGGAGGGGGAGCCACGCTAGATCTGTTCGCTGCGGCATCCGCGGAGGGGGCGTGGACGGTCGGCGAGGTCACGCGCCGCGCCCGCGCCGTGATGGAGGCCGGCCTGCCCCCGCTGTGGGTGCGGGGCGAGGTGAGCGGCCTCAAGGTCTGGCAAAGCGGGCACTGGTACTTCGCGCTGCGCGACAAGACCGCGCAGCTGCGCTGCGTCATGTTCGGGCGCGACAACCGGCGGCTGCCCGCGCCGCCGAGCGACGGCATGCAGGTGTACGCGTTCGGCCGGCCGACGGTGTGGGAGGACAAGGGCGAGTTTCGGCTCACGGTGCTCGAGCTGCTCTCGACCGAGGCCGGCGGGCTGTGGAAGCTGGCCCTGGAGCAGGCGAAGGCCGCGCTCGCGCGGGACGGCCTGCTCGACCCCGCGCGTAAGCGGCCGCTCCCCCGGTATCCGCGGCGCATCGCCGTCGTCACCAGCCCGGACGGGGCGGCGCTGCGCGACATCATCGCGGTGACCCGCCGGCGCTGGCCGCCGGCCGAGCTCCTCGTGATCCCCACGAGGGTCCAGGGCGACGGCGCGGTGGCGGACGTGTGCCGTGCGCTGGCGCTGGTGGGGCGGCTCGAGGCGGTGGACGTGGCGATCGTGGGCCGGGGTGGCGGCGCGGCGGAGGACCTGTGGACTTTCAACAACGAGCAGGTGGCGCGCGCGGTGGCCGCCGTGCCCGTCCCCGTGATCTCGGCCGTGGGGCACGAGACCGACGTCACGCTGTGCGACCTCGTCGCCGACCATCGTGCGGCCACTCCCTCCGCCGCCGCGGCGGCGGCGACCCCCGATCGTGCCGACCTGCTGCAGCACCTGACGGATCTGGGCTCGCGCCTCGCGCGCGGGCTCGCCGCCAGCTCGGACGAGGTCGCCCGGCGCTGCGACCGCACGCTCGACCGGCTCGGCGTCGCGATGGCGCTCCGGCTCGAGCGCTGGGGCCATCAGCTTTCAGGCGTCAGCGGTCAGCTCGATGCCTTGTCCCCACTCAAGACCCTGGAGCGCGGGTACGCGGTCGCCCGGGACGCCGAGGGCCGCGTCCTGAGGCGGGTGGCGCAGTTCCCACCCGGCTTGGCGTTCCGGCTGCGCGTCGTGGACGGGGACGTGCCGGCCCGGGTGCGGGAGTCCTGATGGCCGAGTCGAGCTTCCAGGAGCAGCTCGAGCGGCTGGAGGAGATCGTGCGGCGGCTCGAGAGCCACGACCTCGACCTGGACGCGGCGCTGCAGCTGTTCGAGGAGGGCGTGGAGCGCCTGCGCCAGGCGCGCGAGCGCCTCACGGCCGCCGAGGCCAGGATTCGCCAGGTGCTCGCGACCCACGCCGGCAAGCCCAAGGTTGAAGACTTCGACGGTTAGCCGCGGGCTCGAGCTGTATCTCTCGGACGCCCGCGCTCGCGTGGATGCGGTGCTGGCGCGCTGGGGGGAGAGCCTGGACGGCCTCTGGCCACCGCCCGTTCCCGCCGCCGTCCGCTACAGCCTCCTCTCGGAGGGAAAGCGACTGCGCCCCACGCTGGTGTTCGCCTGCCACGAGGCGGTGGGGGGGGGCGGGGCCGCGGCGGCCGTCGCCGAGCTCGCCGCTGCGGTCGAGGTGGTACACGCCTACTCCCTGGTGCACGACGACCTCCCGTGCATGGACAACGACGACCTGCGGCGTGGCCGGCCGACCACCCACCGCGCCTTCGACGTCCCGACGGCCACGCGCGCCGGGTTCCACATGGTCGCCCTCGCCGCCCGGGTGCTGGCCGTGGGGCTGGCGACGCTCGCGCCGGACTCCGAGCGCCGGCGCGCCATCGCGCTGGAGCTGTTTCGGGCCGCCGGGGCGGGCGGCATGATCGGAGGGCAGGCGCTCGACCTGGAAGCGGAAGGGGTGCGCGCGCCGGTGGCGGCGCTCGAGGAGATCCACCGGCGCAAGACCGGGGCCCTGATCGCCGCGTCGTGCGTGATCGGGGGGCTCGCGGGGGGAGCGGCTCCCTCCGCCTGCGCCGCGCTGCGCGGCTACGGCGCCGACCTGGGGCTCGCCTTCCAGATCTGCGACGACATCCTCGACGCGACGGCGAGCTCGGTGCAGCTCGGAAAGACGGCGGGCAAGGACGCGGCCCTCGCCAAGTCGACGTTCGTGAGCGTGCTTGGCGTCGGCGACGCCCGGGCGGAGGCGGAGCGGCTCGCCGCGCGGGCCGTAGACCGGCTGCGGCAGGCGGGGTTAGCTTCTCCTACGCTCGTGGAACTGGCGCATTACGTCGTCACGAGGCCGAATTGAATGAACGCAAGCGAACGCGGAACGCGGAAGTCGGAATGCGGAACGTCCGGACGAGTTCGGCGCGGCGAACGACCTTCCACTTCGGTTCCGCATTCCGCGTTCCGCGTTCCGCGTTGGAAGGGGCACCGTGTCTCTCCTTGAGTCGATCCACGGTCCGGAAGACGTCAGGCGCCTGAGACGCGATCAGCTTCCTGCCCTCGCCGACGAGGTGCGGCGGCGCCTGATCGAGGTCGTGTCCCAGACCGGAGGGCACATCGGCGCGGGGCTGGGCGTCGTCGAATTGACGGTGGCGCTGTGCCACTCGTTCGAGTCGCCACGCGATCGCATCGTGTGGGACGTGGGGCACCAGGGCTATCCCTGGAAGATCTTGACCGGGCGGAATGACCGGCTCCCCACGCTGCGCCAGCCGGGAGGGCTGTCGGGGTTTCTGCGGCGCAGTGAGAGCGGGCACGATCAGTTCGGGGCGGGGCACGCGGGGACCGCGCTCTCCGCCGCGTTCGGCATGGCGGCGGCGCGCGACCTCAAGGGTGAGGACTACAAGGTGGTGGCGGTGGTGGGCGACGGCGCGCTCACCTGCGGCTTGCCCTACGAGGCCATGAACAACGCGGGCCACTCCGGCCGCGACATCATCATGGTGCTGAACGACAACGGGATGTCGATCGCTCCCAACGTCGGCGCCATCAACCGGTATCTGGGCTCGATCATCGCCAGTCCGGTCACGGTGCGCATCCGGGAGAAGGTGAAGCACCTGATCGAGGCGGCGTCGCACGTGGTGGGCGGGCAGAAGCTCGTGGACTTCGCCAAGACCGTCGAGGAGAGCATCAAGAACCTCTGGTCGCCGGGGATGCTGTTCGAGGAGCTCGGATTCCGCTATTTCGGGCCGATCGACGGGCACGACATCGACCAGATGGTGCAGACGTTCGCCCTCGTGAAGACGCTCAAGGGCCCGCGCGTCGTGCACGTCATCACGGAGAAGGGAAAGGGCTTCCCGCTTCCCGAGCCGGACCTGGAGAAGTACCACGCGCGCGCGCCCTACGACCCGGTGACGGGCCAGCTGAAGCCCGCGAATCCCGGCCCGCCGCAATGGACCAAGATCTTCGGCGAAGCGCTCACGCAGCTCGCCGCCGAGTACCCGGACGTCGTGGCGATCACGGCGGCGATGCCGTCGGGGACGGGGACGAGCGCGTTCCAGAAGAAATGGCCGGATCGCTTCTTCGACGTCGGGATCGCCGAGGCCCACGCCACCACGTTCGCCGCGGGCCTGGCGACGCAGGGCGTGCGGCCCGTGGTGGCGATCTACTCGACCTTCCTGCAGCGCGCCTACGACAGCATCGTACACGACGTCGCGATTCAGCAGCTGCCGGTGATCTTCTGTCTCGACCGCGCCGGCATGGTCGGCGAGGACGGCCAGACGCACATGGGGCTGTACGACATCGCCTACCTGCTCGCGGTGCCGAACTTCACCGTCACGGCCCCGCGGGACGGAGCGGAGCTGATCGGCCTGCTGCGCTGCGCGCTGGCCCACGCGGACGGGCCGTTCTCGCTGCGCTACCCGCGCGACAAGGCACCGGGGGAGGCGCCGCCGGCGGCCGAGGTGGCCCCGGTACCCTACGGAACGTGGGAGGTGCTGCGGCGGGGCCGGGAGTGCGCGTTGCTCGCGGTGGGCGTGATGTGCCAGCCCGCCCTCGCGGCGGCCGCCGAGCTCGTCGCCGAGGGGTTGGACCCGAGCGTCGTGAACTGCCGCTTCCTCAAGCCGATGGACCGCGCGCTGCTGGACGCGCTGGTACGCGAGCACCGGCTGCTCGTCACCATCGAAGACGGGACCGTCGTCAACGGATTCGGCGCCGCGCTCGCGGCCGTCGTGCAGACCACGGCGCCCGAGGTGCGCGTCGTCACGCTCGGGGTCCCCGATCGCACCTACGAGCACGCGCCGCGGGCCCAGCAGCTCGCCGAGGTCGGGCTCACCGGGCCCGGGATCGCCGCGCGGATTCGCGCGCTCGCCGCCGAGGAGTCGCTCACGCCCTCATGAACGTCGGGGTGGTCGGGAACCCGAGCTATCGCGATCTCAAGAGCATCCTCGCGCACCTCGCCCAACTGGCCCCGCGGCTCGCCTTCACCTACTTCACCGAAGAGCGCATCCAGCCGCTGTGGCCCGATCCGCGGCCGGCGCTGCTCGACGGGTCGCGCAGCCTGGACTGCCTCGTCACGCTGGGCGGCGACGGCACGCTGCTGCGCGGGGCGCGCGTGCTGAACGGCGCCGACACCCCCATCCTCGGCGTCAATCTGGGCCGCGTCGGCTTTCTCACCACGGCCACCGCGCAGACCCTCGACTGGGCGCTCGACGCCCTGGTGCGGCGCGCCTACGCCACCGAATCGCGGCTCGCGCTGGAGCCGTGCATCGTGGATAAGCAGGGGAAGAGCCGCACCGAGCCCCTCGTGCTGAACGACGTCGTCGTGCACAAGGGCGGCGTGGCGCGCGTCGTCCGGCTACGCGTGGCCGTGGACGGCGAGGAGGTCGGGCAGTACTCGGCGGACGGCATCATCGTCTCCACCCCCACCGGCTCGACGGCCTATTCGCTCTCGGCCGGGGGGCCCATCGTCGTGCCGGGGGTGGACGCGATCGTCGTGACGGCGATCTGCCCGCACACCCTCGCCGTGCGACCCCTCGTCGTGCCGTCCGCGGCGCAGGTCGCGGTCGAGCCGATTCCGCCCTGGACCGAAGAGGTGCTCCTCTCGTTCGACGGTCAGGTCGGCACCACCATGCAGCAGGGCGAGCGCCTGCTCGTCAAGCGAGCCGACCGGCCGGTTCACCTCGTCCGCCTCGGCCCGGAAGGGTTCTTCGCCCGGATGCGCAAGAAGCTCCAGTGGGGCGATCTTTCCGACCGCGAGCGCGGGTAGCGTCAGCGCCCGCTCCCAAAGACCTTCCACGCCTTCCGCAGCACGATCCGAAACACGGTCGCGGCCGGCACGCGGCCGCCGCTGCCGCTGATGGTCTGCTCCACCGAGAACCCGCCTTCCACGCCCGCTCCCACGAACGTCACCGCGGCCCCCACCCGCAGCCAGCGCTCCGACGTCCCCTGATCGAGCACTGCGGCCGAGGTCGCCGTGCCGAGCCGCGTCTCCAGGTCGGTCGAATCCTGTGAGGTGCGGAACGTGAAGTGGTCTCGCCCGCGCGACCAGTAGCCCAGCGTCAGCCCGGCCGCGAACCGAGGATTGAAGCGGTACAGCGGCGCGAAGTCCACGGCCGCGTAGTCCCCCGGATCCCAGCTCAACAGCACGCCCGCCTGGGCCGGAACCAGCACGGCCGTGGGCGGCGCCACCCGGACGAAGCGCGTGCCCGGCCGCTGCACCCCGGCGCGCACGGCCAGGTTGAGCCACACCCGCCCGGCCACGGTCAGCTCCTGAATGAGGCGTGCCTCTACGTCGAGCTGGTGGTCGCCGAGCGACTGCCGCAGCAGGTCATCCGCGAAGCCGCGGCCGGCCGTGGGGAGTCGCACCGTTCCCGCGACTGCGGCGGCGTAGCGCGAGCCCGTCACGATCCGGTACTTCGCCCCCAGCTCGACGTCGCCCAGGCCGAGGCGGAAGCTGTTCCGGAACGGGCTGAAGCGGTACCCGTATCCGAGAACCGGATCGGCGAGCAGGGCCGCCATGCGGTCCGGATTGAGGGAGTCGACGGAGAGCAGGAACGGATCGGTGAAGCTCGGGATGTTGTAGGCGGTAGCCAGGTCCTGCTGGATGGTGCCGACCGTGCTCCCGATGGCCAGTCCCGCGTCGGACTGGGCGAGCGGTACGAACGGCGACCCGGTGGTGCCGACGCCGTACACCGTACGGCGCAGCGCGTCGCGGACCGCCGCTCCCTGCGCGGCGAGCGCCTGGGCCTGGGGGCACGGGGGGCAACCGTAGTGTCCGGCGGTGATGCTGTCGTTGAGCTGCATGAGGGCGTCGTCGAACTGCGCGAAGAAGTCCGTGTAGGCGACGTCGGCCCCGGCCTGGGTCGCGAGCGGGTTCGCTCCCAGGTTGCTGCCGGTGGGGGAGAGCTGCAGCCGGGTCCGCGTCGCGACGCGCACGATCGGGACCATCACCGACACGGCGAGCCGGTCGGTCACACCCAGCTCGGCGCTGATCGGGAACGTGCGGCGCTCTTGGCGCACGCTGAAGAGACCCTTGCCGAGGCTCGCGAGGAACCCCGAGAGCCCGCTCGCGGTGCGCACGTCCTGCTCGAGCCGCGCGACGCTCGGGATCGCGGCCGAGCCCACGGTGTCGCCGGTGAGCGGCGCGCCCAACGGTTGCCACGCGGTTCCGTTGGTGTACTGCCGGTCCCAGGTGATGATGCGCGGGTCGACCGTCACGCGCAGCGTGCCGCGGCGCGGGATGTCGGTGCGCTCCACGGCCTGAGCGGCGAGGGCGGTGGTCGCGCTCGCCGCCACGACCAGGGTGAGGAGCAGCTGGAGGAGTCGCATCAGCAAAACGGCACCCGCCGATGAGCGGATGCCGTGTTCGCTACCCCATGGCGCGGGTTCGGTTCGCGTCAGGGAATCGCCTGGAGCGACGTGCCGAAGTAGCCGTTGATCGTCTGGATGAGCGCGTTGGCTATGGCCTTGTGGGTCACCGCGCTGGGGTGGATGCCGTCGAGGCTGAAGAACGCGCCGAACGGCGCGGTCGCGCTCGTTGGTCGCGGCGGCGTGTTAGGAAACGCCGGAATGGATCCCGGCGGCAGGGCCGCGAGCAGGGCGTTGACATCGACATACACCCACGGCCGGCCCGTCGCGGCGGACCGCGCCGTCGCCTGGGAACTGATGAAGGTGTTGTAGTCGGTGATCGTATCGTTGAGCGCGAGCAGCTCTGGGGCCAGGATGTTCACATCGCTCGAGCAGTCCACCCCCACCGTAACGAGGGGGTTCGCCTTGGCGAACGCCTCCACCGCGGCGCCGTTCGGGAACGGAACCAGGACGGCATCACCACCGGGGCTGGCGCAGTTCGCATTCACCACGAAGTTCGGCGGGAACGTGTCCGGCGTCACGTCCGCCAGCGCGCGGTTCGCGATGGTGTAGAAGTACGAGCCCACGGTGAAGAACGGCACCACGGTCACGTAGGGCACGCCGATCAGCAGCACTCCTTTAGGGTTCGCCGCTTGGATGGAGTCGAGGACAAACCCGTACAGCGTCTGGAACGTGCCCAGCGGCGTGATCAGCGCCGGGTTGCCCGCATTGGTGGGGTCCGTGGCCGCGCCCAGCACGTCGGTGATCCCGAGCTCTACGCTGACGAACGTCGGGTTCGCCCGCCGCATGGCCTGGATCTGGGTCTGACCGCCCAGGAAGAACGTGGTGAGCGCGGTGGGGTTGCCGCTGTTGTCGAGCGGGTCCACGACCAGCGCCCCCGGCACCGCCACGTTGTTGATGTACGGTGGCGGGATGGGCTGGGTCTTGCGCAGGGCGCAGTTGCCCGGGACCGCCGGGAGAACGCGCGTCTGCAGATAGATGTTGGTCAGCGGCGGCCGGCATCCCGGTCGGTTCATCAGCGGCACGTAGAACGGCGTCTGCATCTGTCGCGCGAGCAGCACCGCGAATGACTGGACCTGCGTGCTGTCGTTGATGCCATCCGACTGCCAGCCGGCCGTGATCGTCGTGCCCAGTGACACGTAGCTCGCGAACAGCGGGTCGATGGGCGTCAGGCCCGCCGGGTGGAAGAGGTCGTCGTTGCTGCAGGCCGCGACGGCGAGCAGGAGGCCGAGAGCCGCCGCAGCGTAACCGCGTGTGGTCCGGAGCATGGCGCTCAGTCTCTCTGTCCGAAGGTGTAGGCCACGCCGAGGCCCAACAGGTGCGCGTGGAGGCTGTACAGCCCGGTGTTGCCCACAGCTTGGGAGAACACGCGGCCGCGGCGGTCGTTCTGCTTGATGTACTGATAGGCGAGGTCGGCGTGGAGCCCCGGGGTAAGCTGATACCCCAGGCCGACGGTCAGTGCGTTGCGGTCGTTCTCGGGCAAGAGTGGCGTCACGAAATCGGTTGGCTCCGCCGCCGTGTGGTACAGGTACCCACCCCGCAGCGTGAGCTTGGCGGTCCGCTGGTATTCCGTCCCGATGCGGAAGCCGTGGGTGTCTTTGTTGTTCGGCGTGAGCGTGAAGTCGGGGGTGGAGTTGTCGGCGGCGTCGAAGTCCACCGTCACGGAGTGGAACGCCCCCCACCCGACGTACTGGTAGTCGGCCATCAGCGTCCAGTTGTCGCGGAGCTTGTAGGCGAACCCGATGCTCCCCTGCTGCGGCAGCGTGAGGTGGGTGGAGGCCTTGTGGGCCTTGGCGGTGTCGAGCGGCGCCCCCGCCGCGAATTGCGGGAGGACCACCCCGTCCACCGGGGTCCCGCCGGGCAGGCCGAGGGGGTTGTTCGCGGGGAGCACCAGGTTCGTCAGCATCCGCCCGAAGGTCGCGTCGCCGTTGTACGTGAGCGTCCTCCGCGTCAGCCAGTGCGCGCCGATGCTCAGCCGGTCGCTGA
>Ga0209761_1001353_pt1 | contig 15843 bp, 15 predicted proteins | sample GraSoi013_1_40cm_4_FD_185818 | JGI IMG/M metagenome (GOLD analysis project Ga0209761, IMG submission 185818) | Grasslands soil microbial communities from the Angelo Coastal Reserve, California, USA - Sample 09_25_2013_1_40cm (SPAdes) (version 2) | ecosystem: Environmental > Terrestrial > Soil >...
GTTTGCTGGTGGCCGCTATTCCTGAGCAGCAATTGCAGGCGATGCCTTTTCTGCGGAACGCAGGGATCAACACCGCGGTCCTCCTGTTTCTTTGCGGCGTCACAGTGCTAACCGGAATACTTTTTGGACTAGCGCCCGGTTTGCACGCTTCTCGAAGTTCGCTGAATGACGTTTTGAAAGATGAATCGCGCGCCGGCACGAGCGCGGCGCATGCTCGCTTGCGAAACACGCTGGTCGTCGCCGAAATTTCAATTTCTCTAGTGCTGCTTGTCGGCGCCGGACTCCTGCTCAAGAGTCTGCATGTACTTCTGGGGCAAGACCCAGGTTTCAACGTGCATAACGTGCTGACTTTCTATGTGAACTTGCCGGATTCCGTCTATCCGAGCGAGAAGACGCCTCCCTACTACAGCGCGGCCGCGGTGCGCTTCGATCACGAATTTACAGCGCGTCTGCGCAGTTTGCCCGGAGTAGTTGAGGTTGGCCAGGCGTCCGCGATCCCCGTCAGTGGAGGAAGCAGCACGATCCGCTTCGTTATCGAAGGCCGCCCCACTGCACTCGGGCAGGAAGATGAATGCCAAATCATGACTGTCAGCACGGGATATTTCTCCACCTTAAAGATCCCTCTTGTCGAGGGGAGATTCTTTGCCGCAAACGATACCAAGGACACGGAGGGCGTCGTTGTCGTAAGCCGCGCGTTCATCAAAGCTTACTTGCAGGGAGAGAATCCGGTCGGCAAACGCATCCGATTCACTTACAGCGCGAAAAATCCATATCTTCAAATCGTGGGCGTGGCAGCGGATACCGCATCGATTGATATCGCGGCTCCGCGCCCCGCGATCATCTACACGCCGAATGATCAGGGGCCTTCAACTTTTTTGGGTTACCTGGTGCGTACCACGGGGCAGCCGTCCGCGTTCGTCGGGGCGGCCCGCGCCGCGTTGCAGGAAATGGATCCTCAGCTCCCCCTGATACAGCCGCAATCCTTGGAAGAGGTTGCCAACCAGTCTCCTTCGGTTTTCCTACGGCGATATCCTTCTTATCTGATTGGCTGTTTTGCGGCGCTGGCGGTAATTCTCGCCGTCGTTGGATTGTACGGGTTAATTGCGCATATGGTGCTACAACGCACCCGGGAAATCGGCATCCGGGTGGCTCTTGGGGCGCAGCGTCGTGACATTATGCGTATGGTACTGCGTCAAGGAGTCCGTGCCACGCTGGTGGGCCTTGCCATCGGCGTTATCGCTGGACTCGGGCTTACGCGTCTGCTGAGCAGCTTGCTGTATGGGGTCACCCCGCGTGACTGGCTCACATTTTCGGGCGTGACGATCCTCTTGCTCGTCGTCGCGCTGGCGGCCTGCGCCATTCCTGCTCGCCGTGCCATGCGCGTCGATCCCATCGTCGCCCTGCGCTACGAATAGCGGCAGCTCCAGGGCACATCTCGATTCTCCCCTTGCTTACCGAGAGGAACCACGATAGGCTCCACTCGGTTACCAAGGGGGAACTCGCACATGTCCAGACCCTCCGACCTCGTTCAGGGCACTCTCGATCTTCTGCTCCTCAAAATCCTCACCCTCGAACCGCTTAATGGCTTCGCCATCAGCCTTCGCTTGAAGCAAGTCTCTGGCGATATTTTGCAGGTCAGCGACGGCTCACTCTATCCTGCCCTGCATAAGCTTGAGCAGGAAGGCTGGATTAAGGCGGAGTGGAGAGCCAGCGAAAATAACCGGCGAGCAAAATTCTATTCGCTCACGCGGATGGGGCGCCGCCAGCTTGAGCGTGAAGCAGACAACTGGAATCGCCTTTCCGCCGCCATTTCTCACGTGATCAAGATGGAGGAGGCCTGACGTGCGCTTGGAACGCTGGTTCTACTCAATTCCACTTCGTTTCCGTTCTCTCTTCCGCCGCAACGCCGTCGAGCATGAACTCGATGAGGAACTGCAGTTTCACCTCGAACAGAAGACGCAGCACTACGTCGCCAGCGGCATGACACCGGAAGACGCGCGGCGCAGAGCTCTGCGCGATATTGATGGTATTGAACTTCGCAAGGAAGAATGCCGTGACGCACGCCGTGTCAGCCGGATTGAAGATCTCGCCCAGGATCTTCGATTCTCTGCACGCACTCTTCGCAAAACTCCTGGTTTCACTGCTGCCGCGGTGCTAACTCTGGCCCTTGGCATCGGCGCAAACGCGGCGATTTTCAGCGTCGTCAACGCGGTACTCCTCCGCTCACTGCCCTATCCGAATTCGGAGCAACTTCTGACGCTGCACTCGAATCAATCGCTTCCCGACCTAGAGGACATTCAAAAGCAAACAAATTCATTCGCGGCCATCGGCGGGCTAACCATTCAGGCGCTCGATTTCACCGGCCAAGGCGATCCCGTGCAGATCTACGGCGGGCTCTGTAATGCCGAATTCTTCGACGCGCTTGGATTTCGGCCCGTCATCGGGCGCACAATCTCTCCCGTCGAAGACGCCTATGGCGGACCATCTCTTGTGGCACTCACGCAGGGTTTCTGGAAACGCTACTTCGGCGGGGATGCCGCCATTCTCGGAAAGTCCATCCGTCTCAGCGGAAATTCCTACACCGTCATTGGCGTCTTGCCGCGCGAATTCTGGATGCCGGGCAGGCCCGTGGACGTGCTCGCATCGCTCCGTGTGGTGAGTCCGCTGGCTGCGAAATCCCGCGGCGTCCATTTTCTGCACACGTATTTCCGCCTGAAGCCAGCTATTTCGCTCGCACGGGCAAACGTGGAGATGGGAAACGTCGACCAATGGCTCGCTCTTCATTACCCCGAGGAGAACACGGACAACCATCGCCACTTGCTTCCCCTGCGCGACGCGATTGTCGGCGACGTGCGGCCCGAGTTGCTCGTGCTCTTCGCCGCTGTCGGTCTAGTCCTGCTGATTGCGTGCGTGAATTTTGCCAGCCTGCAACTGGCCCGTTCCGCTACACGGCAGCGGGAAATCGCCATTAGGACTGCACTCGGAGCCCCTTCGTGGAGGCTCATCCGTCAAATGCTGACTGAAAGCGTTTTCCTCTCTCTTCTCGGCGGTGTTGCCGGTTTGGTTCTCGCGGGACTCGGGGTTCGCCTATTGATGGCGCTGAAACCCGCCGGTCTTCCGCGAATTGCAGACACTTCGATCGACGCGTCGGTTCTCAGCTTCACATTCGCCCTTTCACTGCTGACTGGCATTGTCTTCGGATTGGTCCCGGCGCTCAGTACGACGTTCTTCGGCCTCAACGCGAAATTGAAAGAGGACACGCGCACCACGGCGGGAGGCTCTTCCGGCTATCGTCTTCGCAAGTTTCTAGTCGTTTCGGAAATTGCCCTTGCACTCATTCTGTTGATCAGCGCGGGCTTGATGATCCGTAGCTTCGCGCTGCTGCATCGGGTTGATCCGGGCTTCCGCACGGAAAACATTCTTACGATGCGCGTCGAGCTTCCCGAAGCGCGCTATCGCGAGCAGACTAAGCAGCGGCAATTCCACAGGGAATTTCTAGAAGCCCTGAACGCTATCCCAGGCGCGCAAGCCGCACTGGTCAGTGAGCTGCCGATGAGCGGCGACTACATCACCCACAATTTTGTGATTGAAGGCCGACCGCCGCTTCCTGCAGGCCGTGAACCCGAGGTGCAAACACGCACAGTGGAAGGCGGCTATTTCCGCGTCATGGGAATTCCGCTGCTGGCCGGGCGTGATTTTGGTTCACAGGACCGCACGGGCAGCCTGCATGTGGTGGTCGTCAACCGCGCCTTCGTCGCGCAGTACTTCCCCGGACAAAACCCGGTCGGAGCCCGCGTGCAATGGGCACGATCAGATCCTCCCGATTGGATGACCATCGTCGGCGTTGTTGGCGACATCAAGCACTTCGGCCCCAGCGAACCGGAAGAGCCCGCGGTATATGACCTTTATTCGCAAACGGCCCAACAGTGGAAGCGTTGGATGTACCCCACGATTCGCGGCGCCGCCTCCGCGGGAATCCTGCTGGAGCAAGTTAAGCAGCACCTGTGGGCCATCGACAACCAGCTTCCCGTAACGCAAGTCTTCACGATGAATGAAGTCGTGGCCGCTTCGCTCGACCACCAGAGATTCAATCTGACTTTGCTCGGGATCTTTGCGGGCGTTGCGCTCGCGCTTGCGGTCATTGGGATCTACGGAGTGATGTCCTACGCGATCACCCAGCGCACCAGTGAAATCGGGATCCGCGTCGCACTTGGCGCGCAGCAGCGCGACGTGCTCTGGATGATTCTCGGACAGGGCCTGCGCCTCACCCTTTTGGGCGGCACGCTCGGAATTGCCGCTTCTTTCGTCTTGACGCGATATATGTCTCATCTCTTGTTCGGCATTACCGCGCGCGATCCGCGGACGTTCGTCTTCATTCCTTTTGCGCTGCTCGCCGTGGCGCTGCTTGCTTGTTACGTTCCCGCTCGCCGCGCCATGAGCGTCGACCCCATGGTGGCCCTGCGTTACGAATAGCGCGGACACACTCCGGATCTCTTCGCCTTTGCTGAGAATGAATTTCTTGAGGATGCGCTGACAAGTTTACAGCGTCCCGAGACTATTCGTGACCGCCACCGAGTTCGCGAACGATTGAGCCTACGAAGGATTTTGCGTCGCCGAAAAGCATGAGCGTCTTATCGAGATAGTAGAGCGGGTTTTCAATTCCGGCAAAACCTGCGCCCATGCTGCGCTTGATCACCATCACGGTGCGCGCTTTGTCCACGTCAAGAACCGGCATGCCAAAAATAGGGCTCGAAGCGTCCGTGCGCGCTGCGGGATTGGTCACGTCATTCGCGCCAATCACCAGGGCCACATCGGCCTGGGGAAAATCTCCGTTGACATCTTCCATATCCAGCAGCTTATCGTAAGGAATGTCCGCTTCCGCCAGCAACACGTTCATGTGTCCGGGCATGCGGCCGGCGACAGGATGAATTCCAAACTTCACATCCACGCCGCGCTTGGTCAACGCATCGTACAGTTCGCGCACTTTGTGTTGCGCCTGCGCCACAGCCATTCCGTAACCCGGCACGATGACCACTTTGTTCGCAGCGGCAAGAATCGCCGCTGCTTCCTCTGGCGTCGCGCTGCGCACGGGGCGCGTCTCCTGCTTGCCTGCGGACGCCGCCTGTTCCTGCCCAAAAGCGCCAAAGAGTACGTTCGTGAACGAGCGGTTCATCGCTTTCGACATGTTCACGGAAAGAATCAGGCCGGAAGCTCCATCCAACGCGCCGGCAATGATCAGCAGTTTGCTGTCCAGCACGAAGCCCATTGCCGCCGCGGAAAGTCCCGCGTACGAATTCATAAGCGAGATCACGGTAGGCATATCCGCACCGCCAATGGGAATGATCATCATCACGCCGAATAAAAGCGGAATGCCGACGATCAGCGGAAAAAGCTGCGTTTTTTCGGGGTGTGCTACCAACATGCCCGCGACAGCGATCGCCACACCCAGGAGTCCGAGGTTGACGATGTTCTGTCCCTTGTAGGTAATGGGCCGCTGCGGCAGGACTTCTTGCAATTTTCCCGCGGCCATCAAGCTGCCCGTAAACGTCAGCGAGCCGAGGATAACTTCCAACGAGAGCACGCCCATCATGAAGCGTGGCACATCCGGCGTGCGCAAATAAAATTCCGCCGTACCGACCAGCGTCACGCACAGCGCGCCAAACGCGTGGCTCAGTGCCGTCCGCTGCGGCACCGCGGTCATCGCCACTTTGCCGAGCGGCACGCCGATAATCGTTCCCAGCACCAGGGCGATTACGATCCACTTGTATTCCACGATGCCCTGGTGCAGTAAGGTGCCGGCAATTGCCAGCAACATGCCCATCTCGCCGGCAAAAACTCCGCGGCGTGCGGTTGTCGGAGAGCTTAGCCACTTGAGAGAAAGGATAAAAAGCGCGGTGGCAATCAGGTAGGTGATCTCGATGATGTGTTCCATGCCGGGCAGGTTGGTCATGGTTTCTTCGGCCCGCTCGCCTTGAACATTTTGAGCATGCGATCGGTAATCAGGAATCCGCCGACGATGTTGCTTGTCGCCGCGACGATTGCGATCGTTCCCAGAATCTTCGCGAGCATGGCTCCATGCGCATGGTATTCACCCGCAAGAATGATGGCCCCGACCACGGCGATGGCATCGAGCGCGTTGGTCAAGGACATCAAGGGTGTATGCAGAAGCGGGGAAACGCGCCGTATGACTTCAAATCCGATAAATGCGGCCAGCATGAAAACGTAGAGGCTGGTAAGCAGATCCAGCTTCATCATTTCGCCACGTCCTTCGTTCCAGCTGGCAAGGCAGGGAGCGAAAAAAACTCTCTCACGCGCGCGTTGACCACTTCCCCGCCCTGCGTCAACATCGTCTCGCGTACGATTTCATCATCCATGTTCAATTGCAGCTTCCCGTCCTTCACGAGATGCAGCAGGAAGGCGCTCACGTTCCGTGCGTACATCTGGCTGGCGTGATAAGGCACGGTGCTGGCCAAATTGAACCATCCGATGATCGTCACTCCATGCTCCACGACAGTCTCTCCCGGACGAGTCAGCTCGCAGTTGCCTCCGCGCTCGCCCGCCAAATCGATAATCACCGACCCTGGCGCCATGCTCGCGACCATCTCTTTGGTCACTAGAATTGGTGGCTTCTTTCCGGGAATGACCGCCGCAGTGATTACCACGTCGCTTTCCGATACGACTTTTCCGAGCAGTTCGCGCTGACGCTTGTAGAAGGTTTCGTCCTGCGCACGCGCGTAACCGCGCGCGTCCTCGGCATCTTTGGCTTCAATGGGAAGTTCGACGAAACGTCCACCCAAGCTCTGCACTTGTTCTTTCGCCGCGGGCCGCAAGTCGTAAGCGGAAGCCACCGCGCCGAGCCGCCGCGCCGTGGCAATCGCTTGCAAACCAGCCACGCCCGCTCCAATTACAAGAACGCGACCCGGAGTAATCGTCCCCGCAGCCGTGGTGAGCATCGGAAAAATGCGCGGCGAAGTATCCGCCGCAAGCACTACCGCCTTGTAGCCGCAAATCGTGGCCATCGAGGAAAGCACGTCCATGCTCTGCGCGCGCGTTGTCCGGGGCATCAATTCCACGGAAAAAGAAGTCACCCCCTTGGCGGCGATTTCCTGAATGGTTTCGATGGAGCCTAGCGGCCTCAAAAATCCGATAAGTACCTGGCCGTTGCGGAAAAAGGGAACGTCAGCTTTGCCGGTTTTGTCGTTGGACCCATGACAGAGGATTTGCACCACAATGTCCGCGGCGCGAAATACTTCAGCACGATCGGCGGCGACCTTCGCACCTTTCGCGGCATAGTCCGCGTCCGGATAACCGGCCGCCGCTCCGGCTCCCGCCTCCACCACCACTTGCAGGCCCGCCTTGGTCAAATTTGGAACGGCTGCGGGCACCAGCGCGACGCGGCGCTCTCCGGGAAAGCTCTCTCGGGGCACACCTACAATCATGAAGCTTCCTCCGATGCTAGGAACCAGAACTGCTGCTGAAGATCAAAAGCGGTCAAGGACATTCGGTCAATGAAATTCAACGCGTGGCCACTCCTCCGGACGAATCAGACGCTCAAGAGCATACACTTTCAGCGCCAATATCGGGAGCGCATCGGAACACGCCCTGCTCGTTGCAAGGTTTCGCTATTCATTACAATTCGCTAAAAATCCGCATTCATCGGGAGCGAAGCGCCTAAACGGCTGTCAGCATGTTTGTAACCGCAATTCCTTAATTCCATCTGTGACCCCCATCACAACTAACTGTGAGCGCCGCACACGGACTATAATGCTGCATGGGTTCTTGCAGCCTCATCACCAGAGCGGCAAATACACTTCTTCTGTCCGGGTTTCTTTTGTGCTCCGCGCAGGCTCAAGATTCCACCTGGCAAAAAGACACCGCTGCCTGGCGCGAAGAACACAAAGCGGACCTCCTCAAGCCGGACGGCTGGCTTGCGCTTGTTGGCCTCGAATGGCTCCAGCCCGGAGACAGTTCCGTTGGTTCGGCTGCAGACAACAAGATCCACCTCGCCGGTGGGCCCGCGCACCTCGCAATCCTGCACCTCGAAGGCGAAACCGTCACGCTGAACCCACCCGCGGGAGGATTCCCTCCTGACTTCCTGGTAGCCGGAGCTCCGGCGAAATCGCAAACCCTGCGAGCGGAAGCTAACAAAGATAAAGTTTCCCCCCGTCTCACCATCGGCGATCTCAACATGTACGTCATCCGCCGCGAAGCGCGCTTCGCCTTTCGCATCAAGGATTCTCATTCTCCAGCCATTACCGGTTTTCGCGGCCTCCGTTGGTACGCGCCGGACCACGTCTATCGGGTTACCGCCAAATGGATTCCCTACTCCCCGTACAAGACCGTCACGCTAGCCACGCTTGTCGGCACCAGCTACGACCAACCCATCCCCGGTGCAGCGGAGTTTACTCTCGCGGGAAAAACATTTCTACTTGAGCCGGTCCTCGAAGATCCCGCGGTCGCCAAACTTTTCTTCATTCTTCGCGACACGACCAGCGCCTCCACCACTTACGAGGCCTGCCGCTTTCTCTATACCGGCTTTCCCACTAACGGCCTCGACAAACACGGCGAGCTCGTGCTCGATTTCAATCGCCTTGAAAATCCGCCCTGTGCCTACACTCCCTATTCAACCTGTCCGCTCCCCCCTCCGCGCAACCGCCTTCCCATCCCGCTACCCGCCGGCGAGCAGCGCTACCATAAGTAATTTCAGTCCCCTTTTCTTCTCAGGGCCCTCTGTGGCCTCGTGAAGTCTGTGTAGAGAGCTTTTTCGCGTCCACATTTTGAAATTGCACGGCGACTAGCGGAGAATAGAGGTGTCATTCGAATATGGATTCCCCAGGCTCAAATTTATATCCCGCGAACAACGATTCCCCTGCCCGCGAAAAGCTTCTCTCTCTCCGCCTCGCTCTTCTTCGCCTCCACAAAACTCTTCTCAACATGGAACGCCGCGAATACGAGCGCGAGCACGGCTACGTCAACACCGGCGAGCTCTTCCGCCTGGTTATAGACCATGCGCAATTCGCCTGGCTGCACAACATTTCCGAATTTGTCGTCCGCATTGATGAAACTCTGGCTGCCAAGGAACCCATTACTCCTGAATACACTAGCGGCGCTATCGCTCTTGCACGGAAAATGTTCGTTCCCACGGAATCCGGCGACGCCTTCCAGAAAAAATACTTCGACGCCATCCAGAGGGACCCGGCAGTAGTTATTGACCACGCCGAGCTAGCCCGCCTCTTCAACAACGAGCCACCCGACTCTTCCACTCCGTAGTTTTCTGCTTCCCTGTTAGACTTTCCCAGTCAGCCGGAGAAAATAGGACAACTCTTGACCGTGGATCTCAACAACGTAACCGTTACCCACAACGAAGACGCGCAGCGCTTCGAGTTGCACGTCGATGGCCTTCGCGCCCTGCTCACCTATCGCCGCTTTCCCGACCGCATCGTTCTCGCGCACACAGAAGTGCCGCAGCCACTCGAAGGCCACGGCCTAGCAGCAAGACTTGCCCGTTTTGCGCTCGATTTCGCCCGTAGCAATCATCTCCGCGTTGTGTCGCTCTGCCCCTACGTCTCCAGTTTTATTCGCAAACACGCTGAATATCAGGATCTCGTTTCTTCGGAAGACTTGCAGAAGCTGCTGTCCCACTGACTCACTCTCTATGTCCTCGACGCGCGCTGTCCCGAAATCCTCACCGGAGAAGTTAGTGATCCGCCGTCTCCGTCGCGCTGAGCTACCGGCTAATACCGTCAAGCTGGCGCACTTCCTCATCGGAAAAATTGTCGTCCACGATCTCCCCGCGGGCCGTCTCAGCGGGCGCATCGTGGAAACGGAAGCCTATCCGCCCGGCGATCCCGCCGGACATCACTTTCGCGGCCCAACTCCGCGCATTCGTTCGATGTATCTCGCCCACGGTCATGCCTACATTTTTTTCAATTACGGCGCGCACTTCATGCTCAATGTCGTGAGCGAGCGCGCCGGAATCGCCGCGGCCATCCTCATCCGGGCTCTCGAACCACTCGAGGGCATCGAGCTCATGCAGCGCTACCGCAAGAACACCCGGCTTCTCGATCTCACGCGCGGCCCGGGACGCCTTGCTGCCGCCTTTCAAATCGACCGCCTCCACGACGGGCTGGATCTCTGCGCTTCCACCTCGCTCTGGCTGGGCGAAGCCGGCCATCCTGCCGGGCCCATCGGAAAAACCGTCCGCATCGGTATTACTCGCGCTGCGGATCGACTCCTGCGCTTCTACGAACACGGCAATCCTTTCGTCAGCGGCCCCAAACGCCTTCTCCTCCCGTCGTGACCCGCAAAAATTGTTGTGAGGTTTAGACCAATCTGAGAGCGAAATTGCCCGCTTGTCCCTTGGGTCGAATTCCTCACGCCTCCCTTTGTGGGCACATTCGCTTTCCTTCGAGGATTGGCCCGACGTAGGGCCACCCATTGGCCTGCAACCCGCCAACCTCTGACGGGGCTAACCGCAACTCTCCTGCTGAAGTTTCTCTGGATTTAAATTGGTAGGAGGAACTCTGAAATTAGCTCCAGCTCAATCGCCGCTGGCTGCTGCGAGGCCGTCGCAGACAGTTCGAAAATTCTCGTACCACGTTTCCGTAAAGCTGGTGATGACCTGTTCCGCGGACCGCCCCGCGATCGTTACGCCCGCATGAACGATGTCTCCCCAGGTGTGCACGCGCGTGCCTTTTCTCGCGTGCTCCTCGAAGCTGACCCACTGCGCCAGTACCACCCCCAGCGAGTGGTCGATCCATCCCACTTTGTGCGCGGGCTGGCAGTTGGTGATCACGTGGCTCACCACCGTTTTCACTGGCTCCAGCACTTCGATGTCGAGCCGGCTTCCCGCTTCCCACGGCCTTCCTTCACGCCAGGCCACCTCACCATAAATATTTGCGAACTCATTCCATCGCCGCCAATTCGAAAAAACCTCCCAGGCGAGCTTGCAGCTGGCCTTGGTCGTCACACAATATTGAAATCGAAACATAACTTGCTTTCTTGCACTCCAGTCTTTCGGTTTGCTGAGGAATTCCCCAACGAGGGCCTTTCAGGGCCTATTATTTATACATTGTATCTTTAACGATGTAAAGGATATAATCCAGGGCAATAAAGAGTGGGAGGGTTGCCGCATGCCGCGCAAGGCCGATGCACGTCTCGAAGGCCGTATCCTGGATGCCGCCTACCGCATTTGGAGCAGGCGCGGCGAACATGCTCTCACCATGCGCGCCGTCGCCAGCGCCTCGGGCACCACAACCCCGACGCTCTACGAACGTTTTTCCAACAAAGAAGATCTCCTCTCCTTGCTCCGCCGCCGCGCTCGCTTGAATCTCTTCTCGGCCATCAAGCCCTCGCGCACTCCCACGCAAGCTTGCCGCCGCGTTCTCGACTTCTTCTTGGCCAATCCCAATGACTACCGGCTTATCTCCGAAGATTGGGCAATCGCGTTCACCCACAAGGAAGAAATGCCTTCGTTCGAATTTCTGAAACGGAGTCTGGCCACGCAGCTTGGTGGCAAGCCGGACCAGCACACTCCCGTGGCCCTCGCGCTCGTCGCCATCCTGCACGGCACAGCGACACTTCTCCATTCCGTGAATGTCCATCAGAAAATCTCTCATGATTTTCGCCGTGCCTGCGTCCGCGCTTGCGAAGCCCTGATCCAGGCTGGATCCGCAAGAGCCTCTCATTCGAACCATCTCCCGCAAGGTGGCCACTAGCCGCTCGCTAACCGATAGGAACGCCGCTCCCCTTCCAGCCTGTTTCATGCCAAAATGTGGGTGATGAGCGCCCGGCCCCTGGCGCCTGCGAATCGCAAGTCGAGACGTTCCAGCCCTGCCTTAGACGCCGCGGTGCTCTTTCGGCGGTCGCGCGCCACGCTGTTGGAAGTGCCACCATCAGCCGGCTCACAACTACTCGCAGTGGGAGGTGCTACATGAGCGAATTCTGGAATCAATGTGAAGGTCAGGTGATCGATAATCGATTCCGGCTTCGGCAATACCTTGGAGGCACGGATGACTCCGCCGTTTTCCTCACGCAGTTCGCTGATCCGCAATCTCGAAGAGCCGCCATTAAATTCATTCCCGCCGGTCCCACCGCCGATCTCCAACTCTCTCTTTGGCGCCGCGTCAAGCAGCTCGAACATCCAAATTTGCTCCGCATCTTCGAGACGGGCCGCTGGCGGCTCCAGAACAGGGATCGTCTCTATGTGGTGATGGAGTATGCCGAAGAAAATCTTTCACAAATTCTTCCACAGCGATCTCTCACGGAATCCGAGGTTCGCGAAATGCTCGGACCCGTGCTCGATGCGCTCGTTTTTCTCCATGGCAAAGGCCTCGTTCATTCGCGGATCAAACCTTCCAACATTCTCGCTACCGCCGATCAGCTCAAGCTTTCCACCGACGCTCTCTTCCCCATCGGCGAGTCACGCAAATCATCGAGCAGATTCGAAGTTCACGACGCTCCTGAAACCGCGGCTTCTCCGCTCACCCCTGCCGCCGACGTCTGGTCTCTTGGGATGACCCTGGTCGAAACACTTACGCAGCACGTGCTCGCATTGCAACCCGGAAGCCAGGCTGACCCCATCGTCCCTGATACCCTTCCCCAGCCTCTTCTCGACGTCGCGCGTCACGCGCTCCGCCGCGACCCCCGGCGCCGCTGGACTATTCCCGAAATCGCCGCGCGTCTCAATCCCGTCGCTGTCGCTGCGGCTGCCGCGGGACAATCCATTTCTCCTTTGGCCGTACCGCTTTCCACCGTTCCGGCGGTCCCTGCAGCAAAACTTCAAATCCCGGAGTTCGAACCACCCAAACTAAGAGCGCCGGCGCGCCCGCCACGTCCGCAAGTTGGGAACGCGCCAAAGCAAACTCTTGTTCTCCCGAATTATGTCGTTCCTGTCGCCGCGGTGCTTCTGATTATCGTTGCGATCATCGCGCTGCCGAAAATTCTCGGCCATCGCCCAGATTCTTCTTCGTCCGCTTCAACAGCAACTGCCGGAACCGCGACGCCGCCAAAACCGGCCGAGCAACCCGCGCGTCGCGAAATCCCGCCGGCTGCAAAACCGTCCCCGGCATCGGATTCGCACAATTCACTGAAAGCCGCTGCTGAGAAAAAGCCGGCAACTCAGCCTCAAAGTTCACCTGTAACCGCGCCAACCACTGCTGGTGTGCGCACCGAGACGTTCCCATCCGCAAGCGCACCGAGCGCCTCCGCGCCGTCTTCCGCGCAAGGCGAAGTCCTCGATCAGGTTTTGCCTAACGCCTCCGAGAAAGCGCTTGCCACCATTCAGGGCGTCGTGCGCGTCAGCGTACGCGTGCAGGTCGATCCCACCGGGACGGTCTCCGATGCTGCGCTCGATTCTCCCGGCCCCAGCAAATACTTCGCTGATCTTGCGCTGCAAGCGGCGCGACGCTGGCAGTTCACTTCACCCGAAGCCAGCGGTCACAGCGTCCCCAGCGAATGGCTCATCCGCTTCGAGTTCAGGCCGAACGGCCCCAAGGCTTTTCCCACGCAAACGGCGCGGTAGCATTCGCTGGGGAGCACCCCTTGGGCAATGGCGGTGACGTGATTGATGGGCGTAGCCGACGAGACGGTGGACGCCGACGTAGCCATTCCTTCACGCGTCCCCAGTGCAGGTTGAAAATCTCCAAGCGCAAGCCAACACATGCAAGTAGGATCGAGCGGCGACCCCAAGCTCTAACTAGTAGAGAGCAAGCGTTTCGTTAAGAGGCGGCACGTACTCATAGGCAACGCTCCAGATTGCTCCTCCGGCTCCAGCGAAGAGCAGTTCCTCGATGGGTACGCCAAGAACGTAGATTCCAAGAAGATTCGGGATGTTGTAGTAGCGTTGGATGAAGCCGGGGTAGAGAAAGAGAAAAATCAAGAACAACGCAAAATATAAAAGGGCGAAACTGAGCGCGCCGGTAAACATGGTGGGAATCAGGTCCGAGCGGATATAGGCAATAACCAGGGCGCCGATCGCGAAGGCGATGATGGTGTTGTAGATGGTCTTTCCGGGATGCCAAAACTGAAGGACGATAAAAACCACTACTACGACAACGAAAGGGGCGAAGTGGCGTTTGCGCACGCCTTTCCGGAGCACCGAAAGTCTTTCCTTCAGAAGGATTTCGGCCACCACAGAAGCGATGCCACCCACGGCGGCGGCCCATAGCACATCTTCAATGCCAACCCGTATTTTCTGGTCGAGGTCAAAGAGCGACGGGTCGTCCAATACTGAGGAACAAAGAGAATACTGGTAAGCGCCATGGGCGCGGAGATGAGCGTGCCCCAGCGAATCTCGGCACGGTAGCTCTTCCCTAGAAGGTAGCAAGCCAGCCAGGCCGCGCCAAAGATGAGAACGCCAACCAAATACGAGTAATGGTAGTTTTGCATTGGTTAGCACCCGCGGGAGTTTACGCTAAGGTTGCCCGCGAAGTCCAAGCCAGTTACCGGCAGTCAAGCAGAGGCCGAGCCGATTTCAGAGAGGGTTGTTTGCGCAACGGCTGTTCCCAAAACCGCTCCGTCTCTTAGTCTGTGCAACTCGTCCAATAGTCTTACTCGTCCGTAATACGGCTTACCAAGCGCTATGGCAAGCGCGAGAATCTGGGCCCAGCCCCGGTCCTGCTAACCTCTCAACTAGCGGCGGCATCCGCGGACGTCTCTGCCTGCGCCTCCGTTGTCGTGCCGACAGACTTGGCCGTAATTTCGAGTCCATTCTTGTTCATATCGAATCTCTGCTTCCTGTCCAGGCCTTTGACAAACTCACGTGCCGCCTTACCGACGGCTCCAGGGAGATTAGACGCCTCCACTTTGGCCGTCGATTCCACTGTTTCTTCATTTCGATCTCGATAGCGAAATTGCACCTCAAACGTTTTCATGCTCCTAACCTCCCTTTTCTGACATAAAAATAAAAACCGGTTCGCGCGCTCCAGATCACGGGCGGGTCTTAAAATTGCCGTGACCTTTAGCTCCGGCGACGCTTTCGACTCGCAACTTTCTTTCCGGAGCCCTTGCTTTTCAGGGCCTTAATCTCCGCCTTAAGTTTCTCGTTCTCTTTGGTCAACGCATCGCGGCTAGCTGTCATTATTTCGAGATCGTTTCCTACTTGGCCGTTCTCTTTCTGAAGTTCCGCCACCTTCGCCTTCAATTGCTCGTTCTCTTGCAGAGTTTTTGTGTCCTTGCAGGCAGTCAAGGGCAAACTCAGCGCTACCGCCACGGCAAGTCTCGCCCAAGTGTTTTTGCGCGTCATACGTGATCCTTCGCTGACAAAAGTTTGAAATTGCAACTGGAACAACAACCGATAGCGGGTGAGGTGGGAAGCCACCGCTAGCCAACTGGGCCAGCGTAATGGAGTTTCCTAGATCGCGCAAGCCTGATAAATCCGGTTACTGGAGAAGTGGAATTGACTCCTGGGCAGACGTCAGGTAACGCGACGCAATCAGGAGTTGCTAGCTAATCACCGAGCAAACTAGAACTGATGATAACTTGAGAGTGGCCGACCACCCGTCCGGAACCGTGGGAAGAGCTGGAGTGACACGCATCTCCTGCGATACGCTTGCTGCCACGTGCTCCTTGGCGTAGAGATAGGAGACAGCATGGGGACGCTGATTCAGGACTCGCGTCACGGCCTCCGCATGTTGCGCAAGTCCCCCGGTTTCACCGCCGTAGCCATCCTCACCCTCGCTCTTGGCATCAACCTTGCACAAATATCTGGGGGACCATTGCGGAATTCCTATCGGATCACGGGGTACTCGGAAAAAATCCACGTGGAGGCATAACGCATCAATCGGGGACTGAGCCGACGCGCGTCGCTTGCAAAGCAGGGCGGGGACAACTAGGCTACTGAGC
>Ga0209761_1001359_pt1 | contig 15821 bp, 13 predicted proteins | sample GraSoi013_1_40cm_4_FD_185818 | JGI IMG/M metagenome (GOLD analysis project Ga0209761, IMG submission 185818) | Grasslands soil microbial communities from the Angelo Coastal Reserve, California, USA - Sample 09_25_2013_1_40cm (SPAdes) (version 2) | ecosystem: Environmental > Terrestrial > Soil >...
GACTTGCCCTGCTTGGACAGGCGGTCGATGCGCGCGGCCAGCACCGCCTGCACGCGGTCGGGGATCTGGATGCCCTCCACGGGCTTCCCGAGCCGATAATGGCCGCGTTCCCCCGACAGCGCGCGCGTCTCGACGAGCGCCTGCACGGTCTCCTCGAGGAAGAACGGGTTGCCCGCGGTGTGCGTGATGAGGCGCCGCTTGAGCGGCGCCAGGTCGGGCTCGGTGCCGAGGATCGAGTCGGCGAGCGCCTCCGCGCTGGGCGCGGGCAGCGGATCGAGCCGGATCTCCGTCGCGTCGCCGGTCGTCGCCCAGTCGCGGCGATGCTCGGGCCGGGCGCTGACGAGCACGAGGATCCGCGCGTCCGCGAGGCCGGCGGCCAGCTCCTCGATGCAGGCGTGCGTCTCGGAGTCCGCCCACTGGAGGTTCTCGACCACGAGGAGCAGCGGCGCGCGTCGGCTCTCGGCCAGCAGCAGCTCGCGGACGGCTCTCAAAATTCGCTGGCGGCGGGCCGTCGGCTCGAGCTCCGCCCACTCCGGATCATCGTTGGGCACGTTGCCCAGCGCGAGGATCGCCGACACGTGGGTGGCCAGCCGCGTGTCGAGCGCCACCATCCGCGTGGCCACCTTCTCGCGGATGCGCCGCGCGTCGTCGCCGTCCTCGACGTCGAAGTACTTCGTCAGGAAGTTGCGCACCGGCAGGTACGGCGTGAGCATGCCGTACGACACGCACGCGGCCTCGTGCATCTGCCAGCCGTCGACGGCGGCTTTCCGCGTCAGCTCCCACACCAGGCGCGACTTGCCGACGCCGGGCTCGCCGATCAGCGTGACGACCTGCCCGCGTCCCTCGCGCGCGCGCGCGAGCAGGCGCTCCAGCGTGGCCATCTCGGCGCCGCGGCCGAGCATCGCGGTCTGCGCGCGGCCGGCGATGACGCCGAGGCTCGAGGTCACGGGCGTGGCGCGCTTGAGCTCCCAGACCTCCACCGGGTCCTTGAGGCCCTTGATCGGCATCGGGCCCTGCGAGCCGGCCTCGATGAAGCGCTCGGCGAGCCGGTAGGTGGCGCCGGTGATGAGGGTGGCGCCGGGACGGGCGAGCTGCTCCATGCGCGCGGCCAGGTGCGTGGTCTGGCCGACCGCGCTGTAGTCCATCTGGAGATCGTTGCCGATCGAGCGGACGACGACCTCGCCGGAGTTGAGGCCGACGCGGATCTGCACGTCGACGCCGAGCCGGCGGCGGACGTCCTCGGCGCCGTGGGCCATCGCCTTGTGCATGCGCAGCGCCGCGTAGCAGGCGCGCACCGCGTGGTCCTCGTGGGCGAGGGGCGCTCCGAACAGCGCCATGATGCCGTCGCCCATCACCTGGTTGACGGTCCCCTCGTAGCGGTGCACCGCCTCCATCATCCGCTCGAGCACGGTGTCGAGCAGCGCGCGCGCGTCCTCGGGATCGCGGTCGGCGAGCAGCTCGAGCGAGCCCTTGAGATCGGCGAAGAGGACGGTGACCTGTTTGCGCTCGCCGGTCAGCCGCTCGCGCGCGCTGCGGATCTTGCTGGCGAGGTGGGCGGGCGTGTAGGCGTCGGGGGAGTCGGCGCGGGGCGAATCGGCGGCGGGCGTCATGCGCGCGCCGCACTCCATGCAGAACTTCGCCCCGGGCGCGTTCTCGTGCTGGCACCGGGCACACCGCACTCGAGTCTCCGATCTTCAGGGGCGCGCTGAATGAAGGTCGGATCAGTATGGGGCAGCGACGGCGAGCGGGTCAAGGCTCGCGCGGTTGCGGCCACGCCGGCGCCGGTGGTAGCGTGACGTCCACGCCGCATCACGAGGAGGGTGCCAGTATGCCGGCCACGCTCACGTCCAAGCGCTACAAGGTCGACGACGCCGCCGGCGCCATCGATCTGTGCTTCGAGAAGGGGTGGACCGACGGCTTGCCGGTCGTCCCGCCCACCGAACCGGCCGTCCGTGCCATGCTGGACGCCGCCCGACTGGCCCCGGACGCCCAGATCGCCTATATCAGGGATCGGGCGATGGCGGTCACCGCCGAGAAGGTCGCCATCAACGCGGTCATGGCGGGCTGCAAGCCCGAGTACATGCCGGTCGTGGTGGCGGCGGTGGAAGGGATCGGCGATCCGCGCTGGGGCTACCACGGGCCCGGCACCTCGACGGGCGGCGCCGCGGTGCTGCTGATCGTCAACGGGCCCATCGCGCGCGAGCTGGACGTCAACGCGGGCGATAACCTCTTCGGCCCCGGCTGGCGCGCCAACCTCACGATCGGCCGCGCCCTGCGCCTGGTGATGCGCAACGTGTGCGGCTCGATGCCGGGCCTGCTCGACCGGGGCACCGTCGGCCACCCGGGCAAGCTCTCGTACGTGATCGCCGAGAACGAGGCGGAGAGCCCGTGGACGCCGCTTTCCGTCGAGCGCGGATTCCGCCCCGAGCAGTCCACCGTCACCGTGATGGCGGCGGAGGGACCGCACCAGTTCTACAACCAGCTCTCGAGCACGGCCGAGGGCATCCTCACCACGCTGGCGGACAACATGCGGGTCTCCGGCAACGTGATGGGCCAGCCGCACTACGCTCTGGTGCTGGCGGGCGAGCACATGCGCACGATCGCCGCCGACGGCTGGGACAAGAAGCGGATCCGCCAGTTCGTGTGGGAGAACACGCAGAACTCGCACGCCCACCTCAAGCGGACCAACCGCATGACGGGCACGATCGAGCCCGGCGACGAGCAGAAGATGCGGCCGCTCGTGGCCTCGCCGGACGACATCCTCGTGGTCGCCGCCGGCGGGCGCGCCGGCGCGTTCTCGTGCTTCATTCCGGGCTGGTCGAGCGCGAAGTCCTCCGCCGCAATTACAGTGGAAGTGCGACGCGGCAGCCCCGTCGAGGGGCGACGCTAGCCTGCGAAAGGAGATCAAGCGATGAGCATGGAGATCCTGGAGCCCACCACCGCGGCCGCGACGCAGGTCATCGCGTACGTGCCGCGACCGGCCGCGCTCGCGGGCAAGCGCGTGGCCCTGATCGAGAACACGAAGTTCAACTCCGACAAGCTGCTGGGGCGGATCGGCGACATCCTCAAGACGGAGTACGGCGTCGCCGACTGGAAGATGTACCGCAAGCACAACGCGAGCGTGCCGGCCCACCAGGAGATCATCGAGGCGATCAAGACGTCGGCCGACGTCGTGGTCGCCGGGATCGGCGACTGAGGGTCCTGCTCGTCGGGCAGTGTGCTCGACGGTATTCTGTTGGAGAAGAGCGGTGTTCCCTCGGCCTCGATCGTGACCGACGTGTTCGAGAAGACCGGACGCGCGATGGCGGAGCAGTGGGGGCTCAAGCACTACAAGTTCCTCGCGATGCCGCATCCCATCGCGAACCTCACCGACGCGGAGCTGGACCGACGCGCACGCGAGATCGTGCCGGAAGTGGTGAAGCTGCTGCTGAGCGGGCAGGAGTAGCGTTCCGCCCGGCGTGGTGGCTGCGAAACCGCCACGCGCAGACCGTCTGGGGCCCGTTCACGCGCCGGGACGACGTCCCGTTCCGGCGCGAGCGGGTCGCCACGCCCGACGGTGATTTCGTCGACCTCGACTGGCTCGACGCGCCGGCCGCACCGGGCGCTCCGCTGCTGCTGGTGCTGCACGGCCTCGAGGGCTCCTGCCGCTCGCACTACGTCCGCGGCCTGCTCGCGCTCGCGCGCGCCGCGGGCTGGGCCGCCGTCGCGCTGAACTTCCGCTCCTGCAGCGGCGAGCCCAACCGGCTGCCGCGCTTCTATCACTCCGGCGACACCGACGACCTCGACCTCGTCGTCAGCATGCTCGCCGAGCGCGATCCGTACGCGCGGATCGGCGCCGTCGGCATCTCGCTCGGCGGCAACGCGCTGCTCAAGTGGCTCGGCGAGCACGGCCACGACACGCCCAAGCAGGTGCGCGCGGTCGTCAGCATCTCGACGCCGTTCGACCTCGAGCGCTGCGCGCGCGTGCTCGACCGCGGGGTGGCGAAGCTCACGTACACCGCGTCCTTCATGCGGTCCTTCCGGCAGAAGGTGCGCGACAAGGCGCGCGCGTTCCCCGGCTTCGTCGACGTGGCGGCCGTGATGCGCGCGCGGACGTTCGCTGAGTACGACCGCACCGTCACCGCGCCGCTGCACGGCTTCGCCGACGAGGTGGACTACTGGCGGCGCTCGTCGTGCCTGCCGTACCTCGCGCGCGTGCGCAGGCCGGTGCTGCTCATCAGCGCGCGCGACGATCCCTTCGTGCCGCCCGACGTGCTGCCCGATCCCGCGTCGCTGCCGCGGGGCGTCGTCGCCGAGTTCAGCGAGCGCGGGGGCCACGTGGGCTTCTGGGAGGGCCCGCCGTGGCGGCCGCGCGCGTGGGCCGAGCGGCGCGCGCTGGCGTTCCTCTCGGAGGTGTTCGAGGAGCGCCACGGTTCTCGAGGAGCGTCACGGGTTGCCCAGGACGCGACGAGCGCTGGGGGTCTGGGGGCCATGTCGTGGCCCCCAGGTGATAGGGCGGCCATTGCGGGGCCCCCAACCTGCTAGGATGCGCGGGATGTCCGACGACGCGTACGGCCTGCCCGTCTCGACCGCCGATCCCGAGGCGCTCGCCCTCTACGATCGCGCCGTCCGCTCGCTGCAGGCGTGGCAGGCCGACGCGCTGGAGCTCTTCCGCGCGGCGGCCGAGCGCGACCCCGGGCTGGCGCTGGCGCACGCCGGCGCGGCCGTCTGCCTGTTCCTGGAGGAGCGCTTCCCCGAGACGAAGGCGGCGACGGAGGCCGCCCGTGCCGCGGTCGCGGGCGCGAGTCGGCGCGAGAGCTCGCACGTCGCCGCGCTGACGGCGTGGACGTCGGGCAAGGTGCCGGAGGCCGAGCGGCTGATGCGCGAGCACCTTGCGACGTGGCCGCGCGACGCGATGGTGTTCCAGCGCCTCTACTACGTCTACTTCTGGCTGGGACGGTTTCCGGAGATGCTCGCGCTCACCGCTTCGCTGCACGATCAGTATCCGGGCTCGTCGTTCGTGCTGGGCCTGCACGCCTTCGCGCTGGAGGAGGCCGATCGGCTGCCCGAGGCCATGCGGACGGCGGAGGCGGCGCTGCAGCTCCAGCCCAACGACGCGTGGTCGGTGCACGCCCTCGCCCACGCGCTGTACGAGTCCGAGTCGTTCGACGCCGGCGTGACCAGGCTGCCCGCCGCCATCCATCCGTGCCGCGGCCTCAACTGGTTCCGCAACCATCTATTGTGGCACCTGGCCCTCCTGCACTTCGCGCGCGGCGAGTACGCGCGCGCGTCGGACATCGCGCGCGCCACGTTCGAGCGCGAGCCCTCGTCGATCGCCGGCGACCTGCACGACTCGATCTCGCTGCTCTGGCGGCTCGAGCTGGTCGGGCAGCCGGTGGGCGCGCGCTGGGAGCCGTTCACGGCCATCGCGCGCGAGCGCGTGAACCGCATGGGCCTGCTCTTCCACGCGGCGCACGTGGCGATGGCCCTCGTGGGCGGCGGCGACTGGACGAGCGCGAAGACGCAGCTCGACGCGGCACGCGCGCGGGCGACGAAAGATCCCACCGGCCTCATGGGCGACGTGCTGGTCCCGCTGATCGAGGGCCTGCACGCCTTCGCGCAGGGCGACTACCGCACGAGCATCGCGAGGATCGAGCCGCTGCGGCCCCGCATCGTCGAGCTCGGCGGCAGCCGCGCCCAGCGCGACGTCTTCCACGACACGCTGTTCGAGGCGTGCTTCCGCGCCGGCGACGCCGAGCGCGCCGGCCGGTACCTGGCCGAGCGCCTCGCGCACCGCCGCGACCATCCCTGGCTGTCGCGCGGCCTGTGAAGATGGGGGGCCCCGAAATGGCCCCCCATACCCCCCCGCGCTCGTCGCGCCCCGGCAAAGCCGTGGCGCGCCTCGTTTGGCTGGTCCTCGCGGGCGTGCTCGCGGGCTGCGCGGCGTCCGACCCGCGCACCCCGCAGACGGCGCCGCCGCGCGCCGTCGAGATCACGTTGCTGCAGATCAACGACGCCTACGTGCTCGAGCCGGTGGACGGCGGCCGGCGCGGCGGCATGGCGCGGCTCGCGACCCTGGTGAAGCGGATGCGCGCCGCGCACCCCAACGTCGTGTTCGCCCACGCCGGCGACGCGCTCTCGCCCTCGCCGATGTCGACCGTGCTGCGTGGCGCGCAGATGATCGCCGTCCTCAACGCGCTCGGCCTGGACGTGGCGACGTTCGGCAACCACGAGTTCGACTTCGGCCCCGCCGTGTTGCGCGAGCGCGTCGCAGAGTCGCGGTTCCTCTGGCTCTCGGCCAACGTCGTCGAGCGCGCGAGCGGCCGGCCGTTCGGCGGCGCCGCGCGCGAGCGGTTGCTGGAGCGCGGCGGGCTCCGCCTCGGCCTCTTCGGCCTCACGACCACGGAGACGGCCACGACGTCGGCCGCCGGCCCGGAGGTCGAGTTCCGCGACACCGAGGCCGAGGGAAAGACCGTCGCCTCCGACCTGCGCAGCCGCGGCGCGCAGCTCGTCGTCGCGATCACGCACCAGCACATGCGCGCCGACCGCGCGCTCGCCGCCGCCGCCGACGTGGACGTGATCCTCGGCGGCCACGAGCACGAGCCGCTCGTCGCCGAGGAGGGCAAGGCCGTCATCACGAAGGCGGGCTCGGACGCGCGCTACCTGGTGGAAGTCGCGGTGTGGCTGCGGCCGGACGGCGCGCTCGTCGAGCGCTCATGGACGTTCCACGAGGTGAGCGCGCGACTGCCGGAGGATCCCGACGTCGCCGCCGTCGTCCGCGCGTACGAGACGCGGCTCGGACGCGAGCTCGATGCCGAGATCGGCCGCACGACGGTGGCGCTCGAGGCGCGCCGCGCGCCGCTGCGCACCCAGGAGACGAACCTCGGCGACTTCATCGCCGACGCGATGCGCATCCGGCTCGGCGCCGACGTCGCGCTGCTGAACAGCGGCGGTGTGCGCACGGACCGCGTCGTGCCCGCAGGCCCGCTCACCAGGCGCGACGTCCTGGGTCTCGTGCCGTTCACCAACGTGGTCATGAAGCTCGCGGTGTCCGGCGCGCGCCTGCACGAGGCGCTCGAGCAGGGGCTGAGCCGGCTCGAGCGCGAAGGCGGCGGCTACCTTCAGGTGTCGGGGCTGCGGCTGGCGTACGATCCGCGGCTGCCGGCCGGCCGACGCGTGCTCGCTGTCGAGGTCGGCGGCGCGCCCCTCGACCCCGCGAAGATCTACACCGCGGCCGTGGTGGACTGGATCGCGCGGGGCGGCGACGGCGTCGGCGCGCTGCGCGACGGCCGCGTGCTCGTGGACGCGATGAGCGGTCCGTCGCTCTCCGACGTCCTGCTCGAGGCGATCACCGCGCGGGGCGGGATCGCGCCGGCCGTGGACGGCCGGCTCCGCGACGCCACGCGCTGAGCTCTCTCACCCCAAGGAGGATTCCATGGCCATGCTGGGCGACATCGTCGAGCTGTCGATGGTCGTGCGCGACCTGGACGAGGCGGCGGCGCGCTTCACGAGGCTCTTCGGCCTCTCCGTGCACCGGCGCGACACCTCGGAGCGCTTCGGCTTCAAGAACGCCATCCTGCCCACGGGCATCGGCCACATCGAGCTGCTGCAGCCGACGGATCCCGGCAAGGCCGTCGGCAAGTTCCTCGCGAAGCGCGGCGAGGGCGTCTATCTGGTCGGCTTCGAGTGCGCCGACGTGGCGGGCGCGGTGGCGAAGCTGCGGGCGGACGGCGTGCAGGTGGACAGCCCGCGTCCGGACATCGCGTGGGTGCACCCGCGCCAGACGCACGGGCTCTTCGTCGAGCTGCGCCACCGCGAGCGTTACTGAGCGTAGATCGAGGGGTGGCACGGCTTCGCCGGGCCGCCCCGAGCGTTGGGGGTTTGGGGGCCATTTCGTGGCCCCCATGTCAGTCAGGCGGCCGGCGATCGGCCCAGGGCTGCGCGGCCTCGAAGGCGGCCGCCGCGCGCAGCACGCCCGCCTCGTCGCGCCAGCGGCCGACGATCTGCAACCCGACGGGCAGTCCGGACTTCGTGAAGCCCGCGGGCACCGAGATCGCCGGCAGGCCGACGACCGTGAAGGCGTAGGTCAGCATCGCCCAGTCGATGTAGCTCGGCATCGGCTGGCCGTTGATCTCCTTGGGCCCGGAGCGCCACTCGACGGGGAAGGGCGGCACCGTCGCCGTCGGCGTCAGGAGCAGGTCGTAGCGCTCCTGGAACGCGCGCACGCGATGCCAGAGCTCCGTGCGCAGGCGCTCGGCGCGCCCGATCTGCGAGGGCGTGAGCGCGAGCCCGTGGTCGATGTTCTTGACGAGGTTCTCCTGCATCGCGCCGCGCCACTTCTCCAGCTTCTCCTCGTGGCGCGCCACCATGGACGCGCCGCGGCTCGTGAGCACGATCTCGCGCAGCCCCGTGAAGTCGGGATGCGCCTCCTCGACGCGGGCGCCGAGCCGGCGAAACGCGTCGGCGGCGGCGCGCGTCAGCGCCCGCACCTCGTCGTCGACCGGCGTGACGCCGAGGTCGCCGCCCCACGCCACGCGCAGACCCCGCACGCTCGGGCGGCGCACGGCGTCGAGGAACGCGCGCGGGCTCACGGCGTAGGAGATCGGCGAGCGCGGGTCGGCGCCCGCGATGACGGACAGCATCAGCGCGGTGTCGGCGACGGTGCGCGCCATGGGACCGGTCACGCTCCACGGATCCCACGCCAGTGGCGCGGGATGGACGGGCACGAGGCCGGGCGAGGTGCGGAAGCCGACCACGCCGCAGAACGCCGCGGGCAGGCGCAGCGAGCCGCCGAGATCCGTGCCCTGGGCGAGCGGCCCGAGGCCGGTGGCCAGCGCCACGGCGCCGCCGCCCGTCGAGCCGCCCGGCGTCAGCGCCGGGTTCCAGGGATTGCGCGTGACGCCGAAGACCTCGTTGAAGGTGTTGGCGCCCGCCCCGAACTCCGGCGTATTGGTCTTTCCCAGCACGATGGCTCCCGCGGCTTTCAGGCGCGCGACGACCAGCGCGTCCTCGTCCGGCACGTGGTGCTCGAAGATCTTGCTGCCCCACGTGGTCCGGATGCCCTTCGTCGGCGTGAGGTCCTTGATCGACACCGGCACGCCATGCAGCGGGCCGAGGCGCGCGCGGCGCCTGGCCGCCGCCGTCGCCTTCTTCGCGGCCTCCAGCGCCGGCTCGGCGGCCACCGTGCAGTAGGCGTTCAGGCGCGGGTTCACGCGCTCGAGGCGGGCGAGCACCGCCTGCACGAGCTCGAGCGGCGAGACCGCGCCGCGCGCGATCAGCGGGACGAGCTTCGTGGCCGGCATGAAGCAGAGATCGCGGTCAGCCACCGGGCAGCTCCTTTCGCGCGGCCATGGCCAGGCCATAGACGCGGTCGGCATCGCGGACGTCGTTGAAGCGAACGGTCGAGTCGGCGCCGAGCGCGCCCATGGCGCCGAAGAAGTCCATGCCGGTGTTGTCGTACATCGACGCCCACGAGGTGTTGCCGAAGCTGATGGTGCCGACTCCGCTCGACCGGACGGACTTGTTGATGGTCGGCACGGCGGACAGGAGGCACGCGCGCAGCGTACGGCCGCGGCCCTCGACCAGGACGAGCGCGCGCTTGTTCGTGAGCGCGTAGTACGTGCGGCGCTTCCTCCACGCCTTGTAGAAGAAGCGCCCGGCGATGAAGTAGAGGCCGACGAGCACGAAGGGGATCCCCCACAAGACGAAGAACCATGGTACCGCCGAGCGGTGGCCTTCCCCGAACACGCCGAGACCGAGCACGCCCGCCTCCCACGCGAGCGCGAAGCCGCCCCACAGGAGGCTGAACGGCACCAGGAAGATGTCGACGCGCTCGAAGATCACGCGAGGGTCGGGCTGGCCCGTCCACAGCAGGCGCTCGCCGCCGAGCAGCTCAGTCTGGAAGCGCAGCTCGGGGGGCGTCATTTGCCGCCCAAGACCTTCCGCGGGTCCAGCGCGTCCCGCAACCCATCGCCGATGTAGTTGATCGAGAGGACGGTGAGGAAGATCGCGGTGCCCGGGAACAGCGCCCAGTGCGGGGCGAAGTCGAGGTTGTCCTTGGCGTCGAACAGGATCCGCCCCCACGTGGGAATATCGGGCGGGAAGCCGAGGCCGAGGAACGACAGCGACGATTCCGCGATGATCGCCACCGCCACGTCGAGCGAACCGGCGACGATGACGGGGCCCACGGCGTTGGGCAGGATGTGCCGCATCACCTGGCGCAGCGGCGCGGCGCCGAGGCCGCGCGCCGCCTCCACGAACTCCTTCTCGCGCAGCGACAGGAACTGCGCGCGCACGAGGCGCGCCACCGGCATCCAGCGCAGCCCGCCGATCACCGCCACGATGAGCACGAAGACGCCCGCCTCGGGGCCCAGCGTCTTCTTCAGCGCGTCGCGGAACAGGTAGACGATCAGCAGCAGCAGCGGCAGCTGCGGCAGCGACAGGAAGAGGTCGGTGAGGCGCATCAGCGTGTGGTCGGTGACGCCGCCGAGCTGGCCGGCGAGGGCGCCGACGCCGGTGCCGATCGTGATCGAGATCAGCATGGCCACCACGCCGACCGCGAGCGAGATGCGGCCGCCGTAGAGCATCCGCGCCAGGAGATCCTGGCCGAGGTCGTCGGTGCCGAGCGGGTGCGCCCGCGACGGCCCCTTGAGCTTGGCCTTGAAGTCGATCTCGTTGATCGGCACGCGGTAGACGAACGGCCCCAGCAGCACCGCCGCCACCATGACCAGCAGCAGGGCGAAGCCGATCATGGCGAGCCGGTGGCGGCGGAAGCGGCGCGTCGCCTCGCGCCAGAGCGAGAGGCGCGCGCTGCCGGCGCTGAGGAGCGGAGCGGCGGGCGCGGCGGCCACGCTCATGCGGGTCTCATCGGTAGGCGATGCGGGGGTCGAGCCAGCCGTAGAGCAGGTCGGCTACCAGGTTGAAGATCACGACCAGGCACGAGAAGACGAACGTGATGGCCATGATGACCGGCGTGTCGTTGGCCAGGATCGAGGAGATCAGCAGCGAGCCGATGCCGGGGATGCGGAAGATCTGCTCGGTGATGACGGCGCCGGTGAAGATGCCCGGGATCTGGAGCGCCACCAGCGTCACGACGGGGATGAGCGCGTTGCGGACGACGTGCTTGACGACGGTGGCGCGCTCGGAGAGGCCCTTGGCCCGCGCGGTGTTGACGTAGTCGAGCCGGACGACGTCGAGCACCGCGGAGCGCACGAAGCGCGTGAGGGTGGCGCCCTGGAACAGCCCCAGCACGGCCACCGGCATGGCCGCCTGCCGCGCGTGCTCCCACCACCAGCGCCAGCCCGCGGCGCTGATGTCGGCGCGGTAGATGAACGGCAGCCAGTCCAGCCAGAGGCTGAAGACCAGGATGAACACGAGCCCGGTGAAGAAGGTCGGCAGCGAGAAGCCGATGAAGGCGAACGTGGTGGTGACCTGATCGAAGACAGAGTACGGGCGCAGCGCCGAGTACGTCCCGATCGGCAGCGCGATGAGCAGACCGAGGAGCTGCGCGCTGCCGAGGACGAAGAGCGAGGTCGGCAGCCGTTGCACGATCAGCGTGTCCACGTTCACGCGGCTCACGAACGAGAAGCCCCAGTCGCCGCGCAGCATCGAGGTGAGCCAGCGCGTGTAGCGCACGGGCAGGGGGTCGTCGAGGCCGAACTTTGCGCGCAGGTTCATCCGGACCTCGGGCGGGACGTTCGGGTTGGTGGCCAGCTCCTCGAAGGGATCGCCCGGCGCCAGGGCCAGGATGGTGAAGAGGACGAGGCTGATCCCGAAGATGACGGGGACGGCGATCAGCAGACGGCGGACGACGTAGCGTGACATCGCTCAGGGGGCCGGGCGCGTCCGCCCGGCCCCCGTCCCGCGTCCTAGGCTCTGAACCAGTTGTAGAGGAAAGCGGTGTCGTTGTCCCAGCCGCTGATCTCCGCCCCGCGCAGCCGGCTCGACACGGCCTGCACCTTGTTGCGCCAGAGCACGGGAACCACGATCACGTTCTGGATCACCAGGTCGTTCATCCGGATGAACAGCGCCGCGCGCTTGACGGGATCGAGCTCCGTCTCCGCGGCGCGGAACAGCTTGTCGTACTCCTCGCTGCGCCAGCGCGTGATGTTGCGGCCCTGGTACTTGTTGTCCTTGGCCGAGACCTCCCATGACGCGAACTGCTCCATGAACGTCTGGGGGTCCGGCGAGGCCTGCGTCGTCGTGTACATCTGGATATCCGTCGAGAATCGCGAGTAGATGTCCGGGTTCGCCGCGTCGGACGAGAAGTAGACCGACGCCGTGATGGACTTGATCTCGATCTCGATGCCGGCCTTGGCTGCGGCCTGCTTGACGATGGCCTGGGTCTTCTGGCGCGGGGCGTTGATCGAGGTCTGGTAGACCATCTTCAGCTTCTTGTCGCCCTTGGCGCGGATGCCGTCGGCGCCTTTCTTCCAGCCGGCGGCCTCGAGGATCTGGACGGCCTTCTCGACGTTGAATTCGGCACGGTTGGCCTTGGAGACGTACTTCGACGGCGAGTTGAGGAAGTTCGGCGTCACCTGGCCGCCGCGGCCGTAGATCTCCTCCTGGACCGAGGCGCGGTCTACCAGCAGACTCAGGGCCTGGCGGACGGCGGGGTCGGTGAGGAAGGGATGGGGTGCCTTGACGCTCGAGCGCTCGCCGTCGACCTCCTTCCATGGATCCGTCTGGTTGCACTGGATGTGCTCGATGTTGCCGCCCGGCGAGGTCTCGAACTTGCCACGGCCGCCCTGCTCCATGCGGCGCATGATCTCTTCCTCGACCTGCATGTTCCACGCGTAGTCGTACTCCGCCGTCTGCACGACCGCGCGCCCCGCCGACACGGCGTCGCCGCCGCCCTTCATCTCGATGGTGTCGAAGTGCGGGCGGTTCGGCATGTGATAGGCCGGGTTCAGCTCGCCGCGCACGATGTCGCCCGGCTTGAAGTCGACGAAGCGATAGGCGCCGGTCCCGACCGGCTTGAGGTTCGCCGGCGCCTCGCGCGACTTGGCGCCCTTGAACGGCTCGAACAGGTGCTTGGGAAGGATCATGCCGCGGTAGCCGCAGAAGCCGTCCGCCCAGAACGGCGTCGGATTCTTGAACACGAGCTTCACCGTGTGGCTGTCGAGCTTGTCGATGCGCGCGATGTCCTTGTACGAGCTGATCGTGGTGGCCGCCGTGGCGGAATCCGCCGCGTACTCCCAGTTGAAGACGATGTCGTCGGCGGTGAACGGCTTGCCGTCGTGCCACACGACGCCCTTCTTGAGCCTCCACGTGACCGACTTGCCGTCCTTGGCGACGGCGCCGTTCTGGCTGGACGGGATCTCGGCGGCGAGGATCGGCACGAGGTTGCCGTCGGGATCGAAGGCCGCGAGCGGGTCGTAGAAGATGCGCGAGCCGTCCTGGTCCTTGGTGCCGGTGGCGAAATGCGGGTTCAGCAGCGTCGGCGACTGCCACCAGAGGACCTTCAGCGCGCCGCCGCCGCCGCGCCTGGTCGGCGCGTACTGCACCTTCGGTTGCGCCTGGGCCACGCCGGCCGCGGCCAGCATCTGGGCCGCCAGCGGCGCGGTCAGCCCGAGCCCGACCATCGCCTGCACGAAGCGGCGGCGGCTGAGCGCGCCGGCGCGCACCTCCTCGATCAATCCCCGCAGCCGGCACTCGTCCATGACCGTCCTCCCGTGAGGGTGATGGCTTCTTATCGTCTCGCGCTCGCGCGGTGTCAAGCCTTGTACCAGTACGGCAGCCGCCACATGGTCGTGTCCCAGCCGTTGAGGTCCATGCCGTGCAGGCGCGCGGTCGCGGCGCCCAGACCGTTGCGCCAGAGGACGGGGATCACCACGACGTTGCCGATGACGAGGTCGTTCATCCGGATGAAGAGCGCCGCGCGCTTGAGCGGATCCATCTCGGTCTCCGCGGCCCGCCAGAGCCGATCGTACTCCTCGCTCCGGAACCGTGTGACGTTGCGCCCCGCCCACTTGTTGTCGCGCGTGGCGATCTCCCACGAGACGAACTGCGCCATGAAGACCTGGGGATCGGGCGCGTTCATCCCCACGTTGTACATCTGGAGATCGGCGTAGAAGTGCGCGTAGGTGTCCGGGTTGGCCGCGTCGGAGGAGAAGAACACCGAGGCCACGACCGACTTCAGCTCGAGCTCGATGCCCGCGCGCGCGCACGCCTGCTTGACGATGGCCTGCGTCTTCTGGCGCGGGGCGTTGATCGACGTCTGGTAGACGAACCGCAGCCGCTTGCCGTCCTTGGTGCGGATGCCGTCGCCCCCGCGGCGCCAGCCGGCGGCGTCGAGGATCTGGTTGGCGCGCTCGACGCTGAACTCCCAGCGAGTGTTGTGGGAATAGAAGCGGGAGGGGGCGTTCAGGAAATTCGGCGAGGTCTGCCCGCCGCGCCCGTAGATTTCCTCCTGGATGGAGGCGCGGTCGACGAGGACGTTCAGCGCGGCGCGCACGGCCGGATCCGAGAGGGTCGGGTGCGTGCTCTTCGCGCTCGAGCGCTCGCCCTCGATCTCGCGCGCGGGGTCGCTGTGATTGAGCTGGATGTGCTCGGGGTTGCCCGTCGGCCAGATCACGATGCGTCCCTTGCCGCCCTGCTCGAGCCGGCGGAGGATGTCGTCCTCCACCTGCATGTTCCATGCGTAGTCGTACTCACCGGTTTGTAATACGGCGCGCGCCGCGGAGGCCGCGTCGCCGCCGCCCTTCATCTCGATCGCGTCGAAGAACGGGCGGTTGGGCACGTGGTAGACCGCATTGAGCTCGCCCCGCACGACGTCCCCCGGCTTGAAGTCGACGAAGCGATAGGCGCCGGTGCCGACGGGGCGCAGATTGGCGGGCGCCTCACGCGACCTGGCGCCCTTGAACGGCTCGAACACGTGCTTGGGGATGAGCATGCCGCGGGCCCCGCAAAACGCATCGGCCCAGAACGGCGTGGGGCGCTTGAAGACCACCTTGACGCTGTGGGTGTCGAGCTTGTCCACGCGCTCGATCTCGCGGTACGAGGCGAGCGTCCACGCGGCGGTCGCGGGGTCGGCGGCGTACTCCCAGTTGAAGACGACGTCGTCGGCGGTGAACGGCTTGCCGTCGTGCCAGGCGACGCCTTTCTTGAGACGCCACAGCACCCAGGTGCCGTCGCGCGCAACGCCGCCGTTCTCGACGCTCGGCACCACGGCCGCGAGGATCGGGATGACGTTGCCGTCGGGATCGAAGGCCGCCAGCGGCTCGTAGAAGATGCGCGCGGCGTCCTGGTCCTTGGTGCCGGTCGCGAAGTGCGGGTTCAGGAGGGTCGGCGCCTGCCACCAGAGGACTTTCAGCTGGCCGCCCCCGCCGCGCCGGCTCGGCGTGAAGGCCGGCCGTGCCTGCGCCCGCGCGGGCAGCGGCGCCAGCATCTGTGCGGCGACCGGCGCGGTGACGCCCAGTCCGGCCATCAGCGTCACGAAGCCGCGCCGCGAGAGGCGGCCCCGGCGGACGTCGGCGACGAGGGCCCGGAGCTCCCGCTCGTTCACTGCGCGGCGAGCATGCGCACGGCGACGTCGATCGCCTCGATCATGCTCTCGGGGTTCGCGATGCCCTTCCACGCGCGGTCGAAGGCGGTGCCGTGGTCGACGGAGACGCGCAGGAACGGCAGGCCGACCGTCACGTTGACGCCCGACAGGCCCGTCCAGCGCTTGCTCGCCTCGTCGTACGTGAACCCGACCGTCTTCACCGGAATGTGTCCCTGGTCGTGATACATGGCGACGACGATATCAAATTCACCACCGCGCGCGCGGGAGAACAGGGTGTCCGCGGGCAGCGGACCGATCACGGTCATGCCCTCGGCGCGCGCGGCCTCGATGGCGGGCG
>Ga0209761_1001360_pt1 | contig 15810 bp, 9 predicted proteins | sample GraSoi013_1_40cm_4_FD_185818 | JGI IMG/M metagenome (GOLD analysis project Ga0209761, IMG submission 185818) | Grasslands soil microbial communities from the Angelo Coastal Reserve, California, USA - Sample 09_25_2013_1_40cm (SPAdes) (version 2) | ecosystem: Environmental > Terrestrial > Soil >...
TCACGTGATCCACCGTCCGCACGTACCCCTGCAGCTCCTCGATGCGGCGGATCTGATTCGCCGACTGTTTCTGCACCACGGTTAGTTCCTCGGTTCCAGCGCCTCAGTGCGGGCGTGCCCGTCGACGAGCGAAAGCGGCGTCACACCCAGGAGCACCCCGAGGGTCGGCGCGATATCGACCGTGTTCATTCGCCCGGCAAACGCGCCGCGCCGCACCCCACGGCCCCAGAAAATGATCGGCACCCGGGAGTCGTCTTCGGAAGGTTGGCCGTGCATCGCGATCGGCAGGTTCGGAATATCCCAGACCGACCCGGGCTGCAGCGTCACGGTGAGGACGACACCGGCATCCGCCGGCAGCTGATGGAGCCAACGCCGCGCCACGGGATCAGATGCCGTGTCGGCGCGCGCCAGGTCGGCCGGCTTGATCACCCGTGCCACTCCCTGAACTCGCACGACGCGTGCGGTGAGCGCATCGAGGACGCTGTCGGTTTTGATTCCCAGCGCGGCCAGCCGGCCGTTATCGTGCAGGAACAACATCCCCGTGTCGAACTCGAGCCACTCGCGCGGGACTGCGCCCGCACCCGCCACGCGATCGAGATCGCGGTTTACCGCGGCGATCAGCGTGTCGAGCTCGACGCGATACGCGGCCCCGCCCGTTTTCGCGCGCGTCCGCTCCGGGTATGACGTCACACCGTGATCGGCGGTGAGGACGACCACGAGATTGTCGCGCCCCACCCGATCGGTGAGCCGTTTCAAGAACCAGGCGAGATAGCGGTCAAGCCGTAGCACCTGATCGTGGATCTCACGCGAGTCGGGGCCGAACGCGTGCCCGATAGCATCCGTCGTCGAGAGACTCACCGCGAGGAGGTCGGTGCTGCCGCTCTTTCGGCCCAGGCGCAGCGCCTCGAACCCCTCGAGCGCGAACAACAGCGTGAGCGAATCCATTGCGGGCACACCCGCTACGGCCGCCGCCGCGAGGACGCTGTCGGGCGGAAGTCGATGGGGGAAGACGGTACCGGCACCGCCGTTCTCCCAGACCTCATTGTCAGCCTCTTTGTACGCGCTGTCCGGCAGCAGCAAGGTCCATGTCGTGTTCGCGGCCTTGAACGGCAACCGGCGCGCGTTGAAGCCTTGAACCCACGTGGGCAGCGTGTCGGCGTAATAGCGACTCGTCGTGAACAGACCCGACTGGTACCAGAAGACCTGCTGTTTCGACTGGCCGATGGGAAGAATCGCTCCCCGATCCTTGCGGCTCACGGACAACACGCGCGCCGTTGGATCGGACGCTTTCAACCAATCGACCAGCGTGGTACCGCGGAAGCGCCGCGGCGAAGCCCCTGGGCCGGTCGTGCCCAGCAGCGGCGCGAGCGAGTCCTGGACACCCTCCAAGTTGCGGATGATCCCCGTGTGTGCGGGCCACAGGCCGGAGAGAATCGTGGAATGGCCGGGCGCCGTCTCCGTGACGGCGTGGTCCTGATAGCCGTCGGTGAAGACAGCCCCCTCGCTCACCAGTTGCCCCAATCCTCCCGTCAGCTGGCTTTTCCAGCGCGTGAGGTAGTCGGGACGCAGCTGGTCGACGGTGATGACGACGACGAGCTTCGGCCGGGAGGGGGACGATGCTGGGACGAGCAGCCAGCTCAGGAGGGTCAGATAGACGGCGAAAGGCATGGCCAGAAACTAGCGGTCGTCAGGCGGTTACCGCCACCGGGTCGTGGGGCCGCTCGCGGAACGCGAGAATCCCCGCCACACCGACCACGACGGCCGCGAGCAGGAACGGCACTCCATGTCCCAGCGTGGCGAACACCAGCGTGGCACCGATGGGGCCGACGATGCTGACGATGCCGCGGAAGGTTTGTTGCGCTCCCATGATCAATCCGAGCTCGTGTCGATCGGTCCGCTCGCTGACCAACGACGTGGATGCAGGAAACAGCAGCGCAGTCCCCATGGGAACAAGGATGAGAAAGAGAATAAACAGAGGCATGGCGCGGGCTGGCGCAAGCAAACCGGCAGGCAGCGGCATCAGCACGAGGCCAAGGAGCAGTGCGATCGTGCCGATCTGCATCGTGCGGATCTCACCGAACCGGGCGTTGAACCATCCGACGATTGTTGCCCGCATGATGACGCCCACGACGCCAAAGATGGGAAAGAAGTAACCGATCGTGCGCGCGCTGATGGCGAACGTATCCTTCAGGTACAACGCGAGCACACCGATGACCACGTTGAGGGCCAGCATGCCCACCACGTAGATCCAGATGACCCGATGCGCCGGCGTGGTGGGTTGGCGCAGGATCTCCAAAAGCGCCTGGCGGACCGAACGGCCTTCGGGGACCACAAAGTGCCCACTGGGACTGCGCGTCTGCGCCGCGCGCGATTCCGGCAGCCACTTCCACGCGAAGAACACGTTGATCAACACCATCACCGCCGCGACGAGTCCCGGCGCCTGCCGGCCAAAATTGTACGCCGCGGAACCGATGAAAGGACCGATCACCACACCGGCGCTGGTCGCTGCCGACAGCCATCCCAGCGCCTTCGCCCGTTCCCTCGGCTCCATCGTGTCGGCCACGTAGGCCTGCGCGACGCCGGTCGTGCCGCCGCCGAGCCCCTGCACGAGGCGCGAAGCGAACAGCATCCACAGCGAGTTGGCAAAACCGAAGATGACGTAGGCGAACGCCGAAGCGCCAAGACCGATCAGCAAGGCGGGCCGGCGACCATAACGGTCGGAGAACTTGCCCCAGACCGGCGAGGAGATGAGCTGCGCGACGGCGAAGGAGGCGATAAGGGGTCCCACCAACCACTCCGGCGCCTTCAGATCGAGCGCGTAGAACGGCATCAACGGCGCGACCAACATGAAGCCCATCATGTCGACGAAGCAGACCGCCATCAGCACCCAGAGCCGCTTCATCGTCTCGCTCCCACGCCCAGCACCACCGCGCTTACGAGCATCAGCACGACTCCGAACGCCGCGGCCACGCCGGTCTCGGCGAGCCGGAGGCTCGACAGGATTTCGATGGACACGGGGCGCGTCTCGTATGTGTACAGCACAATGGAGGCGACGATGTCCCCGAGCGCCGCGACGAATGCGAGGCTGGCACCAGCCGCGAGGCCCGGTCTGAGCTGCGGCAGCGTCACGCGCGTGAGGGTGCGCCAGCGACCGGCCCCGAGACTCGCGGCCGCTTCCTCGAGCGACGGATCGAGCTGACGATACGCCGCGAGAATTCCTCGGCCCGTGAGCGGCAGCGCGCGCACGAGATAGGCGAGGGGGAGAATCGCGGCGGTGCCGACCAGCACAAACCGCAGCTGGAGCGGTGCGTGGACGCTGAACGTGATGGCGAGCGCGATCGCGAAAACCGTTCCCGGGAGCGCCCAGGGCAGCGCCAGCAATCCCTCGATCGCGCGACGCAGCACGACGCGCCGCCGGACCACGAGCCAACCGGCGGCGAGCGCGAGCGCGACGGCGACGGCCGTACTGGCGGCGGCCATCCACAGCGAGTTCAGCATGGGCCGCAGCCGCTCCGCTTCCGAAAAGAGGCGGCGGTAGTTCGCGAGATTGAGGACGGGCGGGAGAATTTCGGTCGTCCAGGCGCCGTACGGCACGAGTGAAACGAGGGCGAGGGTGAGATGCGGCAGCAGCAGCAGCACCGCGAGGCCCCACCCCAGGGTCGCCGCGAGCCAGCGCACGCTGGCCCGTCGGATCGGGCGCGGCCGAGGCGCGATACCCTTCCCCAGCGCAACCAGGATGTCGTCACCTTCGGTGCGACGCAGGATCAGGAGCCCCGCCACGGCGACGATCGCGAGTGCCACGGTCTCGACCATGGCGAGCGGCAAGTCGCCGTTCAGCTTCGTCGCCACGATCTGCGTGGTCATCACGCGGAATCCGCCGCCGAAGATATAGGGCGCGCTGAACGAGCCCAATGCCGTCATGAACGTCAGCATGGCTGCGCCGACGAGTGACGGACGCAGCAACGGCACGATCACGCGCCACAACGTCGCGCGCCGATCCGCGCCGAGTGCCTGCGCCGCCTCCAGCATCGAGACGTCGAGCTTGGCCAGGCCGGCGCGCGTGAAGAGATAGAAGTAGACGTACATCGAGTAGGCGTGCACCAGCAGGATGGCGGCCGCACCCTGCAGCCGCCACGGCGCGTTCTCGAGATGCAGCGCCGCCTGGATGGCACGGGCGATGAACCCGGACTCCCCGTACAGAAACAGAAATGCGATCACTCCGACGAGCGGCGGCAGCACGACCGGCAGCGCGATCAACGAGCCCAGCGTCTTGCGACCGGGGAAATCGAACCACTCGAACAGGAAGGCCAGCGGGATACCGATCGCGGCGGCCAGCACCACGCTCACCAGGGAAATCCACACGCTCGCCCACAGGGCGGCCCATTCACCGGGCCGTGTGAGGAAGGCCCCGAGCGCCGTCGTGTCGGCCGCGTCGACCGCAACCACGCCAATCGGGTAGATCACCATCCACGCGAGGATCAGCGTGAGCGCCGCCGCCGCGAGCTCCGACCGGCGCAAACGGATCACAGGGCAATCACGCGCGTGGCTTCGACATACACCCGCGCTCCCACGCGTGCGGCGTCAGGCTCGGCGAGCACCTCGAAGTGTTGGTGGTCATCGCCTTCGATCAGAAAGAAGGCGGCCGCGCCGAGATAGCGCCGCTCGCGCACGACGCCCGGCAGACCGGCCTCGGAAAAGCGCAACCGCTCGGGCCGCACGACGAGAACGCCTGTGCCGTTGCCTCCGAGCGCGCGGGCTGCGTTTCCACGAAACACATTGGCACGACCTACGAACGTGGCCACGAAGAGATTGGCCGGGTGCTCATACAGCGCGTCCGGCGCCCCCACCTGCTCCAGCCGTCCCTGATTGAGCACCGCAACACGGTCGCCGAGGTCGAACGCTTCGTCTTGCTCATGCGTCACGAACACGGTGGTGATCCCGACGCGCTGAATGACTTCACGCAGTTCGTGGCGCGTGCGCTCACGCAATGCGGGGTCGAGGTTGGACAGTGGCTCATCCAGCAGCAGCACGCGCGGCTCGGGCGCGAGCGCGCGCGCCAGCGCCACTCGCTGCTGCTGGCCGCCGGAAAGCTCGTGTACCTTGCGCGGCTCAAAGCCGGCGAGATCGACGAGCCCCAGCGCCGCCGTGATTTTCGCGTCACGGTCAGGTGACTTCGGCAACCCGAACGCGACGTTCTCACCGACGTCGAGATGCGGAAAGAGCGCGTAGTGCTGGAACACCATCCCGAAACGCCGCCGCGCCGGAGGCACGCGCGTGACATCCTCGTTCGCGACGGAGATCCGGCCGCCGTCCGCCGTCTCAAACCCCGCCAGCAAGCGCAGCATCGTCGTCTTGCCGCTGCCCGAGGGGCCGAGCAGCGCCAGGATTTCGCCGCGCGCGATGTCGAGGGTGATGGGCCCGACGGTGACGTCGTGACTCCAGCGTTTCTCGATCGCCTGAATCTGGAGGAAGGGTGCGGTGGTCAACGGCTCCCCCCCCCCCTTCCTCCGGTGCCGCGCACATGCTGGTCCCACCAGCGCATCCACTCGGGGCCGTGCTCGGCCAGGAGATTCCAATCGACGTCCGCGACGACCATGCGGCGCCGCACGTCGCGCACCCACTCGGGCAGCGAATCGGCGGGCAGGTCTTGCCGGGCCGGCACGCGAAACACCTCGCGCGCCGCCGCGAGCTGCATTTCCACGCTGCCGACGAAGTCCACGTACGCCTGGGCCGCGGCGAGGTGCTTCGCGTTGCGCACGACGGCGATGCCGTCCTCGATCGCCACCGCGCCGCTCTTGGGAAAGACGTAACCGATCGGCATGCCGCGGCGGCGGCTGATCAACACGTCCGGCAAATCCCAAATCGTGATCAAGCCCTCCTGCCGGGCGATCTTCTCGCTGATGAGGGCGGGGTTCTGCTCGTAGACCTTCGTCTGTCCGTCCAGTCGCCGCAGCCACGCAAATCCCGCAGCGGTGTCGCCGGTTTGCTTGAGTCCCCGCGCCACGATGAAACCGAATACGGCGCGCATCGTCCCGCTCGCGAGCGGATCGCGAATGATCAGCTTGCCTTTCCACTTAGGATCGAGAAGGTCATCCCAATCCTGCGGCGCCTGCGCCGCCGGTACCACCTTCTCGGCATAGAGAAAGACGGCCGGCGTCTCGTAAACCGCGAAGTAGCAATCGCCGGCGCCCCGACCGCGGGCCGCGATGGCATCGGCCCAGACCGGCCGCCGGCAGTCCAGCAAGGACTCGGCGGCGGCCTGGGCCAGAATCAGAGAAGGGCCGCCGAACCAGACATCGGCTTGTGGGTTGGCGCGCTCGGAGCGCACGCGGTCGTACACATCCTGCGAGCCCATGTCGAGCCAGCGGACGTCGACGTCGGGGTGCAGCGCCTCGAAGCGACGCTCGAAAAGGGTGAGCAAGTCACGGCCGTGGGGTGAATACACAACGAGTGGTGTGCGGTGATCCCGCGAGCATGCGCTGAGAACTAGAGCGACCATCGCCACAATGCATCTCGCGTTATGGAACACTGTGCCGCTTCAATCCGAGCAGATTCATGAATAGGCGATACGCGCCGGGCACCCCTGCCGGCAGCTGTCGGAAAAAACTCAAGCCTGTGTACACATACGTGCCGCGTTGGATCGGCGCGATCAGCAGCCCGCCCTTGAGCTCAGCAGGTGGATTCGGCGGTCCGGGGTCATGCGTTTCGAGCACCGGGACGTACGTCGTGTCCCACGTGTGCGCGAAATACAGCCCCCGTTCCTGAATCCAGCCCCGCCAGTCCTCGGGCCCGATGCTGTTGGGATAATGAAAGACGGGATGCGCGGGGTCGAGCTCGGTGACCGGCGCGGTTTCGTCCGTCACGCGATCGTGCGGGCGGGCGATGGTGAGCGGGTAGGGCGCAAATCCGCCGTCGACGAACGGATACTGCTGGTACTGGACGATCACGAGCCCGCCGTTGCGCGCGTAGTCGAGCAGCCGGCCGTTGTTAGCGACGAGCGCGGGGTCGGTTTCGTACGCGCGGCTGCCGATCACGATGGCGTCGAAATGCGACAGATCACCGCGCGCCAATGAATCGGGGCCGATGAGCTCGACCGGCACGCCCACCGCGACCAGCGCCTCGGGCACGCGGTCGGCGGCGCCGCGCACATAGCCGACGTGCGACAGCCCCGGGAGCGCGACACGCGCGGCCCGGATCTGCGCCACCGATGGCTTCGTCAGCGCGCGCGGCCGGATGTGCGGATAATCGATGACCTCGAGCCATCCTGAGCCGGCCCGAACATTATAGGTCCCTGGCTGGAGGCTGTCCGCCGCCGGTGGGGCCACACTGACGACGACACTCTTCGTTTCGTCTTCGCGCGTGAACGAGAGACTTTCGGGCGAGATGGTGGGCCAGCCGTTCGGCGTCACGACCGTGGTTCGCGCGCTCGCGGCTCCGCGCGCGCGATTCGTGACCGTGATCATGAAGTGCCGCGGCGCGAGCGCGCCCCCCCCCCCCCCCCCCCCCCCGCCCCCGCCCCCGTCGATGGGCCACAGCAGCTCGTCAGGCGTAATCGCCACTTCCACGTCACGCGTCACGAAAATCGGCCGGCGGATCTCGCCGATCGCCTGATCGCGATAGCGGTATACGACTTCGCGCGTCAGCGTGACCGGCTCGCCACCGATTATCAGGCGAACGCGCGCCATCACGGGCGGCGGCTCGAACGGCAGGCCGCGCACGTCGGGGGACGCCGCTGACCAGTCGTAGAGCCCACCGCGATTCGTCAGCGGGCGGCGCAGGAAATAGGGCTGCGTCCGCTCCGCATCTCGGGCGACGGTCAGCACGAACCGGCGCGTCACGAGCGTGCCCTGAGCAACCGCCGGCGCGCCCAGCTCCAGCCGTTCGAGCGACCAACCGCTCGGTGCCGCGACAGCGACGCTATCGATGCGCACGGCGCTATCGCCCGCATTCCAGACCGAGACCTCGACCTGCAGCCGTTCGCCTGGGATGACGATGCCGTCATCCGCCGTACCGTCGATGGTGACACCGGCGGCCATCGCGATGGCTCGGTCGAGCAACCCGCGCTGCACCGAGTCCAGCGGGGACGGGGCGGCCGAGCCGAGGAGGCGCGACGCCCGGAGCAGGTACGGCAGTGTCGCCGACGGACGCCAGGGATTCAGCGCCGCGCGCGCGGAGTCGATGAGCGCGGCGTAACCAGTGACGTGAATCGTCGTGTCGACCCCGGCGAACATCGCAGTCTCTGCGGCCGTTGCCTTTGTCGCGATCAGTGCCACCCCGGCGGTCGCCGGACCGGCCCGCTGCAGCTGGCCCATGTCCTGCGAGCGGTGACGGCTGCGGCTCGCCATGGCAATCTGGAGATACGACTGCCCGATGATCGGATCGAGGATGCCGACCGGCAGGGTCAGCGTGGTCGCGGAGGGATCACCGCGCGTCGAGCGGTAAAACTTCTGGGGACCCCCAACCGAATCGCGGAGGAGATCGAACGCCTGTCGCGCGAGAATCGCCGAGACTTGATGGTGACCGTGGCCGTCGGCGGGCGTCCCCGAAAACACCGCGACGATGATCTGCGGCCGGAACCGGCGGATGACGTCGAGGACGTCTTTGAGAATCGAGTCGCGCGGCCAGAACCGGAACGTTTCCTCAGCGGTCTTGGAGTACCCGAAGTCGTAGGCGCGTGTGAAGAACTGGCGCGCGCCGTCGAGCTCTCTGGCCGACAGCAGCTCTTCGGTACGAATGACCCCGAGCTCGGGGCCGAGCTCGGGGCCGATGAGGTTCTGGCCGCCTTCGCCGCGCGTCAGTGAGAGATACGCGGCCTGCGCGCCCAGGCCTCGCGACAGGAGCACGAGCAGTTGCGTGTCTTCGTCGTCGGGGTGCGCGCCGATCATGAGGACACGCTTGTTGCTGCCGAGCTGCCGCAACGTGGTGGCCAATGCGGCGACGCCGCCGGTGCCGGACGGAGCCATCTGTCCATACGACACACCGGCGGCGCCGAAGCTCAGCAGGAGCCCGACGACACACGCTCTCACTATTGGGAAAGGTACACGGCGCCGCCCTTCATAACGAACTTCACTCGTTGCAGTTCCGTGATATCGCGTGTGGGATCGCCGGCAACGGCGATAATGTCAGCATACAGTCCGGGCGCGATCGCACCGAAGTTTTGCTCCTGGCCCAGCAGCGCGGCCGCAACCGAAGTTCCGGACTGAATCGCCTGCATCGGCGTCATGCCGTACTGCACGTAGTACTCGAATTCCTTCGCCTGATTGATCTCGGTCCACGGAAATCCGCCGACATCCGTACCCAGCGCGATCTTCACGCCGCGCCGCAGCGCGCGGCCGAACGCCTTGCGCTCGAGATTGACGAGCGCGGGCCACACGCCGCCGCGCGGCAACACGTGCACGCCGACCGTCACCGTCGGCACCCAATAGACATTGTTGCGCACCATCACGTCCATCAGCGAATCGGTCAGCCCGTCGCCGTGCTCGATCGAATTGACGCCCGCGCGCAGCGCCGCCGCGATCCCGTCCGAGCCGATCGCGTGCGCCGCGACCATGTGACCCAGGCGGTGCGACTCGTCCACGATCGCTTTCGCTTCGGCGTCGGTGAAGTTGACCCAGCTATGCAGCACACTGTCGGGCGTGAAGTAGTAGCGGCGGTCGCTGTAGTACTTGATCCAATCAGCGCCGTGCTGAATCTGTTGCCGCACCGCCAGGCGCGCGTTGTCCACGCCATCGACCGGCTGCACGCCGTGCGGCAGCTCGAGCTCCCAGTTGGTGGTGGTGATTGGATACATCCCGGTCGGCGCCATCGCACGGGTCGAGGCGAAGACTCGGGGGCCGGGAATCTCGCCGCGGTCGATGGCGAGCTTCACGTCGACATCGGCGTACATTGCGCCCTCGGTCTCGACGTCCCGAATCGCGGTGAAGCCGTGCTCCAACGACAACCGGGCGTTGCGGGCCGCGAGTATGGCGCGATATGCAGTCGATTGCTTGAGCAGCTGATCTTCATACTCCTGCGAGGTGACATCGCCCTGCAGCAAGAGGTGCGTATGCGCATCGATGAGGCCGGGCAGGACCGTCATCTGGCCGAGATCGACGACGCGCGCGTTGGGTGCCTGTCCCTGTACCTGGGCGATCGGGCCGACCGCCCTGATGCGCTCCCCGTCGATGAGGATCCCGATGTTGGTCTGGACTTGCTGCGAGCGGCCATCGATGAGCCGGCCTGCCTTGATGAGCACTTGCGGCTGCGGAGTCTGCGCGACCAGCGAAGCGGCAGAGAGAACGAGAACGGCGAGGGTGATCGAGCGCACGGAATCTCCAGAAGAAAACGGGACGGGAGAACTTACCTCCCGTCCCGCCCCTGTCACGACCCCTAACGGGACGCGAGCGGCTTCCCATCTGCATCGAGGAACCGGACTTCTCCGAAGTTCAGCTCGCGGATGCCGGCTTCGATCTTCGACCGATCGCCCACAATCACCCAGACCAGATGGTCGGGACGAATCGCCTCCTGTGCGGCGGTGCTCGCGTCGGGAATCGTGAGCGCGCGGACGCGCTGCGCGTAGGTCTCGTAGTAGTGATCGTCCAAGCCGTACGTGACGAGCTGCTCCAGCGAGCCCTGCACCGCGTCCATCGTCTCCCAATTGCCCGGCAGGGTGAGTGTGAGATTCGCCTGCGCCTTGGCCAGCTCGTCGGCATCGACCGGTCGCGGGCCGAGAATACCGCGCAACTCCCGATCGACTTCGACCATCGATTCCTTCGTCTTGTCGGTCTGCACCGGCGCGTACGCAATGAACGGACGCTGGCCGCGCGCGTCCCAGACGAATGTGAACGCGCCGTAGGACCAGTGTTTCGCTTCGCGCAGGTTCATGTTGACGCGCGACGTGAATTGCCCGCCCAGGAGTGACGTCATCACCTCGATCGCGTACTCGTGCGGATTGGCCTTCGGCGGCGCGAGATCGGCGGCGAGAATGATCGACTGCTCCGCCCCGGGACGGTCGAGAATGTAGACGAGCGGCCGCGGCTGATCCGCGACCGTGCTCACGTTCTTCTGCGGCACGTCACCGGACTCCCACCGGCTGAACAGCCGCGCGAGTCGCGGCTGAATCTCGGCAAGCGAGATGTCGCCCACGACGACGAGCGTCGCGTGATTCGGCTTGAACCAGGTGCGGTGGAAGCGCACCAGATCGTCACGCGTCATGCGCGTCACCGACTCCTCGGTGCCGGAGCCGGTCAGCGGGTTGCCATAGGCGTGGTTCGCGCCGTAGAGCAGCTGCGGGAAGACGCGCAATGCCATCTGCACCGGCTGCACTTTCTCGCGCTGGATGCGCGCGAGGCGCTGCCGCTGCTGCCGCTGGAAATCGGCCTGCGGGAACGACGGGGAGAGGATCACGTCGGCGAAGATGTCGAGCGCCGGATCGAGATTGTCTTTGAGCGTCGATAGTGACACGCTGGAGACGTCGAGCTGTGAGCCGGTGCTGAGCTCCGCCCCGAGCTGCGACAGCGTGTCGCTGATCTGCAGCGCCGTCCGCTTCGTGGTCCCTTCGTCCAGCATATCCAGCGCAAGACTCGCGGTCCCCGGCGCCGCAAACTGGTCGGCCGCGTACCCGGCGTCGATCAGGAGCGTCATGTTCACCTGCGGTATGGAATGACGCTCGGCGAGCACGATCTTGAGCCCGTTGGGGAGCGTCGCGCGGGCGATTGCCGGGAAGCGCGCGTCCGGCGGGGTGCCGGCGGCGGGAAGTTTCGAGCGATCCGCCCCCGTCGCCGCGACGTCGTAGGTGGGATACGGGCGGACCTCGACGACGAAATCGCCGTCGCTGAGCCAGCGTGCGGCCGCCGATCGCAGGTCCGCGGCGGTCGCGGTCGCGACGCGCTGGCGCGTCACCTGATAATGATCGGCATTTCCCGCGTACACCTCGTTCATCGCCAGCACGTCCGACTTGCCGCCGAAGCCGCCGATCCGCTCGATCCCACGGATGAAGCTGGCCCGCGACTGCGTCTTGACGCGACGCAGCTCGCCGGGCGTCGGGCCGGTCCGGACGAACCTGGTCAGCTCCTCATCGATCGCGCGCTCGACGCGGGCGAGTTCACCGCCCGGCTTGGCCGTGGCGCGAATCACCAGCTGTCCGCCGATCTCGCGCAGGTCCACGGATGCGACGACGTCGGTCGCGATCTGCTCGTCATAGACAAGCCGTTTGTATAACCGCGACGTCTTCCCGGCCGCGAGCACGTCGGTCACGAGATCGAGGTAGTCGCCGTCGGCCGATCCGAACTGCGGGATGTTCCATTGTTTGTAGATCCGCGCCTGCGGCACGCGATCCTGCATGATCTCCCGGTGCGAACCGGTGCGCTGCGCGATCCAGACGTCCTGCTTCGCGATCGGCGGCGTCGCAGGAATATCGCCGAAGTAGTGCTCGACTTTCTGCCGCGCCGTTTCCGGCGTGATATCGCCGGCCAGCACGATGACCGCGTTGTTCGGGCCGTAGTAGGTGCGGAACCACTGCTTCACGTCTTCGACCGAAGCGGCGTTGAGGTCCTCCATCGACCCGATCACGGTCCACGAATACGGATGACCCGCCGGGTAGGCGCCCTCCGCCATCAGGAGATTGACTTTCCCGTAGGGCTGATTCTCGCCCTGCCGTTTTTCGTTCTGTACGACGCCGCGCTGCTCGTTCACTTTCGCCGTGTCGAGCACGCCGAGCAGGTGGCCCATCCGGTCCGATTCCATCCAGAGGGCGACATCGAGCGCGTTGGTCGGAACGTTCTCGAAATAGTTGGTGCGGTCGTTGTTCGTGGTGCCGTTCTGGTCCGTCGCGCCGATGCGCTCGAACGGCTGGAAGTAATCGTCGTTGAAGTGTTCGCTGCCGTTGAACATCAAATGCTCGAACAGATGCGCGAACCCCGTGCGGCCGGGCTTCTCGTTCTTGGAGCCGACGTGATACCAGATGTTCACGGCGACGATGGGCGCCTTGTGGTCCTCGTGCACCAGCACTGTCAAGCCGTTCTTGAGCGCAAACCGCTGATACGGGATGGTGATGGCGGGGGGCGCCGATTCGGCAGCTTTCGCTCGTGGACGGGTGGATCGAGCGGGCCGCTGGGCGGCGGGACTCGATGCCGCCGCGAACCCCAGCAGCAGGGTCAGCAACGCTATACGCGACATGGGGAAGCTCCTTCATGAAGGCTGACGGCGGGCTGAACGGGCTGAAGATATTACATTTAGCAAGCATGGCTACCCTCGCCGAGCCGAAACGCACAGTCAGCGCCGAAGAGGCGCGTGAGGTCGCCGAAGCGGCACGCGAAGAGCAATGGGCGTCGCCGAGTTTCGTCCGCGATTTATTCCTCGGCAAACTGCGGATGGATCTGATCCATCCCTACCCCGAACAGAATCCTGACGAAGTCGCGCGCGCCAAGCCGTTCCTCGACAAGCTGGAGCGCTTCCTCCGCGAGGACGTCGACTCCGACCGCATCGATCGCGAAGGCGAGATTCCCGACGACGTCGTTCGGGGATTGCGGGACCTCGGGGCGTTCGGCATCAAGATCCCGCGCGAATACGGCGGGCTGGGGCTGTCGCAGCTCTCGTACATGAAGGCGATCGAGCTCGTCTCCTCCGTCGATGGGTCGCTGACGGCGCTGCTCTCCGCGCATCAATCGATCGGCGTTCCCCAGCCGCTGAAGCTGTTCGGCAGCGACGCACAGAAAAAGAAATACTTCCCCCGCCTCGCCAAGGGCGCGATCTCCGCGTTTGCCCTGACCGAGCACGGCGTCGGCTCGGATCCCGCAGCGATGGAAACCACCGCCATCCTGAGCGACGACGGGGACGCCTGGATCCTCAACGGCGAGAAACTGTGGTGCACCAACGGCACCAAGGCCGAGCTGCTCGTCGTCATGGCGCGCACGCCGTCGCGGACCGTGAAAGGCAAAGAGAAGAAGCAGATCACGGCGTTCATCGTCGAGACCGATTGGCCCGGCGTCGAAGTGGTCCATCGCTGCCATTTCATGGGCCTCAAGGCGCTCTACAACGGCGTGATTCGCTTCACGAACGTCCGCGTGCCGCAGGACAACGTGCTCTGGGGCGAGGGCAAAGGTCTGAAGCTCGCGCTCGTCACGCTCAATACTGGCCGGCTCACGCTGCCCATCTCGTCGGTCGCCGCCGGCAAGCGCTGTCTCGAGATCTCGCGCCGCTGGGCGGCGGAGCGTGTGCAATGGGGACGGCCGATCGGCCAGCACGATGCAATCGCGCAAAAGCTCGGCACCATGGCCGCCAATACGCTCGCGATGGAAGCGGTCGCGGAACTGTGCGGCGCGATGGCGGAGCGCGGCGGCTACGACATCCGGCTCGAAGCGGCGATCGCCAAGCTCTATAACTCCGAGGCGGGTTGGCGGATCATCGACGATACGGTGCAGATCCGCGGCGGCCGCGGGTACGAAACCGCCGATTCGCTGCGCGCGCGCGGTGAAACGCCGGTCCCGGTCGAGCGCATCATGCGCGATTTCCGCATCAACCTGATCTTCGAGGGCTCCTCGGAGATCATGCACCTCTTCATCGCGCGCGAGGCGGTCGACAAGCATCTGCAGGTCGCGGGCGACGTCGTCATGCCGGGGAAGTCGACGCGCGAGCGCCTCGCGGGGCTGGCGCGCTCCGCGGCGTTCTATGGCTGGTGGTATCCGTCGCGCTGGCTGGGCTGGAGCCTGTGGCCGCGTTACGCGGAGTTCGGCCGGCTCGCGCAGCACGTGCGATTCGTGGAGCGGAGCTGCCGCCGCCTGGCGCGCGGTGTCTTCCACTCCATGATTCGCTTCGGCCCGAAACTCGAGCTGCGGCAGTCGGTGCTGTTCCGTCTCGTGGATGTGGCCGCAGAGCTGTTCGCCATGGCGGCGACGTGCTCGCGGGCGCAACGACTCTTTGAGCGCGACCGGGCCGCGGGCGCGCGGGCTGTGAAGCTGGCCGACTTGTTTTGTCGGCAGGCGCGGCGGCGGGTTCGGTCAAAGTTCAACGGGCTGAGGCGTAACGAGGACGTTCCGACCTATCAATTCGCGCAGGAGATTCTGGCGGGAGAGCACCGATGGCTGGAGCGAGATATTGTGGAGCTGCCCGAATAGGCCCTACGCTGCCTGGTGGGCGATCATGATACTCCTCAGTCGTTCAGGGGCGTCCGCTCCCGCATCACCGTAGGGAGAAGGATGGCCTTCTTGCTCCATCACTACACTCGGACAGACCAGGGGATACTGTCGGGCGCGGATCCGATCCGCTGCGGGTTGCGCCGCAACCGGCGTGGCAATCACGACCTCGCGCGCCCCCAAACCCTCGGCGGCCTTCCCTGCCGCCAGCACCTTCCACGGATAGACAATCTGGCCGTCGACGATCACCGCCGTGCGGCCCTTCAGGCTCTTCACGGGCCGCTGCGTGCGGTACAGAACGAGATCCTGTCTGACGCGCGCGCGCGATTCATCGATCGCGGCCTGCAACTTCTCGAGCAGGTTCATCGCGGGCTGGAAGTCGGGATCCATCTCGGCCGGAGCCGATTCGGCCATGGCGCCAATCGGTGCCAGGTTCGCGCCCAGTTTAATGAAGGAGGCCACGATCACGTCGAACTGCGCGCCCATCGCTTTGGCGGCATGGGCGGCGATCTCGACGCCTTCGGGCGTAATCCCGAGCAGGATGCACGACTGATAACCGCGGGACGCGAGCTGCTGGCCCAACAATGCGCCGGCGCTCGAGCGCGTTGGGTAGAGACTGGGACGGGGTTGAGCCACGGTGCGCAAGATAAGAAGGCTCTTGGCTATCGGCCAATACCCGATAGCCAATAGCCGGTTATCT
>Ga0209761_1001361_pt1 | contig 15808 bp, 16 predicted proteins | sample GraSoi013_1_40cm_4_FD_185818 | JGI IMG/M metagenome (GOLD analysis project Ga0209761, IMG submission 185818) | Grasslands soil microbial communities from the Angelo Coastal Reserve, California, USA - Sample 09_25_2013_1_40cm (SPAdes) (version 2) | ecosystem: Environmental > Terrestrial > Soil >...
GGTCGTGCCAGGCCAATTCAACAGTTCCGCCGAGTCCAGGTGCTATTGCAGTTAGAGGAGATATGGATAGCGTAGAAGGGCTGCCGACTGTGTTTACTGTAGTCAAGAGAACAAGCGTGACGGACATGATTGCTCCAACTAAGCCGTGTCTGGCTGTCATCAGAACCTCACGTTACGTAATTGCTGTATTGTTCACACAAGCGTTCCGTTACTTGGAATCGTGTTAGAAGGTTGAACACAAGCAAACAACAGTGAACAGAGAATTGCAGCTCCTCCATCATTATTTCTCCTGGGATGGTTTACTTGAAGCTCGACCCCAGCGGAATAGCTGGTCGATAGCGGCAAAAGACATTGTTTTTGCTGGAATCGTTACTTGCTGGGAAGCCCCATTTTGACGGCTGAGGTTTCCAACCTCTCGTGTGGCGTGTTAGAAATGACTCGTTCTAGTTACAGTGTAGACGCCTGACTGAAATATCTCGTTTGAGAATATCTCTTCAGAGAGCGAAGGGCGACGGGAAAGATGATACAGAATACAGTGGTCGCCAAGAGGCCATCTGCAACAGTTCTCCCGTCCCCCCTCTCTCTTAACGTTAGAGCCTTGGTCTGGCTTCTGTTGGATGCTAGAGGGTTAGTCTGATTTTAGCAGGTAAAGGAGGAGCCAAGACCTGTTCTTGGATTTGAGACGAACGCTCCTTGTTATCGGGGGATCAAGTCTGCCGCGAGACCGGAGCGGTAAGTCCACAGACCCCTAAACCCGACTGCTTTCTGAACACTACGTTGCAAACAGCACATGGTATGCCGACAAGGAGTTGTAACAAGCTCGGCGAACCTGTGGTTTATCCGGCCCTGTAGAGTGAGGTCAGAAAGTGAGAAGAGGTCGTTATTTCTCTCTTGAGCTTCCCGCGGAAAGGCACTCGTCCTTAGAGAGAAGCGACGGACGGCTACTGTGATCCCACCTCCCAAGACTACTTAGGCTGTCCGATGCTAGTAAGAATATGGCGGGTTTTCGAGATCGAAGGGGTTTTCTTCTTGCGCTAAATAATTCTACGAGTTTTAATCTGTCTAGCTTGCGAGCAGACGGGCCTCTCCGTGGGCTATGTCTGTGCTACCCACGACAAGCATCTAGGGTACGATCAGAGAAAATAGGTTGAGTCATCAAATGGTCTTTACGGTAGAAAAAAATGACGAGAAATGAACAGACAAGCTACATATTCGCCAAGTGCAAAGGAGAACGCGTACACGCTATCTCTCAGATCGAGAGTATTCCCAATGTCGAATCCTGCACGCCCGTAACGGGAAGATTCGATCTTGTGATCAAGCTGCGAACCAACGAGCCGACCAAGGCCTTCACTACCATGGAGAAGATCAGGAGCATCCCTAGCATCACAAACACTCAGACAACCATCTCCTTCGAGAGCATCATCAACAGCTCCAACCACGCAGACAGCGAGAGCCCACTAGCATTCGCTCTCCTGAAGGTCAGAGGCAGCTTCGACGCGATTCTGCGGAGACTGAAAACCATCCCGAACTTTGCAGAGGCACACGTCATACCTGGAGCCTTCGACATACTCGCGGCTTTCAGAGCAGACAGCTCCGAGGATCTTCTGGAAAAGTCCGTTGAGAAGATAGGCAGCATCAACGGAATCACGGCCAGCGAGACCCTCATATCCTACAGCCTACCCGAAAGACTCTAGACTCCGTCCAGCCGACTCTCCATAAACCTCCTTTTTCTCTCGACCAAAACCGGCGAAGACCCTTGACGAGCATCCGGACCGGCATCTCCTGGTCGCCTCTTCAATTCTGGCTCAGAGACAGCTTCTCAAGGCGCAGAAAGTTGAGATGCTCAACAAAACGAATATAGTGATTGGCCAAGGGTTCTTCCACGCTGAAAGGTCATCGAGCTAGCGTGTTTCTGACTGTAACAAGCGTCCTTCTTTCATGATTAGTCTTTCACCGATCGTTACTGTTGCCCTCGACATTGAGGCCCAGAACCCACGGTCTGCTTTGTTCCTGCCGGCCTTGTCGGTGTTATCGCCGAAGCCTATTGTTACGCCGCCAAGAACCTTATCGTCCTGAGTGAAGCCATGTCGTAGCTTCGGGTTGAGCCCGAACCCGAAGAATCCGAACCTATCCTTGTCTCCCCTTCCATTTCTCATCCATTTTCTAAAAGCTTCTTGTTGAGTGGAAGCCGAGAATTTGATTATCCGACCCTTGGCAACAGTAAGTTCGAGCGTTTCGATCCTTCCCTCGCTCAACAATGACAGTATTGGCTTGTCGAAAACGACTGTTCCTTCTCCGCTCTTCTCATCTGCTGACACTTCTATTCCCCCTGCCGGGAGGAAGGCGGGCCGTCCCTCAGCAACCCATTCGTCTCTTACGATTCCGCCGAACCAATCAACCGGTCGAGAATCAAGGTTGAACGCAAAGTCCGTTCCATGAGGTGCAGTTATCCTAACTCTACCGCTTTTCCCCATAGGTTTAGCAAGACTCTTGGCAACTGTGCCCATCTTCTTGTAGTCGGCCATGCATCCTTCAAACATGACTCTTCGCCACTCTTCATAGTCGATAACAAGGCTCTTGGCTCTCTCAGGATTGGCAAGCGTTGCCTCGATCCCCAGCATCTTCACTTTCCGGGTCCTTGCTATTGCCTTCCATTGACGGACGAACCTGTTCCTTTCGAGGAACCATCTAGTGACAAGATGTCGTCTCCGTGTAGGAATCTTGAGCCACGGTATCATTCTCGGGCCAAGCGTGAATATGTACGCGTCAGTCTCCTTCAACGCTGACGCCTGATATTTCGACACACTATCGATAAGACCTATCGGAGCCTCCATGATCGTCTGGGTCCAGACATTCTCGAACTGGATGGTGGTCAATGTCGGACATCTCCGCTTTGTGCACTCCCGGGACAGTTCGGAAGCAAGTTCTACGTCGTCCTCCCAAGCATTGATCCAGACGTTGTTACCAGGCCTGACCCCAATGCAAATATCGAGCACTTGCTCTGCGAATCGCCTATAGTCGAGCATACTCTCGGTAGTGTTGATCAGCCGTTAATATTTGATGCAGAGGTATGCTAAACTGTCTGAGCGATAGGGGGTAGAGTACGCTCACGAAGTTCAGTGACCTGTGCTAGAAGTGGCCGTTTAATGCGTTCGGTCAGGTACGCCTTCGAGGCTAAGAAAGGCCTGAAGATGTTCTCCATCTTCGTGAGAACGGCAGTGGACTCTTGTAGGCTCGCCTTGGCTTGCTTTATACGCCTCGTCCGGATCCAAGGAATCAGCCATTGAAGGTCCAGCCCAAAACACCCCACGCCGAAAAAGGTGAAGCACCAGCGGGGAGACTAAATAACGTCTCTCGCCTCGGGTTCTGAGTAATCGCGAAACATCCCCCCGGCCCACCCGAATGTTTTGTGGTCCTCATTGCCAACCGGGTGTGGGCCCTTCACGTTTTCATGACGCGAGCCTTCTATCCAAGTCCTGTAAGCATTGGCAGAGAACTTAACGATCATCATCAAGAAGCATAATTGAGATCCGCGTTGCTCGATGAAGACGACTAGATCGTCGTCGGTTCTTTCACCAACGAGATATTGGGCACCGAGACTGCGGTCCTCCTAGTCTCTGCTTCATTCTCCGCCTCTTAGGTTTTGTTTCAAGAACGAGCTTGCGTCCATCATGGCAAGGAAGGGGATGTGGAGATACTATGTTCTTCTATTTTCTACCGTGGGATACCATCCGCTGAAATATTAATATCGTACGCAGTTCCGCAGGTCTCGTGGCATCTCGATCTGATTCTGCCGTTAGCCGCCCGTTGCTCGTTTGGGATTCTACCGAAGTCATTTTTGGGGGTTCTGTCATGATGCGAGTGAAGCATCGTCAAGTCAGCCGAGTAGCAATTGCCGTCTTGATTCTCCTAATTGTCTGTTTGACCTCGGCTTTAGGGTCTATGTCTACAGCAGGCAATCACAGTCCGAAAACTACTATCCGCACCTCAAACCCTCAACCGGACCACAAGGACCATTCGGAATGGTTCTATTCCCAGCGAGCCTCTCGTCAAGGCATCCCTCGAGACGCGTACCCGCATGCCATGCTTCAACTTGGCCAGATATCGAGCGCATCAGACCCCGTAGGGGGGTCCTGGATGTCCGTAGGTCCTTCAGCGATACAGAATTGTGGTGTCACCGGCGGACTCTGTAGCGGGAGAGTGACTGCCATCGCCCTAGATCCAACTCATGCTAGCACAGTGTACTTGGGAGCAGCCCAGGGTGGGGTTTGGAAAACTACAAACAGTGGTGCTAGTTGGGTTCCACTTACTGACAACCAGCCCTCTTTGGCCGTCGGAAGCATAGCGGTGGATACGTCAGGAACCATCTACGTTGGTACCGGAGAAGGAAACCAGTCATGCGATAGCTACTATGGAGCTGGCGTCCTCAAGTCCACCGATGGAGGAAATTCATGGACCGTTCTCGGAGCGACAACATTCTTAACGTCGACGGTGGGTCGAGTTGTCGTTAACCCCAGCATCACATCCAACCTCTTAGTGGCTACGAACCAGGGTTTCACGGACAGTAGCACTGATGCCTGCGGATACGTCCCTTCTGCCGTCCCCCTGGGAATCTACGAATCCTTCGATTCAGGTGCGACGTGGTCCTTGAAACTCTCCGGAACAGGATACGATGTGGTCTTGGACCCGACAAACCCCTCGACAATTTACGCCGCCGCAAGCGGGTCTGTCTACAAGTCGACAGATAGTGGTTCCACCTGGGCAGCTCTAGCCGGTGGCCTGCCCTCAGGCCGACGGACAAGCCTTGCAATTTCCCAATCAAACCCCCTAACAATCTACACGCTCATAGATACTGGAGTTCAAGCTCAACTCTTCAAGAGTCTCGATGGAGGAAGCAATTGGTCGTCCATCAATATTCCCTCCGGCCTTTGCGACGGACAATGCTGGTACGATCTATACGTGGCAGTTGACCCGACGAACGTGAACATTTTGTACCTCGGGGGAAAAGACCTCTACAGAACGAACAATGGGGGGAGTAGCTGGATAGATACGGGTGGGTACTCCGGATACATACACCCTGACCAACATGCCATAGCGTTCAGCCCGTTCTCCCACAACAATGTCTATGTTGGCAATGATGGCGGAGTATGGTCAACCACTATGGCCAGCACATGCTCCCCAAGTGCATGTTGGACGAATCTCAATGCGGGTCTTGGCATAACACAATTCCAATTCATCGCAACGCATCCAATGGACCCCAACACATACTTCGGCGGGACCCAAGACAATGGGAGCCCAGAGCGTTCGGGAACTTCCAATGTCTGGAATTTGCTCGTTGGAGGAGATGGTGGATGGACAGCTTTCGACCCTACTGCTCCAACGACAATGTACCACAACTTCTACGGGGTTCTTCCCCAAAGGTCCGTCGACGGTGGGCAGACATGGGCAACCATCAACAACGGTATAGTTGAAAGTCAAGATTGCAATGGTTTCAGAGAGTGCCTATTCTACATCCCGATGGCTCTTGATCTATCCAACCCGGGTAATTTGTACTTGGGAACGTGTAGACTGTACAAGACAACCAACAGAGGAAACAGCTGGTCGACAATTCTCGCCCTCGCACCCTGTGGCGGGTCACTCATCTCCGCGATTGCTGTCGCTCCCTCAGACGGAGGCTATGTTTATTTCGCGACAAACCGAGGCAAGTTCTACGCCTCTTCAAACAGCGGTGCAAGTTTCGTGGAAGCGGACAGCGGCCTTCCTCCCGCCTTCCTCACAAAAATCGCAATCGATCCATCGAATCCGTTGAGGGTGGCTGTCACCTTCTCTGGCTTCGGCAACGGCCATGTCTACATCACATCCAACTCTGGTGGTTCTTGGTCGAACATCAGTTCCAACCTCCCCGACATTCCCACCAACTCAGTGCTTCTCGACTCGACCAACTATCTCTATGTAGGCACCGACATGGGCGTATTCTTCTCCAGCAACTCTGGGTCAACTTGGAATGTGTTTGGAACCGGCCTTCCAGGCGCTTCAATATTCGACCTCGCCCTTACCGCAGATGGGCGTCTCGTCGCCGCGACCCATGGAAGAGGGGTGTGGGTAAACACTAACCGGTCCTCGTTTGAAGGACTCTCCGGCCAATATTGGAATAACTCATTCTTCGGGGCTCCCTTGTCCGGGTGCGCTAGCTACAACACACCCACCAGTCCAAGTACGGCTCCAACCGCGACAGCTACAGACCCGAACATCAACTTTGGGGCGGCTACCGGGTGGAACTGGCATCCATTCGGCTACGGGGGAGAATTCAGCGTAAAGTGGATAGGCGCCATCACAGCGACCAAGGGGTCGTATACGTTCCGACTTGCGAGCGACGATGGGTCATGGCTGTTCATAGACGCAGGGCTAGTGCTCAACCATGGTGGACGCCATAGCCCCACTGACACACCTGGAACCGGGTCTATCTCTCTAGGTCAGGGCATTCATCAGATCGAAGTCGATTACTACGAGACTTGCGGCGCGCAGTCAGGGGTTGACCTGTCCTGGACACCGCCTGGCGCAAGCGGTTTTGTTATTGTGCCCACACTCGTGCTCGCTCCCCCGCCACGATTGGATGGTCAAGGTGTCTCTTCAGGAAGTTGTTTGATCAGCGGTCGCTGCCAGCTCCTATCGACCAAAAATGCGCCGGACGTGATAGTGTTGGTCGCAAGTTGTCAAACTCAAATTGGATCATCTCTAACCACTTGTGACAGGGTTTCGCCATCAGTTGGGGATTTTTCTGGGTTGCAATTTACTCAACACGCCTCGTACTGCTACACCGGAGCTTCCTTTAGCAGCTGCTTCTGGGAATATTATGCGGTGGCAAACTTTCCTCTTATTGCTGACAACATAACAGCGGTGCCTGTGCCTGATAACAGTAGTGCGAAGTGGAGAATGAACACGTTTGGCGTAGCTAGCGCCAACACAGACGCTGTCTTCGATACAAGCTCGCCAGTGAGTCAGCATTGCGGTGCTGCGGACGTTGGTCCCGCCGACTGTACAGTTAACTTCGCGACTTCGCAGACTTCACGATTGGCACCTTACGAGTTCCTATTTGTCAGCACGTCCATGAACGATGCTCCTCCCTGTAGCCCTCCTTCTGCTCAGGGATGGAGTTTGATGGGGTCCGATGGGCGTCAAGAGACAGATTTTCAAGTGGCTAGCTTCGCACAGGGCAGCTACTCGTCACCTGCCGGGCCTTCAGCGACCCATTGATAATTATGGCCGATGGTGTTCGAGGTCAGTGGCCAGACTTTTCGATCAAGGCTGGCTCTAATAGTGTGACAAGTAACGTTGGTTCCACCGCTACTGTCACCGTTAGCATGACTCCTTTGAATGGGTTCATCGGAACGGTGAACGCGACCGCGGTCGAGTCGCCCTCAGAGGGTTTGGTTTGCACTCTGAGCCCGTCTTCTTTGAGTCTTGGCGCTGCCCAAAACTCTACTTTGTCCTGCACAGGAGCAACTGGAACGTACAACGTGACGGTCACGGGTAGCAGTGCTTCACTGTCACATTCTCTTTCGGTAATCGTGAGATTTCAAGACTTCACGATTTCTACGGACCGAGGGTCCTCGATCTCCACGCAGGGTTCCGAGTCCAGTTTCAAAGTGATAGTAACTGGCATCGGAGCCTTCTCCGGTAACGTGACTCTCGCCTGCGGTAGCCAGCTCCCGGCAGGCGTCTCGTGCTCGTTCTCTCCTTCAAGTGCCCCATTGCCCTTCAAGAGTACACTCACTGTGGCCACTTCTTCCTCCACCCCTTCGGGCTATTACCCGATTACAATCAAAGGAGCAGCCAACAGCACATTGCGCTCGACGACATCCTACCTCCATGTGGTTCCACCCGACATCTTCCAGTATTCCCTGACATTCAAGGGCATGAACGCGACCATCACAGGCAATCTCTCCGTCAACAGTACTTCTGGAACACTAATTGGGCCGGCATCCCTCAATATAGTAAACGGCACCGATGGCACCCTGAAATACTCGAAAAACTTTGGCGTGAATCTGTCCATCGATACGTCCGGGAGAGCAGTTTTCATAGGCGAGATCCCCATGAGTCCCAATTGGCTTGCGGTCAGTTGCACAATTAATGTCTACGGAGCATCATCTCGTTGCACTTTCTCCAGGACCCCCGACCTAAACCAGGACGGCATCGTGAGTATCATAGATGTGGCGACGGTGGCAATCGCATTCGGGGGGACACCCACCAGTCCAAACTGGAACGCGGCAACCGACCTGAACGACGACGGAGTTGTCGACGTTCAAGATGTGGCCACCGTTGCCCTCTACTTTGGCGCTTCACTTTCCTCGTAAATCTTCTACAGCATCACAACAACAACCCACAACAACAACCACAACCCACCGGTCCTTCTATTGGCTGCAGCCTGAAATCAACATAGTTGGCTTGAATTAGTGAGTTCGAGGTGCGGAGGTTAGTGAGTTGCGAAATTCGCTTGGACTCCACTAGGCTGTCCCAGAATGCAAAACAACCCTCTTTTGTTATCTCGGGATCGCCATCGAACAAAATTATCGTGTGAGGATTTTGACCCCCGAACAATATGTCAATCTCCCCATCTCCCAAAGGGCATCCTGAACCCTTGTCGAAGACAATTCGACAACAATCGGCTATTCTTCGCAGCGATTAATCCGAACTCGCTACAGTGGTTTGCAAAAGATGCTTTCTGTTCGGCCCAACCCTGTGACACCTTTTTAGCTAGACTGGAATAGAAAGTCGAGTTGTGTACCCTGTTCAGAAGCCTGCTTGGCTCATCGCTCTTGTAGTTGCGTCCCTGGTGTCGATTCTCTTTGGCCTGATTCATGTTTCTGACGCCATCGTTCGGTTGGAGATTGGAAGCATTTCTGGGGAAACATTGGATGCCACGATCAATCCGCTCTTCGCGGTCGTTTACCTCGGAGGGGTCGCTGCCAGCTGGAATCAGAAGCGAATAGGATACGTTGTGGTTTTGATCTTGTCGTCCCTGAGCACTTGGGGCTTCTTGGGCCACACTACCGGCTTGACTCCTCCGAGCCTTGTGGAGATTGGTAGGGCAACGGGTGTATTGTTCGTGTTTGTGGTACTAGCGGGAGAAGTTGCCTCACTTTCGGCTGTGACTCTTTCAATCTATGCTCTGGGAAAGAGACGACTCAAGTTGCAGTGATGGCCTAAGTGGACCCAGGGTAACGAATGCTGAAGCGTGGATAATCCTGCTAGAGCTGACGACGTGGCAGTCGTTTCAGCGCCAAGCCATTGATGGCGTTCGGGTTTTCCCCAAACTGTCAGCAAGAATCAGCTCGCACAAGAATGAACTGACTCATGATATTATCAGAATGCTCCATCAGCGAACGAAAATCGCTCAGAGTCTTCAGAGCTCTAGTGTGTGCGCCAGAGTTCCGGACTCAGTTCGCCCGGGTCTTGTGGTCCAGATTCTATACTACCAAGACGTCGATGGGCAAGTATTCGAAATCCACGGGCGCAGGTTTTCTCTCCCAGGACGCTACATCATATTTCTCATAGGACTTGACTATAGCTGTCTTGAGTCTGTCATCGGACTTCTGCAACTCTCCAAGAAAGTCGGAAGATGGAGTCCTCTGCCTCATCGCTTCAAGTCCAATCGAAGCTGATTCTATTTCGCTTCTAGCCTTTAGAACAAAATCGTCTAGGTCCTCTACGGAAATCTGCTTAGTTAGCTCCTCTAGCTTGAGAGAGGGTCCTTTCTCAAGAGCCGATAACCAGCTCTGGGCCTGCTTCAGCAGCACCTGCAGAGTCTTCCCTACCATAGAGGAGTAGCCCTCGCCGCTTCTTTGTAAGAAGTCGCGCAGCAGTTCTTTTGTAAGAAGTCTTCCCTTAGGAGTAGACATAGCCTACGCATTTATGGCTCGGCCCAACTCAGGCATTACCGGGCCTTCCCTTTACGGAAGCTCAGTTCGAATGGGAGTCAAAATAGTATGCTGATCTCCTATTTGTAAAGCGGTCAATCCCTTGAGGGTCGATTGAAAGCTAGACCTGATGGCTCAAGATGACAGGCTGGGAGTATGAAGACAGAGAATACTGGGAGAAAGTTTACGCCCTACCGAAAAATTACATGGTAGAGGCCGCCGTCACCGAGGGCAACGATGGAGAGGACGAATTTGATGCCAAGATGCTGAATACATGTGTCGGGAAAGTAGTTCTTGACGTTGGATGCGGAGACGGCCTCTTCACGATCAAAATGGCTGAGCGAGCTATAGAAGTTGTCGGGGTGGACTTTTCAAGGGTCGCGATCTCCGAAGCGAGAAAGAACCTTTCAAAAAGCGGCCAGAAGAACCTGAGGTTTGAGCTAGCGAATGCTGAGAGCCTGCATTTTCCGAACGAAACCTTCGACCTAGTTACTTGCAGACGCGGGCCCATCACAGACCGCAAGAGCTCCTTGCGAGAAGCTCGGAGAGTTTTGAAGAGACACGGAATTCTAATGGGGATTACAATCGGTGAGCGTGACAAAGAAAATCTGGCGCGGATATTCGGTAGAGGGCAGATGCTAGCGTCGGAAAGAGTTATCGCTTTGAAGGAAAGATTGCTAAGAGAAGCTGGCTTCGAGAACCTTCAAATCACGGAGTACATTGCCACCGAGATTTTTCCAACTATTAAGGATCTGACCATTAGGCTGAAGGACTCGCCCATAATCCCTGAGTTCGACCCTGAAAAAGACAAGCGGTATTTGGAAGAGATTGAGAAGACTTGCAAGTCGTCAAAGGGGATAGAGACGCCAACTCATCGAGTGACAATCCTCGCTCAAACCTATGTACGCTCACTCCACCAAGAGCCGTTCCTGAAGAAACTAATTCCACCGCTAGCCCCGTGTTCCATTCGAAAGGCCTAGTTTGCAGAGCTTGTCATCGCTCTGGCCTGCGGAACAAGATTGAAAGGTCCAAGGAACCCTGATGTGAGGATCAGTAAGATCGATAGAATCGACATCAGCTTCGCAATCAGACCAACCACCACCGCGGTCCTAATGTCTCCCTTGTTGCGACTACTACGCGTATTTTGCCGACCCTCGGTATATTGCAAAGAGGCTACTAAAGGCAAGAAAGATTCGAATCTACTACGAGGGCGCCCGAGCGATGCGGGTTGATGACATTCGGCAAGAACTCAATGCTTGCCTAAGCGGACCTCTTGCTGCTGCGAAGAATCCCCTTATCCAATGGATTGACATTGACTTGAGTGGCGAAGGATACAACCAGGTTCCGAAAGAAGACATCAAGCGAATGGTCAACGGACTCGACTCTTTCTTGATTACAGGCATTCCAGAGACTTTCGCCGAACGAAACACGACTCAGAAGTCGCTTGCTGAGTCGTCCCGCCCACCCCCGGGCCTAGATATGAGGTTCGACTCCCATTCCTCTCGTAGAATGGCTGGTGCGGAAAGGGGGTTTGAACTTGCATTTGCAGCCATGCCCGAGGCTCCAAGTAACTTCATCGCCTAACTTGGGTATACCGTAGTCAGAGAATAACTAAACATTAGGAGCGCTGACTTTGGACAAAATGCTAGTAACTCTATCTCTAGTTTTCTCAATGTTTGACCCTACGCCTTCTTTGACCGAAAAGACCCCTTTGAGCGAATGAACCAACCTCTTGTCCTCCAAGGCATGAAGAACCTGGTGAAGGCTGTCTCTCAACTTCCCTCGATCTCCTCTCTCTAGATGACCAAATGTTCTGTCCCAGTCAGCGTCGTCGCTGAGCATGACAATGTCTCTAACGTCCGCTTTCCTGGCCGAGTGCAACTTGAATGCAAGAAGCAGCTCCCTACTGGGGATTTTACCTTTGACAGAGAACTGAATGCCGGGAACGTTCGCTTCGACTGAATTGGAAAATATGTAGTCAGAGCTCCATGATCCCCCGGTACCGCGACATACGAGCGACCCTACCAGCAAATCAATGCTGATTGGCAGGTCAGCTATCTTCTTCGAATATCGAATGAACCTTCCACCGTATGACTCGTCAAAACCGGCCATTTGTTGTGCTTTCGAGAATCCTTCAGACCTTAGGACAGACTCAAACTGGCTAAGCGAGTTCTCTCGCACAACCGCATCGCAGTCTACGGAAAAACGATGTCTTGTCAGCGAACTTACAGCGTATCCTCCGACAATCACAAACTGAAGCCCAGATTTTAGAAGAACCTCCAGAGTTCGGAGAACCTCATTCTCTCTGTCAACGAGTTCCATTTCGTCGCGCTTATCCCTTATCCGTTTGAAGAGATGATTCGCTGTACTTCACGCCCAAACCTAACATGTACATCTCATCTAACATTTGCAAGGCGGGCTCATACGTGTATATGTTGTCCTGGCAAAATTTCACCACATCTTTCAATGGCTCTACACTATATCCGCCGACCTTGGTCTGCCGAAATTCATCCACGGGTCGCATGGAGTAGAATACTCCGAACAAAGTCTCTTGGATGGGACTTCCTTCGATGATGAACTTGTGCCCGCCAGCGTGGAAGAAAACTTTCCACTTGCGCAAGTCTTCTCTTCTTACTTTGAAGATGATCGGGTAAAAACCGAAGAACCGATCTGCGTTATAGCCCCCTTTCGTCCAGAAAAAGACGGCGTCGGGCCCCGTAAAGGCATAGACCACCCCCGCGCTCCTTATCCTATCATAGGCTGCTGAGATGTCTGCCTTCTTCCTAACGTATTGGTCTTGAGGCGTTACCCTGTATCTTCCCCAGCCAGTTTTCTCTAACAAACCCTTTCTGCACATGTCATGTAACACCTTGCCCGGGTCTGGACTGGCGAAAGTAGCGGAAAAATCCCTTACGGTGAACTCTGACCTCCATTGAGACATTGTATTCCACAACTCATAGTAACTCATTCCCAGTCCACCATGCGATTATGGTAATAATTAAAGACATTGTTTTCTTACCATGATGGTAATAGTCGGTGCACTCGTGCCCTATGGCCTAGGTGGTACCAATATCCATGCCCAGCGACGGGGCGGGTAGGAACCGGTCCGTCCCATTCTCCGTTAAACCGGACTAGGGTTTGAACCTGCTTTTACACCCACGCCCGAGTCCTTTGCAGAAAGGTTCAAACTTTCCTTCTGGAGTCCAAACCGGTTTTGATTGACATCAGTCTAGGAATTACGAATGTAGATCAATGAAGAGTTCAAGCTCTCAAATAGGATCTGGACCGTTGGGAGTCTAAACCCGAGTTCGGTTCCCTTCTAATGCGCCAGGAAGGGTGGGGTGTAGAACGGGTCCAGACCTTTCTGAGGGGTGTTCTGGTCGGAGCCCTTCAGATACACGAATCCCACCCCCCGCACTCGAGGGAACCTCAACTAATGAATTTCTTGGGACTCAGGTCACGTCTCTTTGCTTGGGAGTGCTGAGCTGGGTCAGGAGCCTCTAATAGGACACGAACTAGGCTAGGGTCAGAATTCCTTTCCGACCTATGAAAGGCAATTCCTTCGACTGAGATTTGTCTGAGAGATCGCTGCACGCACAGTTAGGTTGTCGGTCAGGGGGCTCTCGAGTGTTCTTTGAGTCACACGCCGCCATCACTGTACGAGGATCCTGTTTGGCTCTGAATCGATCCTTACCAAAACGGTGCTTTATTGTCGCTTTCGGTTCAGAGTATTTGGAGGCGCTAATCTCTTCGTCCCTTGAGCCAGCCCGAAGTGCCCAACTCATTGACAGTTATAGTGAGAGGATCTGGGCACATGCGACTTATGCTTGCCAGCCTCGTCCGAGTATACTATTTTGGGTTTCAAGATGAACGCACCCCTGACTGTAGGTTTCACAGTGATTCTTACTTCCTCCGTCTTCAACGGTTCCAGTTTCCATCCGTTCATATTCAGCTGGTTACCCTCGAGACGATAGGCCCCGGTTTCTCTGACAGCTTGAAGCCTCACTCGGTCATAAGAACACAGTCCAGCAGTAAGACACTCAACGACTAGGAACACCGAACTTGAACATCTATTCGATTTCGATCTTCAAGCTGCACTGGTTGTTCCGCCTACATGAAAGCGTGAGGATACTCCTCGATACGGCGCGAAGCCAGATGAAAAAGTCTGATATTGGGGGAGCTAAAGCGGGCGCATGAAGGAAGGATTCACGATATGAAAAAATTTACGTGTAAAGAAATGGGGGGACCCTGCGGAGAAATTCATGAAGGAGCCACAGCAATGGAAATAGCAAAACAAAATTTTGCTCACATAATGGCTACTACTGACAACGCTCATAAAAAAATGAGAGAACAAATGACAAAACTAGGCAGGGGACCAAGCAAAGAAGAGTGGTGGGCGTGGTTCAACAGAGAATGGGAGAAGAAAAAGGACGAGGCCTGACCAATAGTCCTCGTAGAAAAAATAGGAATGCCTCAGCACTTGAGGGCTGGGGCTCAAGCTCTTCGACTCGATGTTATGGTTGAACTGGGCGGAGAAAATTAGCGGCAGTGTTTCGAGTCGCAGTGACCATTCCGGCGTTCTGGGCTTAGAGAACTGCCTGCTCCGAGGTGAATAGTACGGTGTGATTTCTGAGTTGAACGTTACAGTGAATGCTTTCCAATGACCGTTTGCCCAGTTCTGGTTACACTCGAGAGTGATTTACGCATAATCGCTCACGCCAGCCGTGGAAAAGCTCGACCTTGCCGCGACGTGCTGAATGAGGAAGAATCAGTCACCCAGAGAGATTGCATTCAGCGACCTTGGGTGGTGTGGACCGAGGCGGCTCCCGTGAACGGTTACTTTGGGCGACGGCGTATCATTGCGATGTTAAGCTTGGCCGTCTCTGATTTCATATACATCAAACCCCTTATATCGATAATCATGACGTATTACGTCTGGGCTATCGATGGAAAACGTCAGGGTCTCGAAGAAGTATCAAGTAGTAATTCCCGAGAAATTGCGCTCGGAGGCGGGGATAAAGCCCGGCGACAGAATGGTCGCTATCTTAAAGAGCGGCGTACTAACGTATGTGCCGGTGCGACCACTCCGATCAACCAGGGGAATGATCAAGGGCCTAGGCACGAAGCATCTGCGTGATGAGCGAGATCGCTTCTGATAAGCGTTGACAGTTATGGCTGGATAGAACGCTTCACTGGAGGCCCCAAGGCTTCTCAATACAACCGCGTCATTGATTCAACAAGACCCGAGGAGCTACTTACTTCAGTTGTTGTTGTATACGAGATCTACAAGAGAGTCAAGAGGGCAAAGGGCGAACAGAAAGCATTAGAAGCTGTCGCAGTTCTTAGCCAAACAACATTCATAAAGGTAGACCAAACCCTCTGCCTCGAGGCTGCCGACTATAGTCTCCAGCTAGGTCTCCACTTTGCTGACGCCTTGGTCTACGCAACGGCCCGGCATTACGGCGCTCATCTCTACACGAGCGACGAAGATCTGCGTGGGCTGAAAGGGGTCAGTTTCATCTAGAGCTAAGTTCTTCGCCCCGATTGAAGCATCTCGCTACCAGCCTCCGCTTTTCAAGTCTCTATTCAATCCTAGGGCTGTTCAGGCTTTCAGCTCTTACCAGAGCTTTTTCGTTAAGGAAAGCTGCCCGCTATTTTCCTGTCCTTCCTCATTTGACGCATTGCATGACCCTTCTTGGGTGGGCACTCCAGTTTGCGAATCTCAGCATACGAACGTTGGGACGAAAGGGGTTTGAACTTGCACTTGCACCCACGCCCGAGGCTCCACCTACGAGTACCCGGCCTTGTGGATTGTGGGCTGTATCTGAACCGAGAAGGCTACCCGGCCCGCCAGAAAGGGTCTGACTCACCGTTGGATTCTCGGTTTCCTC
>Ga0209761_1001363_pt1 | contig 15777 bp, 13 predicted proteins | sample GraSoi013_1_40cm_4_FD_185818 | JGI IMG/M metagenome (GOLD analysis project Ga0209761, IMG submission 185818) | Grasslands soil microbial communities from the Angelo Coastal Reserve, California, USA - Sample 09_25_2013_1_40cm (SPAdes) (version 2) | ecosystem: Environmental > Terrestrial > Soil >...
CGTCGAGTATCGACTTTGTGGCAAGACTGGCGTATCATGATCGAATTAGCGGGGGTGCTAGGCGTGGGCCTAGTATCTTCTGAGCGGGCGGGTTTTGTTCTACCCATTCAGGAATAATTACAGCTCTCAATAGTTCCTGTACTGTGATATATCGTCTCGCGGCCTCCAATTGAAGGATCTCATACGCGACGTCTCCTAGTGACATTATGAACTTGGACATGAGCGCTCCTGTTCTGGGATTAGGGGTAATAACCTTAGTCTACCCTTGTTGCGGAAAATAGTGAGGATTTTCCATGTTCAACAGTAGGTCCTCCTGGTATTCGACGTGAACCATCATATCCATCCGGGTTAGAGTCAAATCCTCTTTCACGTTCTCTCAGAAGGTCAAGATGTTGTAAGGGTGTAGACTGGGTGGATCTCCGCCCAGTTGTTGTGGGACGTATCCAAGACGTAGGGTCCGGTAACTGTGATGTGGTGGTTGATGCTGGGTATTGTGATGTTGTTAGTGTAGTTCTAGCAGGCCGATACCGCATTGGGCTGAGTTACGATTGCCGGGCCAGCTCTTCTCAACAAATCCTCTCACGAAACCATTATTCAGACGAAGAAGTACATTAGTGCCTGCTATACCAGAGTCACACCTGTTTCTTGGTACCAAGAATACCAGTCATGGTAGACATGTCGATATCATGCTCAGTTTCCTAAGCGACGTATACTCTGGCTAATCGATCATTCTATGTTTTTCTGTTTCTGATTCTTCCACATTTCTCTTACAACTGTGTTGGCAAGATAATCGTCAATCTCTGAGTGTTCTGGACGGACCCCGCGTTTGCAGTTCTCGCAGAAGATATCTCTCGTATCGTTAATGTATCCGCAATTGTCACATTTCCAGAAACTTGCATTGTCGCCAGTCATTAGCCAAACAGCCCCCAGCCGACAGAGAGTTGTACGATTCTCGAAACGAATACGCCTTTTGTAACCAGGCAAGGAATGATAACTAAGTGACTGCTTCGCTGAGATCCCAAGCTCAACCAGAAAGAGAACAAGCAGTTGGGAGAAAAAGGATCAGTTCTAGTTTTGGCCGAATCCTACCACCGAAACCGGCATCTTCCGAATATCAATAAAACGAGGTTTACTCCGTCTTTGAAGCCACTTGCCCCATGAAAGAGAGATTGTCACCAGAAGAAATCGTATCGCGTGAAGTCGGCCGGGATCTGTCCACCAACTCCTAGTAGGTGTCTGTTAATCGATTGGTAACTAGCCTGGGACCCCAGGCACGGGAACAACCCACAGCGAGGGGGCGGGGAGGCGGGAGAAGCGACGTATATTACTGGAACAGCGAACATGATGACAACCGAAATCGCTGCGATCAGAAGTGAGAGAAACTAGTTCCGTCTGGTCACCATGAACTCTCCTCTCTCGCCGAGAAGGCGTTCAACAGTATAAGTCTACAGGAATTCACCGGTCGATTCGGCGTCTGCAACGACCTCATGCTTGTCCCTCATCCTGCTTTGGAAAGCTTCGGTCGCTGCTGTCCCATGGCTCCGTCCGAGACCAAGAATTTCTAGGGTGTGACGTCACCTCCTCCAATTTGTTGCTCTTTATGTGATATTCCTCTTGATAGAGAGGATTACCTGAGCCATCTAGGAACCGTTCATCCGGCTTATTTGGCTCGACAAAATCTGGATACCAGGCTAGAGAACGGATCGCTTGGATGGACCCCGGATATTGAGCCGTGAATGTTGTGTTGGTTTCTTGATGCACTTGTGTACATGCAAAGTATATGCTCATTCGAATAGGTAGCTGGTGGAACGATGAGCTCCTACTCGAAAGCTACCGCAGCCGGCGTTGCGTTACTAGTCACTATCATAGAGGATGCTGGACTGATCGCCTGGCTCATTCTCGCTCGGGCCTCAATGTTCTATCAAGGCATCCCAATCGCCCCGCTAGTCCTCCTGATCGTCCTCCTCATCGAGCACTCGATCATGCAGCGAGCCGAGAATCCGAATTTCACCGGCAGAGTCTTCGCCAAAATATTCGGTTTCACGCTACTCGAAGTGGTCAACTGGAGCGTCTGGCTGATACTACTCTCGAATACATCGTCGTTGCTCTCGATGAGTTCGCTAATCGCCTCGCTCTACTTCTTCATCGGATTCTACATTGAGCATCAGATCACGGAGAATGTGATTACTCAACAGCCGTATCTTCGCTTCAGGAACCCAAGAGGTGTGATCACCGCAGGAGTCATTGCTGAGACTCTCAGCGAGGGCGTCGGAGCACGCCTCTGGTTGCTTTATGGACCGATCGGCCCCGCATTCCTAGTCGTTGGCTCCCTGATAGAACACTCGATCCAATACATAGTTGGAAGATTGCCCACAACGGGTCTTATCACCGAGCCTGGATCGGCATGAGCAAAAGCCCAGATTGAGCTGAGGCCTGGGCTCACCGGCTTTAGTGTTTGACTACCTTCCAGCTGAGCGTTTGGTTTCTTCCATTCGTCGATTGGTTGAGCTGATTTCTATCAGCTCCTTCACTAAAGTGCGAATGTCTAGAAGAATTTCCATCTGGATCATGTAAAAGTCCATCATCGTCCGGCTTCTTCCAGCTGGTCTGATGATTTCTTCGTTAGTCCTCATTTTACAGTCAGCACTGGCGCACGAATGAACACCTCTTAGCTTCTTCCACGCTAACCTATTTGCCGCCGCTGATAGTTTGCGATGCCCAGAGAACTTTCCCGAACTGTGCTCATTGGACCAGCCCGGTCCAGGGGCTGCCTACATATGTTGCCTGCTCTACTTGGTCGCATTCTGGGCATTTGAACTGGACGTTTTTTAGCCGAAAACGATACTTCCGGCTATTCCTTCAATCCTGGATCTTCACTTCGATTCGTCCATTCGCCGCCACCCTCAGACTAAACTGAGAGCACGAACACGCGCTACACTTCGTCTCGCCAGAGTCTGTCCTAGGGCTGTGATTCAGCCTGTAGTGTCCACATTCGCAGTCGTCAAGCGGGTATGGAAATCTCATCTAGTACTGTATCTACGCGAAACCGGAAATAGGTTATGTCCACGGGTGAACACAGATGCAAGCAAGACTCCGCATCTCCCGAAATTTTCAAAAACGTCCACAATCAACGAAACTGAAATCGGCTGCGGCCCTATCGAGTTCGACGGTACCGGAGCTGTGTTTTCACCAAGATCATTTTCGCTTTCGACCATTACTCTCACCCCAGACAATCCCAAACCCATCATTGGGAAGTCTCCAGCCGAGAAGTTCAAAACCTCTGAACGCATACCAAAAGAATCCAGTGACAAAGAGCCAGGCCAAGCTACTCCAACCGTAGAGAAGAGGAGTCTCGTGACTAGCTTCGCCCGGAGTTCTCTTCCGGTCCCTTCTCTTTCATAGATCTTCAATGAGACCGCCTCTTCCACGAAGAGCATATGCGCCCGCCGATCCGATCGCCGGGGGGGAATACTGTAATGCCGAAGATCGGAGAGGGGACAAGAGTCGCGGTTCGCTTAGGTGAGCCCCAGAGGCTTGTTATGGTCTTTTGAGTGGAAGCTGACGCGGAAACGTGGTAGTTTGCTTTGGGGATGTCGAAAATATATCGCGAGCAATCAAACTACATTCCTCAACGCCATGTTTGGCCGATGATATCATCTGACCTTTTCCTGGATCCACCACGTATGTTCGATTTAGGTTGAATCTCTACACTATTGTTTGATTTGACTCGGGCTCCAACGAATCATCCATCGGGTCCGAAGCAAATTAGGCACACCGAATCTCGGGAATCTTGGGTTTAGCTGTGCATACAAGTATATCCAAGGATAGAAATAGAATGGGTTAATCATTAACGCTTATTATCAGCCGATCAGTCATTGAAAGCTAGACGCTTCGTGACCAGCGTAGCTGATGTTAGCACTGAGACTGGACGCTTGGACACGAGCTGGCTCTCCGATCGCTGGAATGGGATTCGCCGACCCTACTCGGCAAAGGATGTTGTCAGACTTCGTGGTACAATCCGTCCCGAGTATACGCTCGCAAGAATAGGTGCTGAGAAATTCGAGCGCCTCCTGACGGACGAGGCCTACATTCCAACGCTAGGTGCACTTACAGGCGCCCAAGCGCTACAAATGGTTCAGGCCGGCCTAAGAGCCATCTACATGAGCGGCTGGCAGGTAGCCGCGGATGCTAACCTTTCTGGCCAGACGTACCCGGACCAGAGTCTCTACCCTTCCAACAGCGTTCCGAATCTTGTAAAGAGAATCAATCAAGCTTTCCAAAGAGCCGATCAGATACAATACTTGAGCGGGAAAGGAAAGATTGACTGGTTCGCCCCGATAATCGCTGACGCGGAAGCCGGGTTTGGAGGTCCCCTCAACGCGTTCGAGCTGATGAAAGGAATGATCGAGGCTGGAGCGTCGGGGGTACACTTCGAAGATCAGCTTGCATCAGAGAAAAAGTGCGGCCATTTGGGTGGGAAGGTTCTGGTCCCAACTCACCAGTTCATAAGGACCCTTGTCGCGGCCCGGCTTGCAGCTGACGTGATGGGTGTCCCAACCTATCTAGTAGCGCGGACGGATGCGGTTGGAGCGAAGCTTCTCTCGAGCGACGCTGATCCGCGAGACCTTCCGTATATGACGGGGGAACGAACCGCGGAGGGTTACTATAGACTCAAACCGGGACTACAAGCGGCAATCACGCGTGGCATAAGCTACGCGCCATACGCCGACCTCATATGGTGTGAGACTGCGACGCCAGACCTCGACGAGGCTAGAAGGTTCGCTGAAGGCATCCACAGAGTCCATCCGGGTAAACTACTCGCTTACAATTGCTCGCCCTCATTCAACTGGGAGAAACACCTCGATCCCCGCGTAATCCGTAGCTTCCAGAAAGACCTGGCCTCGATGGGTTACAAGTTCCAGTTTGTCACGCTCGCCGGCTTCCACAGCCTCTCAGTCTCCATGTTCGAACTCGCCAGACAATACGCGGTCGAGGGAATGTCCGCCTACGTTCGCGTCCAAGGAAAGGAGTTCGAAGCTGAAAGAGAAGGCTACTCCGCAGTAAAACACCAAGCGTTCGTAGGAACAGAATACTTCGACGAGGTTTCGACCGTAATCTCAAGCGGAACATCCTCAACAACGGCAATGGATGAGTCTACAGAGACAGCTCAGTTCAAAGAGCAGACAACCTTGGTCACGCCTCCAATACGCCGCTCGGAACATGATCACGACAAGAGTCAGTAGAGTTGAATTGCCATTCTAAGCCAATGGTCGGCCCGAAGTCTAGTTTAGACCATAGAGCCTCATGATACCATCCCCGACCCTCGAGGGCTTCGACGAGATACTGACGCCTGAAGCGCTGGCCTTTGTCCGCGATCTGGTCCGAGAATTCTCTCCACGCCTAGACTCGCTGCTGCAGAAGAGAACCCTCGCTCATGCGCGGCTTCGAACTGGAACACTTCCCAATTTTCTCGACGAGACACATGAAATTCGAGACTCCGACTGGAAGGTAGGACCAGTCCCAGCTGACCTTCGCCAACGGCGCGTCGAAATCACAGGCCCGGTCGACCGGAAGATGGTGATTAATGCTCTCAATTCGGGCGCTGATGTTTACATGGCGGATTTCGAAGACTCCCACTCGCCAACCTGGAAGGGAACCTTGCAGGGTCAAGTGAACCTTCGAGACGCAGTCGATAAGACCATCACATACACGGGTCCAGATGGACGAGAGTATAGGCTCGGAGAAAAACTTGCGACACTCTTTGTCCGACCTAGAGGCCTACACCTCACCGAGAAACATATCCGGCTTGGGCCCTATTCGACTCCAGCTTTCCTTTTCGACTACGGTCTCTTCGTCTACCATAATGCGAAGAAATTGGTTGGTCGCGGGACCGGGCCGTACATCTACATTCCTATTTGGAGGCCCGCCTCTGGAACGACGTCTTCGACTACACAGAAAAAGCTCTGAACCTTCCCCGCGCTAGCATCAAATGCAGCGTCCTCATCGAGACTATTCTCGCAGCTTTTCAAATGGAAGAGATCCTCCACTCGTTGCGCGAGAGGATAACGGCCCTCAACTTCGGCCGCTGGGACTACATCTTCAGCCTCATCAAGTTCCTTGGTGAGGACCCAAAGTTTGTCGTGCCTGAAAGACCATTACTCCCGATGACCGCGCCTTTCCTCAAGTCCTGCTCTGTCCTGCTCGCGCAAACCTGCCACAAACGAGGCGCCTACGCAATCGGCGGAATGGCTGCACAGGTACCCATCAGAGGAGACCCGCGATCACAGGAAGCCATCGACAAGGTCCTTGCCGACAAGAAGCGCGAACTTTCAGAGGGATACCAGGGCGCGTGGGTCGCTCACCCAGGACTTGTACCCGTGGTCATGAGAGTCTTCAACGACCACCCTGCAGAATCCAATGACGGTAGAGAGATCGTGCAGGTGCGCCGTGAGGATCTTCTCAAAGTCCCGGAGCCCAAGATAACCGAGCAAGCAGTCAGAGCGAACATTGCCGTCAGCTTAAGGTATCTGGAGTCTTGGCTAGGAGGCCTTGGTTGTGTCGCGATCAATAACTTGATGGAAGACACGGCGACGGTTGAGATTTGTAGAGCGCAGATCTGGCAGTGGATTCATCACTCCGCCAAACTGGTCGAAGGACCCACCATTACGCGCAAGTTATTCCGATCAATGCTGAGAGAAGAAACAGGGCGAATAACTGAAGAGATCGGATCGCGAGTCTATCGCACGAGCAACTACAAAGGCGCGGAAGAGTTACTCGACAAACTGACTACTAGCGATAGATTCCCCGAGTTCATGACGTTAAAGGCATACGATCATCTCGCGTGACAACTCGTCCATCCGACCGGGAAGAATTCGAAACGTCGATTGTCTCTTGCGCTAATCGTTCTTAGCTTGCTCTGCTTTTCGTCCCGGTCTTCTTCTCGATGCTGCGGAGGTTGACTTCTCGGACGAATGCTTCTGTGATGATGTCGAGGGAGTCGATCTTCTCCTGCATCAGAACATCGGTTATCTTCAGCGGATGCTCAGGGATGAGCAGGTTATCGTTTGAGGCAACAAAATGCTCCCAGTTGATTCCAACGTCGAGCACCGTGTCAGCCAGCTCCTCGTCAGTCAGAGTAGCGCTCTTTGCCTCGTTGATGAAGTTCTGAAATTCCTCGTCGGGCACTTGTAGATCTGTTACCGTACGAATGGGGCTCGGAGTCGTCCCTCCGAGCTCGTGAGAAAGAGTGTAGCCGAGAAAGGTGAAGTTTTCGATCTCCGTAAAGTGCTTCATCCGAACCTCTAGCGGAGTATCCCCGCTAGGATTGGAGTCTGGAAAATCCGAGATCTGAGAAGCGCCCGTCTGTGGGTCTACGAATCGGAAGACCCGTGACAGTTTCAGCGGGCTCGATTCCCGTATGGTTGTCCTAGGGGAGTTTTCTTCGGTCCACGACTCTCTACCTTTTGTTTGCGAGGCCATCTTGCAGTCCTGCCTTCGATAGCGGTTAGACTATTCATTTTTGATCTGCAACCCACACCGCGACGCAACGGTACTGCTTTGGCGTCTATGGGTCCCGACTTGAACTCTTGGCGTCTACTCTTCGCGATGATCGTCTGCAAAATAGCGCATGGAATCAAGGAGCTTATCCATATCGGCTCTCGGTTTTCGCGCTCGGGGTCGGCGGCTCTTGCTCCGTGGTCTCGTGGCTCGTTCGACCGTGTCTACAACCGGCAATGATGGTATAGATGGCGCCTTCGCTTCGTCGGAGAGGAGACGCCATTCTTTGCTCTCCCCGCGCCCGCTGCGCATTGAACCCATCAGAGTGAAGGTGCCAAGGGCGAAGACCGACATTGTAACCATCGACAAGAGAGCATCGGCGATGATGTTCGTCTGGAGAAGGCTGATCACATACTGCTGGAAATAAGCGTCGTTCAGGTATTCTTGGTACATCCAGACCGTCAAGGAGAGGATCGTAGCTGCCTGAGCGAGGATGATGATCTTAAGATAGCCAGGGATTGCTCTGTATGAGTGGTTGGATTGTTCAGTTGTAGAGAGTGACATCCGCATACTTCGCTCGCACTTATCCTACGTTAGATACTCTTCTGTTCAATCTAAGCAGAACGAAACTCCACCCGAATACTCGAAGTAACTTCCGAGTCCTGGGGGTCGCGTGGAGTTTCTGCTTGGATGATCAAGGAACTTAGCATCCAACTCTCAAAGTTACAAGATCGAGTTAAGGGGGTTCGCTTTCTCAATCGCCGTTGAGAAATGTCTCTGACAAAGCAGGTCCTAGTATCGAACACAGTAGAAGTTCACAACTCGGCAATGAGTAAGGTGAAGGCGGGCAAGTACCTTTGTGTCTGCGGACACTGCGACCATCGTCTTCAGAGTGACTGTCTCAGCAAGGGTTGCTGGTGCTGTACTGCTCAAGTTCAGCTCTCTTAGAGTCAACCTGTGATTCAATCTTCTGCATTGCCAGGGTAGTAAGCTGATCTCAGGATTTGTGCTATATGCCGAAATTCATGCCGATCTCGACCTGTGTGAGCCGACGTGGCTCAACATTAACAGTCAGGGGCAGTTGGTGCCACCTACCTCAGCATTTGAGGGAAGGGTCAAGGGATAGCCTGTGAAGCTCACGTGGTAGTTTCCTGGTTGCACGAAGATTCGGAAAACTCCAGTCTTCAAATTGCACTGGGTTAAAGTCCAACTTACCGAGACTTGGTCGACTTTTCCGTTTGGGCCTCGAACCGGAACGCTACCTTGAGGATCTTGACATGTTCCGCTGCCGTGTCTGCGGATCGATAGGACAGACCCCCCAAGCGTGTGGGGTTCGCATATCCACTCTCGCAAGGCTCGGACTGTGCTTTTTCAGAAAGGAAGATGCCGTTATCGACGATCTGGAGATATCATTTCGGACGGTTAAGTGGTGATTCTTAGGGTTCGCATGCCCCAGACTCGTTCGACAGTGTAGAGTTTGACTTCGCTGATTATGAGCGGTGTCCTGATAGATTTCATGTTTTGTGGTGTGAATTCCATGTAGAGAGGTATGCCGGGTGTGTTGGTGTATAGTGCGCGGTCGACCATGTAGAGCCTGTTGAGGTCTTGTAGGCTGTTGCAGACTGTTGCTTTGATCCGCAGAACCTCCTCGCTGATAGTGTCCAGTAAGACTTGGTCTGTGTATCCGGAGTCTAGGACTCGTAATTCGCCTGTGGGACCTGGGTCAAGCTTCATGTCTCAACCAGCCAGAACACAAACTTGTGAAGAGTGCTCTAGACGTAGCTAGGGCTTCGCGGCTTATAATCCGTATCGGAACCCACGCGGTTCGTGCGTGGAGGATCCATAATGACACACTTGTTTCTCATTGCCTAGTGCGAATGAGAACCTTCAACCCTCAGAACCATGATCTTTTTGGGACTTAGTTGAATCCGTCGTGGCGAGATCGACCGTATTCGCGCTGTTTATTATGGACCGAGATCGTTTGCATAGAAAGTCGCATGCTTCGAAACAAGTGTTTTGGAAGTTGCCCCTATCTAGGAAGGTTGTAAGTGCATTCGGAATCGTTTTGCTAGTGGTCTGCATGCTCCTTTCACAGCCGACGTTCATAAGTGGCGCCTCAGGGAGCGCCTCGAAGCTTCAACATTTGATTTTCATAGTCCAGGAAAACCATTCCTTTGACAATTACTTCGGCACATACCCGGGAGCAGATGGTCTTCCGTCAGCAGTTAGGATTCCTTTAGACACGGACAATTCCAGCCAGGGTTATGTCTCACCCTACTTGGTGAGTACGGAGTCTATCGACCAAGACCTAATTCATTCTTGGTATTCAAGCCAGGTTGACTTTGCCGCAGGGACGATGAACGGTTTCGTTGACGGAGAAAACAGTAGCTTGACCATGGGATATTATGACCGAACGCTGATTCCCTATTATTGGGACTACGCAGACCATTATGTGCTCGACGATCATTTCTTCGCCTCGGAGATGGGACCGAGCCTTGGAAACCATCTCTACATCGCGTCAGGTGCAGCAGGACCTGGCGTGAACGTTACCAACCTGTCATGGGTCGTGAACGGAACAATTGTTGGAACTCCTCCCCCGACTTTTCCATGGTCTAGTCTTTCTCTGAATTGGACATCTATGCCCGAGGAACTCAGCGCGCACGGTCTGTCTTGGACTTGGTACAACGGAGGGTACTCGAACTCCACCGATCCGTCGCAGTTCAACGTGTTGCCATTGTTTAGTTATTTCCGGACCAACCCAAGTCTGCTAATTTCGAATGTAAAGAGCACAAACCAGTTCTCGGTTGACATCCAGAAGAACAATCTCGCCCAAGTCTCCTGGATAATGCCCGGACCATATCACCCGCCGACATGGCCATCTCTCTGCCGTACGTCTCTAACACCAGACAGCGAACATCCACCCGCACGCAGTGATTGCGGGATGGACTACGTCGCCTACCTCGTGAACCAAGTGATGGAGAGCCAATACTGGCAGTCTTCTGCGATAATCGCTACTTGGGATGAGTACGGCGGCTTCTATGATCACGTAGCACCACCGCAGGTGGACGGTTTTGGATATGGCTTCCGGGTTCCAACTCTCGTCATATCTCCCTGGGTCTTTCCAAACTATATTGACCATACACAGTACGATTTTGGCTCTTTGCTGAAACTCGTCGAACAAGTGTTCGGGCTTTCGTCACTAGGAGCTAGAGACGCCCAGGCGAACAGCATGATGGGCGAGTTCAACTTCAACCAGGCACCGTTACCTCCCGTTGTGGAGCCTGCAACCTTCGTTGGTCCTCAACCTCCGCCATCCCAGGCATTCTATTTTCCTCTACTGAGAAACACCTGGTTTACCGCTGCTGGGGCAACCATCGCAATTCTCGTTGCAGCCGTTCTGGGGTACCGTCTCGGGAGGAGAAGTCGAAGGAAAAGCCCGACAACCGCAATAGGGCCGCCCTGAGCAGAAGAGAACGGTTTTCGGGTAATGGCCCCGTTGGTGAGACGATTGCACATCCAAAGTCCTCGGGCTCTTGGCGTCCGGAAGAGTTCGCCTAAGCGTGCCCACCAAGTGAGGCGTCATTAACAGCACGATTCTCTTAGGCGTCTCCCTACTAGGGGTTCAACGCGAAGACCCAAGTCAGATTCCTTGAAGTTTGGCGGGGGCCGAACGGGACCACTCATTATCGTGATTCCTGTAAAAGCGTCAAATGAACAATTCTACGGACGCAGATCAGAGCCGGTGCTGCCAGTTGTGGCGGATTGGCTGAGTGGCGAGTATCTCGTTCATTATTCTCTTTTGCGAAAAGAGTTAAGTCAAATCCGAGCTCGAATGATCTAACGAGTCGTGGAAACCATGACTTACAAAGCGTACATAGACAACATCAGGGCCAAGACCGGTAAGGACCCCGAGTATTTTCAGAAACTGGCAAAAGAGAAAGGGTTGGTATCGCACGCTGAGCTACTCTCCTGGCTCAAATCAGACTGCGGCTTGGGACACGGTCACGCCAACGCCATCATTCTGTACATCAAGGATCCTGAACTCGCAAAAAAGAAGCTAGTGAAAGACGCAAAAAGAGAGAAAGCCAGAAAATAGTCCATCTCTTGCCCTCGCCCCAGAGGTCTTGTGTTGAGTGCGCCGGCTAGGCGCAATTATACTCGACACGTCTCAGGTAGATTTCCGGGGCGTAGTATCCGTGAAGGGAGGCACGATGTGGACGGGTTCGATCTTGAACAATACACGCCTCATACCCGGCCGTCGGCTCTGGTACTTGTCCTGTCTTAGATATTTTTTCGCCAGCTTGTCTACATGTTCGTCTGCCCCTTTGAAGGTAACCTCCTTGACGCGTCCACGGATCACTGCCACGTTGAAGGCGTTGGCGGGGTCGCAGATGTCGAGTGCGACTCTGGGATTCCTGAGGACGTTCTTGTGTTTCTGGCTTCCTTCAGTGGTGTTGATGAGGACGAGGTCCCCATCGTGGGTCGACCCATGTTTGAGTGACGTGGGGGGAGCCGTCTGGCATCAGCGTGGCGATGTTCGTGAAGGTTTTGGCCTCTAAGAGCTTCTTGACGGAATCTGGAAGCGGCTTCATGTTGTGACAGTCGCCGATCATGTTTTGCCGTATTTCTCTCTTGTGAGTTCAAGACGTCCGTTTGAATATGTAGATGGCCGAGACTTCGAACCCGCTCGCGGGTTAGCTCTTTCTTGCCCGGAGAGTCTCGTAGTGCAAGATTAGCTCACCATGCTTGAGGCTTTTGACTGAGAGGAGCTTGAGGGTCTGTTGTTTCAGCATCGAACCCGAGTAATGTTTTCCGCGTCCGAGGATGACCGGCCAAACAACCATCCGGTAATCATCCGCAAGACTCCTCTGGATGAACTCTTGGACAAGCGAGGGGCCCGCGTCTACGATGATGTCCTTTCCAGATTCCCGTTTCAGGCGGGCGACGATTCGTTTGAGGTCTCCTTTCGTGATCCTAGAGTTCTGCCATTCGGTCTTTTTCAGAAAGTGAGAGAGGACGATCTTCTGACATCGGCGTAGGAATCGTGAGAACTCGAACAGGTAGTCCGGATCTGATGCCTTCCTTGCTGATTCGGAATGGACAGCAACGTGACCTTCGTAGGACCTCCGACCGTACAAGATCGTGTCCACCGAATCATGATGTTCGATCCACATATCGGTGAAACCCTCACCGGCTCCTTCGAAGGAACGTCGGACCCGGGATACTTGGGAAATTCACCGTACCCGTCGAGTGTCATGTACATGTTTACCGTGATCTTCCTGGTCAAGTTTGATCCCGTTCGTCTCCTAGTTGCTACCTGAACAAATTATTCCGTTGAGGTAGTTCAGTAGAGTCATTCAGTATCTTCACCCGGTTATTCCGAGTACGTTGGGCCTTGTTATTTGTAGGAGAGCGAGCGGGTTGCCGCTTGGATCATTGAACCTGTAGCAGGGTCCTTCGGGAATCTCGAACTGTTCTCGTTCAGGTTTCCAGCCCTTCTGTCGAAGCTCTTTTGACACCGCCTGCAAGTCGCCTACTTGGAAGATCAAGATGCAGCTAGGCGCGGGTCGATGGTCTGCGAGAAGAAGGAGCGGGCCCTCACCGAGTCGAAGAGCGGCGACTCGAGTGCCAAAGCTGGAGATGTCCCAGATCTTCTTAGCTCCCAGGACCTTTGTGTAGTAGTCAACGTCTTTCTGGACATCGGACGTTCCCATGTAGAGATATCTGAGACGCCCAAACGGTGCATCCCTCTTGTCAGTCATCAGTTCTTCAATCAAAGATTGTACGCGCTGAGTTGAAATGTTTCTCGATCAGAGAGACCTGTGAAAAATCTGTTCTCGTACTAGATACGAAGGAAGATGAGAATCATGATTCTCGCGGCTACGCCGAGAATCGGAGGCAGGACAAGAACGGTTGCGAGTCGGGTGATGACTCCCAGGTCGAAGGGCCAAGTCTGGATCCTGTGAATATCGCTCTGAATCTGGCGGACAATTGAGATTTCACTGGCCAAGGCGTCTTTCTCGTTCGCGTTCTCGAACTGGTCGGAGCGGGTTATGCGATCTTTCAGGCGTTGGACAAGATTGGTATAGCGAGTTGTAATCCAGCTGAGCTCCTGACGTCGAGCCTCTTGGAGCCGGCGATGGATGCCAAGTAGGGGAATTAAGAAGAGAATAACCCCAACTAGTATGAGTCCGCCTAGGATGATCAGGTCGCTCGCGCGAAAACTTCCCAGTCCAACAGTTACCCCACCGGGAACTTCCACGTTTATGGTGATGAGTTGGAGGAACGTTACTATTATCGGGAAGATGGTGTAGACGCTTACCAGCCTCATCGAGACAGTGCCAAACGGTTTCAGGCCGAGGGTCCGGTCCTCGGTGAAGGGTTTCAGTTGATACGGAAGTTTTCCGGCCCGATATATCGCCAGCATGGAAGAGCCGTATGTCCAGAGGAAGAATGAAAGGATGAGGAAGAAATATGCGAAGACGAGAACGTGGTTAGAGACAACCCCTTCAAAGTTCAACGGAATAGGCGAGACTAGGTTGATGACTACGAAGAGTATGATCCAGACTATCAAGACCCCTGAGAGTCGATAGGGCGGCGTTCTCAGGCGTAACTCCGTGTTCTCGGGGCTCATCCCCTGTGCATACTCGCTCAATCGGTCAATTCTTCTGGTAATGTATCGCATACCGTATACGAAGTAGAGCATGACCAGAGAGAGGACTAGAGCTTCGTCGAGGATTAGGCTTCCAACCCCTTGCGAAGGAACAAGCACGTATTCTATCGTCGAAAGAATTTTTGTCGGAACGAAACTGACGATGACAGCTCCAAGCCAGAAAGGTAGCGTCCTAAGAAACCCGCCAACCGGAAACGTGTTGGGGGCGTGGCCATCGCTCTTCATATTCGTCGAGGGGGGGTCGAGTCGCTTAGAGAAGAAGCCTTGCCCCTGCGAGTGAGACACGATCGGACTCGAGACGAAGACGACCACAAAAGACCTGTCCAAAAAATGGTTCGAATTCGTTGAAGTTTTGGCGCCGCCGAGAGGGTTCGAACCTCTAGCCGCGCCGTGTAAAGGCGCTCTGACCAACGGGTTGCTGCAGTGGGATCTTTAACAGCTTCAGCCTCAGCTATTGACTGAGCCCGCTGCTCTACCACTGAGCTCGCGCCCCTGATTGAGGGAACGGCGGCCCGCTACTAGCCGGCGGCAACGGCAATCCAGAGACTCCGTCTATTAAATGATAAGGCCAAAGGCTTCCGCGATTCTAAGACCTAGAAACGAACGTTGGAGTAGCAGCATCAGTCAAGAGACCCGAAAAGACGAATCACCCAGCTGGCCTTCGAGGAAGGAGCACTAGTCCTCAACTTTCAGATCTGGAAGAATGCAGCAACCTTTCGATTATCGGCGATGCGAGAGCTGTGGCCAGGACTGCCAATCCTGCAACCGGATAGAGTTGCGAACTAACGAGCGCGGAATCAACTCCTGCCTTTGCCAGCACCAGTGAGAATTCTCCGCGAGGAACTAGTATGCTGCCAATGAGCAATGGGGTCCCGGTCTTCGCTAGACGTGCACCCAACGAGCCACCGACGAACTTTCCGAAAATGGCTGCTCCTAGGATGAGTGCTAAAGGAAGCCCTACAGATAGCGCAGCGCCAACATCGATGAGAGCTCCCATGGAGAGGAAGAAGAAGACGATGAATGCCTCTTTGAGAGGCAGAATCTTCTCCCTCACATAACGAGAATGCTTGACGGGCAGAAAGAATCCTGCCAGCAGGGCGCCTATGCCTGGCGAGAAGCCTAGATAATCGGATAAGACTCCGAAGAGGAACCCGAATGAAAGAGCTAGCAGAAATGAGATTTCTCCAACTTCGATCTCGTACTGGCTTACTCGGTTGATGATTCTCGGACCGAGGTATCTACTGAAACCAAAGGTAGCAAGGAAAAGGAAGCCTGCCTTTCCAGTTACAATCAAAAATGCCGAGGCTTGAACTTGGTTTCCGCTGGCAAGCTCAGGTGTGAGGAAGAGGAGGAAGATTGCTATTAGATCCTCGACTACCATAACCATCATTATTGTAGCTGCGAGGGTTTCGCCGTGTTCATGAGTCCGGTCGGCGACGATCTTCGCTACGATTGCGGTGCTGCTCAAGCCCAGTACCGAACCTAAGAACAGAGAAGTGCCAAGGTTCCATCCTGCAGCGAGACCGGAGAGAACCCCGACTGTGAAGGCTACGAGAAACTCTACAGTGGTGAGTACTATGACTTTTGACCCGACGCTCTTGAGATGC
>Ga0209761_1001367_pt1 | contig 15737 bp, 11 predicted proteins | sample GraSoi013_1_40cm_4_FD_185818 | JGI IMG/M metagenome (GOLD analysis project Ga0209761, IMG submission 185818) | Grasslands soil microbial communities from the Angelo Coastal Reserve, California, USA - Sample 09_25_2013_1_40cm (SPAdes) (version 2) | ecosystem: Environmental > Terrestrial > Soil >...
GCGGATCAACATGCGGTTCTGGGTGCGGGGCTATCCGGTGCCGTCGGCCACCGTCGTCGTGGCGGTCAACCGCCAGGCCGGGGCGAACGCGGTCGAAGTGGCGAGGAGCATCCGGCAGGAGCTGCCGGTGATCGGCGCCGAGCTCCCGGGCTCGGTGCGGGTCACGCCGATCTACGACCGCTCGCAGTCGATCGTCCACTCGGTCGGCGACGTGCAGGCGACGCTCCTGATCGCCTTCGTCCTGGTCGTGCTCGTCATCTTCCTGTTCCTCGGGCGCGCGACCGATACGCTGATCCCGGCCGTGGCCCTGCCGCTGTCACTCCTCCTCACCTTCATCGTGATGCGGTTTCTGGGCTACAGCCTGGACAACCTGTCGCTGATGGCGCTCACCCTGGCCATCGGGTTTTTGGTCGACGACGCCATCGTGTTCCTGGAGAACACGGTGCGCCGGCTCGAGCGCGGCGAGCGGGTCCTCGATGCGACCCTCAACGGCGCCCGGGAGATCAGCTTCACCATCCTGTCGATGACCATCTCCCTGGCGGCGGTCTTCATCCCCCTCGTCTTCATGACCGGCCTCGTCGGGCGCATCTTCCGCGAGTTCGCCGTCACCATCGTGGTCGCGATCTTCGCATCCGGACTCGTGTCGCTGACGCTCACGCCGCTCATGTGCGCCCGGCTGCTCGGGGAGCGGGGACAGGGATCCAAGAAGACCTGGATGGAGCGGGTGATCGGCGGCGCCGAGAAGAGGGTGCTCGCCGGATATGGCGCGTCGCTGTGGTGGTTCCTGCGGCATCGCTGGGTCTCGGCCCTGGTCTGGGCCGTCTGTCTTGCCGGGACATTCCTGCTGTTCGCGGCGGTCCCCAAGGCCTTCCTGCCGCCGGGGGACAGCAGCGTCGTCTTCGGCGTCTTCATCGGCCGTGAAGGCTCATCGCCGGAGCAGATGCAAGCCATCCAGGACCGGGTCGACGAGACGCTGCACCAGGACCCGAATGTCCTGATGGACTTCACCATGACGGGGAACTCCAATTTCATCGCGTCGAACCAGGGGATCACCTTCACCTTCCTGAAGCCCGCAAGCGAGCGCCCGCCGATCGCCGTGGCGGCGGCGCAGATGATGGGGAAGCTCGGCGGCATTCCCGGCGTCTTCCCGTTCCTGCGCCCCTACCCGGTCCTGGAGATCAGCACCGGGGCGACGAACCAGAACCAGGGGCAGTACGCCTTCACCGTGTCCGGGGTCGACTCGGATCAGGTGTACGACGTGGCCGGCCGCCTGCTGGGGAAGCTCCGGGAGTTCCCGGGCTTCCTGACCCTGTCGTCGGACTTCTTCAACAACACCCCCAACCTCGACGTCGACATCAGGCGCGACCAGGCGAAGACGTACGGTGTCTCGGAGACGCGCATCCTGGCGCTGCTGCGCAACGCGTACTCGCAGAACTATCTCTATCTGATCAAGAAGCCAGAGGACCAGTACCAGGTCATCCTGGAGGTCGAGGACGCCGCGCGCTCGAAGCCCGAGGACCTCTCGCTCCTGTACATCAAGTCCGACGACGGGAAGAACCTCGTGCCGCTGCGCGAGCTGGTCGACTGGAACACCACGCTCGGCCCGCAGGCGGTGAACCACCTGAACCAGTTCACCAGCGTCACCATCTTCTTCAACCTGAAGCCCGGCGTGGCGATCGGCGACGCGACCGAGTTCATCCGGAAGGCGGCGGCGCCGATCGTGCCGCCGACCCTCCGCGCCGGTCTGCAGGGCGAGGCGCTGACGTTCCAGGACACGGTGAAGAGCCTGACCATCCTGATGGCCCTGGCCGTGTTCGTCATGTACGTGATCCTGGCGATCCTGTACGAGAGCTACGTCCATCCGCTCACGGTGCTCTCGACCCTCCCGACGGCGCTCGTAGGCGGTCTCCTGACGCTGGTCCTGTTCGGCGAGCAGGCGTCGCTCTACGCCTTCGTCGGCATGTTCATGCTGATGGGGATCGTCAAGAAGAACGGCATCATGATCGTCGACTTCGCCCGCCAGAGGGTCGCCGCCGGGGAGCCGGCGGAGCGCGCCATCCACGACGCGAGCATGGACCGCTTCCGGCCGATCATCATGACGACTTTGGCCGCGGTCATCGGGGCGCTGCCGATAGCTCTCGGCTACGGGGCCGACGGCGCCTCGCGCCGGCCGCTCGGTCTCGTGATCGTCGGCGGCCTGATCGTGTCCCAGTTCATCACCCTGTACGTCACGCCGGTCATCTATTTGTATCTCGAGCGGTTCCAGGAGAGCGTGCTGGACCGCGTGTCCTTCTTCCGCGCCGGGCAGGCCTGGCTCCCCGTCGCCCAGCCGGTCCGTCAGGAGATTGGAGAGTGATCACATGAACATGTCACGCGCCCGGACCCTGGCTGCGGCCCTGCGGCGGATCGGCGACGGCGTCGTGATCGCCGGTGCACTCGCCGCAACGGTGTTCGCGTTCGTCGCCGCCGTGGCTCTCTTCGTGATGGTCGGAAGGCTGTCGCACCGCAGGGAAGTGGCCGGGTCGTCATCGGCCGAGGCCTCGCCGCCGATGAGTCTGCCCGTCGGCGCGGAAGGGGTGGACCGGACATGAGACGGGTCTTCGCGATCACACTGGCGCTGGCGTGCGCGCTCGGTACCGGCTGCGCCGTCGGGCCCGAATACACGAGGCCCCCCATCACTACACCGGAGCGGATCCGGGGGAACGAGGCCGCGAGCGAAGCCGCCTCGCTCGCCGACCGGGCGTGGTGGGAAATCTTTCAGGACGATGTCCTGAAGGGTCTGATTGATGAGGCGCTCAAGAACGGCTACGATGTCCGGCAGGCGGCCTGGCGCGTCGAGGAGGCGCGGGCGAACGCCGGCATTGCGCGCTCGGAGTTCTACCCATCGATCGAGGCCGACGGCGGATGGACGCGCGGCCGGCGGCCGCTGGGCTCGACCCTCGGCTCGGCGCCGGTCAACCTGTCCGACGTCAACCTGGGCCTCACCTGGGAGATTGACCTCTGGGGACGTATCCGGCGCCTGAATCAGGCGGCGTTGGCGGAGTATCTGGCCACCGAGGAGGCGCGCCGCGGCGTTCTGCTCTCGCTGGTCTCCGACGTCGCCACGACCTACTTCGAGCTGCGCGAGCTCGACTTGCAGCTCGACATCGCAAAGCGGACGACCGGAGCGTTCCAGGAAACCTACGACCTGTTCAACCGGCGTCTGGAGGCGGGTGCCGCGTCGGCCCTGGAAACATCCAGCGCCAAGGCGTCGCTCGCCTCGACCGCGGCCAGCATCCCCGACCTCGAGCGGCAGATCACGGCTCAGGAGAATCGGGTTGCCTTCCTCCTGGGTCGTGCCCCGGAGGCCATCCCGCGCGGCGCCGCGCTCAACGACCAGCTCCTGCCTCCGGACATCCCGCCGGGGCTTTCGTCGGCTCTCCTGGAGCGCCGGCCCGACCTGCGCGCGGCGGAGCAGCGGCTCGTCGCCGCCAACGCCGGGGTCGGCGTTGCGATCGCCGACTTCTTCCCGACGTTCAGCCTGACCGGCGCGTTCGGGGGCGTGGCGCCGCAAGTGACGGACCTGTTCGGGGACGGACGGACCTGGTCCGTCGGTGGAGGCCTCTTGAGTCCCGTGTTCCAGGGGCGGCGTCTCAAGAACCAGCATCGTGCCGCGGTGGCCCGATGGGAGGAGGCGAAGGTTCAGTATGAAGAGAGCGTCACGAGGGCGTTCGAGGAGGTCTCCACGAACCTGGTGGCGTACCAGAAGCTGGCCGCGGAAGAGAGGGAACAGGCACTGTCCGTTGACGCCTACCGTCAGGCGGTCGGTCTCTCCAATTCACGTTACGTCGGCGGTCTGTCGGATTACCTGGAGGTGCTCCAGGCCCAGCAGCAGCTCTTCCCGGCCGAGAACGCGCTGGCGCGGATCCGCTTCGAGCGCCTCGCGATCCTGGTACAGCTCTACAAATCGCTGGGCGGCGGCTGGAGGCTCTCCGACCCCGGGTGGCAAGGACCGGAGCGCCGGGCCGGCGCGGCGCCGGAGAGCTCGAGGTGAAGTCGGGCCATGAATATCCGAACCGGTTGGCGCAGGACGGCTGGGGCGGCGGCGGTCGTCCTCGGGTTGGCCGCGACAGAGGCGCGGGGCGAAACCAAGCTTCTCGGGCCGCTGCGGATCCGGGATATGACTCCCTTCAACCTCCTGCGTCTCGACATGCTCCCGGCTCACGCGGTCTCGGCGGGCCCCGGGAGCTGGGCGATCGAAGCCGACATCTCGTACAGCAACACCTTCGTGATGAGCGACAACGTCATGAGCTACCTCGAGGCGCGCGGCGGACGCCGCCCGCTGACGCAGGCCGACGCCAACGCAATCCTCGGTCTCGGCCAGGACGCGTACTACGTGGATGGCGAGTTCGGTCTCCTCGACCTCACGTTTCACTACGCGTTCATGCGCCGCTCGTCCGTCTACCTCACGCTCTCGGCCTACGATTTCACGGGCGGGTTCCTCGACGGGACGATCGAGGGCTTCCACAGGACTTTCGGCCTCGATCCCAATGGGCGTGACCTGGTGGCGCGCAATCGCTTCCAGGGCGTGCTGTCGGTCGAGGGCGTGAAGACCTCCTTCCTCTCCCCGCCGATCGACGGCGGCATGGGCGACCCGGTGCTCGGCATGCGCCATGCCTGGCCCCTTCGGGGCTCGCGGTGGGGGCTGGTCCTCGACGGCGCGGCCAAAATTGCCTGGCGCGGCGAGCGCTCGTTCCTCTCCACGGGAACGAACGACTATGGCCTTCAGGCCTCGCTGCAGGGGAAGTACTCGCGCCAGGCCGTCTATTTCACCGCGAGCGCCGTGCGGACCGACGGCCGCGCGTTCGGCGTGCCACTGAAGCACCGCTTGACTCCGACGCTGACGGCCGCGTACGAGGTCGGAGTCACGGGCCATACGAATCTCGTCCTCCAGCTCTACGCCAGCCAGAGCACGATCCTCGACACGACCATCGATCAGCTCAAGGCCGACAAGTTCCAGGCGAGCTTCGGACTGCGCAGTTTTCGCGGGCACATGATCTACGGCTTCGCGGTGACCGAGAACGTGGCCAACTTCGCGAACACGCCGGACGTCGGCGTAGCGCTGACCCTCGCCTGGGTCGCGCTGCGGCCGTGAGCGAGGCGGGCCGGATTCCCGCCGCCGCCGCGACAGATGGACAGGAGCAGGCTACGCGCCGCGTGCCCCGTTCGGCTTCCAGCCCGCGATGCGATGGAGCTCGTCCTCCCACATCTGCCGCTGGGCGAGCAGGTCGTGTACCTGCCGTCCGTTCTTGACGGTGGGGTTCTTGAAGTAGAGGGAGAGCCAGTCCTGCGCGCCGCGCAGGCCGGAGCGGGCCGCCAGGTCGGCGAGGAGGGTCAGGTCCAGGGCCAGCGGCGCGGCCAGGATCGAGTCGCGACAGAGGAAATCGATCTTGATCTGCATCGGGTAGCCCAGCCAACCGACGATGTCGATGTTGTCCCAGGACTCCTTGTTGTCACCGCGCGGCGGGTAGTAGTCGATGCGCACGCGGTGGACCAGATCGCCGTAGAGCTCCGGGAAGAGATCGGGCTCGAGGATCCCCTTCAGGGCGGCCAGCTTGCTCTCCTCCTTGCTCTTGAGACACTGCGGGTCATCGAGCACCTCGCCGTCCCGGTTACCGAGGATGTTCGTCGAGTACCATCCCGCGATGCCGAGGACGCGCGCCTTCAGTCCAGGAGCCAGGATCGTCTTCAGCAGGGTCTGGCCGGTCTTCAAATCGCGCCCCGCGACCGGGACCTTCATCTCTTCCGACAGCTGGAGCAGCGCGGGGATGTCCACGGCGTGACTCGGCGTGAGGTTGACGACGGGGATCCGCTGCCTGAGCGCCGCGTAGGAGTAAAGCATCGCGGGACTGATGCGTTCATCGTCCGCGCCCAGCGCGCGCTCGAAGAGCTTCAGGTCGGAATGGATCTCTTCGATCCCCTGGTACGCCTCCGTCGAGGCGGCGTTCAGTAGGACCATCCGTTCGATGCCCGCGCTCTCCCGGAAGGACCGGAGGTCCCTGTCGATCTCCGCCACGTTCGCCCGATGACCCTGCCGCGGCCGGCAGTGCGTGGCCTGGATGCGATGAACGTAGCGGGGATCGAAGATGCCCTTCCAGGGACGGATGGCATCGAGCTCGTCCCGCAGTTCGTCGAGGAGCTCGCGGTCCAGGACCCGGGCCTTCACCGCGGCCCGATAGACGCTGTCCGGCAGGATGTCCCAGACGCCGAAGGCGAGATCATTGAGGGACGAGAGAGGGACTGCCTGGCCGACCGGGACGGGGGAGGGACACTCCGGAGGTCCTGCCAGGAGGCCCAGCTGGGTCAGGGCACCGATCGCCTTGCCCAGACCCCGGCGCACCGCCAGCACTCCCGCGATGAACGATGTCGAGAGCGACCCCGCTCCCACGACGACGACGCCCAGACGGCCCGAGGCTGCTGCCGGAGGACTCGGTTTTTGTCTCATGGTTCGACCCGACTATAGAACATATGAGTCCGCCACGACACCGGTGGACGAAGGGGGCCGCGTACTCTAGAATCACGGTTCGGTTCGCGCGTCATCGGGGACGCGAAGGAGGTCGTCTGACACAGCTGGCGTTGCGGGGCGGCAAGCCCGCGGTCTCCAGGGACCTGAGGGTCCGCTGGCCTGTCATCGGGGCCGAGGAGCGGGAGGCCGCGCTCCAGGTCCTGGACAGCGGCGTTCTGTGCGGCTCCCGCGCGCCGCAGGTGCGGGCGCTCGAGGATGAGTTCGCCCGGTTCGTCGGAGCGAAATTCTGTCTCGCGACCAACAGCGGCACCGCGGCCCTCCACATGGCGGTCGCCGCCGCCGGCATCGAACCGGGCGACCAGGTGATCACCAGCGCCTTCACCTATCCGGCGACCGCCCTGGCGATCCTGCATCACAACGCGGTGCCGACTTTCGCGGACATCGATCCGGTCTCCTTCAACCTGGATCCTGGCGGCATCGAGGAGCGGATCACGTCCAGGACGAGAGCGATCATGCCGGTCCACATCCACGGTCTTCCGTGCGACATGGACGCGATCAACGCCATCGCTCGCCGGCGCGATCTGGTGGTCATCGAAGACGCCGCGCAGGCGCATGGCGCGACCTACCGCTCCCGTATGGCGGGCGCCCTCGGGGACATGGCGGGGTTCTCCCTCAACGCCACCAAGAACCTCCCTTGCGGTGAGGGCGGGCTGTTCGTGACGAGCAACGAACGCCTGCTGGGGCGCGCCGCGTCCCTGCGGATTCTCGGACAATCCCGGGACGAAGTGCCCCTGGATCCGGATCATCCGCTCGACTCGCAGGGGGACTCGGAGTTCTCCGGAATGGGCTTCATGTATCTGACCCAGGAGATCCCGGCGGCCCTGGCGCGGATTCAGCTGCGCCGCCTCGCGCAGTCCAATGCCAACGCCGCGGCCAACGCCCTGCTTTTGACGTCGAGGCTTTCGGCCCTTCCCGGGGTCCTCCCCCCGCACTGCCCCGCGGATCGGACGCACGTCTACCACAAGTACCGGGTGCGACTGGACCCGCGAGCCATGGGTCTGTCGGTCGATCCCCGGCTGGCGCGCGACCGGGTCATGGCGGCCCTGCGCGCCGAAGGTGTCGAGGTCTCGCTCTGGCTGGACAGGCCTGTCCCGGAAATGAAGATCTTCCAGGCCAGGACCGGATACGGCGGCGGATGTCCCTGGACCTGCCACGGAAGCGACGTGCGGTACGGCGTGGGCGAGTTCCCCAGGACCACCGCCCTCCTCGCCGACTCCTTCGTCGTCGGGTCCCAGTCTTATCCTCTCTTTCCCCAGCCGCGAGCGCTCATGGAGCAGTACGCCGACGGCTTCGAGAAGGTGATCCCACGGATGACGGAGCTTCTCGGCTCCGGGGCGTCGTAGGAAGGCCGGGAAACGGTGCCGCTGCGGACCGGGATCCTGGGAGCGGGCCACATGGGGCGGACGCACGCCGGGGTTCTGGCGCGCGATCGCCGGGTGCTCATCGCCGGTGTTGCAGACCCCGAGCCGGGCCGGGCGCAACAGCTGGCCGCCGACCTGGGTGTCCCCTCCTATCGGGACCTCGATGCGCTCCTTCGAGCCGGTCTCGATCTCCTCGTCATCGCCACTCCCAACCGCCACCACTCCGAGGCCGCGCTCGCCGCCCTGGAACGGGACGTCGGCGTGCTCTGCGAGAAGCCGATGGCGATCAACCTGCCCGACGCCCGCAGGCTCTGCGAGGCGGCCGCGCGCCCCGGCGCCTTCTACGTCGTCGCGCACAACCGCCGCCATGCCCCGGTCTACAGGCGCGTCCAGGCGCTCCTGCGCGAAGGGTTCAGGCCCCTCCTGGCGAGCTTCAAGATGCACGAGGGGGACTTCCGCACCCCGCCCTGGGTCTCGGATCGCTCCGTCTCGGGCGGGTTTCTCTACGAGAACCTGGTTCACTTCTTCGATCTCATGGAGTGGCTGGTGGCGCCGATCTCCGAGGTGTTCTGTCTCGCGCGCGGGCCTTTGTACCCGGATCTCAATGACTTCGTCATCGCGGTCGCCTTCGAGGGCGGCGCCATCGGCGCGCTCACGGCCACGGGCCACGCGTCGTGGGTCCACCCCGCCGAACGCACCGAGCTGGTCGGCGACCATGCCCTGGTCGTCGTCGAGGGGCTGGACCGCGTCCTGCACTCGCCGGGTGAGGGTGAGAAGGTCCGCATCGACGACTGCGCCGGTCTCTCCCGGGAAGAGCGCTGGGGGTACGTGGAGCAGGACGCCGAGGTGGTCGAGGCGTATCTCGCCGACCGACGGCCCTGCTTCTCCGCGGCGCGCGCCCTGCGATCGCTCGAGATCGCGGAGACCTGCGCGCAGGCGGCCCGTGAAGCCCGCCCCGTGCGACCCGGACCTCCTCCCACCGACTGAACCGACCCGCACCATCGTCACCCCGTCAGGCCGTGCTCGCCGAGGGAACGGCGGCCTCGGCGCGGAACAGAGTCTTGCGCAGGTCGACGATCGAACGCAGCTTGCGACCCGTGCGCAAAGTGCCGCGCCCGGCCACCGCCACTTTCATCTCGCACAAGCCCATCGACACGTTGCGGGCCATGTCCGGGAAGAGATCCGCGAGGGATGTCCGGATCGCCCTCTCCACTTTGTCCTGTGAAGCTCCCTCGAGAAGCTCCACCTTGATCTCGATCGCGTCGCGCAGATCGGGACGCGTCACCAGCACCTGCCAGTCGTGCGCCAGGCCGCTCACGTTCTCGAGAACTCTTTCGAACATCCACGGGCTGATGTTTCCGAGACCGCAGTTGACCATCTCGTCGCAGCGGCCGACGATCTTGGAGATACGCCGCAGGGACTTCAGATTGCAGTCGCAGACGCCCTCCATGAAGCGGGCCACGTCCGAGGTCCGGTATCTCAAGAGAGGCATGACCCTGCGGGACAGCGTGGTGAAGACGATCTCGCCGTGACCTTGATCGTCCGGCTCCGGGATCTCGAACCAGAACTTCAGCTCCTGGAGGTGGTAGCCGTTCTTGCGGTTGCACTCTGTCCCGGCGCTGCCGAACGACTCGGTCTGGCCGTAGGTCAGGTAGAGGTCGGTCTTCCAGATCTCCTCCACGTGGCGCCGGGACTTCTCGGACATGTTCTCGCCCCCGACCAGCATCAGCTTCACCGGCCAGGTCCCGCGCTTCTCCGCGATCTCGGTGAGGCTCACGATCCACGAGGGCTCGACGACCATCACGTTGAAGCGATAGTCGACCGCCCGGTCGTAGAATTCCGCCGGCGGAATCTTGCTCGCTTCGATGAGAAGGCAGCCGAGCGTCTGCGCCGCCGCCCTCAAGGTCGGTCCCGCGTTCCAGAACGACAGGTCGAGGGCCGAAACCATGCGATCCTCCGGGCGGACTCCCAGCGACCAGAGCCCGGCCGCCCCATCGCGGCCCAGGTCTCTCATCTCGTCGAGCGAGAAGAAGATCTTCTTGCTCTTCGGGGAGAGCGTCCCGGTCGTCTCGAACCCGAGCTGCGGCCGATCGCAGAGAAAGTCCTCGACGGGATGGGTCAGGAGGTCGGTCGAGGTCGTGAAGATGTTCCCCAGGTCCGCGGGACACCGCACCATCGCCGGATCGATACGGTGCTCCTGGAACTTGCGGCGGTAAAACGCGGACCGGCTCGCGACCCAGCGCACCGTCGTCCTGAAGTCCAGCTTCTGCGTGTTGCGGACATAGCGGTCGGGCATCCGACGGGCGAACCAGAGTCGTCGCGTCGGCGACTCCCCCAGAACGACGCGATCGAGAAGATTGCTCAGTGCGTTGCGCATCGCGACGGCCTTCGTGCCCCGCTAGGGTATCCGTCGATCGACAGGAGCACGCTCACGATCCGGCGTCCCCGCCGTCCTCGGGAGACCGGATGGGCCCGATCCGACGGCGACGGATGCCTCCACCGCCGGGTCCCCACGGAGCCAGCGTTGGAGCCGAGCCGTCTCGAGCTGGCCGACCACACGGCGTCCCGCTTCGTACCACGCCCGGGCGCCGAAGATGGTTCCCCACCCCGCGAGAGCGGCCCGCCGTCGCGGCCGGAGAACCAGGAGACGATCGCCCAGAAGGGTCTGCCAGCGGTTCAGCTCGCTGCCCCGGGCCCGGCGGCGCGAGCCCGTCAGGTCGACCACGATCACGTGCGTCGCCGATACGGGAGCGGCCACCGCGTGCACCACGGGAGAGGGGGCGGAGAGAGCCCCGTCGACGAGCCGGCGCTCGAGGCCGTCGACCTCCTTTCGGAGCGGGGGGAAAAGAAACGGAATGCGGCTGCTCGCCCGCACCGCCTCGGAGAGCCGGAAGCCGCGCTCGCGGCCGGTGACGGCGAAGATCCGTTCACCCCTGCGCTGGTCGTGCATGAGGAATCCGATCATCTGGACCCCGTGATGCAGGTGGCGGAAATCATGCCGGTCGAGGACCGCCAGCAGGTCGTGCACCGGGTCGGCCCACCGTCGCACAAGCCGACGCCCGACCCGTGAGGAGCGCATGGACAGAGCGTGAGACAGGACGCGCGGAGCGTTGGTCTCCAGGGCGAATCGAAGCAGATCGCCGACGGTGTGGCCGGCGGCCGCGTAGTAGGCCGTGATGAGGCTGCCCACGCTGCACCCGAGCATCGCGTAGACGGGGATGTGAAGATCTTCCAACCGGGAAAGGACACCGACGTGCGCCGGACCCCGGAAACCGCCTGAACCCAGGACGAGCGCGATGCGTCGCTCTCCGGACGCCTGGCGGCCGCTTCTCGTCATGGGACAAATGTTCTCATGGTCACCCTCCCATGGACCGCCCCAAGGATACACGGGGACCGCGTCCTTGACGACTGAAGTGTCGCCAGCGCCCCGATCACGAGGGCGCCGATCATACTCTTCTTCGGCCGCGACTGGAGGCCGTGTAGTCTGTAGAAGGCTCCCGTGCCCGGGCGGATCCAGGCGAACGGTGCGAATCGGGCGGTGATCGGCTATCCTCCGGGTGCGACACGGAGGAGCCGCGTCATGGTGTCGTTCCCGCTCGGAGACACGGCCGCCTTCAATCGGCGGAACCCGGATAAGCTCGCGTCGAAACCACCCTCCCCGATGGCCCCCGCGGGGCTGACCCACGCCTGGTGCCTTTCGGCGACCACGACGTGGCGATGACAGACTCGCCATGGTTTCCACCGTGACGCCTCGACCGCGTCCCATCGAGAATGCCTGCTTCTGGCTCGCCGAAAGGCGGCGCAAGACCGATCCGCCCCTGATCGGGCGGCGCGAGGCCGACATCGTCATCATCGGCGCCGGATTCACCGGGCTGTGGACGGCCACCTTCCTCAAGATGCTCGACCCGAGCCGGGAGATCGTCGTCCTGGAGCAGGGGATCGCGGCGTACGGCGCCAGCGGCCGGAACGCCGGCATGCTGGGGGAGGCGATCGATCACTCCCACCAGCTCGCCATCACCCATTTCGGGCGCGCAGAGGCGGCGCGGCTGGCCCGCCTGGGCGTGGAGAATCTCGGCAACCTCCTCCGGTTTCTGGAGGAGAGACGGATCGACTGCGATCTCGAGCGCACGGGGCAATTGCACGTCGCCCTGACACCGTCGCAGGTCGAGGAGCTGCGCGAGGCGCAGGGCGTCGCCCAGGAACTCGGGCTGAGCCATTATCGGCTCCTGGACGCCGCGGCGACGCGCGCCGAGCTGGACTGCGCGCGGTATCAGGCCGGGCTCTTCAATCCGCACGGCTGCATCGTGAATCCAGTCAAGCTGGCCGAAGGGCTGAAGCGCGAGGCGGTCCAGGCGGGGACCGTCTTCCATGAGCGGACCCGGGTCACCGCCATGGAACGGTCGAACGGCGGTGTCCGGCTCAGGACGGCGCACCTTCCGGGCGCCGCGGGAACGGAGTCGCGCATGGAGGCCACCGGTGTTGCGGCCGAGCGCCTGCAGGCGGCGGCCTCCCGCCTGAAGGCCGCGGCGGCGCGCGCCCAGGCCGCGGTCGCGCCGGGCACCGAAGGCGAGATCGTTGCACGCCGGGTGATCCTTGCGACCAACGCTTACACGCATCAGATCTTCCCGCGATTGCAGAGCCGATTCATCCCGCTCTACGACTACATCCTGGTGAGCGAGCCATTGAGCGACGAGCAGATGTCGCACCTCGGCTGGCGGCGGCGCTGCAGCGTCGCCGACATGCGGGCGTTCTTCAAATATTACCGATTGACCAGGGACAACCGGATCCTGTGGGGCACGAGCGAGGCGGCCTACTACAAGGGGAACCGGGTGGACGCGAGCTGCGATCACTCGGAGCGTCACTATGCCGAGCTGCGCGACAGCTTTCGCCGGCACTTCCCGGCTCTGGCCGATCTCGAGTTTCCCTACGCCTGGGGCGGGCCGATCTGCTCCACCACGCGCTTCACTCCGTTCTTCGGCGCGGCCGAGGACGGCCGCATCCTCTACGGCCTGGGGTACACGGGCCACGGTCTCGGCACCACCCACCTGGCGGGACAGATCCTCGCCCACATGGCGCTCGAGCGGCCCAGCCCGCTTCTGGATCTGGCCCTGGTGCGCAGAAAGCCGTTTCCCTACCCGCCCGAGCCGCTGCGCTCCCTGGCGGTCCGCGCCGTCACCCGGGCGTTGCGCCGCGTCGACACCGGACGCCGGCCGGGACTGCTCCTTCGCTGTCTCGACGCCATGGGGATCGGGCTGTCGAGCTGAGATGGTCTGTCGCGCCGCGGTCACGCGTGCGTTCGAGACGACGCGTGGCAAGAGCCAGACCCGCCTGTCCGTTTTTTTCCCGTGGCGCAGCCGGCGGCATGAGGGTATTCTTTTAGCATGCCCCGGTCCGTGGAAGCGTCGTCCGGAGCGAGGTGTCTCCTCGAACCGGGCCGTCGGCCGCGCGCGCTCCCGATCCGACTCGCGGCCGCCGCAGGCTCCGTCGCCCTGACGATGACTCTCTTGCCTGCGCGCACGCTGACGGTGGACGATGACGGGCCCGCCGACTACCGGCTGATCCAGAACGCCATCGACGCGGCGCTCGCCGGAGATCAGGTGGCGGTTGCCGCGGGCACTTACAGTGAAAACCTGAGCCTGAAGAGCGGCGTCGCCGTCGTCGGCGCCGGGTCGTCCGTCACCATCATCGATGGCGGTCGGAGGGCGTCGGTGGCGAGGCTTTTCGACTGTGACGCGGGCACGCGCCTCGAGGGGTTCCGCCTGACCGGCGGCCAGGCCGGCACAGGCGGGGGCGTGCGGATCGACGGAGGATCACCCGTCGTTCGTTTCAACGAGATCGTCGGCAATCTCGCCTCGCCCGGCAGCGCTTACTCTTACAGCTATGGCGGGGGGGTCGCCGTGCTGCACAGCGGCGCCACCGTTTCGAGCAACATTCTGTCCGCCAATGACGCCGATTACGGCGGCGGACTTCATGTCGAGGGAGGCGCCCCCCGGGTCATCCGAAACCTGATCACCGGGAACACGGCAGGGGCGGGTGGGGGTGTGGATGCCTACGTTCTGCCCGGCACCGATGCCGTGTTCGCTGCGAACACCATCACTTCGAATTCGGCAAAGTTCGGGGGGGGGCTCGAGCTGGGCGGGTACGGCGTTCCCGTGCTGATCAACAACGTCATCGTTGGCAACACCGCCGTCGCGAGTGGCTCCGGAACGGGGCTCGGGGGCGGAGCCGATGCCTACTTCAGCAACCCCTTGATGATCAACAACACGCTCGATCGCAATGCCGCCCGCACCGGCGGCGGCGCGTCGCTCCTCACCCAGGGGGCCCCGCGCATCGTCAACAACATTTTCCTGGATAACCGGGCCTCGAACACGGGTGGCGCCATGGATCTGGAATCTCCCGGCGTCCAGGTGCTGAACAACCTTTTCTACCTCAACGCGCGCGGCACATGCAGCGGGTCGACTGCATCCTCATGCTCCGAGCCGTCCAATCTCGAGACCGATCCGATCCTGGTCGACCCCTCCGGGTCCGACTTCCGGCCACTTGCCGGATCGCCGGCCATCGACTCGGCTCTGGGAGCGGAGGCGCCGCCGGACGACGCCCGGGGTCAGAGGCGGCCGCTCGACGGGGACCGCGACGGCGTCGCTGCGCCGGATCGGGGCGCCTACGAATACGATCGCAACGAAGTCCCCGGCCTCGAGCTCTCAGGCGGTTCCGCGGGGTCCAGCAGGCTCGCGTGGCAACCGGTGAGCGGTGCGGTGGCCTACCACGTGTACAGCGTTCTGTTCTCCGGCCATCTGAGCCGGCTGCCGGACTCCTGCCGCGACGCGGACGACGTCGACCCGGCCGATCGGTCCTTCCCGGAGACCCTTGTTCCACCGTCCGGCCAGGCCTTCGCCTACCTCGTCACCGCCGTCATCGCAGTGGGGGAACAGTCTGCGGGCTTCGACTCGCTTGGCTTGGAGCGGACCCTGCCTGTGCCCTGTCCATAACGGCGTCGAGCGGGCGCTTACCGAAACCTTACCGAAATATTACAAATCCGCCGGTGGATTCCCGGTAAATTTCCTTGCGACCAGCACAATCCCGGGGAGCGCCGCCGGAGCGGCGTGTGTGTCGACCCCGGCGGAGCCTTCGGGCGCCGGCGTGAGCCTACGCCGGCCCCGGAAGCGTCCGGACGGAATGCTGCAATTCCAGGAGGGAATCTCCATGTTCTCAAGGAAATCAGTGACGACGGCCGTCGCGGGTGTCTCAAGGCGGGTCGGGCAGGCGTCTTTGGCGCTGGCGGCAGTCGTCCTGTTCACGGCGCCCCCGTCCTCGGCGTCCGAGATCACCAAGGGCGACATCATGATCAAACGGGAAGTGGTCGCCGCCGGAATCGTCGGAGCGCCGCACCTGGCGAACGCCGACGACGGCTCGGGCCGCCTGTTCATCGTCGATCAGGGCGGTCTGATCAGGATCGTCAAGAAGGGCGTGCTGCTTCCGACGCCGTTTCTCGATCTCAGGGACCGAATCGTCACGGTCAATCCCGGCTTCGACGAGCGGGGACTCCTGGGTCTCGCCTTCCATCCCGACTACGTCCAGAACGGCCGCTTCTTCGTGCGCTACAGCGCGCCGCGCGCTGGCGCGCCGGGGGAGCCCTGCTTCGGCACAGCCCGCGGCTGCCACGAGGAGATCCTGGCGGAGTTTCACGTATCGTCCGATCCCGATGTGGCGGACCCGGCCGGCACCATCCTGTTCCGCGTCGATAAGCCGCAGTTCAACCACAATTCGGGAACGGTGGCGTTCGGCCCCGACGGCATGCTCTACTTCACCCT
>Ga0209761_1001369_pt1 | contig 15714 bp, 13 predicted proteins | sample GraSoi013_1_40cm_4_FD_185818 | JGI IMG/M metagenome (GOLD analysis project Ga0209761, IMG submission 185818) | Grasslands soil microbial communities from the Angelo Coastal Reserve, California, USA - Sample 09_25_2013_1_40cm (SPAdes) (version 2) | ecosystem: Environmental > Terrestrial > Soil >...
CCTGATTCACCGGGCGCTCGTGCTGAACGAGCTGGGTCGCGAGGAAGAAGCGAACGCCATGCTGCGGCGCGCCCGTCAGGTGACCTCGGAGCGGCGCGGCGGCTTCCACGGCCACGTGGCGGCAAAGCTCGCGAACCAGCACGCCGCGCTCGGCCAGGCGTATATCGAGGCGGGCGGCCTGAACGAAGCGATCGCACAGTACGAGGCCGCGCTCGCGCTGGGGCCGGCGTTTCACGACCTGCGCTACAAGTTGGGACGACTCCTGCTCGAGGCGGGACGCGCGCTGGACGCGCACGAGCATTTTCAGATCATCGTCCGCGAGCGGCCCTCATTTCTCGACGCGGCGGCGATGCTGGGTCTCGCGAACTATCTCGCGGGCGACGGGCTGGCGGCGCGCGCGGTATGGGAGGAGCTGCGGGCTCGGCGGCCCGAGGATCCGCGGGTCGAAGCCTATCTGGCGCTCCTGTCGCGCTCCGACGTCACGCCAGTTCCCGCGGGAGCGAATGCCTCCTCCCCCCGCGAGGCCCACCCGGTACGAAAGAAGAAAAAGAAGTGAGACGGTTCTCGCCGGTTGTGCTGGCGATAGCGCTGGCTTGCACCCGTTCCGCTGCCAACCATGAAGAGCTCGGTGATCGCGCGTATGCCGCGGGCTCGTATGTCGACGCGCTGGCGGAATACCAGATGGGCCTCAAGTCGAACGCCGGCAGTGCGGACGTGCTGGCCAAACTCGGCGCCGCCGCGATGCACGCCGAGGATTTCGAGCTGGCCGCGGAATCCTATCGCGCACTCGCCAAGCGCGATCGCTCGCGGGCCGACGAAGCCGCCGACGGCCTCGATCGGGTGGCCCGCGCCGCTCTCGCCGCCAATGACCGCACCGCCCTCGCGAGCGCCCTGACGGGGCTGCGCGAGGTCGCGCCGCGCAGGCCCCTCGGCCGCTATGTCGTCCTGGCGGCGCTCGACGCGGTCGACCGCGGGGACACCGCGGAGGCGAAGGCCCTGCTGCCCGTTGCCGCGGCATCCGCCGTCGACGCGTCGCGGGCGGACTCGCTACTGTTCGTATACGGGATGATGCTGGTTCGAGTCCGGGAATGCAGTACTGCCGTGCGCGTCTTCGAGGGCGTCGTCCGGCGACAGCGGGCCCCGGCGGTCGTCGAGCAGGCGCGGGAGGGGCTGGGCCTCTGCGCCCTCGTCGCAGGACAAATCGCGCTCGAACAGGGACGCCCCGCCGACGCGGAAGCCTGGTTCCGTCGCGCCACCGCCCCTGGCGCGTCTCCTGATGTGGTCCGGGGCGCGTTCCTGGGTCTCGGCGACGTGCGGCTCGCACAGGGTGATATCGCCGGCGCGATGGAGAGCTACCAGCAAGCCCTCGCCGGCGGGACGCCCGGCGACACGATTTCGCAGCGTGCCCAGGAAAAGCTCAACGCATTAGGAAAGGCTGAACCGGAATGAGGATGCGACAGACGATCGGCGTACTGATGCTCGGTGTGGCGCTCAGTGGCCCGGCTGCCTGCCACCACCAGCCGCGCGTCGCGCCGGTCGTGCAACCGGATGTGCAGCTGGCTGACGCCATGGATCGGTTCCACCACGGCGACTTTCGCCGCGCGCAGGCGATTCTGCAGCGCATGACGTTCGAGCTCGAGCCGGGGCGGCCCGAGCTGGCGCAGATTCGCTATTACATGGCGGAGTCTTCGTTCCAGATGGGTGACTACGTGCAGGCAGCCAGCGACTTCCGTAAGGTTTCCGACGAGTTCTCGACGACGGAGTACGCGCCGCTGGCGCTGCTCAGGGCGGGCGACGCGAACCTGCGGCTGTGGCGCCGCCCCGAGCTCGATCCCGGCTACGGCGAGACCGCGTTGGCGATTTATCAGGAGCTGGCCGGGCGCTTCCCCGAGAGCGACGCCGCCGCGCGCGCGCGGGTACACGTGCGCCGCCTCGAGAATCAATTCGCCGAGAAGACGTACAAGACGGGCATCTTCTACTTGCGGCGCAAGGCGTTCGACTCCGCAATCATCTATTTCAAAGATGTGATCGCGAATTATCCCAACTCGGCGCGCGCCCCCGATGCGTTACTGCGTTTGGTCGATAGCTATCGCGCGATCAAGTACACGCAGGAGCTGCAAGAGACCTGCGAGCACATGCGGCGCTTCTACCCCAACGCCAAGGGCATCGCGCGGAGCTGTCCCGCGGTCACCGACTCCAGCGCGACGCCCGCGACGCCGTCGACGCCCGCGAGTCCCTGACCGGCGTGGCCGGGGGGGAGGGGGGGGGGGCGCTGTTCGGGGGATCGTTCGACCCCGTGCACGTCGCGCATTTGATCGTGGCGGAAACGGCGGCGGACGCGCTGGGGGTTGCCGTACGCTTCCTGCCTGCTCGCGAGCAGCCATTCAAGCGCGCCGCGCACCAGGCCACCCCCGAGCAAAGAGCGGAGATGCTGGACCTGGCCGTCGCAGGCAATCCCCGGCTGGCGGTGGAGCGCATCGAATTGGCGCTGCCCACTCCCTCCTACACGGTCCGAACGCTCCGTGCCTTGAGCGAGCGCGCGTCCGGAAAGGGGAACCGCTACACGTTATTGCTAGGGGCTGACGCCGCGCGTGATCTGGCTCATTGGTGGGAAGTCGAAGCGCTCCCGGCACTTGCCAATGTCGTGGTGTTCGCCCGGCCGGGTGCGAGCGTGGTCCGTCACCCCCTGATTACGCGGGTCATCCCGGTGCCATCCATCGACTTGTCTGCCACGCAGGTGCGCGAGCGCATCACACAGGGACGTTCCATTCGATATTTAGTGCCCGACGGCGTCCGCGAATACATCGCGACGCGCGGGCTGTATCGCTAGAGGTGTAATGACCAATCGCTGGTTTACGAGGATTTTCGGGACGCGGTTCGACCGCGAGCAGAAGCGCATCCAGCCGATCGTGGATGCGATTCACGCCCACGAGCTGCGTCTCAAGGAGCTCGGTGACACGGAGCTCCAGTCGCAGACCGTCAAGTTCCGCGAGGCGATCGCGCAACGGACCGGCGCGTTGCACGCCGAGGTCGAGCGCCTCAAACAGGCGAAGCACGACTGTCCCGATCCGGTCGAGCGGGCGAACCTCAGCGACCAGCTGAGAAGGGTCGAGCAGTCCTTCGTCAGCGAGCTGCAGCGGACGCTGGACGACCTGCTGCCCGAAGCGTTCGCGACGGTACGAGAGGCGTCCCGCCGCCTGCTCGGCACCGAGGTGGTCGTCACGGGGCACCCCCTGAAATGGGACATGGTGCCCTACGACGTGCAGCTCATCGGCGGCGTCGTGCTGCACCAGGGGAAGATCGCGGAAATGGCGACGGGCGAAGGCAAGACGCTCGTCGCGACGCTCCCGCTCTATTTGAACGCGCTCGCGGGCCGCGGGTCGCACCTCGTCACCGTCAACAACTACCTGGCACGGCGCGACTCGCAGTGGATGGGCCATCTCTTCAAGTGGCTCGGCGTGACCGTGGGATGTATCGACGACACCCAGCCCGGCAGTCCCGAGCGCCGCGCCGCCTACCAGTGTGACATCACCTACGGCACGAACAACGAGTTCGGGTTCGACTACCTGCGCGACAACATGGTCGGGAACCTCGAGCAGCGGGTCCAGCGCGGGCACGTCTATGCGATCATCGACGAAGTCGACTCGATCCTGATCGACGAGGCGCGGACCCCGCTCATCATCTCGGGTGCCGTCGGCACCGAGTCCGACGAGAAGTACGCGCAGTACAACACGCAAGTCGTGCAGCTGGTCCGCAAGCAGACCGCGATCGTCAACGACTTGATCGCTCGTGCTGAGCCGTTGGTCGGCGATGATGGGAAGGGCTACGAGGCCGCTACGCTGCTGTACAAGGCGCAGCTCGGCACGCCCAAGAACAAGAAGCTGCTCAAGCTGCTGAACGAGCAGGGGGTGAAGCAGACGGTCCAGCGGGTCGAGCTCGACCGGTTGGCCGATCGCAAGCTGCCCGCGCGCGACCAGAAGATGCGCGACATCGAGGACGATCTCTACTTCGTCATGGACGAGCGCGGCCGTTCGGTGCACCTCACGGACAAGGGCGTGGAGACGATGTCGCCGCAGGATCCCACGCTCTTCGTCGTGCCCGATATCTCCCATGCGGTCCACGAGCTGGAGCACGACCCGGAACTCTCGCCGGCCGAAAAGATCGAGCGCCGTCGGACCGTGGAGGCCGAGTACGCCGCCAAGAGCGAGACGCTGCACATCATCCACAAGCTGCTCCAGGCACACGCGCTCTACGAGAAAGACGTCGAGTACGTCGTCCAGGACGGCCAGGTGTTCATCGTGGACGAGTTCACCGGCCGGCTGATGCACGGGCGCCGCTGGTCGGACGGCCTGCATCAGGCGGTCGAGGCGAAGGAAGGTGTGGCGGTGCGGGAGGAGTCGCAGACACTCGCGACCATCACGATCCAGAACTACTTCCGCATGTACGAGAAACTCGCCGGGATGACGGGCACCGCCGAGACCGAGGAAACGGAGTTCCATCAGATCTACAAGCTCGAGGTCGTGGTCATTCCCACGAACCGGCCGGTGCGGCGCGTGGACAAGCACGACCTCGTCTACAAGACGCGCAAAGAGAAGTACGACGCGATCATGGAAGAGGTCGAGCGCCAGCATAAGCGCGGCCTGCCGGTGCTGGTCGGGACGACCAACGTCGAGGTCTCCGAGACGCTGGCCCGTCTGCTGAAGCGGCGCGGGCTCAAGCACGAGGTGCTGAACGCCAAGTACCACCAGCGCGAGGCGGAGATCGTCGCCCAGGCGGGCCAGCCGGGCGCCATCACCATCGCGACCAACATGGCCGGCCGCGGCACCGACATCAAACTCGGCCCCGGCGTCAAGAAGTGTCAGGTCTGCGGCATCAAGTCGCGCGAGGCACCGTTCGGGCAGTTGCTGGAGCAGCCGGACTTGAGCCCGGACCAGATCAAGGAGCTCAAGTGCAACGAGGATCCGCCCTGCGGCCTCGTCATCGTAGGGACCGAGCGCCACGAGGCGCGGCGCATCGATCGCCAGCTGCGCGGGCGTTCGGGGCGCCAGGGTGATCCCGGCCAAAGCATCTTCTATCTCTCACTCGAAGATGATCTGATGCGGCTCTTCGGATCCGACCGGATCGCTCGCATCATGGACCGCACCGGGGCCGAAGAGGGCGAGGTCATCACGCATCCGTGGGTGACCGCGGCGATCGGCCAGGCGCAGAAGCGCGTCGAGCTGCAAAACTTCCAGGCGCGCAAGAAGCTGCTGCAGTTCGATGACGTCATGAACCAGCAGCGCGAAGTCATCTACTCGCAGCGGCTGTATGCGCTCGAGGGCGGGGAAGAGCTGAAGGCCGAGGCGCAGCGCATGCTCGACAGTGCGGTCGAACAGCTCGCCGATAGTCTCATCGCCGACTACGACGATCCGGCGCAGTGGGATCGGGCGCTGATCGAGACCGAGTTCCTGCAGAAGTTCATGATTTCGATTCCCGGTGTCACCGATCCCGCCGTGGTCAGGAATCGGGACGAGCTCGTGCGCGCGGCCCAGCAGGCCGCCCGCGACGCGTTCCAGCAGAAGCTCGGCTATCTCCGTGAGATCGAAGTGAAAGTCGGCGCGGCGAACCTCGCCGAGCAGGCGCTGTCGCATGTGACGCTGGGCGTGATCGACGAGAAGTGGAAGGATCACCTCTACGATCTCGATCAGCTGCGCGAAGGCATCTACTACCGGGCCTGGGGACAGAAGGACCCGCTCGTCGAGTACAAGCAGGACGCCTACGAGATGTTCGTCGGCTTGATGCATGACCTGCAGACGACGTTCGCGGAGCGCTGGTTCAAGCTGCAGATCGAGATCGGTCCTCCGCCTGGGGGTGGGGGGGGGCCGAGTGGGCAGCGGCCGCCCAGCCGCGGCGTCACCGGACCGGCGGGCGGGCCTCGTCACCAGCGGCGAGCCGCCCCCGCCATCAGTGCAGCGTCGTGCTCCTGGTGGGATCGCCGAGCCGGCGTTCGCGACGAACCCGTACGCCGGCGTCGGCCGCAACGATCGGTGCCCGTGCGGCAGCGGCAAGAAGTTCAAGAAGTGCCACGGAGCGGCGGCGTAGAAAGCAGAGAGGGGCACCGCGCGGTGCCCCTCCTTTGTTTCTCGTCGCTCATTCTCACTGTGTTACCACGAACTGATAACATCCGCTCTCTAACACCACTGCGTGGCTCGACGCTTCGATGAAGCGAAAATGGATGTCGAATGTCGATCCGATCGCGGTCGTACCGAGATTGCGAAATAACGCCTCCCGGCCGGTGCCACGCGAGTCGGTTGTGATCGATTGTGCAACTGCGCCCTTGCCCAGCGTGAGCCAATTCGTACCTGTGCAATCGTCGTTCACGTTCACGTCTGTTGCCCGCTGCAGCTGATAAGTCGTATTTGGTTCGAGGTCCCGGACCCACGTATCGAGATACACGATCCGGTCTGCGTCGTTGGGTTGCCGGAACTTGACGTGGCCAAAACCGCCGTTGCCGGTTACGTCGCGGAGGATGATCTCATTGTTGAACGGCGGCGTTTCCGGGCCCCAGCTGCTCGCGCTGAGAGGAGCGTTTGATACTGAGCTTTCGGGCGAAGCGGGATCGGAGCGGCCCTGGGCGCATGCCCCGAGTGCTGTCGCGGTTAGGATGATGCAATAGCCTCTCATACAGCCTCCTTCAGGGTGAGAAAAACAGACCAGGGAGGCGTGTTGATCTAGCGACTCCCCCTCGTGGGGTGGCACCACAATGTTCGGTCCGGAATTGACCGGCCGTTAGGTGCCGGACGGCGTAATTCTGGCTATGCCGAACAGACGCCGCGCCCCTAGTGTTTTCCGATGCTGCGCCTTTCCGAGCACCTCGAACAGGACCGACCGCGCGAGCGTTTCTGGGCCGTTGGCGCGGGCGCGTTGACGGCGCAAGAGCTTCTGGCCATTCTCCTTGGAACAGGGACACGCGGGCAGGACGCCCTCGCGGTGGCCGGGGAGATCCTGGCGCGGGGAGAGGGCTCGTTGCGACGGCTCGCCACCCGGCCATGGGCCGAATTGGCCCGGATTTCGGGGGTTGGGCGCGCGAAGGCTGCCCGGCTGGCCGTAGCGATCGAGCTGGGCCGGCGAATCGGGACGGAGGCGGAGCCGCCACCCGAGCGGATTCGGGGACCGGGCGATGTCCAACGCTACTATGGCCTTCGCCTGCGGGACCTCGCGGTCGAGGAGTTTCACGTCCTCGCCCTGGGCAGCCAGAGCCAGATTCTGGCGGATCTGCTGATCACGCGGGGCATCCTGAACAGTTCGTTGGTACACCCGCGGGAAGTGTTTCGGGCGGCGATTGCCGAGGCAGCGGCGGGAATCATCGTGGTGCACAATCACCCCAGCGGTGATCCCACGCCCTCGGCGGACGATCGGGCGGTCACGCGACAGCTGGTCGAGGCGGGGCGCGTCCTGGATATCCCGGTGTACGATCACGTAGTCCTTGGTGGCGGAGGAGAGCGGTACGTGAGTTTCGCGGAGGCAGGACTGTTGTGACGAGTACGGCGCCGATCCTCGCGCCGGAGCTCGCGAAGGCCGTGGCGGCGCAGCACGACCGCCTGGACCTCGACGTCCTGACGCGCGCCTACCAGATCAGCGCCCGGGCGCATCAGGGGCAGAAGCGTCTCTCCGGGGACGACTTCGTGTCGCACAGCGTGGCCGTCGCGACGATTCTCGCTGAGCAGCAGATGGATACGACGACGATCGCGGCGGCATTGCTGCACGACGTCGTCGAAGACTCCGATATCACGCTGGACCTGCTGCGGCGGGACTTCGGAAACGAGGTCGCCGAGCTGGTCGACGGCCTCACGAAGATCTCCACGCTGAACTTCCGTTCGACTGCAGAAGAACAGGCGGAGAACTATCGCAAGCTGCTGATGTCGGTCGCGCGCGACGCCCGCGTCATCATCATCAAGCTTGCCGACCGGCTCCACAACATGCGTACGCTGGATCCGTTGCCTCCCGACAAGCGCAAGCGCATCGCGCTCGAGACGCGCGAGCTGTATGCGCCGCTGGCACACCGCTTCGGCATGGCGGGGGTGAAGGCCGAGCTCGAGGATCTCGCGTTCAAGTACCTCGAGCCGGACGATTACAAGCAGTTGGCCCGGCAGGTGAAGGCTCGCCGCGTGGAGCGTGACCGCACGATCGAGCGCATGCGGGCGCCGCTCTCCGAAGAATTGCGCCGCTCCGGGATCGTCGGCTGGGAGATTGTCGGCCGGCCGAAGAACTTCTGGTCCGTCTTCAAGAAGATGAAGAAGCGCGGCAAGCCGTTCGAGGAGATTTACGATCTGCTCGCGGTCCGCGTGCTGGTGAACACGATCACCGACTGCTACCACGTGCTCGGCATCATCCACCACACCTGGACGCCGCTGCAGGAGCGCATCAAGGACTACATCGCGAGCCCCAAGTCGAACGGCTACCAGTCGCTGCACACCACCGTCTTTGGTCCGGCCGGGCAGCTGTACGAAATCCAGATCCGCACGCGCGACATGCATCGCACGGCGGAATACGGGATCGCGGCGCATTGGCTCTACAAGGAGAACGGCAAGAGCGCCGACGAGCTCGATCATCACCTTTCGTGGTTCCGGCAGCTGATCGAGCTGCAGCAAGACACGCATACGCCGGAAGAATTCCTCGAGTTCCTGAAGATCGACCTCTACCAGGACGAGATCTTCGTCTTTACCCCCAAGGGCGACGTCAAGCGACTGCCCAAGGGCGCCACGCCCATCGACTTCGCGTTCCTCGTGCACACCGAAGTCGGCCAGCACTGCAATGGCGCGCGCGTGAACGGACGGATCTCGCCGCTGCACCGGCCGCTGCGCAACGGCGACACGATCGAAGTGCTCACGAGCCCGCAAGCCAAGCCGTCGCGCGACTGGCTGGCGCACGTCCAGACCGGACGGGCCCGCCAGAAGATCCGCCAGTGGATCAAGCAGGAAGAGCATGAACGGAGCGTGACGCTCGGGCGGGAGATCCTCGCGCGCGAAGTGCGCCGCCGGCGCCTCGACCCGCCCACGCCGGACCAGCTGGCGCAGGCGGCGTCCGCGCTCTCGCTCGGCGGGGCCGAGCAGGCGGAAGCGTCCATCGGGCGCGGCGACGTGCAGCTCGGCCAGGTGCTCAAGGCGCTGTATCCCGATCTTCCGACGGAGGACCAACAGGCGCCCAAGGCGACCGCGTTTGGCCGGGTCATCGAGCGGCTGCGCCTGGGCCGCGGCATCAAGATCCATGGGGTCGAAGGGTTGATGGTGCGCTATGCCCAGTGTTGCCAGCCCGTGCCCGGCGATCCCGTCGTCGGCTACGTCACCCAGGGCCGCGGCATCTCGATTCACCGGCACGACTGCCCCAACCTCCTCACCCTTTCCGGGGACGAGGCCCGGCGCGTGGAGATCGACTGGCGCGAGGTCGAAGGGGAGACCTTCGTCGTGCGCCTGGCCGTCAGCGGCGAGGACCGCCGTGGCCTGTATGCCGATATCTGCGAGGCGATCAGCGGGACCGGCACCAACATCCGCAGCGCCGAGCTGGCCTCCAAGGACGGGATCGTGTTCGGCTCGGTGTTGGTCGAAGTCGAGAACCACACGCATCTGCACAAGGTCTTGAAGGCGGTTCGGAAGGTGAAGGGTGTGACCGAGATTGCGCGCCGGGACTCGAGCGGCCCCGCGGAAGTCGTCGTCGGTTAGCTTTCCCTCCTATGCCTTTTGAGCTTGGCAACGCCCCGCCCCCGGCGGGCGATCAGCCGCGTGCGATTCGCGAGCTGACCTCGGGGCTCGTCCGCGGCGATAAGTACCAGACCCTCCTCGGCGTCACGGGCTCCGGCAAGACGATGACGGTGGCGCACGTCGTCGCCAATTTCGGCAAGCCGACGCTGGTGCTGTCGCACAACAAGACGCTCGCCGCGCAGCTGTACGGTGAGCTGAAGACGTTCTTCCCGTCCAACGCCGTCGAGTTCTTCATCTCGTATTACGACTACTATCAACCCGAAGCGTATGTCCCGTCGACGGACACCTACATCGCCAAGGATTCGTCGATCAACGACGACATCGAGCGACTGCGGCTGCGCGCGACTTCGAGCCTGATGGAGCGGGACGACGTGATCATCGTCGCGAGCGTGTCCGCGATCTACGGCCTCGGTGATCCCGAGCTCTACCGGGAGCTGCTGGTGACGGCGAAACAGGGCGAGAAACGCGGGCGGGATGCGTTGCTCGCCGATCTCGTCGCCGTGCAGTACCAGCGCAACGATATGGGCTTCGAGCGCGGGACGTTCCGCGTGCGCGGCGATACGGTCGAGGTCTTTCCGGCATACGACGAACAGGCGGTGCGGATCGAGTTCTGGGGCGATGAGATCGAACGCATCGCGAAAATCGATCCGCTGACCGGCAATGTGATCAAGCCGATGGACCGCTCGGCGATCTATCCCGCCACCCACTTCGTAACGCAGCGGGCCACGATCGAGCGCGCGGTGTCGCGCATCCGCGCGGAGCTGGCGGAGCGGCTGGCGGAGCTGCGCGCCCAGAACAAGCTGCTCGAAGCGCAACGGCTGGAGTCCCGCACCCATTTCGACATCGATATGCTGATGGAGGTGGGACGATGCGCCGGCATCGAGAACTACTCGCGGCTGTTCAGTGGCCGCCAGCCGGGCGAGCGGCCGGCGTGCCTGCTCGATTACTTCCCCGACGACTACCTCTGCATCATCGACGAATCGCACCAGACGTTGCCGCAGCTCGGGGCGATGTACGAAGGAGATCGCTCCCGCAAGCAGACGCTCGTGGACTACGGCTTCCGGTTGCCTTCCGCACTCGACAACCGGCCACTGCGCTTCGATGAGTTCATGAACCTTGTCCCGCGCATGGTGTTCGTCTCGGCGACGCCGGGGCAAGACGAGCTGCAGCTCTCAGGTGGTGTCATCGTCGAGCAGATCATCCGGCCGACGGGGCTCGTCGATCCCGAAGTCGAGATCCGGCCCGTGGCGGGACAGGTGGACGATCTGCTCGGCGAAATCCGGCTGCGCGAGAAGAAAAACGAGCGGGTCCTGGTCACGACGCTGACCAAACGGATGGCGGAGGATCTGACCGACTACCTCCAACAGCATGGCGTGCGGGTGCGCTACCTGCACTCGGAAATCGACGCCATCGAGCGTGTCGAAATCATTCGTGGGCTGCGGCTGGGGGAGTTCGACGTCCTCGTGGGGATCAACCTGTTGCGCGAAGGTCTGGACCTGCCCGAGGTGTCGCTCGTCGCGGTGCTCGATGCCGATCAGGAAGGCTTCCTGCGATCCGACCGGTCGCTCATCCAGACCGTGGGACGCGCAGCCCGCCATCTCAGTGGCAGAGCGATTCTCTACGCCGATCGCGTCACCGGCTCGATGGAGCGCGCGCTGAACGAGATGAACCGCCGCCGCGAAACGCAGATCGCGTACAATACGGAGCATGGCATCACGCCGCGGTCGATCGTGAAGTCGGTGGGCGATATTCGTTTCGTCACCCGGGTCGCCGACGCGCGGGTCGCGAAGCCGGGGGCAGGGGCGATCCGGCGGCCCGCAGACGCCGCCGAGCGCGAGACCCTCATCCGCATGCTGGAGCAACAGATGCAGACCGCCGCCGAGGAGCTCGATTTCGAGCTGGCGGCGGTGCTGCGCGATCAGCTCCTGGAGCTCAAGGCGGCCCTCCCCGATGCGCCTGTCCGCGAGCGAGCTCAGCCGGTTCGGTGAGGACCTCGGCGCCCGGCTCCGTGCCCCCGCGGTAATCGGACTGTCCGGCGAGCTGGGGACTGGGAAGACGACGCTCGTCCAGGCGATCTGCCGGGGATTGGGCGCGAAGGCACGCGCCACGAGTCCCACGTACGCCCTGGTCCACCACTATGACGCCGGCCCCGGCCCCACGCCCGTCTACCACGTGGACTGCTATCGCCTGCGTCAGCCCGACGAAGCGCGCGACCTGGGCTTCGACGACATGATCCGCGAACGTGCGATCGTCCTGATCGAGTGGCCTGAGCGCGCTGGTACCTGGGCGCCGCCACTCGACCGGCACTTCCAGCTCTCGTACGACGCCGACCCCGCACGGCGTATGGTGAACGAAGTGGCGCACGCGTGAGCACGCAGTGGCTCGCCATCGACACCGCCACGGACGTCGCCAGTGTCGCGCTCGGATCGGCCGAACACACCGACGCGGTGCGCGTCATTCGTGGCGCGCGCCAGCATGCCGCGCAGCTCTTGCTGCTGATTCAGCAACTTCAGGGCGACTCGCGGGTGGAGCAGCTCGCGGGAATTGTCGTGGGCGACGGACCGGGCAGCTTCACCGGATTGCGTATCGGTTGGGCAACCGCCAAAGGCCTTGCGCACGAACGCGACCTCCCGATCGTGGCCGTTCCCTCTCTACTCGGGGCGGCTCATGCCGCGGCAATGGGAAGCACAGGCGCAGTAGCGGCCTGCTTCGACGCTCTGCGGGGTCAGGTATATGGCGCGATCTACGCGTTTTATCCCGGTCGCGTGGAGACGCTGGTCGCCCCGGACGTGTTCACGATCGCGACACTCGCAGCCGCGACGACTGTGACGCCGTCGCTCGCGGTTGGTGACGGCGCGGAACGGTATCGGGAAGAGATCGTGAGGTGGATCGACCGGTCGCCCGTTGCCCCGGAGACGTTGCCGCCGGTCGCCGGGTCACTCTTGGCGTTGGCCCCAATCGTCGGCTATCCGGCGACCGGCGAGCCCGTGTACGGGCGTCCCGCCGAAGCCCAGGTGAAATGGGAGACGAGCCACGGACGACCCCTTCCACATTCGTCCCGCTAAGCTCTCCGACGTTTCCGCCGTGCACGCGATCGAGCAAGGCGTGTTTGCCGATCCGTGGTCCACGCAGGATTTTCGCGACTGCATCGCGTCGGACGCGGTCTTTCTGGTGGCCGAAAGCGCGGACAAAGCTGCCGGGTACGTCGTCGCGATCGACGCGGCAGATGAGGGAGAGATCTTGAACCTGGCGGTGGCGCCCCAGGGCCGTCGTCGCGGCTTGGGACGCGCCCTGGTGCAACAGGTGCTCGAGGTGCTGAGCGGCCGCGGCGCCAGACAGATCTACCTCGAGGTTCGCGAATCCAACGCGCCGGCACGCGCATTGTACGCGGCGCACGGATTCAAGGAGGTGGGCCGCCGGGAGCAGTACTACCGGCGCCCGGTCGAAGACGCCATCGTGCTCAGACTTGATGCGTAACTTTGGTACAAGTGGCGTATCTTTGATTGACAGAACGACTTGCGATTTATATAGTGTTGGGCACCCCTTGGACCCAGACCTGCAAAATCGCCGGAGGTTGTTGTGAGCCGCAGTCTCAATAAAGCCATCCTGATCGGGAACTTGGGTGCCGATCCCGAGGTGCGCAGCACGAATAACGGCTCCCGCGTGGCGACGCTGTCAGTGGCAACCAGCCGACAGTGGACCGGCACCGGTGGGGAGAAACAGGAAAAGACGGATTGGCACCGAGTGATCTGCTGGAATAACAAGACCGGATCGGGTTTGGCCGACGTGTGCGAGAAGTACCTCAAGAAAGGCGACAAGGTCTATATCGAGGGCCGGATCGAGTACCGGACCTGGGAAGACCGCGAAAAGCAGACTCGCTACGTCACCGAGATTATCGCGCGCGAGCTGATCATGTTGGGCGCGAGAGGCGGAGCCGCTCCGGTGGGAGCGGGCGCACCGAAGGGGGCGGGGGCCGCGGAATCTGGCGGCAAAGCCCCAGAATCGCTCGACGCGTTCCCGGAGGCCCTGGATGAGGAGGACGACGATCTGCCGTTCTAGTCGCGCTGCAGTACTAGCCCTGGCGGCGCTGCCGCTCATGTGGCGTGTCCTGCCAGCGCAGGACACCACCCAAGCGGCCCAACAACAGGACACGACCCAGGCGGCCGCCGCTTTCCAGGGACAGGTCCCCTCCAGTCACACCGTCGTCCGCGGTGAGACACTCTGGTCCATCGCGCAGATGTACTTCAGCGACCCGCTGCTCTGGCCCGAGATCTACCGCCTCAACACCGCCGTCATCGAGGATCCCCACTGGATCTATCCTGGGGAGGTCTTGAATCTCTCCGAGATCGTGACCGTCGCGCAGGGCGGCGATACCAGTGTCGTGTCGGTCCCGCAGGATACGACATCGGCCGCCGCAGACACGGTGCGGGCGGATACGATCGCGGCGACCGCCCCAATCGACACGATCCCCGCCGATACCACGCAGCTCATCGTCGAGCCGCCGCCACCCACGGTCGTCGAGAGCTACGAGACGATATTCGACCGCCGCCGCACGAATCAGCAGGTGGTGCAGGACGTGCTGCGCGCGTACGTCCATCAGCCGTACCGTCCGGTTCGGGCCGGAGAATTCTACGCGGCTGGTTTCTTGAGCGAGGGCGAACGGCTGCCGTGGGGCCAGGTGGTCGGAGCAACCGCGACGCCGGCGATCCACCGGCTGTCGGAACGCACCTCCGCGACGACGTTCGACGAAATTGCCATTCGGCCGCCGCGCAACGCTTCCTATCACGTCGGTGATTCATTGCTTCTGGCGCGCATCGATCCGGGGCTCGCGACCGGAAACTGGGGCGACATCGTCGTTCCGATCGGCATCGCGCGCGTGACGTCCATCGAGGAGCGTCAGGTGCTTTCGGAGGTCGTCGCGCAGTTCGCGCGTATTCACGAGGGACACGTCGCGATGCCGCTCGAACCGTTCCGGAATCCAGGCCAGGTCCGGCCCACACCGGTCGAAAAGGGCCTCACCGGCAAGCTGCTCGGGCCGCGCGATCCGCATCCGATCGCGGGAGCGCAGCAGTTCTTTTTCATCGACAAGGGCCGCCGCGACGGCGTAACCGTCGGCGATATCTTTGAGGTGTACAAGCCGGCGCAGGGGTTCGCGGGTGCGGCCTCAGAGGAGGTGCGCGCGGTCATGATGATCGTGCACACGCGCGAGCGCTCCGCCACCGGGCTCTTACTGCAGATCAACAATCCTGCACTGGACCAGGGTCTCCCGGTACGGCTGGTCAAGAAGATGCCATCCTGATAGGCGGCCGGGCCCCGCGTTGTGGGCCCGGCTCGTACTTGCCGTGATTGTCACCCTGCATCTCATTGTTTTAGCGCTCTATGGATTGGCGACGGCGCTGGTCCTGGCCCCCTTCATGGGGCTTCGCGCGGCGCCGCGGGCGCTTGCCATCGCCGTGCCGTGCGCGGGCGCGGCGGTCCACGTCGTGGCGATCTCACGGCTCACTCTCGTTGGTCTCGGCCCTGCGCTTTCGATGTTGGCGCTCTGCCTTGTCCTGCTGCAGCTCGCCAGCGAACGGTTGCTGCGCGGTTCCGCAGTCTCCTTCTTTGCGGCACCACTCGCGACCGGTTTGGTTGGGCTCGCGATCCTCAGCGGCCTGGCGCCCGGTGCGGAAACGGCTGCCGCCCGCAACTTGTGGTTTGTCTTGCATGTCGCACTCAGCGTCCTGGGACTCGCATTGATGGCGCTCGCGTTCATCGCTGCCGCGCTCTATCTCCTGCAGTTCCGTGAGCTCAAGGCTCGGCGCTTCGGTCAGGTCTTCCAGCTCTTCCCGCCGCTCGAACGGCTCGATCGGCTCAATCGGTTCGCGTTGGTGGCGGGCTTCCCGGCGTTGACGCTCGGCGTTTTGCTTGCGCTCGGATACGGCGCGCAGTTCTCGGGTGGCCTGCACGTGGCCAAGGCGCAGGTCGTGTGGGGCAT
>Ga0209761_1001371_pt1 | contig 15705 bp, 14 predicted proteins | sample GraSoi013_1_40cm_4_FD_185818 | JGI IMG/M metagenome (GOLD analysis project Ga0209761, IMG submission 185818) | Grasslands soil microbial communities from the Angelo Coastal Reserve, California, USA - Sample 09_25_2013_1_40cm (SPAdes) (version 2) | ecosystem: Environmental > Terrestrial > Soil >...
CCCCCCCGCACCAGGGGCGCCTCGATGCGGTCGCCGCGGTTCATCCACTTGTAGTGCATCCGGCCATGATCGCAGATGAAGTAGCGGTTCACTTCGAGGTTGGGTCGCGGCCGCCCGCGCACGACGACTTCATCCCGCGTGTCGAGCGTGATGTTGCAGCCCTGCGAGCAGCCGGTGCAGATCGACGCCGTCTTGTCGAGCTCCCAGGCCCGGGCCTTGTGCAGGAAGTCCTTCGAGAGCAGCGAGCCGACGGGACACAGATCGACGACGTTGCCGGCCCACGGATGATCCAGACGTGCCTCGGGATGAATGCCGATGAAGGCGCGGTCACCGCGCTCGGAGACGTTGAGCACCGGCTCTTTCGCCACGTCCTCCATGAAACGCACGCAGCGCGTGCAGAGGATGCAGCGATTCGGGACGTACAGCACGTCGGGGCCGAAGTCCTCGACGGGATTGAACCGTTTCGCGAACTCCGCGTAGCGGGTGCGGGCCTGGCCTTCCTGGAAGACGAAGTCCTGCAGCTCGCACTCGCCTGCCTGGTCGCAGATCGGACAATCGAGCGGGTGATTGATGAGCAGGAACTCCAGCACACTCTGGCGCGCGTCCTTCGCCGGCGGCGTCTGCGTCTTGACGACCATGCCCTCGGTTACGGTCGTCGCGCACGCGATCTGCAGTTTCGGCGCCTTTTCGATCTCCACGAGACACATGCGGCACAGCCCGGCGACGGGGAGGCCCGGGTGATAGCAGTAGTGCGGCACGAGGACGCCCGCCTGCTTCGCCGCCTCGATCACGAGCGTGCCCGGGGGTACGGACACCGGTGCGCCGTCAATCGTGAGGTTGATGAGCTGGTCAGGCATGAGTGAAATGTCCGCGTCCGTTTTTACCGTGCTTCAGCGCACGGTTCATCCGACCATCACGGGTTGTCTTTTTCCTGCGAGATAAGCCTCGAACTCTCCTCTGAATTTCTTGATCCCACTGACTATCGGAGCGGCGCACGAATCCGACAGCACGCAAATCGTCTTGCCCGTCATGTTCTCGGAGAGATCGAGGAGTAAGTCGAGGTCTTTGGTCTTGCCCTGGCCGGCCAGAATGCGCTCCATGATCTTGGTCGTCCACGCGGTGCCCTCGCGGCACTGCGTGCATTGCGCGCACGACTCATGCGCGTAGAAGCGAGCGAGGCGCATGATTTGATAGACCATGTCCGCTGAGTCGTCGAACACGATCACCCCGCCCGAGCCGAGCATCGAGCCTTTTTCGACGACGCCTTCGTAATCGAGCAGGCACGCCTCGGTTTCTTCGCGGGTCAGGATCGGCACGGAGGACCCGCCGGGGATGCAGGCCTTGAGCGTGCGGCCCGTGGGCGGTCCGCCGCACATGTCATAGAGCAGGTCCTTCAGCGGAAATCCCATCGTGACTTCGTAGTTGCCCGGCCGCTGCACGTGCCCGCAGACGGAGAAGAGCTTCGTGCCGGTGCTCTTGGGATTGGACAGGCACAGCCCCTTGTACCAGGCCGCGCCGCGCTTGAGAATGTGCGGCACGGCGACGAGCGTTTCGACGTTGTTGATCGTCGTCGGCAGGCCGAACAATCCGGCCGCCGCCGGGAACGGCGGCTTGATGCGCGGGTTACCGCGCTTGCCCTCGATCGAATTCATCAGCGCCGTCTCTTCGCCGCAGATGTACGCGCCCGCACCGCGGTGCAGGTACACCTTGATATTGCCAAACACGCCCGCGGCATTGGCCTCGGCGAGCGCGCGCTCCATGATCGTCCACGGCTCGGTGAACTCGCCGCGGATGTAGATGTAGGCGACTTCGGCGCGGATCGCGTGCGCTGCGATCGCCGTGCCCTCGAGCAGCGCGTGCGGCGTCCACCGCATGATCTCGCGGTCCTTGAACGTGCCCGGCTCGGATTCGTCGGCGTTCACGCAGAGGTAGTGCGGCTTCTTCTTCTCCTTCGGCATGAACGACCATTTCAGTCCGGTCGGAAATCCGGCGCCTCCCCTGCCCCGCAGTCCCGACTCCTTCACGACGTCGGTGACCGCCGCCGGCTCCATCTTCAGCGCCTGCGACAGCGCTTCATACCCGCCGCGCTTCACCCATCCCTTCTGGGTGCGCGCCTCGGCGTCGCCGAAGTACTGCGACAGCACCACCGTCTCCTTCGGATGGGATTTGTGCGGGAATCCCATTAGCGGTACTTCCTCACGATATCCGGGACCTTCTCCGGCGTGACGTTTTCGAGGAAGTCGTCGTTGACCAGCACGGGCGTCGCGAATCCGCAGGCGCCGAGACATTCGACTTCCACGATCGTCCACTTGCCGTCTGGACTCGTCGCGCCCGCGTCGCCGGCGCCGGTCTGTTCCAGGAGCGCCTTCATCACCGCCTCGGCGCCGCAGATGTTGCACGGCGAGGTCGTGCACACCTGGACGAAGTTTTTCCCGACCGGATGCTGATGGTACATCGTATAGAAGGTGACGACGCCCTTCACGTACGCCGGCGTCAGGCCCAGCACCTCGGCGACTTCCGCCATGATGCGGTCGGAAATCCAGCCGTGCTCGCGCTGTGCGATCCAGAGCGTCGGCAGCAGCGCGGCCTGCTTGTTGGGATAGCGCTGGAACACGGTTTGCAGCTCGTCCAGCACCTTGCCGCTGAAGACGGGTTGGTAGTCCTCCTGCACCGTCATCGATCGACCTCACCCATTACGATGTCCACGGACGCGTTGATCGCGATCAAATCGGACAGCAGATGGCCTTCGGCCATCTTCGGCAAGGCGGCGAGATTGATGAACGAGGGCGGCCGGATGCGCCAGCGCACGGGCTTCGCCGTGCCGTCGGACACGAGATAGTTGCCGAGCTCGCCCTTCGGGTTTTCGATCCCCACGTAGGCCTCGCCGACCGGCGCCTTCACACCTTCCATCACCTGCTTGAAATGGAAGATCATCGCTTCCATATCGCTCATGGCGCGCGTCTTCGACGGCAGAATGACGCGCGGATCGTCGACGTTGATCGGTCCGTCAGGCAAGCGGTCGAGTGCCTGCTCGAGAATGCGGTTCGACTGATGGCACTCCTCGAGGCGGACCAGGTAGCGATCGTAGACGTCGCCATGCTCGCCGACCACGACGTCGAAGTCGTAGGTCTCGTAGCCGAGGTAGGGTTTGTCTTTGCGCACGTCATACGGCACGCCGCTGGCGCGCAGCATGGGACCCGAGAGCGAGTAATTGATCGCCTCGGCGGCGGTCAGCGCCCCCACCCCCTGCGTCCGGCCGGCCCACACCGCATTGCGGGTGAGGACGCGATCGATCTCGGCCAGCGTCTTCGGGAACGTCCGGGTGAACTCCCGGAGCTTCTCGACGAAACGGTCCGGAATGTCGGCCATCAGACCACCGACGCGCGTGAGGCTCGTCGTCAGGCGGGCGCCGGTCCACATCTCCTGGAGGTCGTAGATCCGCTCGCGCTCCTGGAAGGCCCAGAGGAAGGGCGTGAACGCGCCGAGATCGATCGAGGTCGTGCCCAGCCACACCATGTGCGAAATGATGCGGCTCATTTCGCAGGCGATCAGCCGCAGCACGGTGCAGCGCGGCGTGATCTCGATGCCCATGAGCTTCTCCGCCGCGAGCGCGAACCCCACGTTGTTCGACATCGGCGACAGGTAATCGGTCCGGTCGGTCAGCGGAATGATCTGGTTATAATGGCGGTACTCGCCGAGTTTCTCGAACCCGGAATGCAGGTAGCCGAGGTGCGGGATGCAGCGCACGACCGTCTCACCGTCGAGCTCGACGACCAGACGCAACACGCCGTGGGTTGCGGGGTGCTGAGGACCGATGTTGACGAGCAGATGCTCGCCGCCCAGGTCCGGCTCCTCCGTCGCCCTCAGCGGAACGCGGGTGGCGTGGCCCTTCGCATCGACGCCGGGGGTGGCCAGCTCGAGCTCGACCGTACGCTTGCTCACGGGTTCGACGGCGGGGGCTCCGGAACGACCCCGCGCTCGCCGCGCCGCAGCCGGTCCCGCATGTCGTCGGGCAAATCCCCGCCCGCCTCGGCAATCGCGAGCTCTTCCAGCGAGTAGTGCGCTTCCGGGTTGGCGTTCAGTGCCTGGCGGACCTGCTCGGCGCGTGAGAAGCGGCCGCGGAGCGGGAAGCTCTTTCGCAGCGGATAGCCTTCGGCATACGTCTCCCACATAAGGATCCGGCGGAGATCGGGGTGTCCTTTGAACGTGATGCCGAACATGTCGAAGACTTCCCGTTCCAACCAGTCGGCACCGTGCCACAGGTTCCAGACCGATTCGACCGAGAGCTCGTCAGACTGCTGCAGCTCGACCTTGATGCGGATGTCGGCACGACGCGTGAGTGAGCGGAGGAAATAGACCACCTCGATAGGCCGCTCGCGATCGCGGAATTCGACGGCGGTCACGTCGACCAGGTAATCGAACTCCTGACCCGGTGTGTCCTTCAGCCACTGCATCGCCTCGAGCAGCCGCTCACGCGCGACGTAGACGATGTGCTCGCCGTCGCGGGCCACTGCCTCTCGCACGGCCCCGGGAATCACGACGAACGGAATTGGTGGACGGAGTTGCCGAACGGCTCGGAGATCTCGTCGATCGTTTCAGGCGGCAGGCGCAGGCCCTTGTCGTCGAGCGGCTGCTCTTCGCGACGCTTCACCGCGTCGAACAGCGACTCGCCCTTGATCTTCTTGTGCAGCAGCAAAATCCCATACAGCAGGCCTTCCGGGCGCGGCGGACAGCCCGGCACGTACACGTCCACGGGGACGATCGTGTCGATGCCCTGGACCATCGCATAGTTGTCGAACACGCCGCCGGTCGACGCGCACGCGCCCATCGAGATGACCCACTTGGGTTGCGGCATCTGGTCGTAGATGCGCCGGATCACGGGAGCCAGCTTGAACGGGAGGCGTCCGGCGCAGATCAGCACGTCGGCCTGGCGCGGCGAGAAGGCCTGGCGCTCCATGCCGAAGCGCGCGAAGTCGAAGCGGCTCGCCGCGGTGGCCATAAACTCGATCGCGCAGCACGCGGTGCCGAACGGCATCGGCCAGAGCGAGTTGGCACGCGACGAGTTGACCGCCCAGTCGACGAGATTCTCGAACTTGGCGAGCAGGTAATTCGAGCTTTGGACTGCGCCGGCGCGTTTCATGCCATCAATCCCACTGGAAGGCTCCGCGCTTCCATACGTAGATGTAGCCGACGAACAGAATCAGCATGAAGATGAGCATTTCGACCAATAAGAATCCAGTGGTCAGGGTGCCAGTGCCCAGAAAGATCACCGCCCAGGGGATGAGAAAGACAGTCTCGATGTCGAACAGGATGAACAGGACGGCGACGAGGTAGAACTTCACCGAGAAGCGCTCGTGCGCGCTGCCGAGCGGCGGCATGCCGCTCTCGTACGGCCGTTCCTTCACCTCGGTGGGGCGCCGGGGGCCGAGGAAATGCGACGCCACGATCATCGTCGTCCCGGCGATGACGGCCAGAGCGAGTAGCATCAGAAACTGGATGTACGGCTGCATGGCGCTCGTGAAAAAATTCACTAGTGGTGCATGGGAAGCTATTGGCGATGTGGCGTAAGTCAAGGTGGCGCCGTTACATTGCGCCCCCATGTCCATCAAATCCGATCGCTGGATCACCACGATGTCGCACGCGCACGGGATGATCGAGCCGTTCGCGGATCGGCAGGTGCGCGCAGGCGTCATCTCCTACGGCGTGTCGTCCTACGGCTACGACATGCGCGTCGCGCCGGAGTTCAAGATTTTCACGAACGCATTGTCGGCCGTGGTGGATCCGAAACGCTTCGATCCAAAGTCGTTCGTCGAGTTCACGGGCGATGTCTGCATCGTGCCGCCGAATTCCTTCGTGCTCGCGAGCTCGGTCGAATATTTCCGCATCCCGCGCAACTGTCTGACGATTTGCGTCGGCAAGAGCACGTACGCGCGCTGCGGGATCATCGTCAATGTGACGCCGTTCTCGAGATCAGCAACACGACCCCGCTGCCCGCCCGGATTTACGCGAATGAGGGCATCGCCCAGGTGTTGTTCTTCACGGCCGATGAAGGCGATGAGTGTGAGGTGTCCTACAAGGATAAGAAGGGAAAATACCAGGCCCAACGAGGGATCACACTGCCCAAGTTGTAAGCAACCTGTCAAACGGTTTGCTTGTGTGCTCGTTGGTTGTAAGCGTAGGCGACCGCTAACGCGATCAGCGCCAGCGCAAAGAACGAGCCCACGCGATACAGCGCTTCCAGATTGGAAAGATCGACCAGCACGATCTTGAGTCCGGCAAACGCCGCCACTCCCAGCCCCGTCGATCGCACCATCTTGTGATTCAGTCGGAAGCCCAGGAACACGAGCGCCCCCGCAAAGACGAGCCACCAGACACTCAACGCCAGATCGCCCGCGAGCGCGGTCATCCGAGCGAAGTATTGTTGGAATTCGATCGACCCGCCGAGGAACACGGCGGAGCCACACAGGATCCACATCCACAGCAGCGGCTTTCCTTCAGTTCCCCACCACCACGCCGTCAACGCGGTGCCCGAGACGAGAACGTAGAGTGCGAGCGCCCAGCCGTCCGTGAAGATGGGCGGCTTAAGGCCTCGCGTGAAAAGCGCGACCGAGAACAGCCACACCCAGGCCGCGCTCGCCAGCGCGACGGCCGCATGGCGACCACCGGGCCTGGCGCCTTCCCGCTCAGCGGCCAAGGCGAGAAAAGCGAGAACCGTCCATCCGACGGCGACGCTCGTGGCCGACCACGGAAATGGCAGGGCGAACGCCAGGAGCAGGAAACCGGCAATGAGGTGCGATGCGCTGCGCCGGATCCAGCCGGCGGGCAGATACGCGGCGGACAGTGCGGCCGGAACGATCTGAAACGAGTCCGTGAGCAGATGGGCTTGCGCCGCGGCGGCGAGGATCATGAACGCCATCGGGTTCACGCTGAACAGCAGGCGGTCGACGGCGACATCCGTGGGAGCGACACTTTGCGCGGTCTCGACGCTGAACGGGTCCCGCTCGAAGTGCTGCCACCAGAGTACGCCTGTCACGGCGGCCGCCGCGCTCAACGTGAGCCAACGCGTGGCCTCTGACCCCACCACGCCGGCCAGGCCGGTCCCGAGAATGGGCCACGCGACGATCAGCACGCCCAGGCGCGCCTCGGGCCACGACCGGCGGATGGTGACATGCAAGGTCAGCAGCGCCCCGGCCGCAACGAGCCAGGCGCCGAGCGGCGCGGCGATTGCCGGCGCGGCTCCCGCGGCGGCGAGAATCAGATAGCCAAACAGCGCGAGATCGAAGGTCGCGCGCCAGCTCATGCCGTAGGCCAGGATCCCCGTGCCGAGTCCGATCACCTCGAGATAGCCGAGAAAGCCTTGCGGGTTGGGCGCGGTTTGCAGAATCAACGGGGCGAGGTACGCGCCACTGAGCGCCCAGATCGCGAGGCCCTCGATCTCGTGGTGCAGCGCGAGCATCGTGACCGCGACGGTCGTGGCGGCCAGCAGCAGGATGCCAAGGCGGCGGTCCATGAGGACGTACGGCCCGGCCGCGGCCCACAGGCCGAGATAGGTGAGGCCGCCGCCCGCCCCAATCATCGCGGCGCCGTAGCGGCGCATCCCTCGCCCGATCCGCTCGTGCCCCCAGGCGGCAATCCCGATGCCCGCTACGATGGCCCCGACAGAACGCGCTATCGGCGGTATCCACCCGCGATCGAACGCGTACTTGAGAAACAACGCCGCCGCGATGAGCAGCGCGGCCACGCCAATCGCGAGCAACCCGCGCTGGCCAAACCACTGTTCGAGATCGGTCTTCTCAGGAGGTGGTGTCGTCGGGACGGGCGGCGCTGGTGGCGGCGGCGTCACGGTGCGAACGGCGGGGACTCCGGGAGCGGCGAACGTCAGACGCCGCACCATGTTTTCGAGCGTCGCGACGCGGCGCTCGAGCCGCTCGATGGCTTCCTTCTGCTCGTCGGTCACACGGTGGCGGGTGACCTGCGCGATCCGGCGACAGTGATTGCCGCGGTCACCGCGACGATGATGACGAGATCGGGGATCCAACCGAACTCGGTGATCGGCACCGTCATTTGCAGGAAATCCATCACGAAGTCGAACAGGCCGATCACCAGTCCCAGGAGCACCGTGTACTGCAAGGTGCGTCCGCGCTGCAGGAGCACCCTGCCCGTGACGAGGGCGACCGCACCCTGACCAGCCGCGATCGCGACGGCCACGACGGAGCCACTGAACAGGGTCTCGATGACCGCGGACCGTCCGGGATGGTAGCTGAAGAACCAGGTGTGAATGAGGGCGATCGCGAATCCGGCGACGGCGGCGCAAATCGTCGTCCAGATCGCGTAGTAGATAACGATGCGCAAACGGTCGCTGGATTCCATCGTGCCTTCCCCCAATCTAGCGCAGGGCCACGGCCGCTTCCACGAGCGCGGCGCGCGCCTGATCCACGCGGTTCACGAGATCGGTCAACTCCCTGTTGGCCGTCGCGGCGTCTGCGTACCGGATCGCTTCGTTGACGCTGGGAAACGCCATCGTCGCATAGCCGTTATCCAGATCGGCCGCGAACTGCAGGCTGCGGAACCACGGCCGGCTCACGAGGCCCTCGGGCCGCGTCAACCGGCGCTCGACCAGCATGAGGGCTTCGTTCACGCGGCGCGCCCGGGCCGAATCCACTCCTCCGGCTCGCGCCGTCGCGCTGTCGCGTGACGCATTGAAGGCGCGGGCCACGGCGGTGAAGCGGTCGAGCGCGTCTTTGAGCGCCTGTGTACTGACTGTTCCCTTCCACTGCTGCTTCGCGATGCCCGAATCGAGCTGGGTGATCAGCCCGGTCATCTCCGTCCCGAAGGCGGCGTAGTCGAGCGGCACCAGATCGCTGTTCGCGAGCCGGCTCATGATCACCGCGACCATCTGCGCGCCGGCGCGATGAACCTTGTAGTTCGGGTCGCCGAAGCGCGACATCCAGTCGTACGAGTCGTACATGGAGTGGTAGATCCCGTCAGGCCCATCGAATCCGATCCCGCCCGACGGAATGCCGAGGTGATGATAGAAGCCGGAGAAGTCGGACCCGCCCCCGAGATTGCCGAATGTCAGCGCGGTGGTATCGCCATTCTTGGCTTTGAGCCACACGTCGTAGACGCTGCCCGGTCCCACCGGATCCGGCACCACGTGACTCGCCGAGCGGAACAGCGACTTGAGCGACGGCGAGCCGCCGCCGCCGAAATTGGGTCCGGAGAAGGTGCCGTCCTCATTGATATAGGCGACGACGTGCGCACGCAGTGTGTCCTCGAGCTCTTCGACCCACTCCGTCGAGCCGATCAGGCCCCACTCCTCGGCGTCCCAGGTGGCGAAGACCACCGTGCGTGCGGGCTTCTGTCCGTCGCGGGCCAGCGTCGCGAACGCGCGCGCGGTCTCGAGCACGGTAACGCTGCCGCTCACGTTGTCGCGCGCGCCCGGTCCCCAGGCGTCGCGGTGGCCGCCGACCATCACCCACTCATCGGGCCAGCGCGCGCCGCGGATCATGCCGATCGTATTCCAGATCTTGTGAAATCCCCGCGCGCCGCGCTCGGTCTTCACATGCAGCCGCGCGCGCGCCGGGCCTGGGCCGACGTGATAACGGAATGGCAACGCGCCCTGCCAGGTCTGCGGTACCGACGTGCCCGCCATGGGCTCGAGGAAGCGCCGCGCGTTGCCGTAGCTCATCGGGATGATCGGAATCTTCGGGATGTCGAGTGAATCCTCCGGCAGGCGGTGCGCGCCCGCGACGGACGACCAGCTCGGCGTCGTAGGATCGCCGTTCCCGTTCATCATGCTGCCGCGCTGGATGCCGTCGGCGTTGCGCATCGGCCCTTTGGGATAGATGTCGCCCCGGAAGTAGCCGTCCTCCTGCGGATCGGAGTAGACGATCAGTCCGAGGGCGCCGCGCTTCTGCGCCTCACGCGCCTTGATGCCGCGGAAGGAGCGGCCGTACCGCGCGATGGCGATCTTGCCGCTCACACTGACGCCGAGGGAGTCGAGCGTCTTGTAGTCTTCGATCAGGCCGTAATTCACGTACACGACGTCGGCGGTGACGTCGCCGTCGCCGGTATAGCCGTTGAACGGCGGGATCTGCGGCCCCCCCCCCCCCGCCCTCCCGCGGTGACGGGCTCAGCCAGGTTGAGCCGCACCGGCCTGGTCCGTGGACCGCTGATGATCCACGCCGCCACGGTATCGGGTTGCGGGATGAAGACCGTGTATTCCTTGCTCCACGCGTCGATCCCCCACGATTTCATCTTCTCCAGCACGTAATCGCGGGTCGTCGCCTGCGCCGGTGTGCCCGCCATGTGCGGGACGGCAGAGAGATCACGCGACATCTGGCGGACGCTCGCCGTGTCGGGGACGGCGAGGAGGCGCTGCTCGAATGACTGGGCGGACAGACGTGCCGAGCTGCCGACGTGCAAGAGCAGCAGCACCACGCCCGATAGCCGATAGCCGGTAGCCATTTGCCGTCTCACCTTGGGTTGAGAATCTGGTCGATCCGCGCCAGCAGGTCCACGAGATGCGCCCGCGTGGCGCGGTCCCCTGCTCGTGGCAAGGTCGCGCGCAGCGTCCCCTGGAGGTCCACCAACTCGAGCCGAGCCTGCGCACGCGCATCGGCCGGGCGCGGGGGCGGCGGCGTGAAGCCGGGGAATGGCGTAAATCCTGGCGGTGGTGGCGTCACGAGCGGCGTGCTGATCAGCCGCTCCATCTGATCGACGAACGCACGCTGCAGATTGCGCCGGTAGCCGTCGACCCGCACCGTTCCACCAGCGAACTCCGAGAACACACCACGTCGCACATCTCCGAACAGGTCCGGAATCGCATACGTGTTCGACTGCGTCGCCTGTTGTTCGGCGAGGCGTGACAGGCGAGCGTCCTGGAAGAGGGTGTTGAGGATCGCGGTCTGGCGCGCGCGCACCCGCTCGACGAAGCCGGTCGGCTCGATGCGCCGCAGGATCTCCGCATCGAAGAAGAACGAAGGCGTCGCAAACACATTGTCGTTCAGGAACTGCACCGCCTCGGCCTGCTTCGCGCGCGGCACGGGCTGATACACCGTGCCCGACTGGCCGGCGTATTTGGTGAACTGGTACACACCGCCGACGACAACGGCCACGTGGTTCATCTCGCGGGTCCACTGGTTGATGAGCTCGCCGTACATGTCGTCGAGCCGGTCGTAGTTGTCGAGCTTTTCCGTGGTCGTGGCGGGCAACAGCATCGGGACGAGGCGCTTGATGTTGCGGACGCCGTAGCCGCTCGCCTTCACCGGATCGTCGCCCAACGCCTCCGTGATGATCCGTGGATCGACCGGCTCACCGTCGCCGATCCAGCGGAAGTACGGGTTCGCATCCTGCAGCCGCGCGAGCGAGTCGAGGACGCGGCGCTCGGCGTCCGGTGATGGAGCGGTGGGAATGCGGCGGTAGCCCCAGTTGATCGCGAAGTAGTCGTACGGCCCGATGCCCTGCATCAGACACGCGCTGTCGCCCGGCTGCGCCACGTAGTTGTAGCGCGCGTAATCCATGATCGAGGGGCTCGTGCCTTGCGTCCGGCAGGTGAAGGACCGGCTCCGCAGCGAGTCGACCGGATAATAGGTTGACGCGACCATGTTGTGCCGCAGGCCCAGGCTATGCCCGACCTCGTGCGTCGCGACGTAGGCCAGCATCAGACCCATCAGCGAATCGGGGAACGGCAGCTGCCGGGCGCGCGGATCGGCGGCGCCCGCCTGGGTCCAATACCACGCCTCCACCAGGCTCGCGACGTTGTGGTAGAAGCCGATGTTGGCGTTCATAATCTCGCCAGAGCGCGGATCGCTCACACTCGGCCCGTACGCGTTTTCGATCGTCGACGGCAGCCACCGGATCGTCGAGAAGCGGGCGTCGTCGAGATCGAAATCGATATCACTCGCCGCCGGCACGCGCGCCGTAATCGCGTTGCTGAACCCCGCGGTGCGGAACACCGGCTCCCACATCTCCACGCCCTTGATCAACCACGGCACCCACTTCGCGGGCGTGGCGGGATCGATGTACCAGACGATGGGCTTAATGGGATCGGAGACGGCGGCATTGGGATCTTTCGGCTCGAGCCGGAAGCGCTTGATGAAGCAGCGGCGCGGTCCCATCACGCGATCTTCGTCGTAGTTCTCGAACGCGATGTTGAAGTAGCCCACGCGATCGTCGCAGAGCCGTGCCATCATCGGCTGGTCGGGCAAGAGGACCATCGAGTAGTTCATCAGCATCGTGATCGAGTTGAGGGAGCGATTCGGCGGGTTGCCGGCGGGACCGGGCACCGAGTCCACCTCGAACGTCTGCAGCGCGCTCACTTCGACGTTACGGGGGAACGCGCGGGCGCGATCGATCACGGAGCGTGCCGGATCCATGCGGCGCACGCGCAGGCCTGATTGCCGCAGGTTCAGCTCGGCGACATCCGTGGTGAAGAGCTTGGTCACCTCGATGACGGCGTTGCTATCGGGCAGGTGCCATGAGGCGACGTCGAAGCTCATGATGATCGGCGCGATGTTGGACAGCCGGACCGCATGAGAGACCGGCTGCGTGCTATCCGCGCGCATCGCGTACGACACAATTCGGAGAAAGGCCCTATTCCCCATCCGTTCCCACACAATGATGCGGTTGCTGATCTCTTCTCCCGCGTAGCGCACACCGCGGATCGTGCCGCGCTGGTCCGCCACGAGCAGGAACTCGCGCCCGAACATCGTCTTGGGGATTTCGTAGAACAGCTTTTCGCCGATCCGATGGATCGTGAAGACGCCGGAGTCCGTCGTCGCGCCGGGTGTGATGACCTGGTTGTAGGGTCTTGGCGCGATGGCGTCAGGCGCTTGCTGACGGCCCCCCGTGGCGGCGCGGGACGTGTCTTGATGGGCCGGGGCGGGCGCTGGGACTTGATGGGTGGGCGCAGTGGCATGGGAGCATCCCACCACCCCGAGGACACCGATTACCGAGATCACACTTGCCTGACGCATCGGATGCTACCTTGGGCTGTGGAAGAACGGGGAGATTAGGCCGTGCAAACGAATCCGTCTAGAGGCATTTTGCTGACATGACGAAGAGTCTGCGAGTGTTGATCGCGGTCGTCATCGTCTCCGCGATGGTCTACGGAGCCGCGTTCACGCTCGCGCTCACCGGGGATCTCGGTTCTGCCACGGCCGTCGTCATTGTCATTGTCGGGGCGCTCCTGCTGCCGATCGCGCTATTCATTTTGCGACGCCGCTTGTGGAGTCCATTGACATCGCTCGGCAGCGCGATTCAGCGCGTGGCCGAGGGCGATTTGACCACCCAGGTGGTCGTCAGTCGCGACGACGAGCTGGGGAAGATCACCGCGCATTTCAATCAGATGACGCGCGTGCTGCGCGACCGCGCCGAGGAGCAAGGACGCTTTGCCGCGGCCGGCGAGCTGCTGGGCGGCGTGGCGCACGAGGTCAACAACCCGCTGATGGCGATCGCGAGCCATGCCGAGCTGCGGCTGGCGGACGCGAACCTCTCGGCCGAGCAGCGCAACGAGATGCAGAGCATCCTGCGGCAGGCCCAGCGAGCCGCGAAGCTCCTGCGCGGGCTGCTCCGTTTCGTGCGCGCGGGTGAGAAACGCTCGGCGACGGTGAACATGAACGATGTGGTCCGCAGCGCGATCGACTTGGTCTCCTACCGCTTCAGCATCGACGAAATCTCGATCGAAGGGCGGCTCGATCCCGAGCTCCCGACGGTCGTCGGGGATGCCAATCGCCTGGAACAGGTCATCGTCAACCTGTTGAGCAACGCGCTCGATGCCCTCCGCGGCGTGAAACCTCCCCGCCGGCTGATCGTGGATTCCTTCACCGACGACACGGGCGGCCGGGTCTGCGTGACCGTAACCGACAACGGCCCCGGGGTGGCGGCGGAGATCGCCCCCAGACTTTTCCGCCCCTTCGCGAGTACAAAAGGGGTACGCGGCACCGGGCTGGGGCTATACATCTCGCGCCAGCTGGTGCGCGAAGCCGAGGGAGAGCTCGATGTGGTGAAGCATGCCGAGCCGGGCGGGGGCGCACGCTTTCTCGTCTGGCTGCCCAGTGCGCGTGAGCCGGTCCCCACGGCGCCGGCTGCGGCTTCGCAGCCGGCACCCGCGTCCGCGGCGCAAGGGACGCTCGTGGGGATTCGGGTGCTGCTGGTCGACGATGAAGAGCTGATTCGCCGGCCGATGTCGCGCTTCCTCGGGAAGCGCGGCGCGGAGATCAAAGAGGCGAGTGATGGCCTGGCGGCGCTCGAGCGTCTGGCCGAAGGGTTCGAGCCCCACGTCATTCTCGCGGACCTGCGGATGCCGAAGATGGACGGCGCCGAGCTTTACCAGCATCTCCAGCAGCAGCGGCCGCCGCTCGCCGAGCGTGTGCTGTTTCTGTCGGGAGACATCACACATCTCGCGGGACGCGGGCTGGCGGAGGTGCCGCGCGACCGCGTGCTCGTGAAGCCGGTCGAGCTTGCCGAGCTCGAACAGCGGATTGCCGCGTTCGTGCGCGAGAAGGCAGCCTGAATGTTGGTCGTGGTCGTGCTGTTTGCGACCGTGCTGCTGCGCGCCGCCATCGTGACGACGTTCGTCTATCTCATGCTCCCTGCAAAGCGCGCATGTCCCCGTTGCGGCGCTCAGCTCGCGCTTATCCAGCATTCCGTGCTGCGGCGGGTGCTTCCGGTCGTGGAGCACCGCTGGTGTCTTGACTGTGGATGGAGCGGCGTGGTGCGGCAGACTCAGTCGCGGGTGATCAGGCGAGCCGCGCGCTCGTAGAAAAAATAGTCCCACGCCCAGTTCAGCAGCACGAACAGTTTGTTGCGGAAACCGATCAGTTGGATGATGTGAATGCCCAGCCACATCACCCACGCCACAAAGCCCCGCGCCTGGATCCCAAAGACGTTCGCGACCGCCGCATTGCGGCCGATCGTCGCCAGCGTGCCCTGATCGCGATAGCGGAACGACTGGAGCGCCTTTCCCCGGAGCGTGTTGACGATGTTGCGGGCGGCGTGCTGTCCCATCTGGATCGCGACCGGCGCGACCATCGGCAGCGGTTCCCCGTTCTCTTCGACATAGGAAGCATCGCCGATGAGGAAGACCTCGGGATGTCCTTGCAGCTGCAATGTCGGCTCGACCGGAATGCGGCCCTGCCGTCCCGCTGTCAGGCCTAAGTGGCCGTTCAATGGTGCGGCTTTGACGCCTGCCGCCCAAATGACCGTGCGGGCAGGAATGACCTCCCCGCTCTTGAGCCGCACCCGGTCGCCATCGAAATCCGCTACCACAGCGCTGAAGCGAACCTCGATCCACTTGCGCCACAGCGTCTTCACGGCCGCGTCGCGCAGGCGTTCGGGCATGGCCGCGAGGAGCGTATCCGTCGCTTCGAGCAGCAGAATGCGCACGTCTTTGATGTTGAGTCGGGGATAATCCTTCACCAGCACGAGACGAATCAGCTCCGACAGCGCTCCCGCCATCTCTACCCCGGTCGGTCCCCCACCGACGACGACGAAGGTGAGCTTCGCGCGACGGATTTCCGGGTCGCCTTCGAGCATCGCGTGCTCAAAACAGGTGAGGACGTGGTTGCGGATTCTCACGGCGTCCGGGATATCCTTCAGTCCCAGGCCGTTCTTCGTCATCGAGTCGAGTCCGAAGAAGTTGGTCGCGCTGCCGTGCGAGAGTACCAGAAAATCGTAGGTGATCGGTCCGCCGCTCGTGTCGAG
>Ga0209761_1001372_pt1 | contig 15700 bp, 13 predicted proteins | sample GraSoi013_1_40cm_4_FD_185818 | JGI IMG/M metagenome (GOLD analysis project Ga0209761, IMG submission 185818) | Grasslands soil microbial communities from the Angelo Coastal Reserve, California, USA - Sample 09_25_2013_1_40cm (SPAdes) (version 2) | ecosystem: Environmental > Terrestrial > Soil >...
CCGCGGCCGTGCGCCGCAAGGGCGCCGACTCCGAGAAGCATCGGGACCGCGGGAAGAGGGATCCCGAACTGCTCGCCGACCACCAGGCCGGGGAGGATGATGACGGCGTACTGATCCAGCACCCCGCTTCCCCGCATTCCACTTCGACGGTGTAGCCAGGCCCTATTTCGCTGGCTCCTCCTTGATCCTGTCGCCGCCCTTTGCAACGGGAATGACCCAGATTGGCGTCGCTACGTCTGCGGAACTGAGGAGCGATGTATAGGGCTGGTTATTGGAGAGATCCTGATTGATGCCCCGGAGCGCGTCCTTGGCTGAATCCGGAAGCACGACCATGATATGCGGGCCGACATAGAACCATTCTTTGACTTGGCTGGGGTCTTTTGCCGGAGTTGCGCCCTGTCCCTGCCTCGCCTCGCCCATCAGCATATAGGACAGTCCAACGCGATCGATGTCCGGCTTCTTCCCGGCCAGAGTTGCCATGAGCCACTTCATCATGGTCTCGTCCACGCACATCGGGTTGTGCTGAGGCCTTCCGGGAATGTCGGGCATGCATGTCCAACCATTGGTGCCCTGGCGAAGCACCCTGCCATGAGACATTCCATCCTTCGGATTCGCGGGCCAATCAATCACGGCTGCGTGCTCCGTGATGCTGGCGGGGCCCGCGCTCAGCGCGTTCGCAATTTTCCATTCGTCAGAGTGCGCTGACGTCGTGAATGTCCCGGGAGGCAAAGGGGCCGTCGCCGAAGAAAGGTCTTCTGCCAAGGCTATCGAGGAGATCGCGGCGAACCCAATCGCGGCATAAAGGGTACTCTTGACCATGAGAACCTCCTTGTTCCTCCGCGCCCGTGAGTGCGTCCATCCTACGTCTTTTGCTTCAACAGAGCAGTGTCGACTGGCATCTTGCGAAACCGTTTCTCAGTCCCTGAGATCTACAAACCTTGTGTGAATCAACCGTTGAATGACAGCAAAAATCATCGCCGTTGAGACACCGAACATGAGACTCCCGTCTGCGGCTTCCAGCGGTCCCAGCAATCTCCACGCCGGTGCCATCACCACATTCCCGTAACCCAGGGTCGTGTAGTTGACGGCCGAGTGGTCGAATGCGGTTCCGAACTCTGAAAATTCTCCGCAGATCATGAACAACACCGCCCACAAGGCGATCTCGACGAGGTGAGCCGCGAGCGCAAATGATGCCGCCGCCGCCACGAGTGCGCCATCGATCCAGAAGCTTGTGCCTGTGCGGCCGAGTCTTCTCTGACGGCGAACGAAGTTTACAGTCGCGCTCAAGGCCAGCGCGTGGACAATGATGGTGCACGCGATGGCGCCTGCGCCAACTGCCAAGGGAATCAGGATCGCGATTCGATGCGTTTCCGTCAGGGTCATCCGCCCTCAGGCCGACCGGCCCGCGTTTGCGAACAGCACGACCACGGAGCTCGGCTCGGCGCGATAGCTATGGCCGGGAACCGACGGAGCCCGCTCCCACTCGACGATATCGTGCGGAGAATCGAGAAAGGTGTCGATCCATCGGCGCCAGGGATCTCCAGTGCCGTTGGCGACCAGGGGGAGCTCGAACTCGAGCGGCTCCCAGTAGGCGTTGAGGATGATGTGATAGTGGGTGCGATCCATCGTGAGCCTCACCGTAAACGCGAGGCTGTGCGACGAGTGGCGCCAGTCCGGCTCGCCGAGCTTGACGCCGTGCCAGGTGATGTCCTCCTGGAGGAGCAGCTGATTCAGCGCCACCCGCTTCTTCTCGTGCTCGACGTCTCGCAATACCCGGCGAGCGTTGAGCAAGCTCACGAACCGATGCACGTCGGCGTGCTTCGCGAGCAGCGCCCAATCGAACCAGCTGGTCGCGTTATCCTGACAATAGGCGTTGTTGTTGCCGCCCTGCGTGCGCCGCACCTCGTCGCCCATGAGCATCATGGGCATCCCCGCGGACACCATGGTCACGGTGAAGAAGTTCTTCACCTGGCGCGTTCGCAGCTTGTCGATGTCGGGATCCTCGGTCGGGCCTTCCACCCCGCAGTTCCAGCTTCGGTTGTCGTCGGCGCCGTCGCGATTGTCCTCGCCGTTCGCCTCGTTGTGCCTACGGTCGTAGGAGACGAGATCGTTCAGGGTGAACCCGTCGTGACACGTCACGAAGTTCACGCTTTGCTCGGGCTCGCGCTGCTTGTGGCCGTAGAGCGACGGGCTGCCGATCAAGCGATCGGCGAACGCCTGGATCACGCCTTCCTCGCCGCGGAAGAAGCTGCGGACGTCGTCGCGAAAGCGTCCGTTCCATTCCTTCCAGCTATCCCCGACGAACGTGCCCACCTGGTACAGGCCGGCCGCATCCCAGGCTTCGGCGATGAGCTTCGTCCCCGCCAACGCCGGGTCCGACTCGATGTCCCATAGCACCGGCGGGCTCGGCAGGACGCTACCCGATTCGTCCCGCTCCAGGATCGACGCCAGGTCGAACCGGAAGCCGTCCACGTGCATCACCTCGACCCAATAGCGGAGACTGTCCAAGATCATCCGCCGAACGATGGGATGATTGGCGTTGAGCGTGTTCCCGGTGCCGCTGTAGTTCGCGTAGCGCGAGCGATCCGCTTCGGGGATGTAATACGTCGTGTTGTCCAGTCCGCGGAAGCTCAGCGTCGGCCCGCGGTGGTCGCCTTCGGCGGTGTGGTTGAACACGACGTCGAGAATGACCTCGAGGCCCCCTCGGTGCAGCGCCTTGACCATATCGCGAAACTCGTCGACTGGACCGAGCGGATCTCGACGTGAACTGTAGCTCTGGTGGGGCGCGAAGAACGACACGGGTGCATAACCCCAATAGTTCACCAGTCCAGGGGGACCGGCCTGAACGTCGAATTGGAACACCGGCAGCAGCTCCACCGCCGTGACGCCCAGTCGACGGAGATAGGGAATCTTTTCGATGAGGCCGGCGAACGTGCCGCGTGTCTTTTCGGAGAGGCCGGAGCTCGGATGACGGGTGAAGCCACGCACATGCATCTCGTACACGATGGTTCGCGAGGACGGCCGTTGCAGCGGGGCGTCGCCCTGCCAGTCATACGCGGAGACGTCGACCACCACGCTCTTCATTGCCGTCCCAGCGTTGTCGCCCGGGCGCCGCGCGGCGTCACGACCGTAGGCCTCTGGAACCATGGCTCCTCGGCCGTACGGATCCAGGAGGACTTTGGTCGGATCGAAGCGCATGCCGCTCGACGGATCGAACGGGCCCTCGACGCGATATGCGTACAGCTGGCCGGGACGTACGTCGGGCACGAAGACGTGCCAATAGTGGTACGTGCGGTTGGCCGATGGATCGAGGCGAACCACGCGCGCGGCCTTTGTGTCGTCGACCCGATCGAACAGCAGCAGCTCGACGCGGGTGGCGTGTTTGGAGAAGACACTGAAGTTGACGCCGTTTGGCGAGGGCGTCGCTCCCAGAGGCGAACTACTGCCTTCCTCGGCGCCGTCGCTCACTGCTTGCCCAGCAGCTCCTTGGCAGCCGCCGCGACCCGCTCCGGGTCGAAGCCGAACTTCTCCTGAAGCGCCTTCAGGGGCGCGGAGGCCCCGAAGGTCCTCATGCCGATGACGTGGCCGGAGCTCCCGACGTAGCGTTCCCATCCGAACGTGGAGGCCTGCTCGACTGCCACGCGCGCCTTCACCGCAGGGGGCAGGACGCTGTCCCGATACTCCTGCGTCTGGTGGTCGAAGATCTCCCACGACGGCATGGAGACGACGCGCGAGCGGATGCCCTCGGCGAGCAGCTTGCCGTGAGCCTCCACGGCAAGGCTCAGCTCGCTCCCCGAGGCGATGAGGATCACCTCGGGACTCCCGCTCGGGGGATCCGCGAGGACGTAGGCGCCACGCGCGACCCCCGTCGCAGGAGCGTAGATGCGCCGATCCAGCGTCGGCAACGGCTGCCGCGAAAGCGCGAGCACGGCCGGCTCGTGCCGCAGCTGCATGATGTACCGGTACGCCTCGACGACCTCGTTGGCGTCCCCGGGCCGCAGCGTGACCAGGCCGGGCATGGCGCGCAACGATGCGAGATGTTCCACCGGCTGGTGGGTCGGGCCATCCTCGCCGTCGCCCATGGCGTCGTGCGTGAACACGAGGATGGTCGGCAGCTCCATCAGTGCCGACAGCCGGATGGCCGGGCGCGCGTAGTCGCTGAAGATGAAGAACGTCGCGCCGAACGCCCGCAGCTTCGACAGAGAGAGGCCGTTGACGATCGCCGCCATCGCGTGCTCGCGGATGCCGAAATGCAGGTTCTTGCCGCTTGGGCTTCCGGCCTGGAAGTTGCCCGCACCCTCGTACGTCAGGGTGGTCTTGTTCGACGGCCCAAGGTCCGCCGACCCCCCGAGGAACCACGGGATGTTCTGAGCGAGCACGTTGAGCGTTTTGCCCGAGGCATCTCGGCCGGCGATGCCTTTGGCATCCGCCGGGAACACCGGCAGGTTGCGATCCCACCCTGCGGGCAAGTCTCGCCGCTGCATTTGATCGACCTCGATCGCGAGCTCGGGGTACTTGCCCCGGTACGATTCGAACAACTTCGTCCACCGGCTGCGAGCTTCCGCGCCCCGCGCACCGATGCCGGCGGCGAAGTGCTCGCGGACGCCGTCGGGGACCAGGAACTGCGCCTGCTCCGGCCACCCGTAGCTGCGCTTCGTCAGGCGAACCTCCTCGTCACCGAGCGGCTCGCCGTGAGCGGCCGCCGTGTCGTGCTTGTGCGGGGCGCCGTAGCCGATGTGGCTGTCGAGGATGATGAGCGTGGGACGCCCCTTCGTCTCGCGGAAGACACCGATCGCGTGCTCGATGCGATCGAGATCGTTGGCGTCACCCACTCGCAGGACGTTCCACCCGTACGCGAGGAACCGGGTGGCGACGTCTTCGGTGAAGGCGAGGCTCGTCTGCCCTTCGATCGTGATGTGGTTGTTGTCGTAGACCCAGCAGAGGTTGTCCAGACCCAGGTGACCGGCCAGCGAGGCCGCTTCGGACGCGACGCCCTCCATCAGGCAGCCGTCGCCGCACACGACGTAGATGTCGTAGTCGAAGATCGCGAAGCCCGGTCGGTTGTAGCGGTCGGCGAGCCACTTCTGAGCGATGGCCATTCCCACGCTCGTCGCGACGCCCTGCCCGAGCGGACCCGTCGTGGTCTCCACACCCGACACCCAGTGATACTCGGGGTGCCCGGGCGCCTTGCTGCCCATCTGACGAAAGCGGCGGATGTCCTCGAGCGACACCGAGGGGTGCCCCAACCGCTCGTAGTCGGCGTTCACCGCCCGTGTCCCGGTCAGATGCAACACGGACCAGAGCAGCATCGAGGCGTGACCGTTGGAGAGGACGAACCGATCACGGTTGGGCCAGATCGGGTCCTCCGGATCGAAGCGCATCACGCGGTTCCAGATCGTGTAGACGAGTGGCGCCAGCGCCATCGGTGTGCCGGGGTGCCCCGACTTGGCGCGCTCGACCGCATCGATCGAGAGCGTGCGGATGGTGTTGATCGACAGCTGGTCGAGCTCGGCGTCGGTCATCGGTGCAGCGACATTCGTCATAGTCATCGGTTTGTCCTCGTCGGTTGGGGCTCCAGGGACGCTACCTTGCTCAGGCGGCGCAGGTGTCGCGGGGCGTGGCTGAACTCGGCGGCCAGGAACGTCTGCACGAGATCCCAGGCCACGCTCGGCCCCACCGTGCGGCCACCGACGCAGATGATGTTCATGTGATCGTCCTCGACCCCCTGCCCGGCGGAAAAGTGGTCATGGATCAGCGCGGCACGAACACCCGGAACCTTGTTGGCGCAGATCGAGGCCCCCACGCCGCTGCCGCAGACGGCCACCCCGCGCTCGACCGTCCCTGCCGCCACGGCCCGGGCAAGCGGGATGACGAAGTCCGGATAGTCGTCATCCGGGTTCAGCTTGTCCGTACCGAAATCAACCACGTCGTGTCCGGCTTCGCGGAGCCGCGCGACCAGATCCTCTTTCAGGCCAAACCCCCCGTGATCGGTGGCGATTCCCACGTGCATGGTGGTTTTCTCCGCGATGTGGCGTCAGCGTGGTCGAGGAGCGCCACGGCTGCGCCGGGGCGCTTCCGAGTGTTGGGGGGCTTGGGGGGCCATTTCGGGGCCCCCCATGTAGTTAAGTCCGGCCGCCTCGAGGTCGGCCAGCACCACGGCTTGGTGCTGACTGATCCGCCCGGCTGGAATCGACCGATCGCCCCCACACAGGCGCGCCAGCATCTCCGCCTTCTCGTGCCCGGTGACGAGCCAGACAATGCGTCGGGACCGATTGAGCACGGGGTAGGTCAGGGTCATGCGGCGCCGGCCTTGATAGGGTCCCGTGAGCGCGACGTCGGCATCGGTCACGTCGAGCACCGGATCCCCGGGCACCAGCGACGCGGTGTGGCCGTCGGGCCCGACGCCCAGATGGGCGAGATCGAGCACGGCGGGAGAGCCCGCAATCTGTTGGAGCGTCTGGACGTATTGGCCGCTTGCCGCTTCCAGGTCAGACGATTCCACTGGCATGGCATGAATCCGCTCGGGAGGCAGCGGACAATGCGCGAGCAGGCTCTCGCGCAGGTGGGTGAGGTTTCGGTCGGGGTCTCCGGCCGGCGCCACGCGCTCGTCCACCTGGAAGACATGCACCCCGGCCCATGGCATCTGTTCATCGGCCAGTGCGCGCAGCATCTTCCACGGCGTGTGCCCCCCGCTCAGGGCCATGATGAAGCGACCACGCGCGGCGACGGCCGCTCGTGCCTCCTCGGCAGTGAATGCAGCGCCCGCCCGCGCGACCGAATCGGCGTCGGCCAGCGCTTCGATCTTCATATATGATTCACTGTTGGGTTCTGCCAGCCTCCGGGGGGCGAGACTCTCGACTCGACTTCTTTCGGTCCCCATGTGCCCGGCTCGTACTCGTAGACGGGCGTGCCGGCCTTCAGGACTGGATCGACGATTCGCCAGGCCTCTTCGACGTAGTCCTCCCGGGCGAACAAGGTGGCATCTCCGTGCATGGCGTCGCCCAGCACGCGCTCGTACGCGTCCATCTCATCGGCGCGCGGGAGCCGTGACCCCAGCATCTCCGAGGTCTGGCTGACCGTTTCCTGCCCAGGCGCGATGACGTTCGCGCCGATGGCGATCGTGATGTCGGGGCTGATCCGAAAGCGGCAATAGTTCGGCTCGAGATCGAAGCCGTGATACATCGTGGGCGGCTGGCGGAGTCGGACGACGATTTCGGTGCACGTCACGGGCAAGCACTTTCCGGCGCGGATGTAGAAGGGCACACCCTGCCAGCGCCAGGAATCGATCTCCAGTCGCAAGGCGGCGAACGTCTCCACCGTGGAATTCGCCGCCACGCCTTTCTCCGATCGGTAGCCGCGAAACTGTCCGCGGACGAGGCTGTCCGCGGGGAGGGCGGGGATCGCCTTGAGGACCTTCACCTTCTCGTCGCGGATGGATTCGCTGTTTGGCCTGACCGGAGGCTCCATGGCCAGGTTGCTCAGGACCTGAAACAGATGATTCTGGACGACGTCGCGCACGGCGCCCGTCTCGTCGTAGAACGCGCCCCGGCCCTGGATTCCGAACTCTTCGGCCATCGTGATCTGCACGCTCTCGACGTGATTGCGGTTCCAGAACGACTCCAGGAAAGCGTTGGCGAAGCGGAAGAAGAGCATGTTGTGCACCGGCCGCTTGCCGAGGTAGTGGTCGATCCGGAAGATCGATGTCTCGTCGAAGGCTCCGAGCAGGACCCGGTTGAGCTCCCGCGCGGAGGCGACGTCGTGGCCGAACGGCTTCTCGACGATGACGCGAGCGCCGTTCGTGCAGTCCGCCTTGCCGAGCTGCTCCACGACCAGTTCGAACAGCACGGGTGGGATGGCGAGATAGTGCGCCGGCCGCCGGGCGGCGCCGAGCTCTTTGCGGATGGCCTGGAATGTCGCCAGGTCCTGGTAGTCGCCATCGACGTAGCGCAGCAGGCCGCACAGCGTGGCGAACGCCGCGGGATCGAGCCCACCGTGCTTCTCGAGGCTGTCCTTGGCGCGCGCCTCGAGCTGTTCGAGCTTCCAGCCGGCCTTCGCCACGCCGATGACCGGCACGTCGAGGTGGCCGCGTTTCACCATCGCCTGCAGCGCCGGAAAGATCTTCTTGTACGCGAGGTCGCCGGTCGCGCCGAAGAATACGAAGGCATCGGAATGGACGTCGCTCATCGTGTGCTCCGGTCACTGCGACGGCTTTTCGAGGTGACCGCCGAACTCATAGCGCATGGCCGAGAGCAGCTTGTCGGCGAAGTCCGCCTCGCCGCGCGAGCTGAAGCGCTCGTACAGGGCGGAGGAGAGGACGGGGACCGGCACCGCCTCGTCGATGGCCGCCCTGATCGTCCACCGCCCCTCGCCGGAATCGGACACGCGCCCCTGGAAGCCCTTGAGCTCCGGATCCTTGATGAGCGCGGCGGCCGACAAGTCGAGTAACCAGGAGGCGATGACGCTCCCGCGCCGCCACAGCTCGGCGATGTCGGGCAGATTGAGGTCGTACTGGTAGTGCTCGGGATCGCGCAGCGGCGTCGTCTCGGCGTCGACCGCATGGCCCTGTCTGCCGATATTGGCGGAGCGCAGGATGCCCAGCCCCTCGGCGTAGGCGGCCATGATGCCGTACTCGATCCCGTTGTGGACCATCTTGACGAAATGGCCCGCGCCGTTCGGCCCGCAGTGCAGATACCCCTGCTCGGACGTGCCGCCGGCCTTCTCTCGTCCCGGGGTGCGGGAGATCTCGCCGGCGCCGGGCGCCAGCCTGGCGAAGATCGGATCGAGGCGCCTGACCACCTCCGGCTCGCCTCCGATCATCAGGCAGTACCCGCGCTCCAACCCCCACACGCCGCCGCTGGTCCCCACGTCGACGTAGTGGATCCCCTTCGGCGCAAGCTCTTCCGCGCGCCGGATGTCGTCGATGTAGTAGGAGTTGCCACCGTCGATGAGGATGTCCCCGGGCGTGAGATGCGGCAGAAGGTCGTTGATGGTCGTGTCCACACCCCCCGCTGGGACCATGAGCCAGACGGCCCGTGGAGTCGGGAGCTTCTTCACCAGATCGGCGATCGACGAGGCGCCGACGGCTTTGGCCCGCGTCAACTCCTCGACCGCCTTCGGCGACCTGTCGAAGACCACGCACTGGTGGCCACCCTGGAGAAGCCGCCGAACCATGTTGGCGCCCATGCGGCCAAGTCCGATCATTCCGAGCTGCATAGCTGACTCCTTTGAAGCGCCGATCGTTCGGCGGGCTCGGTTTCGCGCTCCCTGTCGTTGAGGGCGGTACGCAGGCGGTTCATCGCGGCGGCCACGCCTTCGCGGTCGCCGAAGATCGCCGAGCCCGCCACCAGAATCGAAGGAGCAAGTTTCATGGTGCCCTTATCCGCTTCGCTCAAGTGTTGGACGCCTCGAAGATGCTCTGAATCGATGCATCCAACCGGGCGTTGTACTCGGCATCGGATTGCTGGGCCATCAGCCCCTCGACCAGCGCCCGCGAAAAGCTGGCCACGACGCCGTGATTCCTCCGCAAGCGCGCGTTGCCTTCTTCCCTTGTATAACCGCCCGACAACGCAACCACCCTCACGACCTTGGGATGTTTGACGAATTCGGCGTACAGGTCGTTTTCCTCCGGCAAGGTGAGCTTGAGCATGACCAGCTGACCCACCGGCAGTCTGTTGAGCTCCACGCGGATGGCCGCCTTGAGCAACTCTTCGGCCTTGGCTTTGTCCGGGCAGTGAATATCCACTTCCGGCTCGACGATCGGCACGAGGTCCGCGGCGATGATCTGCCGAGCTATTTCGAACTGCTGGGTCACGACGTCCTTGATGCCCGCTCCGTTGGCTTGCTTGACGAACGAGCGCATCTTGGTTCCGAATATCCGCTTCGCTTTGGCCTTGTCGAGCAGCGCAGGAAGCTCGGGCATCGGCTTCATCAACTGGACGCCGTTTTTCTCGGCGGCCAGGCCCTTGTCCACTTTCAGAAACGGCACCACCCGTTTCACATTCCAGAGATAGTCCGCAGTGGGCTGCCCCTCTATGTCCCGGTCCATGGTGTTCTCGAACAGGATGGCGCCAAGAATCCGCTCCCCGGTGAAGCAGGGGCTGGTCATGATGCGCGTGCGCATCTGATGCACGATCGCAAACATCTCCTCCTCGTTGGACCAGGCACTTTCCTTGATTCCATACGCACGCAGCGCGTTGGGCGTGCTCCCCCCGCTCTGATCCAGCGCCGCAATAAACCCGGGATGTGTCTGCATCTTCTGCAGTTGTTCTTTGGCCAAGCCGCCGACAGTCGTCATACCGCGCTCCTGAGCCTTCGGTAGCGACGGATCAGGTTGTTCGTCGAGTTGTCATGGCCGAGCGTGGGCTCCGTCTGGCTCTCGAGCTCCGGGATGATCCGCTGGGCCAGCACCTTGCCCAGCTCGACGCCCCACTGATCGAACGAGTCGATGTTCCAGATGGCGCCCTGGGTAAACACGCTGTGCTCGTAGAGCGCGACCAGCTTGCCGAGCGTTTCCGGCGTGAGCCGCTCGGCGAGGATCGTGTTCGAGGGACGATTGCCCTGGAAGACGCGATGGGGAACGAGGCTGTCGGGCGTGCCCTCGGCTTTGACTTGCTCGCGCGTCTTGCCAAAGGCCAGCGCCTCGGTCTGCGCGAACACGTTCGCCAGCAGCATGTCGTGATGCTGACCCAGCGGGTTCAGGGCGTGGCCGAAGGCGATAAAGTCGCACGGGATGAGATGGGTCCCTTGATGGATCAGCTGGTAGAAGGAATGTTGCCCGTTGGTTCCCGGCTCTCCCCAGTAGATGGGAGCGGTCGGGTAGCCGACGTCGGCCCCCTCGAGCGTGACGTGCTTGCCGTTGCTCTCCATCGTCAGCTGCTGCAGGTAGGCGGGGAAGCGCTTCAGGTATTGCTCGTAGGGCAGGATGGCAACCGTCTGGGCGCGGAAGAAATCCGCGTACCAGACCGTCAACAGACCCAGGAGCACCGGCAGGTTGCGCTCGAACGGGGCGGTACGGAAGTGCTCATCCATCTGGTGGAAGCCGTCCAGCAGAGCGCGAAAGTTGTCAGGACCGACGGCGAGCATCGTCGACAGACCGATCGCCGAGTCCATGGAATAGCGCCCGCCCACCCAGTCCCAGAATCCGAACATGTTCGCGGTGTCGATCCCGAACTCCGACACCTTCCGGGCGTTCGTGGACACCGCCACGAAATGCTTGGCCACCGCCTTGATGTCGCCGCCGAGCCCGGCGAGCAGCCACTGGCGCGCGCTCTCGGCGTTCGTCATCGTCTCTAGCGTCGTGAAGGTCTTCGACGAGGCGATGAAGAGCGTTTCTGCCGGGTCCAGGTCGCGGGTCGCCTCCACGAGATCGGTCCCGTCGACGTTCGACACGAAGCGAAACGTCATCGCGCGATCGCTGTAGTGCTTGAGGGCCTCGTACGCCATCACGGGACCGAGGTCGGAGCCGCCGATGCCGATGTTGATCACGTTGCGAATGCGCTTGCCCGTGTGCCCCTTCCACGCGCCGCTCCGCACCCGGCTCGAGAAGTCAGCCATCGCGCCAAGGACGGCGTGGACCTCGGGCACCACGTTCTTGCCATCCACCACGATCGACCTCCCGCGCGGGGCACGCAGGGCGACGTGCAGGACGGCCCGATTTTCCGTCAGGTTGATCTTGTCTCCCCGGAACATGGCGTCGATGCGCTCGCGCAGGCCGGACTCCTCGGCCAGTCGAAAGAGCAGCACGAGGGTGTCGTCGGTGATCCGATTCTTCGAGTAATCGAGGTAGATGCCGGCGGCCTCCGCGGTCAGGCGCTCGCCGCGGGTCGCGTCGGCGGCGAAGAGCGTGCGGAGGTGCAGCTCGCGGATCTTCTCGTAGTGGGTCTCGAGGGCCTTCCAGGCCGGGCACGCGGTCAGTGGCAACATTCCCGTCATCGGTCTTCCTTTCATTTCTTCAGATCCGGTCCGCCCATCTTGCGCTTCCTCCCACAGGCGAAAACCCCCGAGAAAGGCGTTGGCGTTGTCGCCGGCTCGGCACCCAGGCGGCAGCGTGTCGAGCTGGTGGACGTTGCCGCCCCCGAGAACGACGTCCTCGGGCTCGAGCGCGGCGATCAGACGACTGACGACGTCCTCGACATCGCGTCGCCATTGCGTGAGCCCGTGCGCCTGCAACCCGTGCAGTCCGACGTACGCCTCGAAGGTTTCGTCCCGGTATGGCAGGTGGCCCAACTCCATCGGCTCCACGATGCCGTCGACGATCAGGGTCGAGCCCAGGCCGGTGCCCAGGCCGAGAAAGAGCATCGTGCCGCCCCGGTAGCTGCCGCGCGCTTGCATTGCGGCATCGTTGACGATCTTGACCGGGCATCCGAAGGCGGTCCGATAGTCGAATCCGACCCAGCCCCGGCCGAGGTGAGGTGGTTCCGCCACCGGACGACCGTGGAGCACCGGGCCCGGGTAGCCGATCGATACCGCGTCGTACTTCCATCCCGCTGCGGCGGTCTTGACTCCGGCGACCATCTGCTCGGCCGTGAGCGTCGGCCCAGAGGAAAATTCCCGAGGGGCCTTCTGTCCCGTGACGAGAACCTTCACGTGAGTACCGCCGACGTCGACGACCAACACGCGCATGGCGAGCGCTCAGCTCGCCTTGGCCAGGGCGGCGCTCTTCCCGGCGATCACGTCCATGAGCTCGCGCCAGGAGTTGACGAACGACTTCGCGCCTTCGTCCTGGAGCTGACTGGCGAGGGCGTCCACATCGATGCCCGCCCGGGCGAACCGGACCAACACTTCCTCCGAATCGCCACCGTCGGCGGGCAACATCTCGCCGAGCGCTCCGTGATCGGCGAGGGCCTTCAAGGTGCCCTCAGGCATCGTGTTCACCGTGAACGGCGCGGCGAGCGCCCTGATATACAGGACGTCGGACGCGCTGGGATCCTTGGTACCCGTGCTGGCCCACAGCAGGCGTTGCGGGCGCGCGCCGGTGTTGAAGACGCGCTGCCAGCGCTGAGAGCCGAGCAGCGAACGGTACGCCTTGTATGTCTGCTTCGCGATCGCAATACCGAGCTGATTGCGCAGCGCCTCCGGCACTCTGTCCTTGACCGCCGCGTCCCACCGGCTGATGAACACCGAGGCGACCGAGCCGACCTCTGGCTGGAGCCCGGCGGCGACGCGCCGCTCGATACCACGCAAGAAGGCGTCGGCCGCAGCCAGATAGTGCCCGTGGGAGAAGAGCAGCGTCACATTGATCGGTACCCCGGCGAAGATGGCCTCCTCGATGGCTGGCAGCCCTTCCTTGGTGCCGGGGATCTTGATGAGGAGATTGGGTCGCGCCGCCCGGGCGTGCAGGGCTCTGGCGGCCGCGAGCGTGCTGGCGGTGTCGTGGGCCAGCAGCGGCGACACTTCCAACGACACCCAGCCGTCCACGCCGGCCGTCCTGTCCCAGATCCGTCGAAACAGGTCGGCGGCCCGGGTCAGGTCCTCCAGCGCAAGCTCGAAAAACAATTGCTCGCCCGACTTGCCTTCCTTGACCTTCTTGCGGATCGCGGCGTCGTAGGCCGAGCTGTTCTTGATGGCGTGGTCGAAGATCGTCGGGTTCGACGTAAGCCCCGTCACGGAGAGCTCGTCGATGTAGCGCTTGAGCGTGCCGGTCTCCAGCAAATCGCGGGTGATGTTATCGAGCCAGAGACTCTGGCCTCGGTCGTGGAGCGTCTCGGTGGCTTTCATCGTGTCACCTCCGGTAACAGGAGCTCAGGCAAGTCATGAGTCAAGAGGTCGCCGATGCGTTCGACCGTCAGGTCAGCCGCACGATAGGCCTTCGCATCGCGAGCGTACTGGCCCTGGCGCGGAAAGATCGTGGTAACGCGCTCGCCCCAGGCTTCCTTGACCGCGGCCAGGATCCGCGGCTTGTCGTCCACAAGGACGTAGTGCTGCGCCGGATAGCGTTGCTCGACGTCATCCAGCGCCTCCTCCTTGTGGATGTAGATCAACACGCGGCCGTCCACGGCCTCCCAGATGCCGGACCGCTCGACCTTGCGGGGCTGGAAGACCACGTCACCGTCGGAGAGGATCACCGTCGGACCCCACGCGCGGAACCGCTCCAGGACGTCGAGCGCCCCGGGAAAGAGGCGATTGGCGAACGGGTAGTCGACCAGGTACGACGACATCGACATGAGATGCACGTCCTGAGGGTGCTCGGTCCGGTAGCGCTGGAGTGCGCCGAGATAATCGCGATACCCGAGCTCGACGAACAGCGCCTCGAGGATCGTCCAGTACCGCTCACGACACGCGGCGCCGAACTCACGCTCGAGATGGCGCTTGAGGTCGGCCTGAATGCGATCGTTGTCCAGCAGCGTGTTGTCCACATCGACCAGGAAGACGATGGGAGCCGGCGTCATGATGCGGCCGCCATGGAGGCGTCGGCGCGCGGTGTTTGCATATCACCTGACCGGGCCGAGGCGTGCGTCAAGTCTCGCAACGATTCTAAGGCCGACGCCGACAGCATGTCTTCGGTGTAGCGCCAGCGCCAGTTACCTTCCGCCGTCCCGGGCCGGTTCATCCGAGCGTCCTTCCCCAGGTTGAGAACATCCTGCAACGGCGCGATCGCGAGCGCCGCCACCGACGACCACGCCAGACTCAACAAGGCCGGCGCCACATCCGCGTTGGTGCCTGCGGCCCGCTTCAGGTAGCGCCACAAGTTGCGCCGCTCGGCATCGGGCAGGTCCTCATACCATCCACGTGTCGTCGGATTGTCGTGAGTGCCCGTGTACACGACCGTGTTGGGGGCGTAGTTTTCGGGCAGATACGGGTTGTCGGAATGGCCGTTGAAAGCGAACTGCAGAACGCGCGTCCCGGGGAGATGAAACGCGTCCCGGAGCGCGCTCACGTCTGGCGTGATGATTCCCAAGTCCTCGGCGAGGAAGGGCAGACCCCCTAAGGCCTTCTCCACCACGCCGAAGAAGTCGGCGCCCGGGCCCGGCATCCACAGACCGGACTCCGCCGTCGGGGCTCCGGCCGATATGTGCCACGCCGCCGCGAATCCTCGGAAATGATCGAGGCGGATGGCGTCGACGTGAGCCAGCAAGGCGCGCAAGCGGTCGATGCACCAGCGGTAGCCACGCGCGGCGAGCGCGTCCCAGGCATAGATCGGATTGCCCCACCGCTGTCCTCGCGAGCTGAAGTAGTCTGGCGGCACCCCGGCGACGACGCGAGGCCGGTGCTGCGCGTCGAGCAGGAACAGCTCCGGGTGGGCCCAGACGTCGCTGGAGTCCGGGGAGACGAAAAAGGGCAGGTCGCCGATCAAGCGCACGCCTTTCGCGCGCGCATGGGCCTTCAGGCGTGCTCCCTGACGGAACAGCAGGAACTGAGCAAACCGAACCTGATCCACTTGGCTCGCCAGATCTCGCCGCGCCTGGTCGAGCGCGGCCGGCGTGCGGCGGATGAGGTCCTCCGGCCACTCGAGATAACTGGCGCCGTCGTATCTGGCTTTCAGAACGCGGAACAATGCGTAATCGTCCAGCCAGTGAGCCTGGTCCTGACCAAAGTGCTCGAAGGCCGGGCGCAAATCCGAGCGCGCGCCGGTGCGGAAGCTTTCCCACGCCGCATCGAGCAACCAACGCTTGAACCGCTTGACGGCCTCGTAATCGACCGCCGTGGCCGAAAACGACCAGCCGGCGCAATCCCGCGCACGCAACAGTCCGTCTTCGATCAC
>Ga0209761_1001373_pt1 | contig 15697 bp, 10 predicted proteins | sample GraSoi013_1_40cm_4_FD_185818 | JGI IMG/M metagenome (GOLD analysis project Ga0209761, IMG submission 185818) | Grasslands soil microbial communities from the Angelo Coastal Reserve, California, USA - Sample 09_25_2013_1_40cm (SPAdes) (version 2) | ecosystem: Environmental > Terrestrial > Soil >...
CCGACGCGGTTCAGTCCGTCGACCAAGACATCGCGCCGGTCCCGATAGAGCCTCACGGTTTCCTTGACGCAGTCCTGGGGGCCGTTCAGCGCGATGATGGCGGCGATCTGGATCGGCTGGAAGATGCCGTAATCGAGGTAGCTCTTGATCTTCTGGAGGGCTCCGATCATCTTGGGGTTGCCCACACAGAACCCCACCCGCCAGCCCGGCATGTTGTAGCTCTTGGACACGGTGAAGAACTCCACGCCCACGTCTTTGGCGCCGGGGGCCTGGAGAAAGCTCGGGGCCTTGTACCCATCGAAGACGATGTCCGCATAAGCCAGGTCGTGCACCACATAGACGTTATTTTCCTTCGCGAAGGCCACGACCTTCTTGAAGAACGTCAGGTCCACGACAGCCGTGGTCGGATTGTGCGGGAAGTTGAGGATCAGCATCTTGGGACGGGGCAGCGTGCGGCGATAGGCCTGCATCAGGTCCTCGAAGAAATCGCTGTCCTGGCGCAGCGGGATTCCCCGCACCTCGCCACCCGCGATGATGACGCTGTACGGATGGATCGGATAGGTGGGCGTGGGGGTCAAGACCACGTCACCCGGCGACACCATCGCCAGCGCCAAGTGGGCCAATCCTTCCTTGGATCCGATGGTGACGATCGCTTCCGTCTCGGGATCGTGTTCCACACCATAGTTGCGCTGGTACCAGGCGGTGATCGCATGGCGGAGCTTGGTGATGCCTCGCGAAGCGGAATAGCGGTGGTTGCGCGGGTTCCTGGCAGCTTCGATGAGCTTCTCTACGATATGCGGGGGCGTCGGCCCATCCGGGTTGCCCATCCCGAAGTCAATGATATCTTCCCCGCGCCGGCGTGCTTCGAGCTTAAGGGCCTGCACCTCGGTGAACACGTAGGGCGGTAACCGATTGATTCTAAAGAAGCTCTCCTCCAACCTTCGCCTCCTCGGTCTCCCTCGTCGTAGGAATGACTGATTAGTCCAGAAAAGAATGAATTCTAAGTGAGATGGCCGATTTTGTCAAATAATTTAAAGTGTTCGGCGGGTCTAACTATAATCTACTTACAGCGAATATCCTCGTCCGCTTCCCAGAGGAGCTCATCGGCAGTCGCCGGAGGATCCTGGCTGCTGGACACCCCGATGGCACACTGAACCGTGACCGGAAGCCCGCGCCGCAAGGCCAGTTCGGTGAGCTGGTCATGCACACGGTTCACGACCACGTCGGTATTGGCCGGACCCGCATCCACCAGAAGCGCGGCGAATTCGTCTCCTCCGTAGCGGGCGACCAGGTCGGTGGTGCGGATCGCACGCCTGAGGGCATCAGCCACTGCCCGCAAGGCTTCGTCGCCGACCATGTAGCCGAAACGCTCGTTGATCTCACTCAGATGCACGACATCCACCAGCAGCAGGATCACGCCGCTCTGCCGGCGACGCGGACCGGCCGCGAGGCGCTGGTAATGGTCATGGAAGGCCCGCCGGCCTGGCAGCCCGGTCAGCGGGTCGGGCGCGTAGCGCGCGAGCAGGCGGTCGGCGTTGGTCAGCCTCCAGGCCAGGGCGCGCAACAACCCGATCGCCAAATCCGGCGAACGCTGGAGCACCTGCATGAAGTCGTCGGGATCGAGCGCCAGGCACCGGGTGTGCTCGACGGCGACGACCGTCGCCGTGCGCGGCTGGTCGGTCAGCATGGCCAATTCCCCGAACACCTCCCCGTACCCAATCTCGGCGAGCACCTGCCCCACGAGCGGACTTTCGAACGTCGACTGAACGACACGCACCAGCCCGGACAGCACGACGAACACATGAACGGCCGTCTCTCCCTGCCGAATCACCGCGTTGCCCGCCGTAAAGACATGCTCGGACGCGCGCGACACGAGGCGCAGCAACCGTTCTCGGTCCAGTGACCGAAACAGCGGCATCATCGCCAACGTATCAGCGTAGCTGGCAGCAGTGGCGACGTCAGCCCGCGCCGCTTCGGCGCCGGGCACGCGCGGGGGTGGCGCTGACTTGGGGATGCCACGGCTGATCGTCTCGTCCGCGCGAGCCTTGCCGGGCGGCAGCGCGCGGGTCAGCCAGGCCAGCACCCTCGTGCGCAGCATGGGTGTGCTGAAGGGTTTTGTCAGGCAATCGGTGGGTGGCATGCCGCTGACCCGCAAGTCGCTCTGCAAGGTCACCTCATTCGTGAGCAGGATGATCGGGAAGTCCGGCCGGTCCAGGCGCGCGCGCAACGGCTGAATCAACTCCACCCCCAAGCCATCCGAAAGACGTCCGTCGATAATAGCCAGGTCGGGAGAGACGTCCGGCGCGCACTCCAGCGCGGTCCGCTTGCCTGATGTGGGCAGCAGGACCAGGTTGTCGTCGGCCAGCAGGTGACCGATTGCGGCGATCTCGGTTTCGGAGGAGCTGACCACGAGCACGCGCTTGCCCGCGACCGGCGGACGCCGGATCGCCGTCACGTCGCCCAACGCCACGGACGGCCGACTGCCGCGTACGTGCAGCTCGAGCCCTTCCGCGGCGGCAAAGACCTCCAGCGCGGGGCCGCGCGCAGCGGCGCGATCTTGCGCGATCGCTTCCAGACGAGCCACAGTCGCGTCGTCGTGCGCGGGGTCGTGATGAAACAGCGCCAGGCGGCTACTTCCCGCGGCCAACGCCACGTCGGTCGCGTACTCCACCGTGCTGTGCCCCCAACCGATCTTGCCGGCGTACTCCTCATCGCTGTATTGGGCGTCATGGATGATGAGGTCCGCCCCCTCCAGGAACGCCACATGCCGCTGATCGCCAGGATGATGGAACCCCCTGGCCGTCGGCTTCCAATACGGCTCATGGTCCGTGACGTAGGCCAGCGTCGTCTCATGACTGGAGATGCGGTAGGCCAGCGTCGGCGCAGTGTGATTCAGGTGCTGCGTCTGCACGAGCACCTCACCGATGCGGAAAAACCCTTCATTCAATTCCGTGAAATGGATGCGGCTCCGGAGATCGTGCAGCCTCACGGGGAAGTAGGAGTACTGCATCTGCCCGGCAATGGCGTCCTCCACGCGGCGATGGAAGCCCGAGTGGGCGTAGATGTTCAGCTCGGTGTTGGGGTGGAAGGCCGGGCCGAAGAACGGAAAGCCCTGGATGTGGTCCCAATGGGTATGCCCGATGAAGAGGTGGACGCGGAGGGGCTGGGGCGCGGACTGCAGGAGGTGATGGCCCAGCTCCCGGGCGCCCGTCCCGCAGTCCAGGACGATGATCGTGCCGTCATCGGTCCGGACTTCCACGCACGCGGTGTTACCGCCATACTTGGCGGTCCGCTCGCCCGGCACGGCAATGGACCCGCGGGTTCCCCAGAAGCGTACGAACAAGGACTATCCTCCTTTCAGGAGGCGGGGGTGCCGGAGGTTGAAAAAGTATCGCATCGTATTGGAATACCTAACAGCGAATCAACAGAAAAGTCGTAGCTGGCCGGATATGTTATTCCTTGTCAGGGCAAAACCATGCGAAACCGGTAGCCGGGAGCAAAAGGCTTGATGTGATATGATGACAGAATTGTCATATTCTTCCTATGGTTACCCGCTGAGTCCAGCATGCTTTTTTATGGATGCGCTACTCTGCCACTATTTAAGACTGTGTTCACGTGGGCACTAGCAGGCGAATCTCGCAATCGACGCGCGGGAAATACCTGACAGGATGCAGGGCGAGACCTTAGAAAAATAGCGCGGTCCTACGCGTGTGATACCTGCGATCTACAGTCAGCCTATGGCCACCCAGCACGAGCTGATCATCACCGGCGCGCGGCAGAACAACCTCAAGAACATCTCCCTGCAGATCCCGCACGATCAGGTGACCGTCATCACCGGCGTGTCCGGCTCCGGGAAATCCTCGCTGGCCTTCGACACGATCTTCGCCGAAGGCCAGTGGCGGTACATCGAGTCCCTGTCCACCTACGCGCGAATGTTCCTAGAAAAACTCGACCGCCCCGACGTGGACCGGCTCGAGCACATCCGGCCGGCCATCGCGATTGAGCAGAAGAACCCCGTCCGCACCGCGCGCTCCACGGTCGGGACGACCACTGAGATCGCCGATCTGCTCCGGCTCCTGTTCGCAAAAATCGGCCGCCCGGTCTGCCCCGCCTGCGGCACCGAAGCGCGCGCCTACCATCCAGGAGATGTGGCCGAGATCCTGCTCCAAGAGCATGGCCAGTCTCGCGCCATCGTGCTGTTTCCCGTCGACGTCAAAGCTGACCAGGATCTAGCCGCACTTGTCCAGGATCTGGTGCGGAGCGGCTTCTTCAGGCTCCGGGTTCGTGACGAGATTGTAGACGTGACGGCGGAGACCGCATCGGAGATCGCACGCCTGCTCAAAGGTTGCGGCGAGCTAGAGGTCGTGTTGGACCGTCTCGTGCTCCGCGAGGACGACCGTACGCGCCTCGTGGACACCCTGGAGACGGCGTTCCGCGAAAGCGGCGGGCGCTGCATTGTGGAGATCATCGGCGCTGGACGGCGCCGGTTCGCCCAGGCCTATAGCTGCCAGTCCTGTGGGCGGACCTTCGAGACGCCGAAACCTGCGCTCTTCTCCTTCAATCACCCCCTTGGTGCCTGCCCGGCCTGCAAGGGCTTCGGCAACATCCTGCACTATGACGAGGACCTCATCATCCCGGACCAGACCAAGAGCCTGGCGGGCGGCGCCATCGAGCCGTGGACGAAGCCCTCGGCCGAGTGGTGGCAGAAGCAGATGTTGCTGGCCTTCAAGCGACGCGGCTTTGACGTCACCAGGCCGTACAACCAACTGAGCCAAGCCGAACGGACCTTGCTCTGGGAAGGCGATACGGGAAAAGGGCCCGTCGAAGGCATCAAGGCCTTTTTCGAGTACCTCGAGGGCAAGCGCTACAAATTGCACGTCCGCGTGATGCTCAGCCGCTACCGCAGTCCGGTCTCCTGTGACACCTGCAAGGGGACCCGTCTGCGCCCCGAGGCGCTGGCCGTGCGGGTCGGCAGCCGGACCATCGCCGAGGTCGCGGACCTGACCATCGCCGCCGCAGCCGAGTGGGCGCGATCGCTGCCCCTGTCCGCCTTCGAGCGGGAGGTCGCCAAGGACATCCTCGCCATGCTGACCGCCAAGCTGGGCTTCCTCCTGCGTGTCGGTCTCGGCTACCTCACCCTCTCGCGCCAGACCCGGACGCTTTCGGGCGGGGAAGCCCAGCGGATCAGCCTGGCGACCCAGCTCGGCGCGCAGTTGACCGGCACGCTCTATGTCCTGGACGAGCCGACCATCGGCCTGCACGCGCGCGACACCGCCACCCTGGCCGGTATCCTGGCGGAACTCGCCAAAGCGGGGAACACCGTCATCATGGTCGAGCACGATCGCACTATGATCGAATCCGCGCACTTCGTGGTGGAAATGGGGCCCGCGGCCGGAGAAAAGGGAGGAGAAGTCGTGTGCGCCGCCCGGTACCCGGAGTTCCTGGTGCATCCGACCGCGCTGACCGCCCGCTATCTAAGCGGTCAGGAAACGATTCCGGTGCCGCGCCTGCGCCGCAAGGGCACGGGGCGCGCGCTCGTGCTGGTCGGGGCGACGGCGCACAATCTCAAGAACATCACCGTGAAGATCCCGCTCGGCACGTTCACCTGCGTGACCGGCGTCTCGGGCTCGGGGAAAAGCACGCTCGTCGAGGAGACCGTCTACCGGGCCCTCGCCCGCGCCTTCCGCGTGGAGAACCTGCCGATAGGCCGGTTCGAGGCGATCGGTGGGGTCGAGCATCTACACGGGGTGCGCCTGATCGACCAGGAACCGATCGGCCGGACGCCGCGCTCGAACCCGGCGACCTACATCAAGGTCTTCGACGACATCCGGCGCGTTTTTGCGGCCTTCCCGGAGGCGAGACGTACCGGCTTGACGCCTGGCGACTTCTCCTTCAACACGGTCGGGGGCCGCTGCGAGGCGTGCCAGGGGTCGGGCCTGCAGAAGATGGAGATGTACTTCTTCGAGGACATCTATGCGACGTGCGACATCTGCGAAGGGCGGCGCTTCCAGCCGAAAATTCTGGCGGTACGGCACCGGGGCAAGTCCATCCACGACGTGCTCAACATGACCGTGGCGGAAGCGCAAAGCTTCTTCGCCAACACGACTTCGATCAGCGTCAAGCTGCGCCTGCTCGCCTCGGTGGGCTTGGGCTACCTGCGCCTGGGCCAGCCGGCGACGACGCTCTCGGGCGGCGAAGCCCAGCGGCTCAAGATCGCCGGCGAGCTCGTGGGGTTGACCGCAAGCCGGGCGGCTCGGGGCCTGCTCTACATCCTGGATGAGCCCACCACCGGCCTCCACATGGATGACATCAAAAAACTCCTGACCGTGCTAAGCCGGCTGGTGGACGCCGGGCACACCATGCTCGTCGTCGAGCACAACCTGGACGTCATCAAGACCGCCGACTGGGTGATTGACCTGGGGCCGGAGGGCGGTGACCTGGGCGGCGAGGTCGTGGCAACGGGCCCGCCCGAAGCCCTTGTCACGGAACGCGCCTCCCATACGGGCCGCGCGCTGCAGAAATATCTTTAGGAGCGGGGCCTGTTGCCTGCAGTTCCGGGGTCCTGTCGCCGAGCAGCCCAGCCGGGCGGACGCCTTTCGCCGTCGAAGCCCCGCAGACTCGGCTGCAGGCTGAGGCCGCCGTCTGGGCGCCCAGCTCGCCGCCACCCCTCCGCCTCCGACAACATCGGCGACAAGACCCGAGGCAAAAATTAGCGGGTGGCACCGCATGGGACCCGGGCGGAGCGCAGCGCGACTTGCTTGCCCTTGGCGGAGCGCGAGCACGTCCGGGTAATGCGGTGACAGGACCCGCGATCTGATCCGAATTAGCTGTTACGTGGAGTAGAGATCGGGGCGGCGGCCGGCGAGGAGGTCGTTGTACGGGTTGATTTTCTTGTTGCGGGCTTCCAGCGGATCAATCTCGACGACGGCCAGCGTCTCCTGATCAGGCTTCGCGCGCTTGAGTATCTCCCCCTCCGGCGTGACGACCTCGCTATTGCCAATATAGGTCAGGCGCTTCTTCCCGCCGCGCTCCTCCCAGCCGGTCCGGTTGCACGTCACCGCGAAGACACGATTTTCGAGACAGCGCGTGACCATGGAGTCGGGGCAGTGGGACAGCACCAGGTTGGAAGGATGGGCGATGATGTCCGCGCCCTTCAAGGCCAGCGTGCGCGCCGACTCCGGGTAGAACCAGTCAAAGCAGACCATCAGCCCGACCCGCGCCGGTCCGATGTCGAACACGAGGAATCCCGTGTCGCCGGGCGAAAAGAACAGGTTCTCCTCGAAGAAGAGATGCGTCTTCCGGTAGACCCCGATGAGCCCGGCGGGCCCCACCAAGACAGCCGAGTTGTAGAGCCGATTCCCCGCCCGCTCCGCCAGGCCGGCGACGAGGTGCATGCGCCGCTCGGCGGCGAGCTTCAGCAGCCGTTCGGTCGTGGGGCCCCCTGGAACGTCCTCGGCCAGAGCCTTCGCTTCATCTAGTGACACGAACTGGTAGCCGGTGTTGAACAGCTCCGGCAGGACCAGGAGCTCGCACTCCACCTGTGCAAGACGATTAGCCACGGTGTCGAGGTTGCGCTTGATGTCGCCGAAGCCAGGCGCGAACTGGAAGTAGCCGACTTTCATGGTCCTCAAACAGGAACGGGCAGGGAGCCCCCTGCCCGTTCACTCACCTGATTAGCTGAGAGGCAAGAGCGTTATTTCGCCTCTTTGATGTGCATCAGCGCCTCTTCGGCATGCTTCACGCCGCCGGCCGCATCGCCTTTCTTGCCCTCAGCAACAGCCCCTTTCAGATGCTTGATGCCCTCTTCCATGTGCATGTTGGCTTTCTCTTTTTGCGACGCTTCGGCGTGCATCAACGCCGTTTCGGCATGCTTCACCAGGACATCCGCATGGCCTTGCTTTCCATGCGAGATCGCCTCTTCAGTATGCTCCACCGCCTCGGCCGCATGGGACTTGGCCGCCCAAGAAACCCCACTCAGGACAAATGCGAGAGCGCCGAAAAGCAACGCCGCCACTGCGAATGTACGAATCATGACGAATACCTCCTTGCTGGCACGTTAACCGCTTCGACCGTCTGCTGCTGTGGCCGTTCCTGTGTCTTGGAAGATCACCAGAAAAACACGGCCACCCTAGCACGGGGATTTTTCCGGTGTCAAGGCACCTGAAACTCCTCTGCCTGCTTCTACGGATCGCGTGCGTAGCCGGATTCATTCCAGTTTCACCCGACGCTGCTGCTCGTACAGGGCGATGATATCTTGGATGGTGTTGGCGTCCTCCGGATTCTTGTCCGTGCGGAGAAACCCCTGGACCCGCGGGAAGCGTAACGCGTAGCCGACCCCCTCGGCGTCGGCGCCACACGTGTGCAGCGGGCTGCGGGTGATCTCATCCGCCGCCACGGTAACGACGTACGTGGGCTGGACCCACACGTCCGGCTCCATCTTCGAATCCACCCGGGCCGGTTTGTGCCCGATCGCGACTTTGTCGAGCCGCTCCCGCAACTGCACCCATTCCTCGTCGGAGAAGCCGGTCCCGATCCGGCTGACGGTCTTGAAGCTGTCCGACGCAGGATCGTAAGCCGCAGCCAGAACGGCCCCGATGCCAAACCGGGCCCGCTTCCCGCCGCCGCGGAAGTACCCGACCAGGCAGAGGTCCACCGTATCGGACAGCTCGCCCTTGTAGCTGCGCTTGAGCTTGATCCAATTGAAGTTTCGCGCGCCGGCGGTGTAAGGCGAGTCCGGCCGCTTGGCCATGATGCCTTCGAGCCCACGTGCGACAGCGGACTCGAAGATCACCCGCAGCCGCGCCGCATTGTCAGTCTCCTCCATCTCGGCCGGCTCGATGACCGTGTCCTTCGCAATGCGGGCCACGAGCTCCGCCCGGCGCTCGCGATACGGCCGCGGCGTCCAATCCTCCCCGTCCACGTACAAGAGGTCGAACCCAAACAGCTTCAGCGGGAACTCTTTGGCGTAGTCCTCCACGCCATGCTTGCGCTTGCGTTGGATCGTGGTCTGGAAGGGGAGCAGCTCCCCAGTGCCCTCGTCGAACGCCACCGCCTCGCCTTCGAAGATGATCTCGCGGGCCCGCATCTGCCGTTTGACCGCCTCGACGAGGTCGGGAAACATCGGCGTCGTGCGTTCCAGGTTGCGGGAGAAGATCTCGATCCGCTCGCCGTCCTTGTGAATCTGGCAGCGAAAGCCGTCCAGCTTCGGCTCGACGGCACAACGGCCGATCTTCGCGATGATCTCCTCGGGGCCTGGGACCCGCTCGCTGAGGGCCATGCGGATCGGATAGCCCACCTGTGCGGCGATCTTGGCGATAGCCTCTCGCCCTCCCTTGCTCGCCGCCTCGCCGATATGACCGAGGTCAGAGCAGAGGTTGTAGGCGCGTTCGAGGTCGGGCTTGAACTCGCGGCTCCCCAGCTTGGCGAGCGCCAGCGCTTCCAGGACAGTCGCATCGCCCACGCCCAGGCGGAGCCGCCCAAGGACGAACCGCGCGATGTACTTGGCCTCGATTGGCGAGGCGAGTGACAGGAGGTCCGCCAGGTTGCGTAGCTTTTTCTCGACCGAACCTTCCCCACTCGTGCGGGCGATGCGCAGCAACTCGTCGTACACACGGGCCACCGTCAGCCCAGCTCCGGCCCGCCCGGCCAGGAGCGCCTCGGCCGTGGTGCCCAGGTCGCCGGTGCCTTTGAAATGGGCCAGCACGTCCTCGGGCGCGCGCTGGGCCGCCTGGGCCAGGGCCCGGGTCAGGAGCTTCTCGGACATGCCGAGCTCCAAGCCGTGGAACGCCGGCAGGAGGCTGCCCTGGCTCATGTAGATGATCGGAGCGATCTCGTCTGGAGTAGTCTGGCGGAAGAGCTCAGCCAGAATCTCGAACATCTCAAGGCGCTTGGTGGTGGCCTCAAGCCGTTCGAAGACTGTGACGAGATCCTGGAAGCGCATCAATGGAGGGCGCGTGCGCCCCTCGTTCAATGGGCGGTGGGCGGTTTGTTGGGCATGGTGCGCTGGATCGGAGGGCGCTGCTGTTCCTTGAGGTTCACCACCGGGAGGGTGTAATCGTTCCCCCATTCCCACCACGAGCCCGGATAGTTCTTCACTTTCTCGTAGCCGGCCAGCTTCAGGATGAAGTAGAGCCAGGCCGAGCGGACCCCGCCCGTGCAGTAGCACACGACCTCTTTCCCGGACGCGACGCCCTGCTTCTCCAGAACGGCGCGGATCGCCTCCACCGGCTTGACGGTCCCGTCGGGGTTGAAGAACTGATTCCAGGGCACATTCACGGCGGAGGGAATGTGCCCGCCCCGGGCGATCCCCTGCTGGAACGCCCCGTTGTACTCTTCGGTCGACCGGGCGTCGGCCAGGATCGTGTCCGGATTGGGCCCCTCGACCAGCCTGCGCACTTCGGCCTTGTTGGTGATCAGCGACGGATCCACGTTGGCCTTGAAAACGGCCGGACGAGGCTTGGCCGGGCCGGACTCGAAGCGCCGCATCTCGGCGGACCACTTGATCCACCCCCCATCCAGGACGCGGACGTTCGGATGCCCGAGGTATTTGAGCGTCCAGTACATCCGCCCTTCGTCACCCCAGTTGTCGAAGGGGTTGGAGTAGACCACCACCAGGCGATCGTTGCTGACGCCCAGCGCGCCCAGTTTCTTCTCCAAGCGGCCGATGTCGGAGTCCAGCAGGCCCTTGATCGCCGAGTTCGGATCGCTGAAGTCATGCCACGTCGCCACCACCGCGCGCGGGATGTGTCCGCTCGCCATGAAGGCCATCTTGGACCGGACATCCACGACCACCACATCGTCGCGGTCGAGCATGGCGTCGAGCTCTTCCGTCGTCACTAGCATCGGATGCATAGGACTCTCAACCTTTCTGGCCGCAGGAAGCCGCGCCGGATCGCGGGCTTCCCAACGGAATGAATTCCGCCGACAACGGTCCCGACAAGGGCACCTCCCGCTCGTAGATCGCGAAGGAGTACGGATGGTCTCCCTGAAGTCCGTAGCGAGTCTTCAGAGTCTTGTACGCCTTGTCGGTCAGGATATGATACCGGACCTGGACCTGCAATTTCAGCCCCGCAATAACGTCGGACGATTCTGGCATCCTGTATGTAAAACGATAGTCCCGACTGGCCAGCGGGGGCAGCCGGTTGTCGTACAGCTCCACGATCACGGGCTGCCAGAGGATCCAGCGCCCCATCGAATCGGCTTGATCCTTGACCACGCGGCCGCTCCCATCAACCACGCGGAACTCGACGGTGAAGTACCGGTCGGGATCGCCGGTGGGCAGCTTGTGCCCGGCCCCCGCATTGATGAGCGTCAGCGTGAAGGTCGTCGGCCGGCCCGGGTGCGGTTGCGGCGGGTCCGCGGCGAGCTGCACGGCCAGCGCGCTCTTGATCTGCTCGGGATCGTGGCCGCCCCGCCACAAGTGTTGCCGCCCCCGCCGGATCGGCCCGCCCTCGGCCATCGGCCGCTCGATCTCGGGCATGTGACAGCTCTGGCAGATCAGCCCGCGCTCCCGCGCGAAGTACGTCCCTTCGTATTCCGGAAAGGTCCCGCAGGGTCCCACGTTGTAGAACTGGAAGGGACCCTTGGGGACCTGATGGCAGCGGTAGCAGATCTCGGTGGTACGGAACCTGGGATCGAACTGCGTCGGATGCGGGGCCACCGAGTCGTCGAACGGGCCGAGGATGACGCCGTCGCGCACGTGGCAGCCGGCGCAGGTGATGCCTTCCTGCTGGAGCGCCTGATCGTAGTCCGGATTCGGCGCCTTGACGGCCTTCTCCACCCGACTCCGTGGAATCTCGGTGATCAAGGCCGGCTGCTGATTGGCGAGCGGAGTGTGGCAGTTCAAGCAGATCCACACCTCGCCGTCCTTCCGCCAGTAGGCGCGGAAGAATGGATCGGTATAGGCTTGTGCGTGATAGGAGGTCTTCCACTCCTCGTAGATCTCGCGATGGCACTGGCCGCAGTCCTCGGCTTTCAAGCTCGGGATGCCGGCAGGAACTTTCTGGAGCGGGATGGCCTGGGCGAAATCCTGCCGCAGGCCGAAAATAACCTTGGGCCTTAACTCGTTATAGAAGAGATAGACCCCGGCCGCCGCGAGCAGGAGGATCCCCAGCGAGGCCCACTCGCACACGCGGCAGAAGGTGCGGAACCATCCCCGCTTCTGTGGCGCCTCACCGCTCACGCCTCCTGCAACACGCGCAGGTGCCCTTCTACGGATGCGGCCAGCGCCGCAAGGTTGTAGCCGCCCTCCAGGCAGGACAGCACACGCCCCTGCGCGTGCTCGGCGGCGATCTCCTTGACCACGCGTGTCAGCGCCTTGTAGCCCTCCGCCGTGAGATTCATCCCGGCCAGCGGATCGTCGCGGTGCGCGTCGAAGCCAGCGGAGATGATGATGGCGTCCGGACGGTACGCTTTAAGTGCTATCCTCAGAATTCGGTTGAACACGTCTAGGTACTCTTTATCGCCCATTCCGGCCGAGAGTGGCACGTTGAGCGTGTAGCCTTCGCCCTTTCCCTCGCCGCGTTCGTCGGCCCCGCCCGTGCCGGGATACCAGGGGTACTGGTGCGTGCTGAAAAAGAACACCGTCGGGTCGTCGTAGAAAGCGTGCTGGGTCCCGTTGCCGTGGTGGACGTCCCAGTCCACGATCGCGATCCGCTCCAGCCCGTACCGCTTCTGGAAGTAGCGCGCCGCGATCGCCACGTTGTTGAAGAGACAGAACCCCATGGCGTGGCCGGACTCGGCATGATGGCCGGGAGGACGCACGGCGCAGAACGCGTTGTCCACGCGCTTCTCCATGATGGCGTCTACCGCCGACAGCGCCCCGCCCGCCGCCAGATAGGCCGCCCCCAGCGAGCCGGGCGACATCGCGGTGTCGGGGTCTAGCGAGACATAGCCCTTCTGCGGCGCCCTCTGCCGCAGTCCCTTCACATATGTATGCTCATGGACTTGGGTGATCCAGTCGTCAGTCGCCGGCTTCGGATCGATCCGGACGAGACTCGGCAGGAGCCCGGTCTCTTCGAGCCGGCCGACGATCGCGCGAAGCCGCTGCGGGGACTCCGGATGAGTATGACCCATGTCGTGTTCCAGATAATCGGGGTGATAGACGAAGCCGGAGCGCGCCATAGGCAAAAAAGCGTAACACACCCCTCACGGGTAGACAAGGCATGCAGAGCTTGTTACAGTGCGAGAGGCTCGCAGCGAAGAGGCATGGAGAAACAATGGCGAATCCGCGGATCGAACAACTGAAGAAATTGGTTCAGATGGACCCGCACGACGACGTCGCGTTGTTCGGCCTGGGTAAGTTTCTGATGGAGGAGGGCTCGTTCGCCGAAGCCGCCCAGTATCTCGAGCAGTGCATCAAGGCAAAGCCAGACTACTCGGCAGCCTATCTCGCCCTTGCAGAATCACTTCTAAAAATTGGCCAGAAAGAGCGGGGCAAGCAGGTCTGCCAGGACGGATACGCCGTTTCCCTCAAGAGAGGCGACCTGCAAGTCACGAAGAAAATCGAAGCCCTCCAGGCCACACTGACTTAACCCTACCAGCCAACGCGGGCGAGGAAATTTCTTGCGGGCGGCGCCGAGCGGGACCCTGCAATTTCTTTGTAGGGGCAACCCTGTGTGGTTGCCCTCTTCTGGGCGGACACGCAGGTCCGCCCCTACGAGGCACGTCAGGGTAATTCGGCGACAGGACCCGCTCTTCTCGCCTAGCGTCCGAACATTACCTTGCGGAAGCGCCAGAAGTCCCGGAGCCCCCGGAGATACCCCACGCGCGCCTGGAACTTCTGCACGACGCCCCGCTGGGTCTCGACCTTCGACTTCTCAGACAGCGTGAAGTAGTCCCGCAGCAGCTCGACCGCTAGATCGGGATACTCTTTGAAGAAACGCGGGCTCTGGTGGCACCAGGCCGAGAGGTGGCGCTGGGCCCGCAGGTCCTTGATGACCGGACTCCGCTTGAGTCGCCGCACGTACGACTTGAGGACGCGGGCGGTGTAATTCCCCTGCCGCTGAGCGTCCAGGATAGTCTCCGCCGCCAGCCTTCCGGAGAGCAGCGCCATCGAGGAGCCCTCATGGTAGAACGTCCCGCCCACGAACCCGGCGGCGCTCCCGCACACCAGGAACCCGTCCCGGACCAGCAGGGGAATGCCGTAGTAGCCGCCTTCGGGAATCATCTGCCCGCCGTACTCCACCCGCTCGCCCCCCCGTACCCAGCGGCGCACTGACGGATGCTGCTTGAACTGGGCGAGCAGCTCGGCCGGCTGGATCCCCCCCGCGATCAAGGACTCCACCGAACAGCTCAAGCCGACCGACAGCGTGTCCTGGTTCGTATACAGGAAGGCCGACCCGACGAGGCCTTTCACGGACTGCCCGAAGAACTCCATGGCCACGCCTTCTTTATCTTCTAGGCCGAACCGTTCCTGAAGGATCTCGCGGGGCAACGCCAGCACCTCCTTGACGCCGACCGCGACTTTGCGAGGCGGGTAGGGATCGCGCAAGCCGGCCTTCTCGACGAGAAAGGCGTTCGTGCCTTCGCAGGACACCACCACGCTGGCCCCCAGGCACACGCCTCCGCGGAGCCGGACCCCCGCCACCTGTGGCCCTTCCCACAGCAGATCCTCGACGAGCGCTTCGGTGAACACGGTCGCGCCGGCCTCTGCCGCTTGCTGGGCGAACCACCGATCGAACCGGGAACGCAGCACGCTGAACGTATAGTTGTGGGGCTCACGGTTGAACTCCTCGAAGCGCAGGTCTAGGGCCACTTCCGAGTCCTGGGACAGGACCGAAAAGCGCCGCCTGGTGATGGCGCGCTCCACCGGCGCGTCTTTCCAGAACGCAGGGATCAGGTCCGCCAGCGGGCGGCCGTAGAGGATCATGCCGGAGAGGCTCTTCTCACCGGGCCAGGCGCCCCGCTCGCAGACGCACACCCGCACGCCGTTGCGCGCCAGGGTCAGCGCGCAGGCCGATCCGGCGAGACCGGCCCCGACGACGATGACGTCAAAGGAGGCCTGAATGTCCTGCGCCATGGCCTTTCCTTGTTGGGGTCACGGCCCTACTTACGCGCGCCGCGCTTGACGAGCGCGGTCACCTCCGCCACGCGCTTGCCCAACTCGCGCGCCGCAGCCAATTCCTTCTCGTCGATGCCGGGAGAGTCCCCTTCGGTGGTAGCGCTGGCGCCGAACGCGCCGCCCCCGCTGACGACGATCATCTGGTTGCCGAGCATCGCCGCCAGGATGGTCAGCATCGTGACCTCCTTGCCGCTGGAGACCTGCCCACCGGTGGCGAACGCCGCGCCGACCTTGTTGCGCATCTTGAACTCGGGGAAGACACCGAACTTGAGCTGCCAGTTGTCAAAGAATGTTTTGACCTCCCCGGACATGTTCGACCAGTAGACCGGCGAGCCGACGATCAGGGCGTCGGAAGCAAAGAGATCATCCCCAGTCACGTCGCCGACCCGTTTCAAGACGACGCGCGCGCCTGGCACGCTCTTCGCCCCGTCGACGACTGCGCGGGCCATCTTCTCAGTGTTGCCGGAGCGCGAATGGTAGGTGACGAGGACCGCGAAGGGGAGAGGCTCGTCGGCGGCCAAGGCCGGCGTAATGGAGCTTACGCTTAACGTCAGCAGGATGAGAAAAACCAAAAAGTAGCCCTTGCAGGTTTGCCGCTCAGTGGCGGCGGATCTCTTCGTCAAGTTGCTCTTCGAC
>Ga0209761_1001376_pt1 | contig 15692 bp, 15 predicted proteins | sample GraSoi013_1_40cm_4_FD_185818 | JGI IMG/M metagenome (GOLD analysis project Ga0209761, IMG submission 185818) | Grasslands soil microbial communities from the Angelo Coastal Reserve, California, USA - Sample 09_25_2013_1_40cm (SPAdes) (version 2) | ecosystem: Environmental > Terrestrial > Soil >...
AGCGAACATTTTCGCCGAGCCGCGCGCCGCCTCGACCGCCCCGGCGCTCGCCTGGGCGGCGCACTGGATCGCCAAACACGACCCGGGCGGGCAGATGCTGTCGCTGCACGCCGATTGGGCCGTGGGGGACGATCGCGCGTTCCGCGCCGCCGCGACGCACGCGCTGGGGGTCGCGGTCGAGCAGGATGTCCTCGTCACGGTGGGCATCAAACCGACGCGGAACGAAACCGGATACGGCTATATCGTGCCGGGCAAGCCATCAGGCAGCGCGCGCAAGGTGAAACGGTTCATCGAAAAACCGAGTCCCACGCGGGCCGCGCTGCTCCGGCGGCGCGGGGCGCTCTGGAACAGTGGACTGTTCGCGTGGAGCGCCGCGCGCTTTCTCGGGGAAGCGGGCGCGTACGCCGAAGAGCTGGCGCCCGGGTGGCCGGCGCTCACGAATGGCGATGCGCCGCGCTTTTTCGCCGCGATAACCCCTGTTGCCGTGGACGTCGCCGTACTGGAACGGACTCCGCGCCTCGCCGTCGTGACCGGCGCCTTTGCCTGGGATGATATCGGCTCGTGGGACGCGCTGCTGCGGGTCCGCCGGCGTGACGCGCGTGGTAACGTCACCGTCGGAAATGTGACGCTCGGTGACGACGTCAAGAATTCGGTGATCTGGGCGGAGAATGAAGCGATCGCAGTGGTCGGCATCGAGGATATGGTGGTGGTCCGCGCCAACGGACACACGCTCGTCATGCCGACCGGCCGTCCGGACAAGCTGAAAGCGTTGGTGCAGGGCCTGTGACGCACGCGCTCTATATGCTCGATCCCGATCCCGGTCCGCCGTGGATGCCGTTCGCCGGGATCCGGCCGCTCAGCGAGCTCAGGGCCGGCGCGCATCTGGTGCGGGAGCGATGGGAGACGTTCGTCGGCACCGAGGCAGCGGCAATCTTTGCGCTGCCCCATCTCGCCGGTTTTCCCGAGGCCGGCGTGCCGCCCGTCGAGGCACGCCGGAGCGTGACCGGACCCGCGGTGATCGGATCGTCCACATTTGCGCCGCGCGGACTCGCGGGGCCATTGCCCGACGCACCCGCGCGGCTCACGCACGACGGCATCACGGTCGGGTGGTCGGTGCCGGCGGGAACGACATGGACCGGCCCGGTTGCGAACGCTCACGCGATGAACGTGGAAGGAGTATTGCTCCGGGGTGTGCACGATCTGGTCAGCGCGCTGGAGCAGCTGCTGCGCGACGATCTGCTCAGACTACTCGGCGAATCCGATGCGGTGCCCAAAGGCTCGATCGTGCTGGGCGATCCCGCGTGGATCACGCTGCGCGAAGCGGCGATCGAACCCGGTGTCGTGTTCGACACGCGCAACGGCCCGATCGTCCTGGAAAGCGGCGTCGAGGTCCGCTCCGGTATGCGGCTCGAAGGTCCCCTCTGGGTCGGTGCGAACACCCGGCTCGTCGGTGGTGCCATCCGGAATTCCGCGATCGGGCCGTGGTGCGTCGCGCATGGCGAGGTATCGACCACGGCATTCCTCGGCTATGCGAACAAGAGCCATCACGGCTTCCTCGGGCACTCAATCTTGGGCCGTTGGGTGAACGTCGGCGCGGGAACGACAACGTCGAATCTCAAGAGCACCTACGGCTCCGTCCGGCTGGCTGTAGCGGGCACGAAGCTGGAAACCGGCCACCAGTTCCTGGGTAGTCTATTCGGCGACCACGCCAAGACCGCTATCGGGATGCTGTTCGATGCCGGATCGGTCATTGGCGCCGGTGCCAGCGTGTTCGACGGTGTGCGCGCGCCGAAATTCGTCGCGCCCTTCGCCTGGGGAGGCTCTTCATCAGAGCGGATGACGCAGCAGGGATTCCTGGCTACGATCGAACGCGTCCTTCCCCGGCGCAACGTGCAGGTGACGGACGCGATGCGGTCGTATCTGCGCCGCGCGTTCGACTGGCTGACCCGGTCGCCATGAGCGACGCCCCGCAGCGTTACCGGCGGCTCGGGAAATACGAGCTGCATCAGCTCCTCGGCGAAGGCGCGATGGGCATCGTGTGGAAGGCCTACGACACCGTGCTGCGGCGCTACGTCGCGCTCAAGTTACTGAGCGCGAGCTTCCGCAAGACCAAAGACATGCAAGAGCGCTTCTTGCGCGAAGCACGCGCGGCCGGCGCCATCCAGCACGCCAACATCGTCACGGTCTACGACCTCGGCGAGTCGGAAGGGCAGCTCTACATCGCGATGGAGCTGGTCGAGGGCCGCGATCTCTCCGACATGATCGCGCTCCGCGATCCACTCGCGCTCGAGCGCAAGCTCGACATCACGATCGAATTGCTGGCCGGACTCCACTTCGCGCACCAACGCGGCGTGATTCACCGCGACGTCAAACCGTCCAACGTCCGCGTCATGCCCGATGGGCGCATCAAGATCATGGATTTCGGGATCGCGCGGCTGCAGAAGGCCGATGCGACCGGCTCCGGCGCCATCGTCGGGACGCCGACGTACATGGCGCCGGAGCAGATCACCAACGGCGCGATCACGCCCGCCACCGACGTGTTCTCGGTCGGTTGCCTGCTCTACGAGCTGCTGTGCTATCAACGGCCGTTCGAGGCCGAGTCGGTGCACGGCGTGCTGTACCAGGTGCTCACGACCGAGCCGCGGCCGCTGCGCACGGTAGCGCCATCGATTCCCGCGGCGCTCGAGCGCGTCGTGGCGAAGGCGATGAACAAGGTGCCGCACGAGCGCTACGAGTCGGCGGGCCAGATGATGGCGACGCTGCAGCAAATCCGCGCCGCGCTATCCGGCGCAGACGAAGAAGCGACGCAACCGCTGGGACGTTGGACCCCGCTGCCCAGGCCCATGTTGAAGCTGATCACGCATGCGTCGATGCGGGCGCGGCTGGCCGTGCTCGGCGCGCTGGCGGCGGTGGTCGTGCTCCTGCTGTACGCGCCGGGCCCGCCGGGTGAGCAACCGCCCGGTGCCGTCGCCGCGAATCCGCCGGCGCCGAGGCAGCCGCTGGGGGGGTCCGGGGGCGCGCTTGCCCCACCGCCCCTCCCTCCGCACGCCGCGCCCGTCTCTCTGGCGGTGAGCTCCCGGCGCGACTCGGCAATGGCCGCACGTGATCGCGCGGTCGCGGCTGGGGCGGAGAAAAACAGTGTCCCCTCGCTGCTGCTCGCCCGCACGATGCTCGAGGCCTCCGACCAGGCCTTACAACGCGGCGACCCGTCGCTCGCGCTGCGTGGCTACGTCGAGTCCGCGCAGCGCTACGCCCAGGCGCGCGAGGAAGCCCACGAGATGGATCGGGAGGCGCAGCACATGATCCAGCGCGTGACCCCCGTCGTGCAGGCCCTGCCCGCCGGGCGCGCGGCGTCCAACGCCGGCGTCTTCCTGGCGCGCGCCGAGTCACTGCTGCGCGAGCAGGATTTCACGCTCGCCAAAGTCGCCGCGCAAAGCGCGGAGCAGATCGGCATCGACGCGGGGATCGCGCCGCCGAGCACCCAGCCCGCCGGTGCCCGTGGCGCGATAGACGTGTTATTGGACGATCTCGGCCGGGCGCTTTCGAGCCAGCGGATCGCGAATCTGCGCGTGCTGTATCCTGGTCTGACAGAGGAGGAGCGGCGCAGCTGGGAAGCGTTCTTCCGCGAATGGAATCAGATCACCACGAAGTTTACGATGGAGGATTTCAAGACGCAGGGCGCGACCGCCACGGGCAACGTGCGCGCCATGTTCCAATATGTCCCTGCGCGGGGGGGCGCGCCCCGCGTGGACCGGCGGCGATTCGCGATGCGGTTTGAGAAGAAAGAGGTCGGGTGGCGGTTGGCGGCGGTTACAGAATTGAAGTAGACGCCGAAATGATGTGACGGCTACCAGGCCCGTTGATTCGGTGCCGGAGGTTCGGGAATCGCGAGCGAATCGGGGCGCGCCGTCGGTGCCCCCACGCGCCGCAGCGTTACGGGCTTCTCTAAGTCCCCACCACTGATCGTCAGCTTGTCGCCGGCGAGCTTCATGCCGTAGACCTCCCAGACGCCGTCCCCCAGCGTAATCCACAAGCTGTCGCCGACGACGCGCCAGCGCGCGACATCCTGGCCGAACTGCGCCGAGCTGTCGCCGCGCACCATGATGTGACGGATCTCATCCCCGGCGCGCGCCTGCCAGTTGCCCGTGAATCGGACGGGCGCTTGTGCGGCCGCGACTGCGGCCGCGACGATCACCATCGCCTTCGCCATGGCACCAATCTTAGCGGGATCTAGTGAGGATTTGCAGCAGGCTCCGTCACCATCGCCACCTGGCCTTCCCATTGCTTCATCATTCGCACAAACGCCCCGCAGAGCTCCGGATCGAACTCGAGGCCTTTGCGCGCCTCCAGATATCCGAGCGTCTTTTCGAATGACCACGCCTCACGGTACGGCCGCCGGGTGCGCAGCGCATCATAGACATCGCAGACATGCACGAGCTTGCTGGCCTGATGGCAGTCTCGCGCATAATGCAGCGTCGGATATCCGCCGCCGTTGATCATGATGTGATGCTCATAGGCCACGACGATGGCGAGATCGAGATCTTGTTCGACATCGAGCAGCATGCGCGCACCGGCCGCCGGGTGCTCGTTCATCAGCGCCCGCTCCTCATCGGTCAGTTTCCCGGGCTTCGTGAGCACCTCCAGGGGAATTTTGATCTTCCCGATGTCGTGCAGCAGTCCCGCCACGCCAAAGGTGCGCACAGGGGTGGCCGACAGGCCGAGAAACTCCGCCAGTGCCATCGACAGGACGGCCACGTTGAGGGAGTGCGTCGTCGTGTACTGGTCGAACTCTTTCAGTTGCAGCAGGGGCATCATGATCTGCCGGCCGCCATGCATCGCCACCGCGAGCGAGCGCACGACGGCTTCCGCCTCGGCCAGCGGGATGGCACCCGTGGACTGCACCTCGCCCTGCAACCAGCGCAGGGTATCCACTTCGTCGCCGAGCGAGAAACTGATCGTCGCGGTCTGCAGCGGCTCGGGGGGGATTTCTGTCTCCCCCTTCAACCCGACCGTGCCGAACCGAATGCTGCTGTGGCGCATCTGCCGCGCTTCCGTACTGATGGCCGAGAGCGTGAGACGCGCCAGGACTTCCTCGAGGAAGCCCTGGAAGTCCTCGCGGCCCACGCGATCCTCGAACTCGAGCCGCTGAATGCCGGCCTGCGCGAGCCGCTTGCCCCAGTCCCACGCCTTCAGCTCGCGGAGCGGCAGGCGGCCGAACACGACTTCATCACCGAGGAAGGTGAAAAGCGGGCGCGGCGTGTCGGCCTGGAGATCCTGGATCTGCTGGTACGCCACATCGAGGGCACGCTCACGCGCCGGATGCCCGTCGCGATACAACGCCATCGCGGCGAGGGCCTGGGCGAACGCGGTGAGAAAGCGGGCCGGATCGCCGCTCATCGCTTGATCACGGCACCGCGGATATCGGGGTCTTTGGAGGCTGCGGCGAGCGCGAGGACGGCGGCCGCGCGAGCATCGCTGCGCCAGCTCGCCGCGAGTGCCATCAGTGCGGCCAGCAGCTCCAGCGACCGCACGGCGAGCTTCGGGCGCCCCAGCCAGCTGGTGCCACCGTCCGCCAGCTGCAGCAGCGCGTTCAAGGCGACGGTGGTGCCAACACGGCCCAGCACCTTGATGGCCAGGACGCGCAGCTCCGAAGTCATTGTCTGATCCAGTACGATCTGCGTGATCAGGGGCAACGCCGCTGGCGGGCAGTCCTCGAGCGCCCAAGTGAGCGCCAGTCGCACGGTACGCGGATCGTCGTCTCGGAGGGCACCGATCAGCGCACGCTCCCGCTCGGCCGGGACCTTTAACGAAACCTTCCATGCCTCACGCCGAACGCGCGCGTCCTCATGCGCGACGAAGGCGGCGGTCGAGAATCCTTCCGGCAGCGCCGGCAAGCCGTCGAGGATCAGCAGCAGATTGCGCGTGACGTACCAGGGGATGTCGCGCGCGAGCCGCGTGGCGATCACGGGACCGAGCTCCCGCGGGGCACGAGAGAGACGATCGAGCAGCCCCCGGCGCGTCGTGCGCGACTCCGAGACGCCCAGCACATCGAGCAGGGGCGCGAATGCATCGACCGGGAGCCGCGGCAGCACGCGATCCAGCGTCGCAAAGTCGGGCGGCTCGGTGCTGGCGAGCTCCCGCACCACATCGGGCGAGGTGACGCGCGTCCACAATGGGCCGACCTCGGGAGCGCCAGGCGACACGGTCAGCAGATCGACCAGGTCTGCGACGTGGTGCTCGGCTACGAGTCGCTCGACGGCGCGCCAGGCGGCGAAGCCCAGCGCTCCGGTCTCAACCGCCGTCTGGAGGATGCGCAACGGCTCGGCGGCCTGTTGTCCGTCCTGGCGTGGGATCGCCGCGGGCGAGGCCGCCGCCATTTTGTGGAGCGCCTGTCCGTAGGCGTCGGGATTCGGATCGTCCAGCGTCCAGCCCTGCAGCAGATCCCGCACCTGATCGCGCAATGCCTCGTCCGCCTGCGAGCGCGCCTCGGCGGTTCCCTGCTCCGCGTGTTGCGCCAGTTTCGACAACATCCGCACAAGCGGATCGGAGATGGTCTTGTGCGAGGCGGCCGCCATTGCGCGCACGATTTCAAGCACCGCATCGACGGCCAACCCGTGCGTCGCGTCGATCGCAAACTTGGTGCGCTGAGCGCTATCGCCTCCCATTTCGATCAGGCGGCGCAAGGTCGACGGTTGTAGCGCGCCAACCAGCTTGGACGTCCGGCGTCGCAGCGCGACCGCCTCCGCGCCGCCGGCGTGTTTCAACTCGTCGGCGATCTGGAGGAGGTAGCCCACGATAACCTGATCGTACGCTGCGCTCTGCGGATTTGCGTCGATTGCTTTGGCTATGACGGAGGGCTCGGTCGGTGGCGGTGGACCTTCATCTCCGGCTATCGCGTCGGCCGCGAGTGCGGCGCGCGCGAGTCCCACCCACAGCTGCGAACCGCGGAGACCCTCGGTGGACGGAACTCGATCATCCTCCTGCAGCAGCTCGAGCCGCTCGTACGTAACGGCATGGAGCCGCACGTGATCCCAGGCACGCAGCTGTTCCGGCGGGCCGAGCCCGAGGGGTTCTCCGGTGCGATCGGCCTCCATGGCCAGCGTCTTCAACACGTCGGCGACCTCAGTCACGCGCAGGCCGCGATGGAACGTCACGGCGCCCAGATGGTGGCGATGCAGTCGCCCGGCGAGCTCGGCCAACAGAGGGTTCTTCGCGTCCGTGGCAACGCCTTCAATGACGAGCTGTTGCCGCGCGACCCCCAGCGCGAGCGTGGTGCGATCTTCGAACAGACGCTCCGCGCGCCGCGTCACCCCCCCCGCCGCCGGAGCGAGCGAGGGGTGTCCCTCCGGATACATCGCGTGCTTGTGGAGCGCGATGGACAGCTCGATGAGGAAGTCGGCCAACTCTCGCGAGAGGGCCGACTTTTCCGACGGGGCGGTCATGGGGTCCCAAAATAGCGCTCCCCCTCGTGCGGAACGTCACACGAGGGGGAGACTAGGGTTTTCCCTAGGCGTCTAAACCTCTAGGCGTCTAGTCTTTAGTACATCCCGCCCATGCCGCCGCCGGGCATCGGCGGAGCCTTTTCCTTCTCCTTCTTCTCCACCACGACGCACTCGGTCGTGAGGAGCAGGCTCGCGATGGATGCGGCATTCTGCAAAGCGGTCCGGGTGACCTTGGTCGGGTCGATGACGCCGGACGCGACCAGGTCCTCGAACTTATCGGTCTGGGCGTTGTAGCCGAAGTTCTTGTCCTTCGACTCCTTCACCTTGCCGACCACGATAGCGCCTTCCGCGCCCGCGTTCTGGGCGATGATGCGGATCGGCTCCTCGAGGGCCCGGCGCACGATCTCGATGCCGGTCTTCTCATCGTCATCGTGACCCTTGGTCTTGTCGAGCGACTTCTGGCACCACAGCAGCGACACGCCGCCGCCCGGCACGATGCCTTCCTCGACCGCCGCGCGGGTCGCATGCAGCGCGTCCTCGACGCGGGCCTTCTTCTCCTTCATCTCGGTCTCGGTTGCCGCGCCAACGTTCAGCACGGCCACGCCGCCGGCGAGCTTCGCCAGCCGCTCCTGCAGCTTTTCCTTGTCGTAATCGGACGTGGACTTCTCGATCTGGGCCTTGATCTCCGACTTCCGGCCTTCGATCTGATCGTCCTTACCCTTGCCGTCGACGAGCGTGGTGTTGTCCTTGTCCACGATGACGCGCTTGGCGCGGCCGAGATCGTTGAGCGTGGTGTTCTCGAGCTTGAGACCCAGCTCCTCCGAAATCACCTGGCCACCGGTGAGGATGGCGATGTCGCGCAGCATCTCCTTGCGGCGGTCACCGAAGCCCGGCGCCTTGACGGCGCAGACCTTCAGCGTGCCGCGGAGCTTGTTGACCACGAGCGTCGCCAGCGCCTCACCCTCGACGTCCTCGGCGACGATCAGCATGGGCCGGCCTGACTGTGCCACCTTCTCGAGCACGGGCAGGAGGTCTTTCATCGTCGAGATTTTCTTGTCGTAGATGAGGATGTAGGCGTCCTCAATCGTGCACTCCATCTTCTCGGGATCGGTGATGAAGTAGGGCGAGAGGTAGCCGCGGTCGAACTGCATCCCGTCCACGGTTTCCAGCGTGGTCTCGAGGCTTTTGGCTTCCTCGACCGTAATCACGCCGTCCTTGCCGACCTTATCCATCGCGTCGGCGATCTTGTCGCCGATTTCAGCGTCGCCGTTGGCGGAAATCGTGGCGACCTGCTTGATGTCTTTCCGGCCCGAGGTCGGCACCGAAATCTTCTTCAACTCGGCGACGACGGTCTCGACGGCGTTCTCGATGCCGCGCTTCAGCGCCATCGGATTCGCGCCGGCCGTGACGGACTTGAGGCCCTCACGGTAGATCGCCTGCGCGAGCACCGTCGCCGTGGTGGTGCCGTCGCCCGCGAGGTCGGAGGTCTTGGTCGCGACTTCCTTCACCATCTGGGCGCCCATGTTCTCGATCTCGTCGTCCAGCTCGATTTCCTTCGCGACAGTCACGCCGTCCTTGGTGACGGTGGGGCTGCCGAACTTCTTGTCGATGACCACGTTCCGGCCCTTGGGGCCGAGCGTCACCTTCACCGCATCGGCCAGCTGATCCACGCCGCGCTTCAGGCGGGCCCGGGCCTCGGTGCTGAACTCCAAATACTTGGCTGCCATGTCTGTGCTTCCTCCCTGAATTGCTTACGCGAGCTTCGCGATGACGTCGGCTTCCTTGATCAAGATGATCTCTTCGTTGTCCAACTCGACTTGCGTGCCGCTGTACTTCCCGTAAATGACGCGGTCCCCAACCTTCAGCTCCATCGGGACGGTCTCGCCCTTCTCACGCCGGCCGGGCCCCACGGCGATGATTTCGCCCTGGATCGGCTTTTCTTTGGCGGTATCGGGGATGTACAGCCCGCCCTTCATCGTCTCGGTCTCCTCCATCGGCCGGATCGCAACGCGATCAGCCAACGGATAGACCTTGTACTTCGCCTTGGTCGCCGTTGCCATGATAACCTGTGCCTCCGTAACTCTTTGAATTGATTAGCCGTTAGCACTCGTGGTTGGTGAGTGCTAATTGACGACGGGGGGAATCTCTCCCGCCTGCCGAACCATGTCAAGGGGCCAGCGCCCGGACGGCGGCGACGGCCCTGGCGCGCCGGGTTGAGGTGGTCGAGTCCAGCTGAATGGTCGCGGCGCTCACCACGACCCCGGAGCGGGTATCGGCCAGGCGCACGTGAAACCACGCGGGTTGACCGGGGCCCGGATCGCTATAGGTAAAGTAGAAAACGGCCGCTGTTGGGCCGCTGCCTCCGCGGACCCTCGGCCGGACCTTGATGCCGCGCTCGCGGAGCGCGCGCCCCAGCTCAACGCTTTGCGGATCCGTCTCCTCAACGACAACGGCGTAGCCGCGGAGCTCGGCGGGGAGCCGATTTCCGGCACAGCTGACGATCAACAACATGCACGTCGGCACGATGGCACGACTCACGACGTGCCGACATGCCGACGGGTATCGTGTCATTGGACGATCCGTCGCGCCCCCACCCACCGCGCCACCCACCAGGCGCCCTGGGAGTCCTGCGCCTCGAGCCGCGACAACTTGACGCCGGTGTTCGAGCTGTGAATGAACGTCTGCTCGCCGACATACATCCCCACGTGCGTGATGCCGCCGCCCGGCTGGGCCGCGAACAGGAGGATGTCTCCGGGTCGCAGAGCTTCGATGACTGGCGTGACTTCGGTTCCGGAGCGCGCCTGGTCTCGACTCATGCGCGGCAGGCGGATGCCGTGCTGGCCGTAGGCCCATTGCACCAATCCGGAGCAATCGAATCCATTGTCGGCGGTACCGCCCCAGACGTAGGGCGTACCGAGCGCATCCAGCGCCGTGTGCACGATGTCGGCGGCGTTGCCGGCGATCGTTCCCGGCACCTCGAGAGGCGGCCGCTCTGGCCGGCGAGAGCCTGGCCAGCGGCGATCCACCCTCTTGCCGATGGTCAGCGATACGCCCGCCGCGATGGCGATCCCGTCGCGTGACTTCGACGCGGCACGCCAGAAGCCACGCGGGCCCACATCCTGGAACCGATAGACGGTTTCCACGCCGAACGCGAACCAGGAGATGGGCCGCCACTCCACGCCCGCCCCAAGAGCCCAGAGCGCGGCCAGCTCCTGCGACGTCGTATCGGTCGACACGCCGAGCGCGACACCCGCCAGGGCGTACGGGCCGAATGTCGAGCGGCGCCGCCACGCGTGCAGCTGCCACCCCGCTCCGTAGAACGCGTGGTGACGCCCCAGGCTGTCGTGAATCAGCACCTGTGCGGTGAGACCGTGCGAGAAGATCCCGCTGAGTGGGGCGTCGGTCCGCAGCTCGTACGTCGTGGATTGATTGCCCTGATACCACCGACCCAGTCGGAGATCGACATCGCGACCCTGGGCGGGCAGCTGTGAGACGCCGGCGACTAGAAAGAAGAGTTCAATCCGCGGCCGCGATCGCGGCATGTTCCTCCGCCCCTGCCCCTGCCCCTGCCCCCGCCCCCGCGCCCGCGCCCGCGCCCCCGCGGGGCGCCATGTGATGGGAGAGGAGATGCGGGAGACGGCGCATGAAGCGAACCCAGGTCCAGAGCACGGCGAACCCAGACACGAGCGCCCCCGCACCCGCGACGGCAAGCACGGCGACGGGATTCTCGAACCGCAGCGCGACTAACGCGGTGAGCCAGAGGCCGACGTGCGACGCGGCCCACGCCCATGCGGGCGTCAGCAGCCACCCCACCACGACGAGCAAATGCGCCAACCACCTCGGCATGATTCGCTAGCCTTTGCGCACAACGACGGCGAGGGCGAGGATGGTGAGAACCAGCGTGAAACCGACGCCGGCAGCGACCGGGAGATACACGTGCAGCCGCACAAGCGTGATCACGAGAGCAACGAGTGCCGCACCAACCACGACCGGCAGGGCCAGCGCCGGGATGGAGACGTCGCCACGGCGCGCCGCTCGACCCGCCGTCACCAGTGCACCCATCCATGCCAGGAAGGTGCCGAGCATCCACCAGACGGGGAGATACCACCAGGTGCTGCCGCCGCCCACGGCGTCCCACGTCCAGGGAAACGCGCGGAACGGCCGGAGCAGAATGATATCGATCGCCATGAAAACAATCGTGCTCCACAACCCGATGGCCGCGGCACTCGCGACACCCTGCGTCGTGCGCGAGCTCGCGAAGAAACCCGGCAGGAACGCCGCGGCGACCCCGCCCGCGAGCACGAGGAGGGTCTCAAGCAGTGATGTCACGATTCCGGGAGACAACAGCCGTGCGACCAAGAGATAGACGATCACTGCCGCGGCGGTGATCACACCGACGATGGTTCCGCTCAACAACACGTGCCGGAACTCAGAGCGGTCAATGGTCGCGGAAGTCATGCGTCTCCCGGAGAAGTGAGTGACATAGACTCTCGCTGCTAATCTAAACGCCGCATCTTACGTGGCAAACACATACAGGACTGCGACATCGGTCACAGCCCATGCGGCCAGCGCCCGGTACATCCCGCGCTGGTGTTGTCGCGGGGTCCGCGTCGCATAATCGACCAGCCACGGCAGCAGTACCGCCAGCCATAGGGCCAGCGGCAGCAGCAGCGCCAATCCTTTGGCCCCCATCTGGAGACTGACCAGCGCCCAGCCCAGCAGGCCAAAAGCCAGCAGCGTGCTCAATGTCGCGACCACCAGACTGACCCGCATTCCCAGAATCAGCGCCAACGTACGATCGCCGCGCCGGCGGTCCTCATCGAACTGATACAGTTGAGTGAGCGGATAGAGCCCGGCGAAAAGGGGGCAAAACGCGAGGAGCACGAGACCATGCCCGGGATCGAGCGGTCGCCCCGTCGCGGCCCAGGCAGCGTACGGCGTGAGCGAACCGAACCCCCACATGTTGATGACCCAGTCTACACCCGCGACCGCCTTGAATCGAAATGGAGGAACGGAATAGAGGATGGACAAGACAAAACAGATCGCATACGCGATCTGAAAACCGGCGGGGAGGGTGAATGCGAGCAGCTGACCGCTGACGAGCAGGGCAACACTGAAGTGCAGCAAATACCGCGGCAATGGTGGAGGCGCGTTCAGGTACCCGATGTCGCCCTCATCCTTATCGAACACGCTATTAATGGCGAGCGTGCCACCGTTGAGCAATACGACCCAGATGACGAGCGCTCGGAGCGCCGCGCCAATCTGCTCCCCGCTCCCTGCCCCCCGCACCCCGACAGCGAGGACGTAACCAAGCAGCGTATGGCCCGCCATGATCGGCCATTCGGCTGGACGCATATGCAGGACATAGGAGAAAAGATCACCGGGAAGGAGGCGGTATCCCCACCGCCGCCAGGCGTTCACCGTCCGGGAGGTGGGGGGGGCGTCCGTTACCACTTCAGTCCGAGCGCCGCTGCCGCGATCCGCAGGCCGATGAGCGTCAGGTCAGCGTGAACAGACTCGATCTCTTTGCACAGCGGCGCGACGAGAGCGGCGAGCCCACCGGTCGCCACCACCATCGGCCCCGTCTTGGAAGGCCACTCGGCCTTGATGCGGCGCACCAGACCGTCGACGGCATCGGCGGCGCCCCAGAGCACGCCGACGCGAATGCAATCCTCCGTGCGGCGACCGATCGCGTGGGTGGGTGGCAACAGCTCGGTCGCGGGAAGCTTCGCCGTTTTGCGGACCAGCTCATCGGACGCGGTGCGCACTCCCGGCATGATGACGCCGCCGATGAAACGCCCTTCCCCCCGTTTCTCATCGACAATGATGCAGTCGAACGTCGTCGCCGTGCCGAAGTCCACGACGATCGTGTCTTGTTTGAACAGCTCCACGGCGGCCAGGGTGTTGACGATACGGTCCGCGCCGACCGTAAGGGGCTCGTCGACGTCGAGGACCATGGGAAGTTTGGATCGGCTGTCCACCCGGACCGGCTCGCGCCGCGTCGCCGCTCGGATACCGTCGCAAACGCTTTGGGTCACCTGCGGCGCGACGGACGCGACCACGGCGGCGCGAATCTCCTCGGTCGAATGGCCCGCTTGCGTCAGCTGCGCCGTGAAGGCCGATGCCCATTCGTCGGGTGTGCGCTGCGGAGTCGTGTGCAGGCGCCAATGCGTCACCAGCCGGTCACCGGCAAACAACCCCACCGTGGTCTCCGTGTTGCCGATGTCGAAGGCGAGGAGCATGGGGCGGCTAAGATAGCTCGACGTGGCCGCCCTGCACCATCGTGGTGCCGGCGCCAGTGTCCACGAGCAACGCGCCATCCGGCCGGATTCCAGCGGCGCGGCCCGCGAGCGGCGTGCGGATCTGGCGGCCGCGCAGCCAGTCACGCCGCGCGAACGCCGCGCATTCGTATTCCGTCAGCTGCGCGCCGTGCGCCGTGAGCCGGATTAACGCGGGCACGAGCCGATCCAGGAGATCGATGCGGCGGAGGTTCGGCTGAAATTCGCGTAACGAGGCGGCGCGCTCCGCGAGCCCGGCCGGAATCCCGTTCACCACGTTCACGCCGATCCCGACACCCAGCCACTGCAGCGTGTCGCCCTGCCAGCGGCTCTCACAGAGAATCCCCGCGACCTTGCGATCGCCAACGAGCACATCGTTCGGCCATTTAAGCGCGGCGCGTGGTCCCGAGAGCGAGGTCGGCCGCACGCCGAGGACCTCCTCGACGACATCGGCGAGCACGAGTCCGATCCGCAGCGAGAGCACACCAGCGGCCGGAAGCGGTGGCCGCAGCAGCATTCCCAACCACACTCCACCCGCGGGCGAGTGCCAGGTGCGGCCGTCACGCCCCCGCCCGGCCGTCTGCTCCTCGGCAAGGATCACCGAGCCCGACGCTGCGCCTTGCACGCCGAGGTCATGAATCCCGTCGAGACTGGAAGTGAGTGTCCGAAACACGCCGCACTGTGGGATGCCCCAACGGCGCGCCAGCGTGGCAGCGGGAATGTCGTCGATGGCTAACCGTGCCACAGCGCGTACGCCAAGGTGAACAGCCCGATGGCGAAGCAATAGGGCGCGAAGGCGAAGAAACGGCCGCGCCGTAGCATCGCCACGAGAAACCGGATGGCGAAGACACCGGACACAAACGCGACGATGCAACCGATGAGCAACGGGACCGCGCCAACCTGCGCGAGATCAACCGCAGCGTGTCGAGCTTCGAAGAGACCCGCACCGGCGATCAGCGGAATCGCCATCAGGAAGCTGAAGTCGGCGGCGGAGACCGCTCCTAACCCGACCCATAGCCCCGACGCGATGGTCGTGCCGGAGCGCGAGACGCCCGGCAACGGCGCGAACGCCTGCGCCAGTCCGATGATGAGCGCACCCCTGCGCGTCGGTTGAGCGGCGCCGTCGGGGCCGCGATGCCTCGTGGACCAGAGCAAGGCGCCGGTAACGAGGAAACCCATTCCCGCTGCCCACAGCGACTCGAAGGCGCGCTCGATCAGATGCTCGAGGAAAATGCCGACCAGGCCTGCGGGGATCATGCCGATGATCAGCAGGCCGGCGTACCGCAACGCGTCCGGTTGCCGGCGCAGCACATCCACCACCAGTCGCCAAAAGCGGCCTCCGTACACCACGAGGATCGATCCGAGCGTCGCGACGTGCAGGGCGACCTCGACGAACACGCCGGGCGTGTGCACGCCGGCGACATGGCCGATCACCGCGAGATGCCCATCACTCGAGACCGGCAGAAACTCGGTGAGTCCCTGCACGAGACCGAGCAGAATGGCTTGCCAGAGATTCATGCGACCTTTCCCGCGACCAGCGCGACGAGACCAATCACCATGGCGCCCTTGAGCAGCGCGCTCACCCGTTCGACCCTCCCGAGCAGCAGCCACGTGGCCGCCACGAGCACCGCCAGCTGGGCGAACAGCGCGATCAGGTAGTACGCGCCACCGTATCCGACGGCCCGCGGCAGTAACAGGCTGGCGGGGATGAAGAGTAATCCGACTCCCGCGGCCACGACCAATGCCGGTCGCCGCCCGACCACCAGGGGCAACGTCCGCCGGCCGATTGCGCGGTCGCCGGCCTCATCCTCGACGTCCTTCACGATCTCGCGCACCAAATGAAGCCACGCCGCGAGCACCCACGGGATGGCGCCTGCTGCCGGCAGGCCGACCGCCAGCGCGCCGTAAAACGGCGGCGAGCCCGCCACGAGCGCCACGGCCAGGTTACCGGCTAACGGCCGGGGTTTGAGCA